>Ga0208588_1000589_pt1 | contig 11676 bp, 17 predicted proteins | sample NGESurshal092012_8_FD_184483 | JGI IMG/M metagenome (GOLD analysis project Ga0208588, IMG submission 184483) | Arctic peat soil microbial communities from Barrow, Alaska - NGEE Surface sample 415-3 shallow-092012 (SPAdes) | ecosystem: Environmental > Terrestrial > Soil > Wetlands > Peat ...
ACGGAACGAGGATCACGAACAGCACCCAGAAGGTCTTGGCTCCGCCGCCCATGTCCTTGCTCCGGAAGATGTCGCCGAAGATCCAGAAAAGGCACATGAACCAGGCGAAGAACAGGAAGAGCTCGAACAGCGCGAGAAGGAACGATCCGTTGTCGTTGAACATCAATCAGCCTTTCGGTGAGGGGCAATACGCTCGCCCGATCCGGGCCCAACCGAGTCTTGTCGTCTCTGCCGCAGCAGGCATCCACCCATCAGGGTGAATCGGATGTGGAGCCACCGCCCGTCGATCACAGGTCAAGAACTATCCCGGAGAACCGGAGCGCCCTCGCGGAACACCAGTGGGCCCCAGTGGACCGTGCGGCGGACTGACCCGAGCCCGCTGGGACCGCCCGACCGACCGTGCCACATACCAACGAATGTCGCTCCCAGCTTCCTTCGTCGTTGTCCGTCCGCCGATCCCGTACCGGTGCACCGGGCGGCCGTACTGTGTGCTGGTGGAGACACCGGGTGAGGTCGCCCTGACGTGGCGGCCGTTGACCGCGGCAGACCTCCCGCTGCTGACCGAGTGGCTGCGGGAGCCGCTGGTCGCCCGCTGGTGGAATCACGAGACGACCGCAGAGGCGGTTCAGCGGGACTTTGGGCCGAGCGTACGGGGCGAGGAGCTGGGTGAGGACCTGGTCGTCCTGGTCGACGGCGAACGGATCGGGTTGTTGCAGCGCTCGGTGATCCGTGACTACCCCGAGGACTTCACCGAGTTCGCGGCGATCGTCGACGTGCCGGACGGGGCAGTCGAACTCGATTACCTCATCGGGGATGCCGCCCGGCGCGGTCGCGGGCTCGGCGCAAGGATGATCGCCGCCGTGGTCGAGAACACCTGGTGTGCCTACCCCGCCGCGGCCGCTGTGCTCGTCGCCGTCGTGGCCGCGAATACCGCATCCTGGCGGGCGTTGGAGAAGGCGGGATTGCAGCGGATTGCCGAGGGCGCAATGTCGCCCGATAACCCGGCGGACGACCCGTTGCACTTTGTCTACCGCGTCGACCGTCCCCGAGACTGACCGCCTTGCGGCACCACCGCCACTGCCCACCCGCCCCGATGACCGTTGGTGGATCCCGCGGTGCACGGAATTTCCTGACCCGAGCAGCAGGGTGTGGACGACCAGGATCGAGTGGTCAGGGCGCATCCATTCTCGGCAGTGCCCCTGGGCTTTGCAGTGATGGGTGTCGAAACGCTGTGGTGGGGGGGTTGCGCGTGGGACTCCTTCGCCTTGCCGCACTTGCTTCCCGCTGAGGCGCCGGTCCTGGTGTCCACGCGGTGCCCGGCATTGCTTTGGCCGCACGCTTGGAATGTGGACCGGGACCCGCCTCCGGCCGGAGTCCAGGTCGCGCACTTCCTGGTGCCGGGCGCCCAGATGCGGTAGGACGTCGTCCACACCTGCGGCAGTCAGCGGATCTTCTGCTCCACGGAGTGCGTGATGAGCTGGCCGGCTCGGACTGGGGCCGACCACGGGTACGTGATGGACCTGGCCACGCTGTGGCCTGAACCCGGGCCAACTCTTCATCGTTCCGAAGGGCGTGGAGCACTGCCCGATCGCTGAGGCAGAAGTCCACGCGCTGCTCATAGAGCCCGTCGGTGTCGTCAACACCGGCGTCGCCGGCGGGTCCCTGACAGCCGCCTCCGACGACTCACTCACGGGCGCGGAGGTCAAGCGGAATCGAACCGGCGTCGTCCCGATTGCGGTTCAGCGACCGGGAGGGCCTTCTCGCCGGCCTCTCCCGGCGGGTGAGGCACTGGGTCCGATGAGTTCTCAACGTGGAAGAAGTCGACTTGCCATGACGACGACGCATCAGCTGGAAACCGCCGAGGCCGACATTGCCTACGACGTGCACGGCCCGCTGCCGACCGCCGACGGTCTCCCACCTTTGTTGATGATCGGCCAGCCCATGGACGCCGGCGGCTTCCGTACGTTGGCGTCGCACTTCCCCGACCGCACCGTGGTCACCTATGACCCGCGCGGTGTCGGCCGCAGCAGCCGCAAAGACGGCCGGGTCGACAACACGCCTACCGTCCAAGCGGACGACGTGCATGCCGTCATCGAGGCACTCGGCGTTGGCCCGGTCGAGATGTTCGCGAGCAGTGGCGGCGCGGTGACTGCGCTCGCGCTCGTCGCGGCATACCCCGACGACGTGACCACCCTGGTGGCACACGAACCGCCCCTGATCCCGGTGCTCCCGGACGCCGAGGCTGCCACCCGCGCCCAGGCACTCGTGCGACACGCTTACGAGGCCAACGGGTCTGGTGCCGGCATGGCTGCTTTCATCGCCATGACGTCGTGGCAAGGCGAGTTCACCGACGACTACTTCGCGCAGCCCGCACCGGATCCAGCCCTATTCGGAATGCCGACCGAGGACGACGGCTCCCGCGACGACCCGCTGCTCTCCGACCGGTCCTGGGCGGTCACCAGCTATCGCCCGGACATCGACGCGCTGGCCGCGGCACCGACACGCGTCGTGATCGCCGTCGGCGAGGAATCCCAGGACACGTTCACCGGACGCACCGCCGTCGCCGCCGCCGCCATGCTCAGCCAGCAGGCGACCGTGTTCCCCGGCCACCACGGCGGCTTCCTCGGAGGCGAGCACGGATACGCCGGCCAACCCGCAGCCTTCGCGCGCACACTGCGCGACACCCTCGACAACAACAACTGACCCCGTGCACGCTCGGGTAGTGCCCACCCGGCCTGCAACGCGACGTCGGTGACATGGCGTTGCATCACAGATTCGCGACGGCGTTGTTCCACGAAACCGGGTTGGACCTGCGTGGACAAGAATTCGACCACTTCTACGCCGCCGACATAACCGGCGCGTCCGCGGTCGAGGTCGGCGGCGGCCGTCTCGACGTGACGATCTGGACGCCGGGCGAGCCAGTGCGGGTTGTGCGGAAGCACTGAGCCGCATCACATGTCGCGAGCCCGCCGAAGAACCCATGGGGTGGCCCGGACCGGGATCCGGCTATGGAACGGCGGGGCCAGGTCGGGCCAGGTCCGGCAACTGTCGCCGCACACAAACGTCCTGCTTATCATGGGCGCCCGGACTGTGGCTGTTCGGCGTTGGACTCGCTGCGATGTGCGCCCCACCAGCCGAAGCTGAGCAGTGTGGCGCCCGACAGCACGCCACCGATCAGGGCGATGGTCGCCTCGGCTGCGCCAGTGGCGGCGAGGACGAGTCCGGCGACACCCCTGGGTCTCGCTCGTGGTCGGCGTCCACTTCTTTGCCCTCGCAGTTGTCCTCGGCCAGCGATTCTTCCATTGGCTCGGCGCTGTGATCACCGCCTGCGGATGTACCTCGGCGTGCGCAACGCACCCGGCGGCCACCACGAACTACGGTCCCGGGACGGACGATGGGAACGGAAGATCGCGACAAGCACCGCGACGAACGCGACTGCGGCCAGCACCCGAAGTGCCAGCCTCCAGGCCGCCGGCAGCGGTCCCGCGTTGACCAGTACGTAGATCAGCCCGAAGACCGCGGCGATCACCGATCCGAGCTGGTGAGCTGTTCGAGCATGGCGTAGTCGTCACGGATGGCCCAGTGCTCAACCACCTTGCCCTCTTGGACACGAAAGACGTGGAGCTGTGCCCAGGCCACTTCAACGCCGCTTACAGCATGGCCGCGCATTCGCGGGAACCCGTTGCCAATGTGACGCCCGTACTGCGTGTACCAAACCATTACCCGGTCGCCGTCGAACATGGTGGCGTGGTGGTCAATGCGCCGGTCAGCGAAGCTTTCGTCGAGCCACCGTCCGACAACGTCGAAGATCACCAGCCCGCGCTGCCCGCTGACGTTGTCGTAGAAGTCGGGTGAGAACAGCGCCTTGAGGGAGAGGTCTCCGGTTGCGCCCCAGCGCTCGTACCCGTCGGCGATGGCTTCTGCCAGGTGGCGGTCCATGGCGGCAAGTGTTGGGCTCGTTAGCCCCTATCACCGCCGGCCAACGCCTTCATCGTTCCTTCCTCCATCGTCTGCCTCCACACCGGGCGCAGCTTGAAGCCATCCCGGTGTCAGCGGCGCAGCCGGCCTCGGGCAGCCGCGACCGCCTACTAGTTCAGCCAGGATGAGGTCGATGAGGCAGAGCCGCAAAGCTGATCTCTAGCGTTCGTTGGCCCTACGCTAAGCCACGGGGCTGCGCCGGCGACAGACGAGCGTGCGAACAGACCAGTCAAGCGTGCAGCCCTTCGAGCCCAGCACCGATGAGTTCTCTCCGGGCCGTCGAGGTGCGCCCGGTGAGCAGGAGCAGAAGGGACAGCGCGCTACCAGAGACCTCAGGCCCGGATCCCACGGTCCAGTCGGTGTCGGTGGCCGTCAACGTCCGCCCGGCGAGGCGGCGCTGGGCGTTGAAGGGCCAGCCCATGCCCCAGACCCGGTCGAGCCCTCGGCAGGTGAAGTCGACAGGGACCTGGAAGGTGCGGCCCAGCGGGATCGAGATGTCCTGGCTGTGCACGATCGCGTCGAAGAGGGCATTGCGGGTGTCCAGGGCCTTGGCCGTCGTCCGGTCCTCGGCGTGGTCACGCAGCTTCTGAACGATTTCCGAGGTGCCGACGGAACCGGCACGCACGGCCAGCAGCGTGTTGATGCGGTTCGGGTTAAATCGGGCCCGCGGCGCGGCCGCGAGCATCTGCCAAGTGGTAATCGTGGGCACGAGCGCCAGGTGGCCGGCGACGTCCCGGACCCGCCACCCCTCGCACAGCGAGGCAGCGTCCCATTCGCTGGGGCTGAGCGTGTCCAGCATCTCGGCGAGCCTGAGCCGCACCGTCCGAACTGCTGCCCAGTACTCCTCGCTCATCACCGAGTCCTTCCCCTCTGGCTGCCATCTTAGTCCGAACTTCGGACTTCTGTCACCATAGTGTGATGACTATGGATGCGGCAAATGCCCCAGAGCCGCTGAACCTCGGCCTTCTGCTTTTCATCCCGTACCGGTCGATGGAGTCCGCTGTGCTCGCCCACCTCAAGGCGCACGGACACGACCTTCCGCTGAGCCAAGCGCGGGTGTTCCAGCGCATCGCACCGGACGGCTCCCGTCTCGGCGAGCTGGCCCAAGCCGCACAGGTCAGCAAGCAGACCCTCGGGTCGGTCGTGGACCAGCTCGAACGAGCAGGTTACGTGAGTCGCGTCCCCGACCCGACGGACGCCCGCGCCCGGCTGGTGGTTGTGACCGACCTCGGTCGTGAGCTGGTGGAGCTGAGTCTGCCCGTGGTTCGCGAGATCGAGAGCGCCTGGCAGGCTCACCTCGGAGCAACCAGGACACGCGAGCTGCGCCGCACCTTGGAGACACTGCGAGAGATCACCGACCCCTTCGCCGAGCCGAAGGTCGCTGACCCGGCCGGGCCCGTTGAGCGGGCACGCCCCACCTGATGGCGCTCGGCCGGCCGTCGATCTCGTTCGGCCGCCGGCTGGTGACGGCGAAGCAGCTTGCGCGCTCGCCGCACGCCCACTCCGGCTCTTCGCAGATGAGCCGCCTTACTAACGCCGACCGCAGAATCCCCGATCCGTTCCCACAAGGCGCTGGTTGAGCGCGCCATGTGAGACGGCGAGAGACAAGGGTCGGTGCCCGATCGACGGTCCCCATACGGCGATCCGACCCACATAGCGCTGCGAATATCCCGCCACCGACCGCTGTGACTCACAGCTTCGCTGTGCTTTCCAGGACGCTCTATCCGGCATCCATAGTGCACGCCTAGTGCAGTATCATGCACTTATGGATAAAGGTACGGCTGCGTTGGCGTCGGCGATCGGCAACCGGGTGAGGGTGGAGCGGCAGTCGCGGCGTTGGACGTTGGATCAGCTGGCGGAGGCTGCGGGGGTGAGCCGCCGGATGGTGGTCAATGTCGAGCAAGGAACGACGAATCCTGGTGTGGGGACGCTGTTGAAGCTCAGCGACGCGCTCGGTGTTGGGTTGCCGGCCTTGGTCGAACCACCTCAGGCCAAGCCGGTCAAGGTCATCCGCAGTGGTGAGGGTGCGGTGCTCTGGACGGGCGGACCCGGTGGCCGTGGGGTACTGGTCGCCGGTACCGCACCACCCGATGTTGTCGAACTGTGGGACTGGACCCTGGGCCCGGGCGACGTTCACACAAGCGAGGCCCACGCACCGGGCACCAAAGAACTGGTCCAGGTTCAGCAGGGCACGATCACGGTCGAGATCGCAGACCAGCAGGTGACTCTCGATAGCGGCGACGCGGTCACATTCCCCGGCGACGTCGCGCACTCCTACGCCAATCCACACCCGCGCCCGGCGAGGTTCTCTCTGGCCGTCTTCGAACCGGGCGTGGGTTCGGGATCCCGGTCCGCAGTGACCAATGCCTGAGCACGACGTGCTGCAGGAGTTCCTGACCGACGGTCAGGTCGACGCCGAGGTGTTCGCGTTGCGACCGGACTACCGCGCCATGCTGTTGGCCGTCGATGGACTGAAGCCAGGTCCGAGTGACCAGGCCAGCGACACGCTGCTGCAGGCGGCGGAAACCGCCGCCCGGGAGGCGCTCCGCGAGCGACCGGTGGAGCAACTCCCGCCTGTGGCCGCGTGGCGGGACGCGTATCGAGCGTTCGGCGCCAAACCGCAACGCACCCGCAACAGCCTGGAGGCACTGCTACGCCGCACGGTGTCCGGTCTGCCCAGGGTGAACCGGCTCACCGACCTCTACAACGCGGTCTCGGTCCTGCACCAAATCCCGCTCGGCGGCGAAGATCTCACCCGGTACACCGGGGCACCCAGATTGGTCCGCGCCAACGGAACCGAACCGTTCGACACCGTAACCGGCGGGGTCCCTACGGTCGAGTACCCCGATCCCGGCGAGGTGGTGTGGCGCGACGACCTCGGTGTGACGTGCCGGCGGTGGAACTGGCGCCAGGCCCGCCGCACCCAACTCACCGAGGAAACCACGGCGGCGCTGTTCATTCTCGATGCACTCGACCCGCTGATGGATGAGGCACTGCTCACCGTCACCGCGGACCTCATCACCCACCTGACCCGGCTCGGACCCGACGTCCGCACCGCCCACCGGCTGATCACCGCCCACCCCCGACCCCCTGCTGAAGGACCATGACATGCTCATCCACCCCTGGGACGCCGCGCTCGACCCGGCCGAGTGGCACGACTGGCTGGCATCCACTGACCGGTTCGGGATACTCGCGGTCAACAACCTCGACCCCGGCCGAGGGTCCACTGATGGTTCCCACTCATTTCACTATCGCCGGAGACGAACTGCTGATTCACCTGGCCCGGCCGAACCCGGTCTGGCCACACCTGGAGGCTGCCGCCGAGGTCCGGCTGGCCATGATCGGCGACTGCGCCTACATCCCGACGTACTGGCGAGCCAAGGCCGGCGGCCCCGACGAAGACGGCGTCCCAACCAGCTATTACACCGCCGTCCAGTTCCTCTGCCGGCCAACCATTGTCGACGACCCGCAGGGCAAAACCGAGATCCTCACCGCCCAGCTCGCCGACTTCCAACCCGAAGGCCGGCACGCCACCGTCGCCGTCGGAGAAGCTCCCTACGGGCGGATGCTGCCCGGTATCCGCGGCATCCGGCTCGCGGTGCTGAGGGTGGATGCCAAGTTCAAGTACGACGACCACAACCCCGTCGAACACCGTCAACGCGTCATCAATGATCTTTACGAACGCGACCACGGACTCGACAGCAGCGCCGCGACGCAGCAACAGCGACGCCCCGCCGAAATCGGTAACTGGCAGACCTACCGGCACCGTTCACGACAGAACGCTACTGCTGGGCGGACCGCGTGGTGAACGGACGACGCCGTCCGTCCGTTCACCGGTGTCGCGTCGGTGGCTGCGGAACGGCGACACCCTTGTCAACGCTTACCGTCTGGAAGCCGCCCTCGCCCCGCATTACGGCACGCCAATGGCAGGCTCTGACATCCACTGGTAAACGTGCCGAAACCCGGTGCGCAGGCCCGGCGATGCCAATGATTCCTCTACGTCGAGGCACCGTCCTCCGGAATGGACGGTGCCCGTTTGCTGGCGTGGCAGGCCTCGGAACTGCTGAGCCCTGAGTGATTGGCGTTGAGCCTCACCACCCGGACTTCAATCATCGAATTCGACGCGGCTGGGGGGCTGAGCCGATGGTCTGTGAAGCGACCTGGTGAGCATCGCGACTCATACGAGCAAATTCAAACGGTCTGTTCGTCATCGGCTACGTTGACGGGAGCTGAGGTATCCGCGACGTTGCCTGGATCGGGATCGGGATCGTGTCTGAGACACCAAGCCAGGCCCAGTTCAGCGGCTTGTTCGGACCGCCCATGCTCCGCGGACGACTCGTCGCCGGCGGTGAGGGCCAAAGCTCGGGCCATCGGCAAGTAGACCCGGAAAATTGCGTCCTCCAGATCGGCCACAGTATGCGCAGACTGACCGGCTCTCGCCAGGTCCAACGCGTCCCGCAGACGCTCCACCGCCGCGGAGTCGGCCGGCAGTTGTCCCTCGACCACGGGTATTTCCGACGCTGTCACCACCGAAGCGTGCACGCTGAACAGGAACGGAATCTGAACAGGCCGCATTCTGCGAGCACGGCCACATCCCTGACCGGGTTTAGCCCGCGGACTGGACCGTTGTTGGGAGCTGATGCGCGGGCGAGCAGGCCCACCGAAGGGTGTTTCAGAATCGCTGTTTGTCGGTCTGGGGCCCATCTGACGTCGACGCTGTAGGTGGTGATCAAGGAGTTGGCGCCCGAGCGGCAGTGTTCGGAGCATCGACCGCGAGTGGCCGGCGGCTCGCGCATCCCGAGCTCGCCGACACCGCCCCAGCCGGATCACCCGGCCAGGCCTGGCATCTCGCTGACGCCGCGATCGGCGCTGACGAGGCGGCGCACCGGTCTAGCGACCGCATGGGGTTGAGACCGGGGCGCTGCCGCTGACGTTGTAGCGATGAAGTCAATCCAGGGTTTGGGACACCCGACGCGTCGAGCATCAGTCCGGCGCGCAGCACCAGCGCCCCACCCCGATCGCGGTGAGGTCTACGGCCGGTTGCGGCGCGTCGCAGTCTTCCCACCAGTGGGTGTGCCGTTCGCAGTAGTACCGGGCCGACGGGCCTTGGCCGATCTTGAGCCAGGCGCCGTCGTTCTTGGTTCTTGGCGACGTCGCCGGCCTGGTCCGGGTCTTCCCATGCGGAGTAGTCGTCGGTGATGTCGCAGGCGTGGCAGCCGGGGTGGTCGCAGGCGACCCGGTAGAAGGTGACCTCGATGACCGGCATCAGGAGCCCCATGGGTCGCGTTGTTCGGTGATGGTGGCGCGTCGCTGGTCGCCGCGGGTGCGGCGGCGCCCAGTGCCCTGGGCGTGCGGGCCGGCGCCGGACTTGGGGTGCCGGATCGGTCCGCGCCGCGGGACGACAAGCCGGTCATGGGGTTTCGGTTGCGCGGCCATGCCAAGGATGTGTGCGGCCGCCGGTATCAGTACCTGGTCAGGTACGTGGCGGGTCGGCCGGCCCGGCAGCGGGTTTCGGGTGTTTCGCCGGCAAGGCCTTGACGGTCTGGCCGGGGCAGCCGATGGTGAGCCGGCACCGGCGGGGCACCGTACCGGTGCTGAGCAGCCACCGGCCGCCGCGACGGTCACGATATGCCCGCCGCGGCCGCGGGATGCGGGGACCACCCGGATCAGGGACATCAGCCCGAGGTGGGAGTCCAGCATCGCCAGGTGACTCCCGTTCAGGTCGACCCCGGCCAGCCGTTCCGTCACCGCGGAGCCGTCGTCGCGGAGCGCCGGGTTCAGGTCGTCCCACGACTCGACCCTCGCCGTCCTGAGCAGCGCCAACCCCAGGGACACCGCCCGAACCGGGTCCGGTGCGTTCGTCGGCAACGGGTTCAGGGCAGCCGGCGCGGTCGACGACCGCACCGGCGGAATGCGGCCGGGGTAGCTCCGCGGTTTCATATGATGGGCTATGCGGCGAGCGTCGCGCCGGTGGTCTGTTCCATCGGTGTGCTCTCTGCCCTGACATAGAGGGGGGACACCTTTCCGTCATAGGACAGCCAGTCGGGTGCGCCCGCCGTTCGGTCAGGCGGAGTAGGCGACTCCGAGCCGGCCCGCGGCGGCCGCGAGCCGCTGGTCCCTGGTCCACAGCGCGTTGCCCGCCGTCAGCAGGGTCGACGCGAGCAGTTGCGCGTCGACGTAGCCGATGCCGCGGCCGAAGAGGCGGTGTTCCTCGACCATGGCCAACACTTCGCGATCGGTCGCCGTCGGAGCCTGCCCGAGGTTGCCGAGCAGGCCGAGGATTTCGCCGCGTCGGGTCAGGTGGCCGAGCGCGAGTTCGCCGATCACCCACGGGTGGGCGATCGCCTGGCCGTTCTGCAGGAGCCCGGCAAGCGCCGGGTCGCCGGCCCGCAGGTGGTCGATCCAGATCGAGGTGTCGACGAGGATCACGCAGGCGTCTGCCGTCGCGGAATCGGCGTCACGCCGGGCTCGGTCCCGGCGAGTCGTGCCAGCCGCCGCGCGCTCTCCCGCTCGATCAGGGCGCGGAGTGCCTGGCGCACCAGCGCGCTTTTCTCGGTGGTCCCGGTGAGGCGCTGCGCTTCCAGGACCAGGTCGTCATCCAGAGCAAGTGTTGTTCGCACGAGCACCTCCAGGCACACCGTTCGTCATAAAATGATGACGGTACACGTGCCTCTCACGTGAGAGCTTCCCGGGTGTGTTCTCCTCACCCTGCCCGGGCGGCGTCGCGGAGATCCGCGATGACCGTCTCGATTCCGATCAGCCGGTCCTGCAGCTCGGACTGCACCATCGCCGGCACCGCCCCCAGCGGGGCGGTCGGGTGCGCGGCAGCCCGCTCCACCGCCCCAAGCGAAACACTCTGCCTCTTTGGCCTTCCGGGGGGTCTTGGGCCCGGCAGCGCGGAAGTCTGGCGAGAACTCACTCGGCAGGTCGCTGATGTGCGCCAGGAACGCCGCCACCAGCGGGCCGGCCAGGTCGGCCCACGCGGGATCCCCCGGTTCCGCCCGGGCCGGCTGCGCGACCAGCACGGCCGCCACGTCGGCGCGGATCGCCGGCCGCGGCGTCACCGCCGCGGCGGAGACGCCGTCCGCGACCCGGTCCGGGTTGACCCCGCCCGGGGATTCCTGCATCACCTTCGTGAACAACAGCATCCGCTACCGGTCCGCGATGTCTGCCCGGTACTGCTTTGTGCCGTTCCAGCCCGCGGCCACCGTCTCCAAGATTGACGACCCGTCCACCATTGCCGCGATCACCCGCCGGGCATGCGCCCGCCACACCACACCGCCTCGCGCCGCCGCCACGACACCCGTTGCCCTGCTGTCGATCTCCGCCCGGGGAAACCGCGCGTTCACCGGTACCCGCGGGTGGTCGACCACTCTCGAGTCGACAATCGGGGCACATGAGTCGTCGGGCGTCTCGCCTACCCGACCCGGGGCAGTGATCGTCATGCCGCGAATGTGTGCGGCAACCGGTAGTGGGTAGATCCCGCAACGACGCCCCGCCTGCCCCGCGATACCGCGGAGACAATTCTGTATTACCGGTATTCGCGGAGCGCCGAACTGGCGCAGCTTGAGAACCCCCAACCTCCCGGCACTCGCCGGATGTTGACGGACACGCAGTTTGCACATGACGGCGTCAGTGACCATGCGGATGTGGTCGTCCATGTCCTGGGCGCCTTGGCGTCCGGATCCGCGCCTTGGC
>Ga0208588_1000591_pt1 | contig 11646 bp, 13 predicted proteins | sample NGESurshal092012_8_FD_184483 | JGI IMG/M metagenome (GOLD analysis project Ga0208588, IMG submission 184483) | Arctic peat soil microbial communities from Barrow, Alaska - NGEE Surface sample 415-3 shallow-092012 (SPAdes) | ecosystem: Environmental > Terrestrial > Soil > Wetlands > Peat ...
TTTTTCTCTCCGCGCCGCGTGAGCCGCCGAGTGAAAAAGCGGCGGCGCGCAATGCCGGCCAGGCTATCGCCTTCGCCATGCGTCCCGGTGTGGCTGAGGCGCGCGCTATTATCGAGCAGAATTGCGTCGGTTGCCACTCGGCGACGCCCACTCATCCAGGCCTCGCTCATGCCGCCGCCGGGCTGGATTTTTCAATCGCCGGCGCGGTGGAGAAATATCGTGCGGAAATTTTGCGTGCAGCGGTCTTTTCACGAGCCATGCCGCCGCCCGGCGCAGCAATGCCGCTCGCAGGAGACGAGCGGCTGACGCTTTTACGCTGGGCTCAAAGCAGTAATTAAAGTCAGAACTCGACGTCGAGTTCTTCCATTTCGTCCGGCTCTACCTTCGCCGCCTCCGACCATTCCACCATCGGCTGCCAGCTCAAAATATGATCGCGGAAGGCCGCGCATTCGGAATCGAGCTGAACGTTATAGGTGGCGAAGCGCGAGCAGACCGGCGCGAACATGGCGTCGGCGAGAGTCGGCTTCTTGCCGAACAGGAAGGGACCGCCGTAAAGGCTCAGACACTCACGCCAAATGGTGCAGACGCGCTCGATATCGGGCTTGGCGCCGGTCCAGACGCGGAAATTCGGAAAAAACCCCTTCATGTTCATCGGCAGGGCCGAACGCAGATTGGTGAAGCCCGAATGCATTTCGCCGGAGACCGAGCGGTTATGCGTCCGCGCCGCGCGGTCGGCCGGCAGGAGCCCGGCCTTGGGAAACACCTCGGCCAGATATTCGGCGATCGCCAGCGTGTCCCACACATGCAGGCCGCCGTGATCGAGGGCCGGCGTCAAAAAGGACGGCGAAAGCAGCAGGAGTTCGGCCTTGGCGCTCGGATCGTCGATCGACAGCGGCTTCTCGACAATGTCGAGGCCAGCTATCTTGCAGAGCAACCAACCGCGCAGCGACCAGGATGAATAATTCTTGCTGCTGATGGTCAGAACCGCATTGCCCATAATGTTTCGCTCCCGATCCGGCCGCCCTTTTTATTCGCGAGGGGTCCGGATTCCATTAATTCAGCGGTCTGATTTTAGACCGCAGCCATGGCTTTTTCGTGCGCCGCCAGACTCAAATTAGAACATTTGCAGCCGCATTCGCAATGCGCAAATTATGGACATATTGCCGCGCTTTGTGGCGAAAAGAACTTTCTTCCCCCCTACGGCCATTTATTATCACTTTCTTCCCCTTTCATTTCGCCTTACACCTATAGGAAGATTGTATGAGAGGATCGTCTCTCCATATTGGTTTAGGTTTGAAGCTATGCCGCCGGCGCCGCCGAGGGGCCTAAAATATGGGGATCGGTGCGCTGCGAATGCTGTATCAAGCCTATCAAGCTCAGTCGGATCTCATGGCGCCGGTCAAGGCGTTCGCGCGCATGGCTCTCCAGGTCCTGAACGGTCCCTACGCCGGCCTTGGCGAAAACGCCCTGGTGCGCAATCTTTCCGCCGCTTACGAGATGATCGACCGCGCTGGCCTCACCCACACGCGCCCTCCCTACAACATCAAGAGCGTCCTTGTTGGCAATGAAATGGCGGCGGTGACGGAAGAGGCGGCGCTGGTCACCCCCTTTGCGACCCTGCTGCATTTCAAGAAGGACATTTCCGTCCAGCAACCGCGCGTGCTGGTGGTGGCGCCTTTGTCGGGCCATTTCGCCACCTTGCTGCGTTCGACGGTGAATACGCTACTCGCCGATCACGACGTTTATATTACCGACTGGCACAACGGGCGCGACGTGAGCCTCGCCGACGGCTCATTCGGCTTCGATGAATATGTCGCCCATGTGATCCGGTTTCTCGAACATCTTGGCCCAGGCGCCCATGTCGTCGCGGTCTGCCAGCCTTGCGTCCAGGTTCTCGTCGCCGCGGCTGTCATGGCCGAGGACAACAATCCCGCCCAGCCGGCGTCCATGACCCTGATGGCGGGGCCGATCGATACGAGAATCAACCCGACCAAGGTCAATCATCTGGCCAAGGAAAAGCCGATGTCATGGTTCGAGCAGAACCTCATCGGCCGCGTTCCGTTACGGTATAAGGGCGCGCAGCGGCGCGTCTATCCGGGATTCATCCAGCTTTCGGCCTTCCTTGCGATGAATCTCGACCGCCACGTGAAGGCGCATGTCGACCTTTTCCACAATCTCGCCGGTGGCGAGACCGATAAGGCCAATGTGACCAAGGCCTTCTACGACGAATATTTCGCGGTCCTTGATCTGCCCGCCGAATTCTATCTCGAAACCGTGCAATGGGTGTTCCAGGAACACCAGTTGCCGCTTGGCACGATGATGTTCCGTGGCCGCAAGGTCGATCCCAAGGCCATCCGGCGCACCTCGCTGCTGACGGTGGAGGGCGAGCGCGACGATATTTGCGCCGTGGGACAAACCATGGCGGCGCATGACCTCGCCTCGAGCCTGAAACCCCACCGCAAGAAGCAGCACTTGCAGGCGGGCGTCGGCCATTACGGCGTGTTCAGCGGCAAGAGATGGGAAAACCAGGTTTATCCCATCGTGCGCAACATGATTTTACAGAACGACTGAGCGACCCGCTTTTTTCGACAACATCCCTTGAAGAGCGTCTTGCGACGCCCTTCAGCGCTTGTTGCATCACTTCCACGCGTCGGCCTGCACGACGCTGTCTTCTTTCCACGCCTCGCGCGCTTCGCGATTGGCCTGCCAGTTGGGCAGGAAGGTGAAGGCCTCCTCCAGAATATGGGGCGTGTGGTGGCCGAGCGAATATTTGAGCGCCATTTCGGAATATTCCTTCAGCGCGTCCTTAAACACCGGGTGGGCGCAATTCTCGATCACCACTTTGGCGCGCTTTTTCGGCGACAGGCCGCGCAGGTCGGCGAGGCCCTGCTCTGTCACGATCACCTGCACGTCATGCTCGGTGTGATCGACATGGGTCACCATCGGCACGATGCAGGAAATGCCGCCATTCTTGGCGCTCGACGGCGTCATGAAGATCGACAGCCAGGCGTTGCGGGCGAAATCGCCCGAACCGCCGATGCCGTTCATGATGCTCGAACCGCGAATATGGGTTGAATTGACGTTGCCATAGATGTCGGCCTCGATCAGCCCGTTCATCGCGATCAGGCCGAGGCGGCGGATCACTTCGGGATGATTGCTGATTTCCTGCGGGCGCAGCACGATTTTGTCGTGATATCTCGCCGCGTCGCGATTGAACTCCTCCGCCGCGTCGGGGCTCAGCGACAAGGCTGTGGCCGAAGCGAAAGACATTTTGCCCGAGCGGATGAGATTGAACATCCCGTCCTGCAGCACCTCGGTATAGGCGGTCAGATTGTCATAGGGCGCGTGCTGCAACTGCTCCATCACCGCATTGGCGACATTGCCGACGCCCGATTGCAGCGGCAACAACCCCTTGGGCAGGCGGCCCATTTTCACTTCATGGGCCAAGAATTCGAGAATATGCTCGGCGATGAGGCGGGAATTTTCGTCCGGCGGCGAGAAGGCGGAATTGCGGTCCGGCTTGTCGGTCTCGACGATGGCGATAATCTTTTGCGGATCACACCGAAAAAAGGTGTCGCCGATGCGGTCGGCGACGCCGACGATCGGGATAGGCTTGCGATTCGGCGGCAACTGGGTGCCGTAATAGACGTCGTGCATGCCTTCGAGCGCGAGATTCTGCCAGCTGTTGACCTCGAGAATGATCCTGTCGGCGCGGTCGAGCCAGGTCTTGTTATTGCCGATCGAGGACGAGGGAATCAGCATGCCGTCCTCGCGGATGCCGGCCACTTCGACGATGGCGACATCGAGATTGCCGAGAAAGCCGCCCCACACGAATTGCGCGACATGCGAAAGATGGATGTCGATGTATTCCATCTCGCCGGCGTTGATGCGTTTGCGGCAGGTCGGATCGGACTGGTAGGGGAGGCGCATCTCCATGCCGTCCACCTTGGCCAGGGCGCCGTCGAGCTCGGGCGCGGTCGAGGCGCCGGTCCACACGCCGATCCGGAAGGTTTCGCCCCGCGCATGCGCGGCGTTCATGCGTTCTGCCAAGGCCAGCGGCACTTCCTTGGGATAGCCCGCGCCGGTGAAGCCGGACATGCCGACGTTCGAGCCTCTCGGGATCAGGGCGGCCGCCTGTTCGGCCGACATGATTTTGGAGCGAAGGGCCAAATTGCGGATGCGGCTGGTGTCGGACATGGCGCTCTCGTTGGGTGAAGGGGACCGTCTTGCCGTCTGACTAGGACCCTCTCCCGTCTTTCAGCTATGCGACATATGACTAATACTTTGGTTTATCGCTGATATTTCGCCTTGGCCGAATTTATGCCGACGGATATATCCCGTTGTTTATATTATATTTTCAATTTCGTCCACGACGCGCGCGGTCTTTACTCCATCATTTTTTGCCCAACTGCCATGCGTTAATCGCATCTCTGAAACACCCCTAAGCGGCCGCGAGGACTGGCCTTTCATCGCAAACATCGCTACGCCTCGCGTCCGCGCGAGCAAATTTGCGCGCGACCGGATTTTGCGCGCGGAGGAATGATTATGGGGAAGATTGTCAGCGTCGATGTGAAGCATCAGCTTGGCGCGGAAGAGGCCAGGCGGCGGGTCCATGAGGGCGTCGACGCCCTGAAGGAGAAATACGCCGAAAAGCTGTCGATCGTGACCATCGTCTGGTCCGACATGCACGCCGACATCAAGATCACGGCGATGGGCCATGCGCTGACCGGCGCGATGGATTTTTTACCCGATTGCGTGCGCGTGTCGCTGGAACTGCCGTTGATGCTGGCGCTGCTCGCGGAAAAGGCCAAGGGCATGATCGCGCAACACACTGGCGACCTGCTCAAACTGCCGCCGCCCAAACAGGGATGAGGCGTCGCTTTCTGATCGCCACGGCCTCGCTGCTGGTTTCCCTGAGCGCTTCGGCGAAAATGCTGACCTGCCGGGTCGAGCAAATCGTGTGGCATCGGGACGGTCAGATGGCGCCGTCGAACGCCAACAGCCCGGAAGTCGCCGACGGCGCGTTCAATATCGACCTCGATAAAGCATCCGTCATTGGACGCTTCCCGGAATGCGAAAAATGCGCCTGGATGTTGCGGACCAGAGGGGACGACCGCAAAAGCTGGATCTGGACAGGCGGAACAGACAACAACATGAGATACAGCGTCACCTTGAAACCGTTTGACCGTAATGCGTTTGTCGTCTTCGATCTTGCGCTTGGCGACATCAACGCCGGCCACTGTCTGTAGCTCCGCGCGGCGGACGCTGGACGCAAACATGAAGACCTATGACCGCTCCGCCGTCATGCGCGCCGTCAAGGGCCGCGACACCAAGCCGGAGCTTTTCGTGCGCCGGCTGTTGCGCGACATTGCGCCGGGCTATCGCCTGTGCCGCCGCGATCTGCCCGGCGCGCCCGACATTTCCTATATCGGGCGCAAAAAGGCGATCTTCGTGCATGGCTGCTTCTGGCACGGCCACGACTGCAAGCGCGGCGCCCGCGCGCCGAAAGCCAACGCGGAGTATTGGCGCCAGAAAATCGCCCGCAATCTTTTCCGCGATGAGGCGCATCTGAAAAGCTATGCCGCGATGGGCTGGCAGGTTTTGACCGTGTGGGAATGTGAAACCCGTGATGAGGCTGCGCTGACGGAAAGGCTGCGCAACTTTTTGCAGGCCCCGTCAGACGATGCTCAGGAATAGCGCGAGCGCGCGATTGACGCGCAAGAGCAGAGCGTCGTCGGCTTGGCCGATGACGCCGCCGATTTTACCCACAGGAATGACCGTGATTTTGTCGATGGCGATTTGCGACGATTGCCGGAGGCCGTTGCCCGGCGATGGTTCGACATCCAGACGGAACAGATCGGCGTCCGAGCGAAGGGTCGTGGTCAATGGACAGATCACGACGGAGGGAAGCTCCGCGAAAAGATCGCTTTGCACCACAAGAGCGGGCCGAGGCTTGCCATAGTCGCCGGGAGTGGCAACGGTCACGAATTGGCCGCGCTGCATCAAGATTCCGGCCAGTCCTGCACGTCGGCGACGAAGCGCATGAGCTCATCGCCTGCCGGATCGCTCGCGGCGACAGCGCGCGCCTGACGGCGGCATACCTCTATAAAATCGGGCGCGCGCGTGTCAGGAACCCATATTTGCACCGGGCGCAAGCCAGCCGCCCGCATCCGCTGGCGATAGCTCGCCATGCGCTTTTGCGGCGGCGCAGGGTTTTGGGGCTTGCGTTGCATAGGCTCACCTTTCCGTAACATGTTACATCACGGAGCATCGGAAGTCATGGAAAATCCAGCATGCCCCTCTCACCCATCCTCCGACGTATTCGCCGCGCGCCTTGACGGCAGCAATTCGCCTGTCCGTTCTAGCACCGGATAGGCGGAAGCGGCGACGATATGGCTGTTGATCAATTTTAGATCGCGCAATAGATCGAGTCGGAGCGCGCTGGCTTGCGCCTCGATCGGTGGCGCGGAGGCCATGCTTTCAAAATGCGCCCGCGCCGCCTGCGACTCCGCATCGCGGAAGACGATTTTCTCATCGGTCAGCAGGCGCGCGATGCGGGCGTCCTCGGTCATGAACAGCGACCCCGCCATGCGCAGATTGGCGGAAAGACGCTCCAGCATGACGCCGATTTCGCCCTGACCCGGCTCCGGGAAAGCGCCAGCGCGCTTCAACTGCTTGAGGACATGCGGCAAAAAATTTCGCGCCAGCACATCGCCCGCCTGTTCGATTTGTGCGGCGAAAGACAGGATCTCGTCGCGGCGGCGGTGATCGGAAGCGCTCAACTCATCGCTGTCGAGCGAGGTCAGATAGGATTTGATCGCCGCGTCGAGTCGGTCGATGAGCGCGTCGCGGCGCCGGGTCCGGGCGGCCAGGTTCCTGTCTCCCTTCCTGATCGCCTCGCTGGCGTCGGCGATCAATTCCTGCAGCAAATCGGCGAGGCGCAAGGCCTCGCGCGCCGCCGCGCCCAAAGCAATGATGGGCGTCTCCCGCGACGCGCGATCGAGATAGACGGGCACGGAAGGGTCGGCGGGATCGTCGCGCCGCGGCAACAGCCAGCGCAGCAAGCGCGCATAGGGCGTCAGCAGCGGAAAAAACACCATGGCGACCGCAAGATTGAACAAGGTGTGGAAATCGGCGACGACGCGCGCGTTATCGGGCTGGAGGGTCACCATCCAGCGGCCGATTGGAGAAAGCGCCGCCAAAACCACGCCGCCGCCGATGACGCGCGTGAGGAGATTGCCAACCGGCAGGCGTTTGGCGGCCGGATCGTCGCCCGCCGGCCCCTCGATCACCGGATTGATCGCCGCGCCGAGATTGGCGCCCAGCATTAAAGCAAAGACGGCGTCGGGCGGAACAGCTCCCCGCGCCGCCAGCTTCATGATGAACAGAATGACCGCGACGCTGGAATGCGCCGCCCAGGTCAGCCCCGCCGCCAGCAGCACATCGACCAGAGGCTCGGTCGAGACCGCGCCCAGCAGCAGGCGCAGGCTTGGCGTGTCCTCAGTGGCCGTCATGATCTGCAACAATTGCTGCAGGGCCAGAAACATCAGGCCCAGACCGATGAACACCCGCCCAAGATCGCGCGCCGGCGTGCCGGTATCGCGTCGAAACATCAACACGCCAATCAGGATCAGCGTTGGCGCCAGCGCCGCCACATTGAACGACAAGAGCTGAACGACCAGCGTCGTGCCGACATTGGCCCCCAGCATGACGGCCAGCGCGGGAACCAGCTCCACCATGCCGGAAGCGGTGAAGCCCGTGGTCATCAATCCGGTCGCCGTGCTGCTTTGGAGCAGTGCGGTGACGCCGATGCCCGCCATAAAAGCCCAGAAGCGATGCCGCAAGGCAACGCCGAGAAAGTTCCTGAGCCTCGGCCCGAAAGCCCGCTGCACGCCGGTCTGCACCATATGCGAGCCCCACAGCAGCAAGGCGATGGCCCCGGCGAGATCGATCAGCGTGAGCGGAAAGGTCATGGCCAACCCCCTGTCCGACGAATCAGGACCCTGTGCAAACTTCGGTTGGCGATGGGAAGTTGCGCCCGCTCCTTCGCCAAACCGCCAACTTGGAAACCGGCGCGCAAAAGCCTAAAAGCGGCCAAACTTAACGTCGCACCGGATGGCCGCCAATGACTTCCTCCCAAGCTCCTTCAGCCTATGCTCCCCTCTTCCCGCTCGGCAAGGACGAAACGCCCTATCGCAAACTGACGGACAAGGGCGTGCGCGTCGAAAAATTCGATGGCGAGGAAATTCTGGTGGTCGAGCCGGAGGCGATCCGCCTGCTGGCCGAAGCGGCGATGAGCGACATCAACCATTTGCTACGTCCCGGCCATCTGGCGCAACTGGCCAAAATCCTCGACGACCCGGAAGCCACCGGCAACGACAAGTTCGTCGCCTATGATCTGATGAAAAACGCCAATATCGCGGCCGGCGGCGTGCTGCCCATGTGTCAGGACACCGGCACCGCCATTGTCATGGGCAAGAAGGGCCGGCGCGTCTTCACCAAGGGCGGCGACGAGGCGGCGCTTTCGGAAGGCGTGCGCGACGCTTACGAGAAGAAAAACCTGCGCTATTCGCAGCTCGCGCCGATCTCGATGTTCGAGGAAAAGAACACCAAAACCAATCTGCCCGCCCAGATCGATATCTATGAAGAGGGCGAGGATTATTACAAATTCCTGTTCATGGCCAAGGGCGGCGGCTCGGCCAACAAAACCTATCTGGTGCAGGGCACGCCCTCCATGCTCACCCATGACCGGCTGCTGGAAGTCCTGAAAAAGCAGATTCTTGGCCTCGGCACCGCCGCCTGCCCGCCCTATCACCTCGCCATCGTCATCGGTGGCCTGTCGGCGGAACTCAACCTCAAAACCGTGAAACTCGCTTCGGCGCGCTATCTCGACGCCCTGCCGACCGAGGGCGGCGAAGACGCCCACGCCTTCCGCGATCTCAATCTGGAGGCCGAAATCCACAAGCTGACGCAGGATCTCGGCGTCGGCGCGCAATTCGGCGGCAAGTATTTCTGCCATGACGTGCGGGTGATCCGCCTGCCGCGTCACGGCGCCTCGCTGCCCATCGGCATCGGCGTATCCTGCTCCGCCGACCGTCAGGCGCTCGGCAAGATCACCCGCGACGGCGTGTTTCTGGAGGAGCTGGAGCATGATCCGGCCCGCTTCATGCCGCATGTGGACGAAGCGACGCTGGGCGGCGCGGTGGTCAACATCGACCTCAACCAGCCGATGGCGGATATTTTGGCGACCCTGACCAAATATCCGGTCAAGACGCGGCTGTCGCTGACCGGCACGATCATCGTCGCGCGCGATCTCGCCCATGCCAAAATCCGCGAAAGGCTGGAAATGGGCCAGCCCATGCCCGATTATCTGAAGAATCATCCAGTCTATTACGCCGGCCCGGCCAAGACGCCGGTCGGTTACGCCTCCGGCTCCTTCGGCCCCACCACGGCGGGGCGCATGGACGGCTATGTCGACGCCTTCCAGGCGGCCGGCGGCTCGATGGTCATGCTGGCCAAGGGCAATCGCTCGGCGCAGGTGACGGAAGCCTGCAAGAAATACGGCGGCTTCTATCTCGGCTCGATCGGCGGCCCGGCGGCGCGACTGGCGCAGGATTGCATCAGGAAGGTCGAGGTATTGGAATATCCCGAACTCGGCATGGAGGCGATCTGGAAGATCGAAGTCGAAAATTTCCCGGCCTTCATCGTCGTCGACGACAAGGGCAATGACTTCTTCAAAGCGCTGAACCTTTCATGACTTCAACGGAAAATCCGACGTCGGACAGGGTTTTGATGGAGCAGCGCATCCGTGCGCTGCTCCAGATGCGCGAGGACGGCGACCTGGCCGGACTGCTGAGCTATGCGGCGCCTGATATCGTTTACGACATCAGGGGAAACTGGGCGGCGTTCCCCTTTTCCGAGCCGGTGCGCGGCAAGGCGATGACAGCGCAGGCCCTGAAGATGATTGCGATGCATTGCGAGAATCTCGGCAATGTCGTGCATGGTATCGTCATCGACGGCGATCAGGTCGCCGTGCGGCGCACGGCCACCATACGCCATCGCGGCACCGGGAAGGTGGGACCCGTCGAGATTTCGGATTTCGTTCGTTTCCGTGACGGATTGGTGGTGGAATTGGTCGAGAGCGCCGATCCCGTCGCATTAGCCTGGCTTGAGAGCAGCGACTAGGCAACCCGTCGACGACAGGAGCCATGATTTTGGCAAAGAATTGAATCTGAGCTGCGAGCAGCCATGCAGAGCGCAAAAACACCTGAAAGCCGGGAAACGATTGAACGCCACGTCCGCACCATTTTCGAGCGGCGCGCGGCGGGCGACGTTCCCGGCCTCATCGACTATGTAGCGGAAGATGTCTTCTACAACGTGCAGGGAGACTGGACGATTTATCCGTTCTCCCGGCCGGTGCGCGGCAAGAAGGTTTTTGCGCAGGCTCTGGCGATGGTTAACGCCCTGTATGAAAACCTCGGTTCGACCATCCATGAATTGGTGATCGATGGCGACCGCGCCGCGTTGCATCGCACCTCGAAGATGCGCAACCGCGGCACCGGCGGGGTACACTCGATCGATGTCTGTAATTTCATCAGGTTTCGCGACGGGCTGGTGATCGAATTTTCCGAATATCCCGACTCCGCCGCCATGGCGCGGGTGGACGACCGGTAAAGTGACTTGCCCGTCGTTAGGGGGTCAGCCGTCGTGACCCTTTGAATCAGCGAAAAATTTCGATCCTCACGCGGCCATTGGCTTTGCGCATCAAGCCGTCGCGAGGAGGCGCGGCCTTCGAGATGTGATTTGCGCGCGGCGCCGCGTGACGGTTTTCATCCTGCGGGGCGCGCGTAACTTTGTGCTCGCCCGCCAGCGGTCCCGAACGGGCAAGGCAGTTGTTATAGGCGTCGGCATCCGAGAATTTTGCGCAGGGGTCCGCGGCGGCGGATGCAGCCTGAGCCCCGACGAAAAACAGCGCGAACGCGAGGGCAAGGCGCATTAACTCAGCGCTTGGCCGCGACCAGCGAGAAGAAAGCCCCCTGCGGATCGAAACATTGCACGATCCAGGCTCCGCCCGGCACTTCCGTCGGCCCATTGACGATCTTGCCGCCGCCCTTTTCGACCTTGGCGATGGCGGCGTCGAGGGCGGGAACGGTCAGGTAATAGTTCCAGAACGGCTGAGGGATGTTTGGGGGTCTGCGCATCATGCCGCCGACCGCATGGCCGCCGGTGAGGAACATCTGGTAGACGCCCATTCCCCCCATATCCAGCGCCTGCGCCTTGCTCCAGCCGAATTTTTCCGCGTAAAAGGCGAAGGCGTCTCCCACATTATCGGCGAAAAGTTCATGCCAGCCGACGTGGCCGGGCGCCATGGGCGGAATGTCCGCGTGAACGGCGCCGCTCAGATCGGTCCACAATCCGAAGACCGCGCCCTGCGGGTCGGAGATCACGGCGAAGCGGCCGATGCCCGGCAGTGTCTCCGCCTCGCGAAAAAGCGTGCCGCCAGCGGCGACAATGGCCTTCACATCGGCGTCCACATCCGGCGTCGAGATATAGCCGAACCACGACGGCCGCGCGCCCTGCCCCTTGGCCACCTCCGGCAGCAGCATCAGACCGGCGGCGCTGTGGCCGTCGATGGAGAAATGGCGG
>Ga0208588_1000592_pt1 | contig 11643 bp, 13 predicted proteins | sample NGESurshal092012_8_FD_184483 | JGI IMG/M metagenome (GOLD analysis project Ga0208588, IMG submission 184483) | Arctic peat soil microbial communities from Barrow, Alaska - NGEE Surface sample 415-3 shallow-092012 (SPAdes) | ecosystem: Environmental > Terrestrial > Soil > Wetlands > Peat ...
CTCCAGGACGCCCAGCGACTTCCAGCCCAGGTCGCACATCGGGGCCGGGGTCTGGCCGGCGATGAAGCGCCAGGCCGAGGCGGGAGTGCACATGGGGTGCCCGTACTCCGCCGTCGGAATGCAGAGCGCGTGGGAGTCGGCGATCGGCTTGCCCAGGAGGTCGACCAGAGCGGCGTGGATGCTCGGGTTCGAGACGCCGCCCGATGTGAGCAGCAGCTTCACCGTGCCTCCGATTCGAGTCGATGGATCGTCGTGGCGTACAGGCAGTGGCTGGTCGCGCGAACGGGGTGCAGGTGAGGAGCACTCACTGGTGGGCAGTCGGGCTGACCCGCTCCGCTGTCCACCACTCGAATGTCTTGTCGTACCAGCGATCGCTGATCCCTCGATAGGTCATACCCAACCGTCGCATCACCGAGAACGACGCCTCGTTGCCCTCATAGGCGATGGCGTTGACGACGGGAAGCTCGAGGTCGTCGAACGCGTGATCCAGCACGGCGCGGGCCGCCTCGGTCGCATACCCGTTGCCCCAGTGATCCGGATGGAAGTGCCAGCCGATCTCGACATCGTCGGTCATGACGCGCCCTGCCCCAGGTAGAGGCACCAGGAGCACCGTCCCGACGGGCATTCCCACGACGGCCGGCACCACCGCCCACAAGCCGAAGCCCGGCCGCTCGACACTGACGCCTACCCAGCGGCGCAGGCGATCGCGGGTCGCGCCTTCGGACTCCAACGGCTGCGGCGGTCGGCTCAACCACTCGACGACGGCCGTCCGCCGGTAGATGTCGAATGCTGCGCGCACGTCGGCGTCGTCGTCCGGATCCCATCGCCGAAGTGTCAGGCGATCGGTGCGCGTCTCCACGCGGGCGAGTCTGCCCGATCCTGCCCGCAGATGTCGTCGCCCGGACGGTCCGAGCAGTGCTCTCGACCTGGGTCCGGCAGCATGTGCTTCTGCATCATGATCCGGTCATCGAGCGAGGTTGGGAGGCGTCCATGGTCGAGTTCTCCGCGGAGTTGGCGCTCAACGGCAAGACCGCCACGGGGATCGAGGTGCCGCCGAACGTGATCGAGTCGCTCAACGGCGGGAAGCGTCCCGCCGTCGTCGTCGAGTTCGGCGGCTACTCCTACCGCACCACCATCGGCGTGATGGGCGGGCGCCACTTGATCCCGGTCAGTGCAGAGCATCGTGGCGCCGCGGGGGTTCAGGCAGGTGACCAGCTCCGCGTCCAGCTCACCCTCGATGACGCACCTCGTGACATCGAGGTCCCGTCGGACCTGGCCGAGGCGTTGAAGGCCAGTCCTGACGCCGGTCGAGCGTTCGAGGCCTTGTCGCCTTCGAACAAGAAGCGCCATGTCCTCTCGGTCTCCGGTGCGAAGACCGACGAGACACGCCAACGACGACTCGCGAAGGTGATCGATGAGCTGGAGTCCGGCGCGTCGTAGGCCCCCGCGGCAGGGGGATGGCGTCGTAGCCTCAGGACGTGGCGGACTACGGACTTGATGCCAACCTCGTGCTGCCGGACGGCAGAGTCCTGGAGTACCGGAAAGGCGGCGACCCCAACGGGCGTCCGTTGATCTTCCACCCGGGAACGCCGGCGTCTCGGTTGCTAGGGCATTGGGGACACGAGCCGGCCGCTGCGAGCGGTGTGCGGCTGGTATCGGTGAGCAGACCTGGGTATGGCGGTTCGACGCCTGTCACCAGTGCGCCCAGCTTGCTGGCCACCGGACGGGACACCGCCGCCCTGGCCGCCGGTCTGGGGATGCGGGAGTACGCGGTGCTCGGTGTCTCCGGTGGCGGGCCGTTCGCGTTGGCCACCGCGGTGGCCGACGCCGACGCGGTTCGCGCCCTGGCCGTCGTGGGCGGTGTCGGTCCGTGGCGTCTTCTCGACGAACCGAAGGCGGAGGACCGGGAGGATCGCGAGTACCGCGACTACCTGGCACAGCTCGACGACGGCGACGTGGCCGGCGCCTGGGCGGGTGTTCGTTCGACAGCCGAGCGCGAGATGAGCGTGCTGAGGCCGCTCGACGACGATGCCCGCGTCGATGCCATCCTCGACGACCCGGCGAGCCCCCTGTTCCATGACGACGCCTATCGGGCGCTCTGGGCCGAGAACATGGCTGTGGTTCTCGATGGCCTGGACGGCTATGTGTTCGACAACCTCGCCTGGGGCGGGACCTGGGACGTGGACCCGCACGACGTTGTTGCCCCGACTGTGGTGTGGGACGGCGATGGCGAGGGTGCACGCGGCGGGCGCTGGTACGCGGTCGACCGGCGGGAAACCGGGGACTCCGACCGGCGTGTCGTCATCGAGTCCGGCGTGCGACCACCCGTCAGCGACCCTGCCGGCGACGGACTGGCTCCAGGTCACGGTGAACGGGCTCGTGCGCCACGCCGTCGTGCGCGTGCCTGCTGACGCCCAGCCTGCGCAACCTCTCCCGGTCCTGCTGTCCTTCCATGGCGCCGGGTCGGACGCCGCCACTCAGGAATCCATCGACGAGTTCTCCAGCCACCCCGGCTTCGTCGTGGTCTACCCCGAGGGCAGCCTCGTCGATGCGAACTCGGTGGTCACCAACGTGAACGGATGGGACAGCGCGGGCAAGAAGGTCGACGAACCCGCGTTCGTCGCCGCGCTGCTCGACACGCTCGGCAACGCCGTGTGCATCATCCCGAGCCGCGTGTTCGCCGCCGGGCTCTCCACGGCGGGATGCTCGTCACCACGCTCTCGTGCGCGCTCCCAGGGCGGATCGCCGGGATCGCAGCCGTCGAGGTTGGCTACGACTTCGTCGCCTGCCCGCAAGGGCCGCCGACGCCCACCCTGGTGTTCCACGGGCTGAACGACAAGGTGGCCCCGATCGCCGGGAACTCGGTCTTCGTGCCGGTGGCTGACGTGATGGCTGCCGTGGCCAAGCGCAACGGGTGCATCGCCGGTCCTCAGACAGCCGCGCACGGCTCGACCGCCACGACACTGAGCTGGACGGGCTGCGCCGTGCCGACCGTCCTCTACGAGTTGAAGTCCCACGGCCACGCCTGGCCCGGACACGTGCTGCCGATCTCCGAGTACACCCTGGAGAGCGCTATTGCCTCCGGCAGCGGAACGGTGGGCAGCGGCCTCACTCCCAAGCAGATGGCTGAGAACATGCTCCTGACCAACACCCAGGTCGACGCCAGCCAAGTGATCCGGGACTTCTTCACCGCAGTCGCGTCATAGTCGCCAAGAAGGGTGGGATGCGCGCGGGCCGGGTTCACGTCGAAGGCGAAGCTCGGTGCGGAAGGGCCGGTAACCGAACGACTCGTTGAGCGCCAGGATGCCCGCGTTGCCGGACTCGTTCTCGGTCCACACCTCGCGGCCACCGCGTCGGGCGACGTCTGCGTGCAGGTGCTGCTTGGCGACCCTGGCGAGCCCCCGGCCCCGGTGGTCGGGCAGCACCCCGGTGTAGATGACGTGCCAGGTGTCGCCGTCGTGCGGGCAGGCGCACGCGAGCGCCACCGGTTCCGAGAGGACGCTGACCACCACCCACACGAGCCCTGGCCACCAGTCACTGAGCTGCTCGTGGGTCACGATGAATCCGGCCGCACGCTCGGGCGAGGTGTTGGACGCGTCGATGAGCGCATCCACGTCGGGCAGCAGGGCAGTCAGGTCGGCGTCGTCGACGACTCGCGCGGACACCCCGGCGGGTGCGACCGGCGGCGTCGGCTCAGCCAGAACCAGGCGGGAGGCCACGGCGCGCTCGTGCACGCGGAAGCCCCAGTGCCCGGCGACGTCGACCGACGGATCGCCGTCGCGTTCGGGCACGGCCCTCACGCTGGGCAACCCCCGGATCCCGAGATGAGGTTCGACGGCCACGAACAGCCGGCTGCCGACCCCCCGGCCGCGGTAGCCCTCCTCGACAATGACCAGCACGCTTTCGGAGCCTTCGTCGTACGTCGGAGGGACCACTGCGGCGTATCCGATGGGCATGCCGTCGAGCTCGGCCACCAGCCGCACGGCACCGCTGGGCACGGGCTCGGCGAGCACCTTGCGAAGCTCGGCCTCCGGAAGGGCCTCCGGGTACCAGCGATAGCGCAGTGCGACGAGCCAGTCGAGGTCGGCGTCCTGGTAGTCGCGTACGTGCAGACTCACCCCGATCCCCCTATCTCGCGGCGGGCAACGTGACCTCGCACGAGGGTCCTTCATCGCCGCGCTCCCCCGAGGCAACGCCGATCACCCTCCCAGGGGAGCGGTTCGCGCGCCTCGTGGAGGGAGCCAGGGGCACCTTCGTCCAGGTGCGAAAGCGCTGTCAACAGGGAAACGAGGCAACTGCGGATCTACCCTGGAAGTGGCACGAGGGTGCGAGCGATCCCCCCGCAAGCGCCCCGGCCATCGCCCCTCTTGGGGATGAGGCGGTCCCGGTCCCCCCGTCCGGGGCCGCCGAGCGTGCACTCACGCCCTCCCGGCCCGCGGTCGCTGGTCAACCCCGCCAGCCAGATGGTTCCAGACGGTTCCAGACGCCGCCCTATCGCCACCTGCGACCCGATGTTCGACGACTCTGCACCTACGCCTCAGGCCGGGCGTCAGCGCGCAGGCGTGGGTCGTCGCGAGTGAGGCCGTACAGGGCGTCGTCGTGCAGCTCGCCGTCCAGCTCGACGCTGCCGCGCACGATGCCTTCCAGCAGGAAGCCGACCCGCTCGCCGCTGCGGCGCATCGCTGTGTTGCCGACGTCGGTGAAGAAGTACACCCGTGCGCCTTCCGCTCGACGAAGAGCAGCTCGGTCAGCACGGTGAGTGCGGCGGTGCCGACCCCGTGTCCCCTCTCCGCCGGCTCGAGGACGAGGACGCCGACCTCGTAGGAGCCGGGGGAGCTCACGCGCGGGCAGTGGAAGGCCTGCACCAGTGCCACCAGACGCCCGGCATCCAGGACCCCGAACTCCGCGCCGTGGTCGTGCCAGGTCCCCGCCGCCGCCGCCCGCGCCCGCAGGCCGTCCACGTCGGCATCCTTGCCGACGACGTCCTTGATGGATGCCTGCCACGGGCCGATCGCAGATTCGTCGATCGCGCCCATCGTCAGTGGCGTCATGGGAACTCCTTGCGAGCGTGAGCTATGAGGCGGCCGGACGGCTCATCTTGATCGTGCGCCAGCCGCCCGCGCGGTTGTTGGCGACTAGGCGTTGACACGCGGGTCGGCCACGAAGCCCAGGCTCGGATCCAACCGCGCGGATGCCGGGCGCGCGAGCGTCGTTCGCCGATCAGTTGATGATCTCGCCGCGATCATCGGCGCGAATCGCCGCCAGCCGGTCGCGCCATGCCTGGAGCGCCGCCGGGGTCAGCCTCGTCCAGTCGGTCGCCTCGCCGACGATCCTGAGCGGCTCCGTGCTGCGGTAGGACCGGGTCGGGTTACCGGGGAACTTCTTGTCGGTCACGTTCGGGTCGTTCTCGAACTCCCCGGTCGGCTCGACGAGGTAGACGCGCGGAGCAGCTTCGCCTGGCGCTAGTTCCGCGGCGAGTCCGGCACCGTCGGGCAGCGCGGTGAAGTAGATGTGGTTCATCACGACCTCGGGCCGGTAGTTCGACGGGAACCCGGCCGTGAGAACGTCGCCGACCCGCAGATCTGCTTTCGTGCCATGGAAGAACGGACCCTCGTCCAGCACATCACTCACCGCCACAGCGTACGGCGGCGAGTGCGTCGGGCTCGAGCGGCTGGGCGCGCAGCCGGCGAGAGGCTGGCGGCGTCACCAGGAACGGCTCAGGCGTTGCCGCGGACGAGGGCGATGAGGCGGTCGAGGACCTTCGGTCCGCCGGCGGCGATGCCGTCGTGCTCGTACTCGTTGGTGATCCACGGGCGAAGCCCCCGGACCCGGCGTGCGGTCTCCTCGGAGTAGGCGCGCGGCACGTACATGTCGTCGACGTAGATCGCCGCCGCGCACGGCACCTCGTTGGCCGCGAGGACCTCGGCGTCATAAAGCCGTGGCCACGGTCGGGCCGCGAGCAGCTGCGCGGTCTCGCGGAAGGGCGCGAGCGCGGCCATGTCGTTGAACATCCACGGGTAGATGTGCTCGCCCGTGAGCAGCGTCGGGTCATCGGTGTAGGTGTCCGGCAGCCCGCGCTCGGCGGCCCACGCCGTGCTGATCCCCGAGGCGTAGCAGGACTCGTGGATGACGGCGTACAACGGGTTGCGGGCGAACTCGGTCGCGCGCTCCACGTCGTGCAGGAATGCCGTGCTCGTCGGTGGCAGCTCGAGGATGTGGTGCAGCCGTTCGGCTCCCGGGCCCATGCCTAGGAGGATCCCGAGCTGGCGGAGGCGTGCGTGCGTGAGCCGGTCACCGCCGGGAAGCCTGATGTCGTCGGAGGCGACGAGGGCCGCCAGCGAGGCCATCCGATCGCGGTCCTCCGGGTAGCGCTCGTAGAAGCCGGCGGTCTTCTCGGCGACCGTGCGATAGGTCTCGCGGTAGACCTCGTCGATCCCGGCGTCCAGCGGCGGCAGTCCACCGGTGATGAACGCCTCGCGCAGGGACTCGGGATGTGCCGAGAGGTAGGCCACCGAGCAGAAGCCGCCGAAGCTCTGCCCGAGGATCGACCACCGGTCCACGTCGAGCGCGGCCCGGAAGCACTCGGCGTCACCGACGATCGCGTCGGCGCGGTGGTGGGCCAGACGATCCGCCAGCGCCGCCGGGGCCGAGCCGAGCGCGTCCCCGACGCCGATGGGCGTCGAGCGGCCCATGCCGCGCTGGTCGAGGAGCAGCACGCGGTAGTCCGCCAGCGCCCGAGCCAGCCACTCCGGGTTGGACACCGAGTCCGGGCGCGGTCCTTCGAAGCCGGGACCGCCCTGGAAGAAGACCAGCCACGGCTGGGCGTCCGACGCCTTGTCCACCGCCACGACCGCTCGCGCGAACACGTCGATCCGCTCGCCGTCGGGAACCGCGTGATCCAGCGGCACCGACAGCACGTGCTCGGTGACGACCAGGCCTGGTTGACGGTAGGTGCGCGACTCCATGACGCCTCCTCGTGACGGTACGACGCCGAGGCCGGACGGCGATGCTCGTCCTGCCGATGGGCGTCGACGCTCAGCCAACCACGGCATCGGGCGCGGTCTGCGCGACGTGCCGCTGCGTCGCGCACCCGGTGACGCGCTCAGACGGTGTGTGCCCCGTCAGCGCCGCGCATCTGCTCGCACGGAGCGGAACCGACAAGTCGCGTCTAGTCATCGCGTTGGTCCGCGCGTACCTTCATCGAGCGGCGATCCGCAGCCTCGTCCACACGACTCGCGAGAGGTGTGACATGACGAAGTACTTGATCTCGTTCGGTGCCCACGCGATGGACCACATCCCCGAGCGCGACATGCCCGCTGTCGCCAAGGCTGCACACGCGGTCTGCCAGGAAGCCATCAACGCCGGCGTCTACGTCTTGGCGGGGGGCCTGGAGGATCAGCCATCGAGCATGGTGTACCCCGACGGGACGGTCACCGGAGGGCCGAACCCAGAGGCCATCAGCGGAATCACTGTCATCGAGGTGCCCACGCGCGAGGAAGCGCTGGCATGGGCTGCCAAGGTGGCCGCCGCGTGTCGTTGCGCCCAGGAGGTCCGGGAGATCGGGTCGGACCCCGAACTGGACGCGATGCTGCGCGGGCCCGCTTCCTAGCACCCGTGCGAGGACGGCACATCTGCGCGGTCGATCGCCCGCTTCCCCCCGGAGCGACGGCACGTGCTCAGAGTCCCCAGAAGGACCCGAAAGCCCAACGCTTCTCATGTAGTCGTGCGCTGCCGACGGTTCTCGCCGGACATAGCCGCGGTCGAGTCGTCCGTCATACCAGTGGGCGGCGAAGCCCCAGAGGGTCGGAAGGTCCATCACATAGCCCTCGTCCTGACCCGTGGCGGCGAGCCATCTGCTCATGCAGCCTCGGGAACAGAAGATCCTCTGGTTGCCACACGTGTGGACCACGTCGTCCCACATGTGTGCCGCGGGGACGAGGAAATGCGCGACCTGATCCCCGCCGGGCGGGCTCTCCGTACCGACCGACCAAGCATGGGGGCGGCCGCAGGACGGGCACCGCGTCGCGACGACGACCTCACCCTCCCAAGGCAACAGGTGCGGGAGCGCGAAGGAGTCCCAGGCACAGCCACCCCACCACAGCGTGTTCCGCCCCATGACGGAGAACCCGAGCGGCACCGATGAGAACGGGTGCGCCATCACGATGGACCCGTCCGCCCCGAGAGCGAGGTGTCGGCCGTCTGCGAGCCTGCGCAGCGCTTCCTCGATCTCCGTCTCGGGAACCGCGAACCGGGCGGCGAGTCGACCGGGATCCGGGGCGCAGCCGGTGCGGCTGAAGGACTCCTAGACCGCCACACGAACTTCGTCCACATCCACACGGAGCATACGACGGGCCGCGTGCAGCCTCAGCGCACGCGCACCGGCATCAGGTTCACTGCGCTGGGCACTGATCTGTGAAGCGTGGACGAAGTGTTCCGGTGGGCGCCGGTGAGGGTTGCCTGTGTGGCACAGCAGACAGCCGTCAGATGTTGAGCCGTGAACTATCCGGCGTAACGTCGTTCGTGTCGGAACGAACCACGCAAGGCAAAGGGGCTCACCATGAAGCGCAGGACTCTCGACTACACACTCGCCACTCTGGGCGCGGTCATGGCGGTGGTGCTCGCGATCGGTGGCGGTCTGCTGCTGTACGCGGCGCACTTCACCAACACCACGATCAGCGACCAGCTCAGCGCCCAGCACATCCAGTTCCCGCCCGCCGACCAGGTCCCGGCCGCCGAGTACGGCGACACCATCAACGGGTACGCGGGCCAGGACGTCACCACCGGTGCTCAGGCGAAGGCCTACTCGGACATGATCGCGATCCACCTGACCAAGGTCGCCGGCGGCAAGACCTACTCCCAGGTCAGCGACGAGTGGATCGCCTCGAACGCCGACCCGACCAAGCGCGACGCGGCGCTCGGCGCGCAGCGTCAGACGCTGTTCATGGGTGAGACACTGCGCGGCCTGCTGCTCAACGTGTATGCGTTCTCGATCTTCGGCACGATCGCGCTGATCGGCGGGTGGGTGGCCCTGCTCGGTGCCCTCGTCCTGGCTGTCCTGGCGATCGCGGGCTTCGTCCACGGGAACAACGTGAGCAAGGAAGCTCTCATCGGCGCTCCCGAGGCCGAGTCGATCCCGGCTGCGTGAGCCCCACCGCTGGTGCACCGGCTCGGAAGGCCGTCTCCCCCAACCGGGAGGCGGCCTTCGCCTTTCAACGTGCCGTGGCGTAGCCGCATCAACCTGCGCGGAAGATCGCGACCGGGTCGACTACGGCACCCATGGGCGGGCTGAGCACCTGACGCGCGGTCTCGCGGAGCGCCTTGGGTTCCCACCCACGACGGGCTGCCTCGCCGTAAGCGGTGTCCAGGCACGGCTGCAACTGGTTGATGAGCCCCTCGACGACCGGGTCGGCTGATTCACCGGATGGCGGCAGGTGACTGAACAAAAGCATCCGCACGACCAGCATGACCGTGTAGTGCTTCCTCAGGTCATCGTCACTGAGTTCCGCCAACCGGGTCGTGTCGGCCGTGCACTGGGTGATCCACGCCTCGAGTTCATCCAAGCCGACCGTCTGATCGCCCACGCTTACAAGCGTACTCACGGACCAACGCGGTGTGCCGGATGATCGGCGCACCCAGAAGTTCCCTCCATCACACGCCGATCCTGTCGCTGACGCGGGCGGTTCTCGCCGCCAAAGGGTGCACCCGATGTGCCTCTCGCCCGTAGGCGCTCCGGGATTCCTGCGCCCGAGATCAACTCCTTGCCAGCTCGCCCAGGCGTACGCGAGATTCGAGCAACGGACGGCGGACAGCTTTCACCCGGCCCGCCCCTGACAGTCGCGTACCGTTTGATGACCAGTTCGTTCAGCTCCGTGGCAACCGGCTGGCTGTTGCGACTGACGAGCTACTCAGTCTCGATGGAGGGCGAGGGCTAATCACCTCGGAGCCAATCGTTGCGACATCGTGCTCGCCGGACACGTGCATCGTGTGCGCCAGAGCCGCTCATCTGTCGCTCGTCAGGTGGGATGGTGACGTGGTTCCTCGCGAGGGCGTCGTGCAGCGTTCGGTGGAACGCCGGCCTCCAGGTCGGCCAGCAGGTCGAGCAGCCCGTCGGCTTCCCAGGCGCGATTGCGTTCCCCCTGTGACACGCGGAGGAGCACTCCCGCCTGCTCGAGCTGTCTGAGCGCTTGGTTGACCACCGCTTTGGTCCGCTGCGTAGCGGCGACGGCGACCGCCAGCGTGATCACGGGGTGTGCGGGGAGCACGTCGATTAGGCGCCACGCAGCGGCGTCCGCACGCGGATCGACGGTGTGGCGGAGCTGCTCGCGCCAGGTGGACTGGAGGTCCTCCACGGTTTCCAGGTAGCTCTGCGCGAGGCCTGCGGCTTGGGCGGCTGCTGCGGCGAACTGGGTGATCCACCCGTCGACGTCGCCTTCCCGGAAGCGGGTCAGGCCTGCGATATAGCGGGACTTGTTGGCCGCGAGCACCACGCTGACGGGCGGCACGTATGCGGGGGTCAGGCCTCGTCGGCGCAGCACTACGTGGATCAGGGCTCGGCCCGTGCGTCCGTTGCCGTCCACGAAGGGGTGGATCGTCTCGAACTGCGCGTGCACCAAAGCTGCCTGCACGAGCGGAGGCAACGACTCCTCAGCAACCGAGGCGCAAAGATCGGCTAGCAGCGGATGCACCTGATCCGGGGGCGGAGGGACGAACTCGGCATCGCAGGGGTTGTAGTCGTTGCCGCCGATCCAGTTTTGCTCGGCTCTCACGACCCCGGCGATCTTCGCGTTGGAAGCACCGGACATCAGTGCCCGGTGGATGGCCGTGACGACATCGACGGTGACCTCCCCGCTGGAGCTCGCCGTCTCGACCGCGAGCTCCATGGCGTCGATGTTGCTCAGGATCTCGCGGGCATCGGGTCCGGTCTTGCCGCCGGTCTCGGCACGGGCTTCTGCCCGAGCCAGGTCTCGTCCGTCGATCTGCATGCCCTCGACCTTCGACGACGCGATCGACTCGGTGCGTAGGAGCAGGCGCGCAAGTGGGGCCAGGGCGGGCCGTGCCCGGGCGTTCAGCGCGTGGATGGCGGTCTCCGCGTCGGACACAGCCGCCGCGGTCTCAGCGCTGATCGGGTCAGCGAAGGCGGCGATGGGTTCGGGGATGAACGCGTCGTAGGCACAGGCCTTGCGATAGCGAGCCGGGGCGTACAACGCCGGGTCGTACTGCCAGGTCGTCCGCTGTAGCGCGCCTCTCATAGACCGAACCCTCCGGAACCCTTTGGTATGGGATGATGACTAAACCATACCAAGGACGGGTGACGGTAGGGCATAGCGGCTGCGCTTTCCATTGCCATGGAACTCGACGCTGACTGGGTGACGGCCCACCCGAGAGAAACCAGAAGACGGGCCGAACGGAGCGTGAGGGCTCCTCTCTCACAGGGCGCGAACCTGGCGGGCCGAGCAAACGGCCGGCGGCCTGGCTCGGTGACGGACGCTATGACGGAGCTCGGGATCCGAAGCCGGCACCCTGCCGTGGGCGTCGGCCTGGTGACGGAGGTGGTGACGGACAACTTGAGCACCCTCGACGTGCCGGCTGCTGGGGACGGGCGGTTCGTCCACAGGTCAGGGACACGTCTTTCGACGTGGCTCG
>Ga0208588_1000595_pt1 | contig 11626 bp, 10 predicted proteins | sample NGESurshal092012_8_FD_184483 | JGI IMG/M metagenome (GOLD analysis project Ga0208588, IMG submission 184483) | Arctic peat soil microbial communities from Barrow, Alaska - NGEE Surface sample 415-3 shallow-092012 (SPAdes) | ecosystem: Environmental > Terrestrial > Soil > Wetlands > Peat ...
CCCCTCGGGCACACCCGGTGGGCGGCCGTGGGGGACGCGATCGCCCGGGTGCTGGCCGCGGCGGGTGCCGAGGTCACGCGCGAGTTCTACGTCAACGACCGCGGCGTCCAGATGGACCGGTTCGGTGAGTCGATCATGGCAGCGGCGCACGGCCGGCCGGTGCCGGCCGAGGGGTACCACGGCGCGTACGTCAGTGACCTGGCGGCGGCCATCGTGGCCGACCGGCCGGAGCTGCTCGACCTCCCGGAGTCCGCGCAGATGGAGGCGTTCCGGGAGGAGGGCTACGAGCGGCAGCTGCGGCAGCAGCGGGAGGTCCTCGACCTGTTCCGGACGCACTTCGACGTCTGGTACTCCGAGCGGTCACTGCACTCGTCGGGGGCGGTCGAGCACGGTCTCGAGCGGCTGCGCGCCCAGGGGCATGTCTTCGAGCAGGACGGCGCCGTCTGGCTGCGCACCACCGACTTCGATGACGACAAGGACCGCGTCCTCATCAGGGCAGACGGCGAGCCGACGTACTTCGCGTCGGACACGGCCTACTACGTGGACAAGCGGGAGCGCGGCTTCGACGTCTGCATCTACCTGCTCGGCGCCGACCACCACGGCTACGTGAACCGGCTGCGCGCGGTGGCCGCGTGCGCCGGCGACGACCCGGACACGCACATCGAGGTCCTGATCGGCCAGATGGTCAAGATCCTCAAGGGTGGGGAGGAGCTCAAGCTGTCCAAGCGGGCGGGCACCATCGTCACGCTGGAGGACCTGGCTGAGGAGGCCGGCGTCGACGCGGCCCGCTACTCGCTGTGCCGGTACCCTGCGGACTCGCCGCTGACCCTTGACCTCGAGGTCATGACCGCGCGGACCAACGAGAACCCGGTCTACTACGTGCAGTACGCGCACGCCCGGATCTCCTCGGTGCTGCGCAATGCCGAGGAGCTGGGCATCGCGGTCGTCCCGGACGGCTTCCGTCCTGAGCTGCTCACCCACGACCGGGAGGGTGACCTGCTGGGCGCGTTGGGTGAGTTCCCCCGCGTGGTGGCCTCGTCTGCCGAGCTGCGCGAGCCGCACCGGGTGGCGCGCTACCTGGAGGACCTCGCGGGCGCCTACCACCGGTTCTACGACGCCTGCCGGGTGCTGCCCATGGGCGATGAGCCGGTCACCGACCTCAACCGGGCCCGGCTGCTGCTGTGCGCGGCCACCCGGCAGGTCATCGCCAACGGCCTCGACCTGCTCGGCGTCGAAGCCCCCGCCCGCATGTGACCGGTGCCTTCGCCATGGAGGTCCCGAAACTTCGGCTGTACGCACAGAAGGGACCCTTCATGCAGATGGGGGTGGGGGAGGGGTGAGGGCGCACCCGGCGGGGCCGCGGCACGCGGACGTGCTCGCCGAGCACGGGGTGCTGCAGCCGCCGTCCGACCTGAACGCGCTCGACCCGGTGGTCTGGCCGACCACCACGGAGCGACAGCCGGGGCACGGCGCGCTCCGGCTCGGCGGCGTCGACGTGCGCGACCTGGCCGAGACCTACGGCACGCCCGCGTACGTGCTCGACGAGGCTGACCTGCGGGCCCGGATGCGCGAGTGGCGGGCGGCCTGGCCGGATGCCGAGGTCTACTACGCGGCCAAGGCGTTCCTGTGCACGGCGATGGCCCGCTGGGTCGAGGAGGAGGGCCTCTCCCTCGACGTGAGCAGTGGCGGTGAGCTGACCGTGGCCATGGCCGCCGGCTTCCCGGCCGAGCGGGTCATCGTGCACGGCAACAACAAGTCCGTCGCCGAGCTGGCCCAGGCCCTGGACGCCGGGGTGGCCCGCATCGTCCTCGACTCCTTCGAGGAGATCGTCCGGCTGGCCGCACTGGCCGAGCAGCGCAGGGTCCGGGCCAAGGTGCTGGTCCGGGTCACCGTCGGCGTCGAGGCGCACACCCACGAGTTCATCGCCACCGCGCACGAGGACCAGAAGTTCGGCTTCTCGCTGGCCAGCGGCGCGGCGGCCGAGGCGGTGCGCCGGGTGCTCGCGCTGCCCGCGCTGGAGCTCATGGGCCTGCACTCGCACATCGGCTCGCAGATCTTCGACACCTCGGGCTTCGAGGTGGCAGCTCACCGGGTGGTCGGGCTGGCCGCCGCCATCCGCGACGACCACGGCGTCGAGCTGGCCGAGCTGGACCTGGGCGGTGGCCTAGGCGTCGCGTACGTCGAGGGCGACGACCCGATGCCGGCCACGGACGTCGCCGAGCGGCTGCGCGTGATCGTCGACCGTGAGTGCGCGGCCGCCGGACTGGCCCGGCCACGGCTGGCGGTCGAGCCGGGTCGGGCGATCGTCGGGCCGTCCATGGTCACCCTTTACGAGGTCGGCACCATCAAGGACGTCGACGGGCTGCGCACCTACGTCAGCGTGGACGGCGGGATGTCCGACAACATCCGCACCGCCTTGTACGACGCCGACTACACGTGCGCCCTGGTGTCCCGGACCTCGGCCGCGGCGCCGATGCTCTCCCGGGTGGTGGGCAAGCACTGCGAGAGCGGTGACATCGTCGTGCGCGACGCCCACCTGCCCGCCGACCTGGCCCCCGGTGACCTGCTCGCGGTGGCGGCCACCGGCGCCTACTGCCGGTCCATGGCGTCGAACTACAACCTGCTGGGCCGGCCCCCCGTCATCGCCGTCCGCGACGGCGTTGCCCGGGTGGTCATCCGCCGGGAGACGGTCGAGGACCTGCTGCGGCTGGAGGACGTGGGGGACTCGGACGACGGGCCGGGCGGTACCGGGCGGTAGCCTGGCCAGCCGCGGTCGGCGACGCGAGCACTCGGGCACCACCACGCGGCCGCACACCACGAGGAACGGAGCAGGCGATGGGCGGGCAGCCACTGCGGGTGGCGCTGCTGGGCTGCGGCGTCGTGGGCTCGGAGGTGGTCCGGCTGCTCCTCACCCAGGCCGAGGACCTGACCGCCCGGGTCGGCGCCCCGGTGGAGCTGGTCGGGATCGGCGTCCGCAACGCCAGCGCGGAGCGCGGGCCGGGCCTGCCCACCGCGCTGTTGACGGAGGACCTCGACGGCCTGGTCGACCGGCCGGACGTCGACGTCGTCGTCGAGGTCATGGGCGGGATCGAGCCGGCCCGGACGCTGCTGGGCCGGGCCCTTCGCCGCGGCGCCTCGGTGGTCACCGCGAACAAGGCCCTGCTCGCCGAGCACGGTGCGGAGCTGCACGCCGCGGCCGACGCGTCCGGCGCGGACCTGTACTACGAGGCCAGCGTGGCCGGCGCCATCCCGCTGCTGCGCCCGCTGCGCGAGTCGCTCGCCGGCGACACCGTCCTGCGGGTGCTCGGGATCGTCAACGGCACCACGAACTACATCCTCACCCGCATGGACGAGAGCGGCGCCGGCTTCGCCGAGGCGCTGGCCGAGGCGCAGCAGCTGGGCTACGCGGAGGCCGACCCCACGGCCGACGTCGAGGGCTACGACGCTGCGGCAAAGGCGGCCATCCTGGCCGGCCTGGCGTTCCACACCCGGGTCCCGCTGGCCGCCGTCCACCGGGAGGGCATCACCGGCGTCGGTGCCTCCGACGTGGCCACCGCCCGCGCCATGGGTCACGTGGTCAAGCTGCTGGCGATCTGTGAGCGGTCGGAGGACGGTCGCGGCGTCACCGTGCGGGTGCACCCGGCCATGGTGCCGCGGACCCACCCACTGGCCGGTGTCCGGGAGGCCTACAACGCCGTGTTCGTGGAGACCGAGGCGGCCGGGCAGCTGATGTTCTACGGCCGTGGGGCCGGGGGCGCGCCCACGGCCAGCGCGGTGCTCGGGGACATCGTCGCGGTCGGCCGCAACCGGCTCTCCGGCGGCCACGGCCCGCGGGCCAGCACCTACGCCGACCTCGAGGTGCGCCCCGTGGACAGGGCACGCACCCGCTACTACATCGCGCTGGACGTCGCCGACAAGACCGGTGTGCTGGCCACGGTCGCCCAGGCGTTCGCGCGGCACGACGTGTCGATCGAGACGCTGCGCCAGGACGGGCGCGGGGACGACGCCTCGTTGGTGGTGCTCACCCACAAGGGGAGCGAGGGCGCGCTCGCCGGCGTGGTCGAGGAGCTGCGGCAGCTGGACGTCGTCCGGGCGGTCGCTTCGGTGATGCGGGTGGAGGGCTGATGGCGATGGGGACCCGGACCCAGCTGTGGCGCGGGGTGATCGAGGAGTACCGCGACCGGCTGCCGGTCGACGAGGGCACTCCGGTCATCACCCTGCTCGAGGGTGGGACGCCGCTGGTCCCGGCCGCCGCGCTGAGCCAGCTGACCGGCTGCTCGGTGCACCTGAAGGTCGAGGGGGCCAACCCGACCGGATCGTTCAAGGACCGCGGCATGACCGTGGCGATCTCCAAGGCGGTCGAGGACGGGGCCCAGGCGGTCATCTGCGCCTCGACCGGCAACACCAGCGCGTCCGCGGCGGCCTATGCCGTGCGGGCCGGCGTGGTGTGCGCGGTCCTGGTCCCGCAGGGCAACATCGCGATGGGCAAGCTGTCCCAGGCGGTGGCGCACGGCGCGCGGATCCTCCAGGTGGACGGCAACTTCGACGCCTGCCTGACCCTGGCCCGCGACCTCGCCGACTCCTACCCGGTGGCGCTGGTCAACAGCGTGAACCCGGCCCGGATCGAGGGGCAGAAGACGGCCGCCTTTGAGGTCGTGGACGCGCTCGGCGACGCCCCGGACATCCACTGCCTGCCGGTCGGCAACGCCGGCAACATCACCGCCTATTGGCGCGGCTACACCGAGTACGCGGCCACCGGGCCGGCCGGCCGGCGGCCCCGGATGTGGGGGTTCCAGGCGGCGGGCGCGGCGCCGATCGTCCTCGGCGCACCGGTGGCCCAGCCGCAGACCATCGCCACGGCCATCCGGATTGGCAACCCCGCCTCCTGGGCGCAAGCCCTGGTGGCCCGGGACGAGTCCGGCGGCGTCATCGACTCCGTCACCGACGACCAGATCCTGGCGGCCCACAAGCTGCTGGCCGCGAGGGAGGGCGTCTTCGTAGAACCGGCGTCCGCAGCCGGCGTGGCCGGCCTGCTCCAGGCGCACGAGCGCGGGCTGCTCGACCCGGGGCAGACCGTGGTGTGCACCGTCACGGGGCACGGGTTGAAGGACCCGGACTGGGCGTTGTCCGGAGGCGCGCAGCCGCAGACGGTCCCGGTGGACGCTGCTGCCGCAGCCGTACTCCTCGACCTGGCCGGTTGATGCGCGGGGTCACCTTCCGCCGCGGACCGGTGCGGGTACGGGTCCCCGCGACCAGCGCCAACCTCGGGCCGGGCTTTGACGCCTGCGGGCTGGCGCTGGCGCTGTACGACGACGTCGTCGTGCAGGCTACCGACTCCGGGTTGCAGGTGGACGTCGACGGTGAGGGCGCCGCGGCTGTGCCGCGCACCGAGAAGCACCTGGTCGTGCAGGCCGTGCGGGCCGGGCTCACCGCACTGGGTGGCCAGCCCGACGGCCTTACGCTGAGCTGCACCAACCGGATCCCGCACGGGCGCGGACTGGGGTCCAGCGCCGCGGCCATCGTTGCCGGCCTGGTGGCGGCCAGGGCCATGGTCGTCGGCGGTCAGGAGCCGCTGGACGACGAGGCGCTGCTGCAGCTGGCCAACCGGATGGAGGGTCACCCAGACAACGTGGCCGCGTGTCTGCACGGCGCGTACACCGTGGCCTGGACGGGGGACGACGCGGTGGCACACGCCCGCCGGCTGGACGTCGGGCCGGGACTGGTCCCGGTGGCCTTCGTGCCGCCCACCCAGGTCCGCACGTCGAAGGCCCGTCGGCTGCTGCCCAGCACCGTGCCGTTCGCCGACGCGGCCCTCGACGCCGGACGCGCCGCGCTGCTCACCGCGGCGATCACCGCGGACCCGGTCGACCTCGAGGTCCTGCTGGCCGCCACTGAGGACCGTCTGCACCAGCCCTACCGGGCCGCGGCCATGTCCCGTTCCGCCGCCCTCGTCGCGCGGCTGCGGGCCGACGGCGTCGCCGCGGTGATCTCCGGTGCGGGTCCCACCGTGCTTGCGCTGAGCGACCAGGCCGACGCGGCCCGGGTCGCGGGCCTGTCCGTGCGCGGATTCTCCGTGCGCGTCTTGGGAATCGACCGGCTGGGAGCACGGGTGCTGCGGATGCGTTCGGTGCCCCGATAGGTCACGACCCGGACACGCCGGGGGGGTCCGGGAAGTATCTGTCCGCCGATGGTGTTAGTGTTCTTGATGCACCAGAAGCCCCACGGCCGGTGCTCGACGCCATTCATCTCCGCCTTGGTCGACGCCCCGCACGAGCGCGGACGATCCGAATGGTCTTCTCCTCGCGGAGCCCGCACGTCGATCCGGCGTAGCCCGGCGTCGGCACGGCCTCCAAGAAGCTCCACCGCACCATCCCATTCCGCTCCGCAAAGGACATGCACACGTGAGCGACACCATCACCAGCGACGTCGACGCCCGTCCGGCCGACCAGGCCAACGGCACCGAGTCGCACCCCGCGTCCGCATCGGACGCAACCGCCAACGGCACCACCAAGGCTCGCCGCCGCCCGGCCGGGATGTCCGGCATGGTGCTGTCCGAGCTGCAGGAGCTGGCCTCCTCGCTCGGCATCAGTGGCACCGGCCGGATGCGCAAGGGGCAGCTGATCGAGGCGATCACCGCGGCCCAGTCCGGCGGCTCCGCGCCCACCACGCCGGCGGCCGCGGCCCCGGCAGCGCGGACTGCTCCGCGGACGCAGCCCGAGGAGCGCACCGAGGTAGCCGCTCCGAGTGCGGCTGCCCCCGAGACGCCGTCCGAGGCACCCGCGAGCGCGCCCGCGAGCGCGCCCGCGGCACCGGCCGCCGAGGCGGCGCCCCAGGGCCGCGAGCGCGCGCCGCGCGGCGAGCGCCGGACCGAGCGCACGTCGTCCCAGCAGGGCGACCGCCAGCCGCAGGGGGACCGCCAGCCGCAGAGTGGCGCACCCGCCCAGCAGAGTGGCGCACCCGCCCAGCAGAACCGCTACGACGAGGACAGCGACGGCGACCGCGGCCGTCGTCGGCGCCGTGGCCGCAACCGGGACCGTCGGCCGCGCGAGCGCGAGCGCTTCGGGGTCGAGGCCGAGCCGGTCGTCGGTGAGGACGACGTCCTCGTGCCGGTTGCCGGGATCCTCGACATCCTGGACAACTACGCGTTCATCCGCACCACCGGATACCTGCCCGGCCCCAACGACGTGTACGTCTCGCTCGCCCAGGTGCGCCGGTACAACCTGCGCAAGGGCGACGCCGTCACCGGCGCGGTCAAGCAGCAGCGGGAGGGCGAGCGCCGGGAGAAGTTCAACGCGCTGGTCCGGCTGGACACCATCAACGGGGCCGACCCCGAGGAGTCCCGCAGCCGGGTCGACTTCAACAAGCTGACTCCGCTGTACCCGCAGGAGCGGCTGCGCCTGGAGAGCGACCCGGGCAACCTGACCACCCGGGTCATCGACCTGGTCGCGCCGATCGGCAAGGGCCAGCGTGGCCTGATCGTCTCGCCGCCCAAGGCCGGCAAGACGATGGTGCTGCAGTCGATCGCGAACGCGATCACCAAGAACAACCCCGAGGTGCACCTCATGGTCGTGCTCGTCGACGAGCGCCCCGAAGAGGTCACCGACATGCAGCGCACGGTCAAGGGCGAGGTCATCGCCTCGACCTTCGACCGTCCGGCCGAGGACCACACGACCGTCGCGGAGCTCGCCATCGAGCGGGCCAAGCGGCTGGTCGAGCTGGGGCACGACGTCGTGGTCCTGCTCGACTCGATGACCCGGCTCGGCCGGGCCTACAACCTGGCTGCTCCGGCGTCCGGCCGGATCCTCTCCGGCGGCGTCGACTCCAGCGCGCTGTACCCGCCCAAGCGCTTCTTCGGTGCCGCGCGCAACATCGAGCACGGCGGGTCGCTGACCGTCCTGGCCACCGCTCTGGTCGAGACCGGCTCGAAGATGGACGAGGTCATCTTCGAGGAGTTCAAGGGCACCGGGAACATGGAGCTCAAGCTCGACCGGCGACTCGCGGACAAGCGGATCTTCCCGGCGGTGGACGTCGACTCCTCCGGCACCCGCAAGGAGGAGCTGCTGCTCGCCCCTGAGGAGCTCAAGATCACCTGGGGGCTGCGCCGGGTGCTGCACGCACTGGACTCCCAGCAGGCGATCGAGCTGCTGCTCAACAAGCTGCGTGAGACGTCCAGCAACTACGAGTTCCTGCTGCAGGTGCAGAAGACCACGCACCAGGCCGGCAACGGGAGCTCGAAGGACTGAGCGGGAACACCGGCGCCTGCACCCGTGTTGGGGGGGAGGCGACCGGTGCTGGCACACTGGTCAACCGGTCCGGTTCACGTGCTCGCGGCAGCGCCGGCACGACCCGGATCCAGACGATGAGGAGAAACCCGTGAAGCCCGAGATCCACCCCACGTACGCCGAGACGACGGTGACCTGCACCTGCGGTAACACCTTCGTCACGCGGAGCACCGCCAAGAACGGTGTCATCCACGCGGACGTCTGCTCCGCGTGCCACCCGTTCTACACCGGCAAGCAGAAGCTGCTCGACGCCGGCGGCCGGGTGGCCCGGTTCGAGAAGCGGTTCGGCAAGAAGGCCGACGCCGCCTCCTAGCCTCCTCGACGGCGCCGTCCCGGAATCTGTCCGGGACGGCGCCGTCGTGTCGTTCCAGCCCGCGCCAGCCGCACCCTCCGGAGGAACCGTGTTCGAGCACGTGGCCGAGCTGGTCGCTGAGCACGACGACCTCGAGCGCCAGCTGGCCGACCCCGCCGTCCACACCGACCAGGCCGTCGCCCGGCGGCTCGGCCGCCGGTACGCACAGCTGGGTCCGGTGGTCGCCGCCTACCGTGACTGGGTGCGCACCGGCGGCGACCTGAGCGCCGCCCGCGAGCTGGCCAGCGAGGACCCGGCGTTCGCCGCGGAGGCCGAGACGTTGGCCGCCCGCCTGCACGAGCTGGCCGAGGAGCTCACCGTGCTCCTGGTGCCGCGCGACCCGGCCGAGGACCGCGACGTGATCCTCGAGATCAAGGCGGGGGAGGGCGGCGACGAGTCCGCGCTGTTCGTCGGTGACCTGCTGCGGATGTACCTGCGCTACGCGGAGCGGCGCGGCTGGAGCGCCGAGGTCCTGGACGCGCAGGAGTCCGACCTGGGCGGCTACCGCGACGTCGCGGTCGCCGTGAAGGCCAAGGGCACCCCAGGACCGGGGGAGGCACCGTTCGCCCGGCTGCAGTACGAGGGCGGCGTGCACCGGGTGCAGCGGGTCCCGGTCACCGAGTCGCAGGGCCGCATCCACACGTCCGCGGCCGGCGTGCTCGTGCTGCCCGAGGCCGAGGAGGTGGACGTCGAGGTCAACGCGAACGACCTGCGCATCGACGTGTACCGCTCCTCCGGGCCGGGCGGGCAGAGCGTGAACACCACCGACTCAGCCGTCCGGATCACCCACCTGCCCACGGGCATCGTGGTCTCCTGCCAGAACGAGAAGTCCCAGCTGCAGAACAAGGAGCAGGCGCTGCGCATCCTGCGGGCCCGGCTGCTCGCCCACGCGCTCGAGCAGGCCAGCCAGGAGGCCTCGGACGTGCGCCGCAGCCAGGTGCGCACCGTGGACCGTTCGGAGCGGATCCGCACGTACAACTACCCGGAGAACCGGATCGCCGACCACCGGACCGGGTTCAAGGCCCACAACCTCGACCAGCTCCTGGACGGCGACCTTGATCCGGTGATCCAGTCGGCGGTGGACGCCGACCTGGCCGCGAAGCTGTCCGGCCAGGCGTGACCGGACTGCGCGCGGCGATCGCCGAGGCCGACCGGCGGCTGGCCGCCGCGGGCGTTCCCTCACCGCGCCACGACGCTGAGCAGCTCGCGGCCCACGTGCTCGGGGTGTCCCGGGTGGGGCTGCTCCAGCACGGCGAGATCGACGCCGAGGCCTACCAGCGGCTGGTCGCCCGGCGGGTTCGGCGCGAGCCGCTGCAGCACATCCTCGGCTGGGCCGCGTTCCGGCACGTCGAGCTGGCGGTGGGCCCGGGGGTCTTCGTACCCCGTCCCGAGACCGAGGTGGTCGCCGGCTGGGCGATCGACCGGGCCCGCGAGGTCGCCTCGACCGGCCGCCGTCCACTCGTCGTCGACCTGTGCACCGGGTCAGGGGCCATCGCCCTCTCGGTGGCCAGCGAGGTGCCCGAGGCCGTCGTGCACGCGGTGGAGCTCGCCCCGGCGGCGCTGGTCTGGGCCGGCCGGAACCTGGCCGGCAGCTCGGTCGTCCTGCACGAGGGCGACGCCGTGGTCGCGCTGCTCGAGCTGGACGGCTCCGTCGACGTCGTTGTCTCCAACCCGCCGTACATCCCCGACGACGGGTTGGTGCGCGACCCGGAGGTGCTCGAGCACGACCCGGCCGAGGCGCTGTGGGGCGGGGGACCGGACGGGCTGGACCTGATGCGCGGCATCGCCGCCGCGGCCGGCCGGCTGCTGCGCGACGGCGGCTGGCTGGTCGTGGAGCACGCGGACGCGCAGGGCGAGTCCGTGCCGGCTCTGGTCGCGGCCGGGGGAGGATGGGCCGACGTCATGGACCATCACGACCTGGCCGGTCGTGACCGGTTCTGCACCGCGAGGAGGATGGAACAGGTGAAGACCGCGTGACCAGCCGGTTCGATTGTGACGACCCCGCCGAGCGGGTCCGCGGCCTGGAACAAGCGGCGCAGGCGGCCCGCCGCGGTGAGCTGGTGGTGCTGCCCACCGACACCGTCTACGGCATCGGCGCGGACGCGTTCTCGCCCGGCGGCGTGGCCGCGCTGCTGGCCGCGAAGGGTCGCGGGCGGGACATGCCGGTGCCCGTGCTCGTCGGTTCCCCCCGGACCGTCGAGGGCCTGGCCACGGACATCACCGACGCCGGGCGGCGGCTGGTCGAGGCGTTCTGGCCGGGCGCGCTGACCATCGTGGTGAACCAGCAGCCCTCCCTTGCCTGGGACCTCGGCGACACCGACGGCACGGTGGCGCTGCGCATGCCGCTGCACCCGGTGGCCATCGAGCTGCTGGTCATCGTCGGACCGATGGCCGTGAGCAGCGCGAACCGCAGCGGCGAGCTGCCAGCCACCACCTGCGACGAGGCGGTCGACCAGCTCGGCGACTCAGTGCGCGTGTACCTCGACGGGGGCCCCGCCGGTGACCCGGTGCCGTCGTCGATCGTTGACCTCACCGGTCCGGTCCCACTGCTGCTCCGGTCCGGGGCGATCGACCTGGAGACGCTACGCACCGTCGTCCCCGACCTGCAGGTGGCGCCGTGACCGACGGGTCGGTCTTCCGTGTCCTGCACGTATGCACCGGCAACATCTGTCGCTCGCCGATGGCTCAGCAGATCATGCGGGCCGAGCTGGACCGCCACTTCGGCTCGGCGGGGGCAGCGGTCGAGGTGACCAGCGCGGGCATCTACGGCGGGCACGCGGGCCAGCCGATGCACGCCCCCGCGGCGGCCGTGCTGGCCGGGCTGGACTACCCGGTGGACGGCTTCCGGGCGACCTGGCTGCGCGAGCCGCTCGTCAACGCCGCCGACCTGGTGCTCGTGGCGACGGCCGACCACCGCCGGCAGGTCCTGCAGCTGCAGCCGCGTGCCCTGCGGCGCACCTTCACGCTCAAGGAGCTGGCCCGGCTGGCCAGC
>Ga0208588_1000596_pt1 | contig 11619 bp, 13 predicted proteins | sample NGESurshal092012_8_FD_184483 | JGI IMG/M metagenome (GOLD analysis project Ga0208588, IMG submission 184483) | Arctic peat soil microbial communities from Barrow, Alaska - NGEE Surface sample 415-3 shallow-092012 (SPAdes) | ecosystem: Environmental > Terrestrial > Soil > Wetlands > Peat ...
TGGCTTCGGAGACGCTGATGTGTTCCTCGGCGGCACGGAGCAGCAGGTCGCGTTTGAGTTCCGGATCAAGGCGTACCGATTCGACCGATGATGCCGCCGAGCCCATCGCTGGTCGGCCGCCGCGCCGGCCACGCAAGATCTCTTCGACGTCGTAGCCGCGTTCTGCCTCGTCAGCGATCACGTCGACCATCTCATCGGTGATCGGAGTGCCGTCGGCCGTCCGCCCGTGCGTCGTTGACATCGTCATCGCCCCTTCGGAAGCAGAGTTCGGTACTTCGCTCGCATCGGCGCTGCATGGATCACGGCCGGTCCTTGCGGCCGGTCCATCACGACCAGCTCAAGAAATCTTCCCGCGCGATCAGCGCCGAGAAGCAGATACCGAACGGGGTCTTCGGCGATCTCCTCGACGACCAATGCGTTACGCACAACGTGTTGAATGTCTGCCGGTTCGACGTCGTGCCGGAGCGTCGAGCGGAGGACCTCCACGACCAGTATCGTACTACGAAACCTGCGTCGCTGGCCGAACTCACGTGGGCATCGCCGCGCGGCATGGTTGCGGTCGGCGGATCGCCTTGGGCCCAGATTCCCAGAGCTGGTCATCGGGGGCGACACCCTGTCCAGCCGTCGTGCGTGCTGCTGTTTGGGTTTCCTCGCCGGGTTCGGCTGCGACGGCGAACCGCGGCGGGCAGGACTGCGGTGCCCCAACCCGGTGCAATCGCCTGACGCGGTTCATGACGCGAAATGCTGATGGCGATGCGGCTGGGGGAGGCTGGCTAGAGTCGGTCCGGACGCAACCATAGAGATGCTGATAGGGGCGGCGGGCGGTAGAACAGAAAGTATGACCCTACGGATCAGAAAGTTGGGGGTTCGAATCCCTCCGGGCGCACACACTAGATCCGTTGCACTGCAATGTGTTTGGACGGGATGGTGGTCCGATCCTCAAGGTCGCATCCCAATACGTACCCCAATCACGGTTGGGACGGGGGTGTGGCGCGCCCATCGACGTCGCCTTGGTTTCGTTCGTCCCCTTTCTCCCCGGCACCGGATCACCGGAATCGACTGACGACTTCCTTGCTGGGGCAATGGTTTTCGGTTCTGTCTGCGCAAGCCGGTCACCCCGGCGTGACGGTCCACCGGCTCAGGCACACCGTTGCTACCACCTTGGTGTCCCGCGGCGACATCCTGCAGGCCGAATACCGGCTCGGGCACCGCGACGCGGCCACCGCCAGTCACGCTTTTGGATTGCCCGCCAGCGATCGAAGCAAGCCTCGTGAGTGATCGCCTGGCTTATCGCCGCCCACCCAGACGCGGACGTCCCATCCCGGAGAAGCGTCTCCATTTGTCGCCTTCTGAGCGAGAGTATTCACCGGACGGCTGTTACGGGACACACGCCCGGGACAAGTCCGTGCCCTGCTATCTCGCTGCAAGGGTTCGGCTCCGGCGGGGGAGGAGGGAGATCCTGGCGGGCTCTAGTTTCCAATCGGAGCCTGTGTTCTCGTCATCCTCGGACGGGGTGTCGGTATCAGTCAGCGGCGGTCGTGGGTACACCTGACCCGCGGTTGCCGCGGCCGAATGCGTCGGAGAGGCGCACCGGCCGGTCGGGTCCGGGCAGCGCCGGTTCCGCGCCGGCTACGAGGGCGGTGGGGCGCCCGGAGCGCAACCACCGGCCGAGTCGGGTGTCACCGTCGGCCAGCGCAGGTCCGAGGACCGCGGCCAGGACCAGGAGCAGAGACCCGCCGACGAAGAAGGTGACGAAGGACTGGGTGATGCCGAACGACCCGAACTGGGCGAACTGGCTCGTCACGCTGATCGGCATCCACACCGAGGCGGCCAATGCGTAGAGCCAGCCACCGACACCCATCACGACAGCGGTGGGGAACAGCGCCCGCCACCGCACCTCACCGCGGACCATCAGCCGGGCCGTCCACCACCACAACGACGTGGACCCCACCAATGCCACTACCCAGGCCAGCACCGACCCTCCGGGGCCCTGCAGCACGGCCCTGGCCCCGGCCACCACCATCGCGAACACCAGCAGCGCGCCGAGCCATACGGCCCCGCGGGCCTTGTTCCGGGCGCCACCCCCCGGCGGGCGCCGCCAGGCCCGCAGGAACACGCGTTGCAGCGCGGTCGTGAAGGACACCGCGAATGCCACGGTGATCAGGACGCCGACGACCCCGGACGCCGTCCGTGTTTCGGAGGGCGAGGCGAACGCCTGTCGAACCGTGTCGAACGCGACGCCGCTGACGCCGAACCGTTGGGCGAAGACCGAGAGGATGTTGTCCCGCACACTGTCTGGGGACAGGGCCGACACGATGACCAGCAGCGGCAGAAATGACACGAATGCCTTGGCCGCCAACGCGACCGCACGATCCACGAACTCCACCTCGAGCAGCCGGGACCACAGCCTGCCCAAGGCGGTGGCTTCCAGTCGTTCGGCATACCGCCCGGCCGAGGCGCGTGTCCGGGCCAGCATCTTCATCCCAGCCGTCGCGGGTGTCGTCATGACCCATCCTTCCGAATCCTGCGGGTTGATGGTGCAGCCCTCACGTGGTCCCCCTGTTCTCAACCGCCCTGGCCACGAAAACCCGCTGCCGGGGGTGAGTGTCAGCCGTTGGTCGGGTGGTGATCACGTCCCGTCGGCTCCACCCTTTCTGCTTGTCCATGCTTCACTCCCCGGTCGACGGCTCCGAAGATGACCTTGGCGACCAGGCCCAGAACCACCAGGTTGAAGGGCATCTGGATGGTGACCAGGGTCCGGGCGACGTCGGTCTTGGCGGTGATGTCCCCGAACCCGACGGTGGAGAACACGGTGACGGTAAAGTTCACGGCGTCGATCTTGTTCATGGGTTGGGTGAAGCTGGCCGCCTGCGCCTGCCCGGTCAAGTTCCAAGTCCTGGAACGAGAACCAGAAACCATTCGTCTGGACCAAGACCGCCGAAGACATCCTGACGTCCATCGGACATCGGACGACTACTACGGCTCTTCGGACCGATCGTGGGTGGTGTTTGCGGCCGGTTTGGGCAACACGCTGTTCCCGCATAGGTTCTGGGCTGTCTGAAGGTCCGGAACACATGAGCGGAGAACGGCGTGCGCAACGCCAGGTTATGGCATGCCCTGCTGGGTGTGGAGAAGACGGTCGTGGAGGATGTCGAGTTCGACGAACTCGCCAGTTGCTGGTCGTGCAGGTACGGCCGGCCCGGGGAGCGGCCGACCGTTGCGGTCTCTGCCGGCGCCGGTACGACACCGGTGAGGGCCGACGCCGCTGGCGGGCGCTGGATTTAGTCTCGGTGCAGGCGGTGGTGGAGGCCGACGCCCCTCGGGTGTCCTGCCGCGAGCATGGGGTGGTGGTGGCGCATGTGCCGTGGGCGCGGCCCGGCGCGGGGCAATCCCAACTGATCCTGCTCCGGCACGACAACCCCGAAGCAGGTCGGAAGGCGCAGGTGGCGTGGCACGGACTCAGCGGTCTGGGGTCCCGCGAAGTCCTGGAGCCGGACGTAGCGTCCACCCTGTGGTGCCACTTCGCCGACCTGAACCATCGCGGGATCGTCGGCGAGGATGCCGATCCACCCGTTGGTGATGTTCCCGGAATCGTCGGACTGTCCGCATCCGACGCCGAGGGTGTCGTCGGTGACGTCGTCCCCGGCGGCCTCCAGGGTGCCGCGGGGGACGTAGCCGACGACGATCTCGTTGGCCGAAACAGCACGGCGGACAACGGCATCCGGGAGCGGGTCGCCGATCGCCAACGGCAAACCGGTCGCCGCGGTCAGTGACTCGACCGTGCCGGCCAGGGCCGTGTCGGCACCGCTCGGAACGACACCGGCCAGCCGGACGGTGATGGGCGTCGAGCACCTCCACTGTGCCGGGGCGCCGTCGGCGGCCACGCTCATGAAGCTGTAGTCGACACCCTCGACAGGGTTGTCACTGGCCGACGATGTAGCGGGCGGGGTATCCGCCACGGCCGAGTTCGGCTGGGCCAGGAAGTACCACGTGCTTGCGGCGGCCAGGACCCCGCAATGACCGACGCGGCGAGCAGCATCCGGCGACCGCGCAGCGCCGGCTCGTAGTCGTCGTCAACGGCGTAATCGAGTCCCAAGGTGGAGTCGGCGTACGGAGCCAGGGTTTCGGGCGCGACGAAAGCGAGACCGGGCACCGGCCGGCGGTGCGCTGTAGACCGAGTGCGGAGAATCCGCCGCCTCGATCGGCGTCAGCGACGGCTGCTCCAACCGCGACGGCAGGTCCGCGGTTGGGCCTTGTGGACGCGGGTTCGATTACCCGACGTGATCAGCGAGGTAACCGGCCCCGCGCTGCTGTGGCAGGGTCATTGATGCGACCGCCCGCGGTCCCCACGCGAGGTCGGGCGTCTCGCCGGCGGTCCAATCCCGGGCCGACCGGCGAGCGGTCGCCATCGGGTCCTTCGGATAACCATCACGGGGAGAGTTCAGCAAATGAGCCGCCGCAGTGACCGGCCGAGCATTGTCGCTCGGACATCACGCCCGGATTGCGGTGACCGGAGTTGGTGCGCCAACCGGGCGGTCACGGCGTACAGCCCGGGTCTGCCCACTCCTCGTAGCCCGACGGCACCACAGAGATCCTGATGCCACGACTGGACCTCACCGGAAGTCGGCGACTCGCCGCACATCGTGCCGCAGCGCAGGTAGCCGGGGACGTCTTCTCCCACCTGAATACCGGCCCCGACGGCGCGCTCGGCCTACCGCTCCCCCTATCTACATATAGTCATATAGATCTTGTATGATCGTATGCATGCGAACGTCGATGAATCTTCCTGATGCTCTGCTCGCCGCAGCGAAGCAGCGGGCCGCGCGGGACGGTCGGACGGTCACCAGCCTTGTCGAAGAAGCACTCCGCGATCTGCTGGACAAACCCGCGAGCCGGGTCATCGTGGAGCCGTTGCCCACTTATGCGGCGCCGGGCTCCCGCATGCTCGTCGACATCTCTGATCGTGAAGCGCTCTACGCGGCGCTTGATGCCGACGGCGCGAAGTGATCCTTCCCGACGTCAATGTCTTGATCTACGCGTTCCACGAGCCGGCGCCGGAGCACCCGGTCTATGCGGCCTGGCTCAACAATGTCCGACAGACCGGGGACGATCTGCTGCTGCCCACGGCCGTGCTGACCGGGTTCCTACGAATCGTCACCAATCCGCGTGTCATCGTCGCACCCCCGTCGGCGGCGCAGGCGATGTCGTTCGTGACGGCGCTGATTCGTGGCGTCGGGGTGCGGCATGTGTCCGATGAGAGTGTAGTGTGGCAGCGCTTCTCAGAGCTCATCGAGGGTGATTCGCAGATCCGGGGGAATCTCGTCCCCGACGCTTACCTAGCCGCTGTGGCCATCAGTCACGGAGCATCGTTGGCCAGTCGTGATCGGGGGTTCGCGCGCTTCCCCGGCTTGCGCTGGTTCGACCCCGCATCCAGCACGCGGTAGCAAGGTGCTGCTCACCGCAGAACCCAACGCTGGACCCCGATAGAGCTGCTCCGCACCCTGATCGAGGCCGAGATCACCGCCCGGGACGCCTCCAAACGCCGCCGCCCGGCTCAAGGCCGCGTTCCCCGTGGTCATGACCATCGACGGGTTCGATGTCGCCGTGTCGTCCATCCACAGGCCACGTTCGACTACCTCACGAGCCTGGAACGGCTCCGTAGCAAGGCCAACATCGCTGTCGTTGGCCCGCCCGGCACGGGAAAGCCGCACACCTTGATAGCCCTCGGGCACGCAGCGGTGACCGCCGGATACCGGGTGAAGTACTGCACCGCATCCGATCTCGTCGAGACCCTCGACCGCGGGCTGGCCGACAACTCCGCCGGCAAGATCATCGACACACTTCTCCGCCACGACTTGGTGATCTTGGACGAGGTCGGGTTCGCCCCGCTGGACGACACCGGCACCCAACCGTAGCTGCGGCTCGTCGCCGCCGCCCACGAACGCCGCCGCCTGGCCATCGCCTCGCACTGGGCGTTCGACCAATGGGGCCGGTTCCTCGGTGGTCGGTGACGAACATGGCCTTCTCTCTTGCTGAGATGATCGTCTGGGTGCGGAAAGACCTGTTGGGCAGTTTCCATAGGGCCTCGCCGACTCCGGCGCCGGCGACGACGTCCCGTTTCCGCCGCGGTCAGGGCGAGGTCGTGGGTGGCGCGGTCGAGCTCACCAGGGAGCCTGCCGGAACACCACCCGGGTGTCGCACAGGGACAGGAGGCCGCGGGCCTTCTTGACGGCGGCGGAATCGGCGTGCCCGACCTTGTCCGGGTCGGACAGGGCGTCCATGGCGATGATGTTCGCGATGCCGTAGTACCGGGACAGCCGCAGGTCGGCGTTCATCCGGTCCGGTTGGGCTTCCCCGGCGATGATCCGCCAGGCCTCGTCGTAGACGAAGATCCGCTGCCCGTACCGGGGGTCTGCCACGGCGGACCCGGACCCACGCCGACGCACATAGCATCATCAGGGATTGCAGCAGGTCATCTTCACCGAGCGCGGCGGAACCCAGGGCGATCATCGGGGCGTCCGGGTCGAATCTGACGGTGCAGGTCCCGTCGAACAGGCCTCCGAGGTGCCCACCGATCAGGGACGACAGGACGGCGCAGACGGGTTGCCCGCGATCGGCGAGCAGATCCGGGCTGTACCCGGCGTCCTTTGATCTGGGCCCACGCAGACCCTGCGGGCCACCTGGAGCAACAACGGGTCACGGCGTCGCCGCGAGGGGGACCTGGACCGATGACTCGGCAATGGGGTCCGCCGGCAGGGGACGTCCGGGCGCCGCCTTGCAACTCACGTCCAATGGGGCGGATCGTCCGTCGTCGTCAGGCTCACACCGCGACCAGCTGATTCCGCCGGGGAACCGGGATACCGTCTGTGGTATGCCATTGCGAGGAGTCTTCCGGTGAGCGCGGCGCAGGTGTATCGGACCGTGGACGTACCGGTGCGCGGAGGGAACCTGCGGGTGGGTGTCTGGGAACCCACTGCACAGCAGCCGGACGGCGCTGATAGTGCTGACATCCCAACGATTGTCGCCATTCATGGGGTGACGGCGACGCACCGCTGCTGGGACCTGGTGGCGCACCGGCTGCCGGGGTGCCGGATCGTTGCGCCCGACCTGCGGGGGCGGGGGAGATCGAACAACCTGCCCGGCCCTTCCTCGATGACGCAGCACGCGGACGACGTCGCCGACACGCTGGACTTCCTGGCGATCCCCCGGGCGTTGGTGCTGGGTCATTCCATGGGTGGCCATGTGTCGGTGGTGTTCGCTCATCGGCACTCCGGCCGGACGGCTGCCCTGGTGCTGGTCGATGGTGGTGTGCCGTTGCCCGTATCCGAGGGGATCACCACGGAGGCGCTGGTCGCGGCTCTCGGGCCGGCGGCCGACCGGCTGACGATGACCTTCCCGGATCAGGAGGCGTACCGGCAGTTCTGGCGGGTCCACCCCGCGTTCGCCGATGACTGTAATCAGGCGATCACGGATTACGTCGACTACGACCTTGTCGGCCTGCCCCCGGAGTTGCGATCCTCGACATCGGTCGTCGCCATGACCGAGGACACCGTCGACATGTACACCGGTCAGGCGGTGCCGGACGCCCTTGGGCATTTTCCGTCGCCGACGATCTTCTTGAGAGCGCCGCGTGGCTTCCTCAATGACGAACCCGGACTGTGGGCGCCGGCGTGGATACAGCAATGGCAGGACAGGCTTCCGGCATTGGATGTCCGAGAGGTCGCGGACGTCAATCACTACACGATCCTGATGAGCGACCGGGGCGCGGCGGCCGTCAGCGGAGCGGTCCTGGAGACGCTGCAGCGGGCGCCGCGGTAATCAGTGCCGGGACTGTTCCGGCGTGCCGATCGGGGCGAGAATCGTTCGATGACAGCGGGCCTGACCCCTTTACGCCGCCCCAGCCACGTCGAGGGTCAGCACCACAGAACAGGGAATGGTGGAAGAAATCACCCATGAAAACGACAGGGCCAGATTTTCTTTACTCATTCAAGGTAGAGACCTGCCGCGCCGACCACACTGTCACTTCCTCCGGCGGCTTCGCCCGGGCGGGGGCAGACGATAACCGTACGCAGGGTTCCCCGGAATATTTACCCTGCCCTTGACAGGGAGTAGTCACGGACCAGCTAATCGCTGACGATGTCCCGGCCGTGGAAGGTCAGCGCCCAGATGACCACGAAATCAAAGGCGATGATCAACACGGACCACCAGGGGTAGTACGGCAGCCAGAGGAAACTCAGGATGATACTGATCATGGCCACGATGACGGCCACCGTGCGGGCCAATACCGAGCCGGTGAACAACCCGATACCTGCCAGCAGCACGACGATGCCGCCCAGCAGATGTAGCCAACCCCAGGTGGTGACATTTAACCGGAACGCCCAATTCTGGGTGACCGCGTAGAAATCGTTGTTAGTCAGATCAACGATTCCTTGGGCGATGTGGAAGAAGCCCACCAGAACGAGCAGTAGTCCGGCAGTGGCAGTTGTGCCCACTGCGATGCCGCTGCGTTCTCGAGTTGCCATTTCGATGACCTCCGGTTGTTGACGCGCGGGCCGACGTTGACGGTACCGAACGGAGAGTGCCTCGTTGGCGGCTTCGAAGGCTCGTCGCCGGGGCAGCCCACCATCACCTGCGGCCACTGGTCTTTAGCGTAGTGGGTAATACGGCGTGGGGCCCCGGTCATCGTGCCGACCAGGTGTACGCATACAGGCCCGAGAGTGGATTGACCCCAGCCAGCAGCCCGGTAGCCAAGCCGTCCGGGACGCTCTGCACGCCCAGCACCAAACCCGCAACACTGTCCTTGCGCAGCGTGTCCCGCTTGAACGAGAAGCGATGTTTCATCTCTGCGGGTCCCTCAGTTGTCGTGAGCGCGGCATCAATGGTTGGCGGCCCGATCCTTCTACGAACGCCTGAGATCAACTTCCCGAGGAACCCGCCGACGCCTGCCTGCCAGCGTCCGGAAATTGGTGACGAACTCGTCCGAGCTGCCGGCGACAACGGCGGATCCGGTGTCGTGTGCCGGTATGCCGGTCAGTGTGACGGGGTGTCCCGCCGCGGTTGCTGGGCCGTCACCGGGTTGATGGTGGTCGCATTCAGGCAGACGGCCCCGCCGACCGCGATGAGCGTGACCCCCAGCAGGAGCACCCGGGCACTCGTGGCTGAAGTGAACAGGCTCATTGCACCGAGAAAGAGCAGGCCAACCGCGCAGGCGATGGTCAGGATGGTCGGCACGGTCCGGTGGTTCAAGTAAAGGCCGGCCTCCTGTAAGGGGTTCCCTGGTTGGGCGGTAGTCCCATCCGCGGCGGCGCGGTCGTGCGAAGCCCGCAGATGCCGGGCCCACTGCGCACTATGGCCTCGGCGGTGGGTGTGTCGGCGGCGGATTCCCTTGGCCTGTCGGACCGCGACGTGCGCCTGGTGCACGCTCAGTCCCTCAGGGGCCACCACGAAGCGTCGCTGCGTGTGCAGAGCTGACATGTTCGCTCCCGTTGTTTGGCGTCGTCGGCCATATCCCCGGGTGGGCCGGCAGGTACGTTCTGAGTGCTATGCGACCGATCGGCGGTCAGCGTAGGGCAGCATTTCCGGCCGGGCCTCACACCGCACGGGTGACAAGCACGGAATGTCGGTACCGGTCCGTGGTCGGGCCCTGTGTGTCAGGGTCAGATGAGGTTGAGGGCGCGGGCGCGGTCGACCGCGTCGCGCCTGTTGGTGACGTCGAGTTTGCGGTAGATCGCCCTGACGTGGGTCTTCACGGTGTTGACCGACAGGTACAGGTCGGCGCTGATCTCGGAGGCCTTCAGCAGGGTCGGCAGGTAGCGAAGGACGAGCGTTTCCCGGTCGGTGAGCTGCTCAACCGCGTTGCGCGGGGGAGCCGGTTCCGGGACCTGATGGGGGGTGATGGCGCGCAGGATCACGTCGGTGAAGTCATGCTGGCGCCCGGTGACGTGCCGGTACTGGACGATCACCTCGGTGACGGCGCTGCCGGCCCGCACGAATGGTGCGATCAGCGTCTCGGGTTCGGCGAGTTCGATTGCCTCGGCGATGGCTTCCAGGGCAGCTGTGCTGCGGTGCAGCCGGCCGAGGGCGACAGCGGCGAGCACTCTGGCATCAACGGCCTCGACCAGATAGTCCAGTGCCGATTGCCACAGCGGCTCCAGCAGCTGCAGCGCCGGGCCCGGTTCGCCCAGGGCAAGCCGCGCTCTGGCCAGGACCACACTCGCACGGGCAACGGAAAGCCCGCCACGTTCGGCGGCGATGGGCCCGACGAGCTGGACGGCCGCTGCTGGTGAACCGGCCTGGATCTGTGCGTCGGCCTCCGCGGCGGCGCACCAGTCGGCGAGCATCGGCGGTAGGTCCCCGGCCGTGGCCCGTTCGACGCGCAACTGCGCCGCGGCCGCCCGCTGGGCGTCTGGGTCCCCTCGGAGTACGGCGACGTTGACGGCGGCGATGCCCAGGGCGAGTCGGCCGGCCTGGTCGATCCCGCGGCTGCTTGCGGCCAGACCCCGGCCGATCTGGTTGCCGGCCAGGTCCGGTTGGTTCTGGGCCAGGTGGATCAGTCCGAGCGTCAGATACCCTGGCAGAGCTTGCATTTCCGATCCCCACCCGTGGCGATCGAGGGACTGCTGAGCGTCGGACGCCAGTTGACGGGCGGATCGCAGCCGGCCGTGCAGAAGATCCAATAGCGCCAGATGTGCGCGCGCGTTGAGCTCGGCCAACCCCATGCCCAGTTCTCGGGACTGGGCCTGGGCGGCGAGCAGGCTGGTCTCGGCAGCGGCAAAGTCGCCGGCCCAGACTTGGCCGACCGCCAGGTTGTTGGTCGCAATGGCCCGGAAGTGCCGTCCGGACGACAACGACGACCGCGGTACCCGGTCCAGGAGCTGGAGCACATGAGCGGCGGCCCGCACCTGGGTGGCGGTGTGGTGGCTGCGGGCGTAGACCATCCGGCCAGTGGCGAGCACGATCTCCGCACCTTCTCTAACGTCGGCAGGGGCGGCGGTGAGGAATTGGCCGGCCTCGTCGGCGTCCAATCGCATCGATTCGTGGTCGCCTCGGCCGAAATGACAGATCGCGGCCGCCACCAATTGACACCATCCCGGGCGCTGGACCGCCCTGGCGGCGACAGGCTCGAGCGCGGCGACCAGGGCGGGACGGTCCGAGGTCAGCATCAACGGTGTCGCGGCGATCATCAATCGCCCGACCTCGTCCAGGTCCCAGGCGGCGATCGCATGCCGGATGCCTTCGACCAGTTGCCCGTGCGCGGCGAACCACCGGGCCGCCCGCAGATTCAGTCCGGGGACCGCCGCCGGCTGCTCCACGGCGAGCCGGTGCGCGAGCATCTCCCGGAACAACGGGTGGTAGCCGTACCAGTCCCGCTGTTCGCCGAATGCGACGACGAACGCGTTGGCCCCGATCAGTTTCTCCAGGATCACCTCGCCGTCGACGCGCCCGCTGAGTTCCGTGGCGAGGTCCACGGTCAGCCGTCGCACGATGCTGGTCTTGAGCAGAAAGTCCCGATGGTCGTCGCTTGGGTTCTTGCAGTGGTCGCAACACCGTTGGAATGAGGGGGAATGAGGGTGTTGATGGCGAGGTTCTTAAATCACATGGTGGCTGAGGATGTGCAGG
>Ga0208588_1000600_pt1 | contig 11573 bp, 6 predicted proteins | sample NGESurshal092012_8_FD_184483 | JGI IMG/M metagenome (GOLD analysis project Ga0208588, IMG submission 184483) | Arctic peat soil microbial communities from Barrow, Alaska - NGEE Surface sample 415-3 shallow-092012 (SPAdes) | ecosystem: Environmental > Terrestrial > Soil > Wetlands > Peat ...
GGGGATCGGCTCCCCCTCCTGCCACGGGAAGCGGGCTGCCAGCAACGCCTCCGCCGTCGGGATGTACTCCTCCTTGCACTTGGCGCACAGCCGGCGGGCGAGGCGCTGGGCGAGCACGCAGTCGACGGCCGACCCGACGAGGAACGTGGCGTTGAACACCCAGGCGGTGCCCACCGCGAAGCCCGAGCAGTCGCCCTTCGACCAGAACGACCCGCGGGACCCGGCCCAGCGCGCGGCGGGCATCTACCACTGGACGCCGACCATCACCGACTACTTCGACCCGAACCAGGAGCTGAACTACCAGGTCTCGGACCTCGACGACCTGAACTCCGAGAACCCGGCGGTGCGGACCGCGCTCCGCGACTCGTACGGCTACTGGATCAAGGAGGTGGGCGTCGACGCGTTCCGGGTGGACACGGTGAAGTACGTGCCGCACGCCTTCTGGAACGACTTCTTCTACTCGAGCGCCACCGACGCGCCGGGGATGATGGCGGTCGCGAGGTCCACGGGGCGCGACCGCTTCTTCGCCTTCGGAGAGGTCTTCGAGAACTCCGATCCGTTGAACGACACCGCCGACAAAAACGTGGCGAGCTACCAGGGCGATGGGGGAGTGCCCGAGCTGCCGGCGCTGCTCGCTTATCCACTGTACTCGGAGATCAACCGCGTCTTCACCGGCGGTCAGCCGACCTCGTACCTGAGCTACCGGCTGGGCCGCTTCATGGACCGGTCGCTCTACCCGAACCCGTACGCCAACCCGACCTTCATCGACAACCACGACAACCAGCGGTTTCTCAAGGCGGGCAGCCGGAAGGCGATGATCCAGGCGCTGGGGCTCATCTTCACCATCCCCGGCATCCCCATCGTCTACTATGGGACCGAGCAGGACTTCATCGAGACGCGGGCATCGATGTTCGCCGGGGGCTGGGGCGCGAACGGCGACTCGTTCCTCCCGGGCGACCGCTATTATTACCTGAAGCGCCTGGCGGACATCCGCAAGTCGAGCAAGGCCTTCACCCAGGGCACGCTGGACGTGCTGTACGACGAGGAGGCGGCACCCGGCATCTTCGCCTACCGCCGCGCGCAGGGCAGCGACACGTTCTTCGTGGTGATGAATACCTCGGACGGGCGCACGCTCATGTCCGGGCTGCCCACCGGCCTGGCTCCTGGCACCCAGCTCAAGGTGGTCGACGCCGAGAACGACACTCCACCGGTCGCCGCCGGCACCAAGATCGGCGTGGGCGACGGCGGGAAGGTCGTGGCAGTGCTCCCGGGGCGCGCCCTGCAGATTCTCCAGGCGACCACCGAGGTGCTCACCGTGCCGCCCGCCGGGGCCACCATCACGGTGAGCACGGCCGTCGACGGCCAGACGTTCACCGGCGACGTGACGGTGACCGGCTCGGTGAACCCGGCGAGCACCGCCCTGAAGATGGTCATCGACGGAGCGTACGACCCGGCCACCGACGTGAACGTCAAGTCGGACGGGACCTGGAGCATCGTGCTCCCGGTGTCGAACTTCCCACCCGTTGGCAAGACGAAACACACGGTCGCCTTCTACGCCCCGGCGGCGAACATCTCGACGGCGTTGCTGAAGTTCACCAGCGACATCGTCTTCGTCGGGAGCAGCGTCAGCCAGGACGACCCGGTGGGCGACGACAAGGGTCCCAAGGGCACGTACACCTATCCCCAGGACACCACCTTCTCGTCCGGCCGCTACATGGACATCACCAAGGTCGTCGCCGAGGTGAGCAAGACCACGATGCTCCTCCACGTCACGATGAAGGACTGGAGCGTGGTGTGGAAGCCGCAGAACGGCTTCGACCACGTGGGCTTCAGCATCTTCTTTGGTTTCCCGGGTCAACCCGGAGCGACGGCATTGCCGAAGCTGAATGCCTCGATGCCCGGCGGGCTGACCTGGAACCTGAACCAGTTCACCTTCGGCTGGAGCAACGCGATGTTCACGACGCAGGGAGCGACGGGTTCAGCGTACGGGACGCCGACACTCCCGCCGGTGATCTTCGCCGACCAGGGGTCGAAGACGGTGACTTTCAGCTACAACCGGAGCAACTACGGGCTCGCCACCTGGCAAGGGGTGAAGGTCTACGTGACGACGTGGGACTTCGACGGCATCGGGGGCAACTTCCGGCCGCTGACGCCCACGGGTGGCCAGTGGGACTTCGGGGGCGGCCAGCCGACGGACCCGCTGATCATCGACGACACGGCGGTCATCACCCTGCCGGCGCCGCCGCCCTGAGTCCACGGGTCACGTCCCCTTGAGCTTCAGGACCCCCGCCCACTCGGACTCGAGTCCGAGCCGGGTGCAAAGAGTTCCGAGCGCCCCGAGATCCTCGTCCGGATGCCTCGCCAGCAGCTCGAGCACGTCGCTCGAGGACTTCGGTCCTCCAGCGTAGAGCTTCAGCGCGATCAGGTGCGGGAGGTCGACGACCCGGAGCGCGAGATCGGCGACGGGCCGAGCCGTTTCGATCGCTTCCTGACCCACCCGAGCGACCCCTCGCCACGGATTGAAATAGTTGACGACCTGGATGAGGTCGGCACCGGGCGTCCGGACGTTCAGCACTCCGCCGAGCGGGTCTTCTGAGTCTGGCTCGTACAGCTCCACCGTGAAGCCTTGCCTCACGAGCTCGTCCCCTGCGCGGCGGAGGTCCTTCCAGAGGTCGACGCTCGTCGCGAGGTCGACATCCTGGGTTGCCCGAACGTATCCGTGGACCGCAAGCGCGACCGCGCCGATCAGCGCCGTCTCGATCCCCAGGCCCTCGAGGATCCGGACGACGCGCTCGGCCCCCTCCAGCGTGCTCGCGCTCGCCCCGCCGCTCATCGGCGGTCGTCTCGCTCGAGCCCTGAAAGGGACCTGCCAAGCTCCAGCGCCTTCTCGGCGCGCTCGCGCGGGGTCAGCCGTTGCTCGATCTCGTGAAGCACACGGTCTGACTCGTTCGCCGACTTGCTCGGCCGGGCGGGGATGCCGGGGATCGTCTTCTTGCGCTGCTCGCTCATCCGCGCCGGATCATACCCTCAGGTGGCGGCTGGACAACCCGGTCCTGATCACTGCGGCGTGCAGGCCGCGATGCCGATGCTCTGGACGCGCAGCCGGTCGCTGGTCCCGGTGAAGCCCACGTCCATCGACTGGATGCTCACGCTGTTGTCCGAGTTGGAACTCCAGGTCACCGTCCCATCCGAGGCGACCAGCTTCGCGGTGGGCGGCTGCGCCGCCGTGGCCAGGGTCAAGTTGCCCACCACCTGGCCCGGGCCGGGGAGCGAGGTCCCCGCGGTGACCGTGCCGACGGTGGGAACGGTGGTCGAGGCAGCGAGCTTCAAGAACAGCGTGGTCCAGGTCCGGTTGGGGTAGACGTTGTACTGCTGGCAGGCGTTCGGCTGGTCGCTGATCAGGATGGTGAAGACGTTTCCGCTGGCGACCGCGGCACTGGAGTTGGCGACCAGGCGGACCCCACCGATCGTCACGTCGAAGGGGGGGAATCCGGCATCGGGGTTGAATGGGCCGCCGTCGTTGCACCCGGCGGCGAGCGCAGCCAGGAGCAGGACGGCGGGAAGTCGGACGGGCATCGTGGGTCGAGCGCTCTTCAGTTGGTGGGGGTGATGGCCACCACCACCCCGTCGTTCACGTTGCCTGATTTCAGGGTCCGGGAGAAGACGTAGACGTTGGACGGCGCCTGGAGCTTCTGATGGGTTCCAGCGCCGACGGCCTCGTGCTTCTTCCGGAACGCGCCCACCTTCTGCCAGTGCGCCAGCATGCCCGGGTCCATGCTCGCCCAGTTCATGTCCGAGCGCGTGCCCTGGGTGGGGTCACTCCCGGACTTGCCCACCGTCCGTCCGCTCTCGTCGCCGTAAAAGATCTGGACCCCCCCGGGGGCCAGGAGGAGCGCAGTCCCCGCCTGCTTCTGGAGCGACACCTGCTGGTTGAGCGAGGCGAAGAACAGCGCCGTGTCGTGCGAGGAGAGGTAGGAGAGCACGTTGAAGCTCGGGTCGGTGGAGATCAGCGCCGCATAGCTCGAGTAGAGGTTCTCCACGTCGGCCTGGGCCGCGACCAGTGAGCCCTTGTTGGTGAGGTAGGAGAGCAGGTACCGCTGGAAGTCGAAGTTGAGCAGCGAGTCGAACCCGCCCTGGGTGAAGAACTCGTCCTTCTGCACGCCGTGGGGGAACACCTCACCGGTCATCCAGAACGGCGCATCATCCAGCTTCTTGGTGGAGTTCGCGCCCTTCCATGCGGCGAGCGCCGGGACCGCGGCGTCCTTGAGCGCCCTCCAGGAGGCGAGCTCGACGTTCTTGGCGGTGTCGCAGCGGAAGCCGTCGAAGCCGAACTGCTTCAGCCAGTCGGTGTGCCACTTGACCAGGTACTGGCGGACGGTGGTGCTGGGCGTCGCGACGAATGCGGTGTCTGGCTTGCCGTCGAAGAACGGCGGGCGCGGCGCGGCGTCGGTTGACTCGGTGCGAAAGTCCGGGAGCGAGCTCAGCTGGCGGGTCTCGTCGGTGGTCCCCGCGGGTGGGAAGCCCGGGAAGCCGGCGCGGATCCACGTCGGGGTCCACCACTTCACCCAGTCGCTCGAGTTGTAGTTCACCAGGTCGTTCCAGGCCTGGTAACCGCCGGCATCGTTGGGGGTGGGGGTGAACGACCTGAAGGCATTCCCGGTGCCGTCCTTGAAGACCGTCGGCAGGTACGCGACGAGGTCGTCTCCGGTCGCGTACCCGGGGTGGTTCAGCACCACGTCGACCAGCACGCGGAGGCCGCGCTTGTGGGCCTCGTCCACCAGCGTCCGGAGGTCCGCCTCGTTCCCCCAGTTCTTGTCGAGCCTGGTGAAGTCCAGCGCCCAGTACCCCGCGTAGCCGTAATGCTTGAAGTCACCGGTCCCGCCGCCGACCCAGCCGTGCACCTGCTCGACGATGGGAGAGATCCAGATCGCCGTCGCCCCGAGGCCGGCGATGTAGTCCAGCTTGGCGGTGGCGCCCTTCCAGTCGCCGCCGTGCCAGGTGCCGATCTCGTCCGCCCCGTCCTTGGGACGCGTGCCGTACGCGTTGTCGTTCGACGGGTCGCCGTTGAAGAACCGGTCGGTGAGCAGGAAGTACACCGTCGCGTTCGCCCAGTTGAATGGCGTCGCTGCGGCCCCATCCCTCTCGAGGAGAAGGAGGCCGTTCGAGTCCGGGGTGAAGCTGACCGCCCCCTGCGAGCTGACCGTGGCCGTGGTTCCCGAGTAGGCGTCGCGCACCACCGTCCCCGCGGGAAAGGTCGCGCCGACGTTCAGGGTGAGCGGCTGGCCCGGGGTCCAGGGGGTCCCCCCATCGGGGGGGTTGCCGCTGCTCGACCCGCAACCGGCGAGCGCCAGCAGGACCGCGGTGAGGGACAGGACACGGCGGAGACGTCCATCGGTCATGAGGTTCACGGAGGCGTCCGGGTGTTGCAGGGCAGGCCGGCCGTCTCACCCTGCGCGCGCTCGAACACGGCGGTGGTACGCCCCGCCACGTGGAACGCCCCGGAGGTCGTCGTATTCCAGTCCGCCCGGGCGCCGAGGAGCGGATCGCCGCTCAGCGCGCTCGGGACCGTGAAGGTACCGCTCGAGACGCCGGGAATGGTGACGTCCTGGGCGGTGGGGCTGCCATTCACGATGACCACCAAGCCGCTCCGCGCTGGATCGAGATCCGCGCCGGCGCACGATCCGTCACTGATCGTCATCACCACCAGCCCCGGGGTCTGGTTCGGCCCTCCGTTGATGAAGTCCACGCGCTTGGCGATGTCGGTGGCCTGCTGCAGGCGGAGCAGCGGCGAGGCCTTCCGGAGCTTCAGCATCGCCTGGATGTGCGCGGACATCTTGTCGATGTCGGCGGCGGCCGGGGCGATGCTCCCGTCGGAGAAGATGGGCCGGAGGGTCGGCCAGTTCCCGGAGTCCTTCCCGGCGTTGGGGAGGCCGCTCCTCCAGTTGTTGCCCGCCCCCGACCAGTCGACCCGGTTGAACCAGTCACCCGAGTCGTAGCTGTCGCGCTCCATCGACTTGCTCCGGAGCAGGTCGTCGCCCATGTGGAAGAAGGGGACGCCCTGGCCGAGCAGCACCACGTCCATCGCCAGGGCGGCGGCTCGCACGCGGTCATCCATGCTACGGCCGGTCGGCATCTTGTACTGCACGATGTCCCAGAGGATCTGGTTGTCGTGTGACGAGACGTAGTTGATCGATTCCTGGGGGTCGCTGGTGTATCCGGCGCTGTTCCCGCCGTATCCGATGGCTCCTGCGAAGGTGGTCGATCCGGTGGCGCTCACCATTGGGAAGGTGCCCACGCTCCCGGCCATGCCGATCTTGATCCAGTCGAGTCGCTGGGCGAGCGAGTCCTTGGTCGTGGCGTTGGCCGCGCTGAGCTCGTTGGGGTCGGTGTAGAGCCCGCTGGAGAAGCCCTGGTTCTTCCGGAGATCGCCAGCGGAGTCGAAGGGTCCGCCGCCGCGTGCGCCGTCGCGCAGGCGGTCGTTGAACGTGCCCACGCCGGTCCCCGCCATGTTGATCTGCGTGGCGGCGACGCCCCGGCCGTTGCGCACCATCTCGCCCACGTCCCAGCCCTCGCCGTAGAGATAGATGGTGGGATCGATCGCCGCGAGCGCGTCGCGGGCGTGGAGGATGTTGTCCTTGAGGTGGAGGCCCATCAGGTCGAAGCGAAAGCCGTCCACCTTGTAGTCGCGCGCCCAGCGGACCAGGGTGTCGATCATCAGCTTCTCCATCATCGCGTGCTCGGTGGCGGTGTTCGCGCAGCACGAGCTGCTGAGGACGAAGCCGGTCTTCGGATCGAGCCGGTGGTAGTAGCCGGGCACGACCTTGTCCAGCACCGACTTCTCCGAGAGGCCCGCGGCGTTGGTGTGGTTGTAGACCGCGTCCATCACCACCCGGAGGCCCGCGCCGGCGATGCCCTGCACCATCTTCCGGAACTCGAGGATCTTCGCCGTGCCCTCGGCGGTGGAAGCGTAGCTCCCCTCGGGCGCCCCGTAGTGGAACGGGTCGTAGCCCCAGTTGAAGGCGTCGAGCCCGTACATGTACGAGGCGACGAGCTGCTGCTGGTCCGAGTCGCCCGGGAAGCTCTGGAAGGCGGCGAGGATCGGCGTGCTCCCGAACTGGGTGCAGGTCGCCGAGGGGACGGCCGTGTTCTTCGCGCAGAGGTCGGAGAACGGCTGGTGGATGTCCACCCGCTGCGCCGGGTCCTCGTTCACGGTGGCGAAGTCGAACGCGGGCAGGACGTGGAAGTGGGTGAGCCCGGCGGTGGCCAGATCCTTCAGGTGCTTCAGCCCGTTGGAGCCGGCCTCGGTGAACGCGAGGTACTTGCCGCGGTTGGCCGCGGTGACGGTGGTGTCTAGCGCGCTGAAGTCGCGGATGTGCCCCTCGTAGAGGACGATGTCCTCGGGCGCGGCGAGCGCGGGCTTGGTGAGCGTGTCCCAGTTCGCCGGCTTGGTCGCCGGGTCAGCCAGGTCCACCATCTGTCCCCAGAGGCCGTTGGTGTCGAGGTTCACGGCGTAGGGGTCGGTCACCGTCACCTTCTCGATCCGCTGGGTGGCCGGATGGAACACGGTGATTTCGAACCGGTAGTACCCGCGGTACCAGGTGGCGGGCCCGGTGGCGGACCAGACGCCCTTGCTGTCCGCGGTCATGTCCACCGCGGTGATCTCCGCCTTGCTCCCGTCTGCCACGTGCAGCCTCACCGCCTGGGCGGTGGGGGCCCAGACCCGGATGGTGGGCGTGTTCGGCGTGTCGAACGCAACGCCGAGCGGGCCGGTATACGCGTACAGCGCGTCGAGGGCCCACGCGGTCTGCACCTGGGTCGCGGCGAGCACGCTCCCGTCCGACTTGCGCGCCACCGCCACCAGCTGGCTCTTCAGCACCGCGCCGAGCTTCGAGACGTCCGCGGCCGCGACGTCGAACGCGGGCCAGTTGACACCGCCGGTGTTCAGGTACGGCGCCTTGGCCACGACGTCCGCGGGAATCCCGCTCGCCCGCGGCGTCAGAGCGAGGACCTGACCGCCGGTGACGTTGCTGCCCGAGGCGACGACCGCCGCGGTGTCCGAGTAGCGGAGCTCGACCGTGCTCGCGCTCGGGTCCACCTCCCAGACCACCAGGAAGCTGGATCCCGAGGCGACCAGGTGCGCGCCCGCGCCGGTGATGGAGACGTCGCCCGCCTTCGTGGGCATCGCCGTCACCACCGCCGAGCCGCTGGTGACGAACACCATGTTCCCCAGCGTCGAGAGGTCCCAGCCCATGTCCGGGCCGGGGTCCTTGGTGTCCCCCTGGTGGACGATGATGTTCACCCGCTGGGCGGCCGGCTTGATGTCCACCAGGAATCCCGCCCCGAGGTCCGCGTCGATGCCAGTGGGCTGCAGCGGCGCCTGCCATGCGGTCTCACGGACGACGTCCCCCCAGGTGTGCAGGCCCCAGCCCGAGTAATTCTTGTCGGGCCGCACGTAGTAGACCGCGGCCTGGTTCGCTCCCGGGATGGCCACCGGCTTGTGGGTGATCGCGATCGCGGACCCGGAGAAGACCCAGGCCTCGCGGACGCTCCCCGAGACGTCCACGTTGATGGGCCCGGCCGGATCGGTGGTCGAGCCGTTCACCAGGGTGAAGCCGAGCTGGGTCGCGCCCGTCTTCACGGTGAGCGGGTAAACCGCGCCGAACCCGTCGGTGCTCGACGCGCTGGCGCTGGTCTCGTTCGCCCCGGCGCTCACCGCGACGTTCCAGCCGCTGTAGTCGGAGAGCGCCCGATGGTAGTGAAGGGTGAACTTGCTGCTGACGGGAGGGTTGCCGCCCCCGTTGTTGTTGTCGTTGCTGCAGCCGGAGACAACCACGGCGAGGATCGCGGCGGAGCACCACCGCGTCCAGGTCCACCCAAGGGGAGCGCGCATGCCGGCGGAGATAGACCCGTTCCAACTCCAGGAGCAACGCAAACAGGACCGTGATGCGCCGCGCAGGCTCTGCGCCCTCGCACTGGTGCTGCTCGTCGCGGGCCTGAAGTTCCGAGCGGCGTCGCGCATCGGCTGCGTCCAGATCCGCCGCACGCTTCGCTTCCGCCTCTTCCAGCTCGCGCCGGCGCTTGTCCTCGGCCTCCGCCAGGGCGCTGTCGTGGGTGCGGCGCAGTTCGGCGATCTCGTTCTTGGCGTCGCGATCCTTGCTTTCAAGCGCGGCCTGATGGGCTTGCTTCTCGATCTCGACCGCGGTGGCGTGCTCTTCGCGCAGGGCTCCGAGTGCCTTCTCGTGCTCGCGGCGAACGCGCGCCACTTCGATCTCGCGGGCGTCTTCCAGGGATGCCTTCTCTTCCCCGTGCCTTTTGCCCAGCATTTCGATCTCGGTCGCGTGGCTGGTGTTGAGGCGGGCGATCTCGGCCTGCACCTCGGTTTCACGCGAGGCCTTTTCCGCTTCCCGGTCTTCGCGCAGGCGCACGAGTTCGTTCTTGTGCGCTTCTTCGTCCTCGGAAAGGCGCGCTTCCAGGTCGTGGCGTACGCGATCCAGCTCCAGCCGCGCGCGGTCTTCGACGGTGGCAAGACGCTTCTTGACCAGGTCCAGCTCGTCGTGGGTCTTGGTGATTTCGGTGTGCGCGTCTTCGAGCCTGGCCTTGAGCCCGCGCTCGCGCTCGATGCCCTTGTCCTTGTCCTGAGACAGCGCCAGCACCTTCTCGTTGGCGTGCATCAGGCTCTTCTCGAAGGTGATCATCTTCTCTTCGAGGTCGCGCCGCGCACGCTCGTGCTCGCGCATGCGATCCTTGTGATCGAGAATCTGCCGATCCTTGGCGTCCAAGGCATCACGCAGGTCGAGGACGTCCTTCTCCTTGCGGTTGATGGTCTCGCGCAGCCCGAGGAGATCCTTCTCCTTGTGCAGCGGCTGCGCTTGCAGATGCGCGCGCAGGTCGTCAATGACGGCGGCTAGCTCCCGTTTCTCGTCTTCGAGCTCGTGAATCCGCTTCTGCAAATCGCTGAACGGAGCATCGTTCGCGGTGGCAGCCGGGTAGGCGATGACTGAGGTGTTGCGCACCTCATCCGGCAACGGTGGCACATCCTCAGGAGGCGCGGCGCGTCGTAGGAGCTCAGGATCGCCCTCGATTTCCGCTGGCGGTGCCATGATTTCGGCCGTCACAGGTTCCGTCTCTCCCAGCACTTGGGGGACACCGTCCAGATCCACCGAGGCGGGCGCGGCCGGGAACGTTCCGAAAATCTCCTCGGCGCTAAACGAGGAGGGCACAACACGCGTTGCGCCCTCCTCGACCCAGCCCTCGCCGTCAGCAGGCGGCGCTAGCTCGGCCTGGTCCACGCCTATGGCACCGACCGGAGGCGATGTGCCCACATCCAAGTCGCTGGCACTGGCGCTATTCACCAACTCCTGGCCGGCCTGGGTCGGCGGTGGCGTCGCCATCTCCAAGGCGTCGAAGGCAGCGTCTGCCTCCTTGTCAAACATGGCATCCAGAACCGGATTGACCCCCATGAGGTTGCCCGAGGTCGCAGCCTCCGCGCCCGCGACTCCCTGGGGCGGGGGCGTCACCAGCTTGGCCTCGTCCACGATATCGTCGGCGTCGATGGCGATCTCGGACGACACGACATCGGTTCCGAGGAAGATCTCGGACGACGCCGAGGGTGGCGCGGCGTCCGCGGGTTCGTCCAGCCCTACGAGGACGTTCACCTTCCGCATCAGCTCATGGCGGTCGAAGGGTTTGAACATGTAGTCGTCAGCGCGCAGCTTGAAGGTCTTGTGCTGCTCGAACTTCTCCGGCGACTCCTCTGAGGAGGTGAGGATGAGCGGAACGTCTTTGAGGTCGACGCTGCGCTTGATCTTGTTGCAGATCGCGTAACCCACCTTCTTGGGTTCGACCGAGACCATCATCAGCGCAGGCCGGTTACTCTTGGCCCATTCGACGACTTGATCGCCGTTGATGATGTTCTTAATCTCGAAACCGTACGGTTCCAGGGTCCCAGCGATGGTGGCCAGGGCAGCTTCGTCGGGCTCTACACACAGGAGCGTTCTCGTCGCCATGAGGATGGCGGAGGTTACTACGGATAGGCACCTGGAACCAAGCAGGGCCGCGCGTGGCAAGTCGCTTGTAGCGCGTAGCGTCCCGCGGCTAGCGACTCAGGTAGACCGTCTCGACCCAATTGGCCAAGGCGTCCTCGTCCAGATCGGCCGTGAAAACGTAGTCGAGGCCGCCGGGCTCGCGGAAGGTCACTGTCGAGACACCGCGCTGAGTATCGACATAGGCGCGCCGGCCACTCAGAACGCGCTGGCGATTGCCTGCCAAGGGCTCGTTGTCCGAGGGGACCACCATCAGGCCCAAACGATGCCCGGCCGGTACCTGGTACACGACATAGGCGCCAAACCGGTCGCGCACGTTGACCAGGCGGCCGCCCTGGCAGCGCGTCCCAGCCCGCTCGGTGGTCGGTTGCATGGCGAAGTCGACCTTGCCGCGGAACCAATCGGACACCTTGGCGCAGCTTTCCGAAAGCACGTCGAGCGGCAGATCGTGGTGGAAGGTGGAAACCGCCTGCTCCAGCATAGGCGAGCGTGCCGTTCGGTGCGTGTTGGCCACAAGAAGCACTACGGCGG
>Ga0208588_1000601_pt1 | contig 11559 bp, 10 predicted proteins | sample NGESurshal092012_8_FD_184483 | JGI IMG/M metagenome (GOLD analysis project Ga0208588, IMG submission 184483) | Arctic peat soil microbial communities from Barrow, Alaska - NGEE Surface sample 415-3 shallow-092012 (SPAdes) | ecosystem: Environmental > Terrestrial > Soil > Wetlands > Peat ...
TGCTGGCTTCTGATCGTGGAGGGGCTTTTCGGCGTCGCCCGCCTTGCCCGCGCCCTCGGCCAAGCGCAAGCCGGCGTCGCGTCACCCTTGCTGGCGCCGATCGACGCCGCCGGCGCTCAGGAGGCGCGTATTCGCGTCGCTGGCGAGACGGTCTCGGAGCGCCGCCAGCGCGTCGCGGAAAAAATGACCCGCGCAAGCCTGGAATTGCTGATGAAAGCCGAAGGCGGCCTCGCCAATCTGGCGGTGATCTCCTCCGTCTCGCCCTTTGTCGGGCTCTTTGGCACGGTTTGGGGCATCATGGCGAGTTTCGCCGGCATCGCGGCGGCCAAGGACACCAGCCTCGCCGTGGTGGCGCCGGGCATAGCCGAGGCGCTTGCCGCCACCGCTTATGGCCTCGCCGCCGCCATTCCCGCGGCAATCGGGTATAACCGTCTCGGCGCCGCTTTTTCGCGCATCGGCCAGCGGCTGGTCAATCGCGCCGCGGATCGCGCCTTGGATTTTACGCGCGATCCCGCGGCGGCTCAGGCGGAGGCGGCTTAATGGCGTTTTCACCGCAGGATTATACCAATCGGCCGGGATTTTACCGGCCTCAGGCCGATATCAACGTGACGCCGCTGGTTGACGTCATGCTGGTGCTGCTGATCATCTTCATGGTCACGGCGCCGCTGCTTGCCGCCGGTATGAAGGTCGATCTGCCGCAGGCCAGGGCGGCGCGTCCGTTGAATCCCAAGGAGCCGATCGTCGTGGTTGTCGGCAAGGACGGCAAGCTGGCGCTCGGCGCCGAACAGATCGACCCCGCCGATCTGGTGCAACTGGTAAAACTCAAGATGGGCGACGACCCCGCCCGCGTGGTGCATCTGCGCGGCGACAAGGAGGCCGCCTACGGCCGGATGGTCGCGGTGCTGGACGAGTTGGCGACCAACGGGATCACCCATATCGCCATCGTCACCGAATCGGGCAAGACGGACTCGGGCAAGTCGGAATCAGGCAAACCGGAGGGAGCGCGAGCCCCCGCGCCCGTTGCGCCGGAGCCCGGAAAATGAGCTTCTTCGGGGCGATCCTGCCTGGCGCCGACTCTTTCGCCGCCGCTCCGGCGGCGATACGGCCCGTCTGGTTACGCCCCTTGGCGCTCAGTCTCATTTTTGTCCTGCACGCAGCCTTGTTTTTGGAATTCAAGGCTCAACCGCCCGTCCTTGCTCCGCTCGACCTGGTCAATGTGACCCTCGTGCCGCTCGGCGACAGCGTCGCCGACCAGCAGAAGATCGAGGAAAGCCAGCCCGAACCGCCGCCTGCGCCGCCGCCGGCGGTCGAACCGCCGCCGGAGCTTGCCGCGCCGCCGCCAGCGGTCGTCGCTCCCGAAGCTATCCCGCTTCCTGCCGAACCGCCCAAACCTGTCGCACTGCCCAAGATTGCTGAACCGCCCAAGCCGGTCGTCAAGCCCAAGCCGGCAGAAAAGACCGCACGACCGGAGAAATTGCGCCAGCAAAAACAGGAAGAAAAGAAGATTCAGGACAACGCCGAGCGCCGCCGCATGGACAAGGCGCAAAAGGCGCAACAGGAAGCCCGGCGCGGCGCTCCGGGCGGCGGGCCCAAGGCAGGCGGCATGTCGAGCGCCTCCTATGCCGTGTTGCTTTCGGCCGAACTGCGGCGGCACAGTTTTTATCCCGCCGCCGCCCGCGCGGTCGGAGCGACCGGATCGGTCGGCGTCGCCTTTACCGTCGGGCCCTCGGGCCGCGTCATCAGCCAGTCTGTCACCCGTTCATCCGGCAACGCCGCGCTCGACAGCGCCGCGCACGCCATCATGAGCGCCATCCATACGCCGCCGCCGCCGGGCGGCCGGTTCAGCACCAGCACCAACCTGCGCTTCAATTTTCATTGATCTGCGGTCAAGCTGACGCCGGGAGCTCCATCCCGGGGCGGACTCCAAAAAACATGAACAAAACCAATAATGTATAGCCAAGAAATGATTTGATCGGACCGGAAAGTGCTTCGGCAACGCCAATTTATGCGGGTATCTCCAGAAAAACCTCGTCGCTTCATGGATTTTTGTTCACTTGCCAGAAGGCGGCGCCAAGACTTAACATTGACTCATGACTCAGGCGCTAATCAGCATAAGACGCGCGATTCCGGGGGATGCGGAGCAGATCGCCGCCGTCCACGACGAAGCTTGGCGTGAAGCCTATCGGGGCATCATTCCAGGTGGGGAGCTTGAACGGCTGATCGCCCGTCGCGGTCCGGATTGGTGGCGGCGCGCGGTGGCGCATGGCAGCCGCTTGCTGGTCTTTTCCTTGCGCGGCAAGATCGGCGGCTATGTCTCCTATGGCCGCAACCGCGCCTCATCAATGGATTTCGACGGCGAAATTTTCGAACTCTACCTGACGCCCGAATATCAGGGCATGGGGTTTGGCGCGCGGCTGTTCCGCGCCGGACGCCACGATCTTTCGGCCAATGGCCTGAGCACCATGGTCGTCTGGACGCTCAGCGACAACGCCCGCGCCGTTGAGTTTTACCGCCGGCGCGGCGGCGTGGAAGTGCGGCGCGCCAGCGAGCATTTCGGGGCTGAAAAACTCGGCCGCACGGCTTTCGGCTTTGGCCCCCCCGGCGAAAGTCGCTGATCCAAATCAGATACGGTCGGAAAGTTCGGGTTGCGTTTTCCCGCCCCACGCCTATTGAGAGCGGGAACGTCAACCAATCGGAGATAACTATGCGTCTTGACGCCATTAAAATCGGCAGAAATCCCCCTGAGGACGTGAACGTCGTCATCGAGGTTCCGATTGGCGGGGAGCCGATCAAGTATGAGATGGACAAGGAGGCCGGCTGCTTGTTCGTCGACCGCTTTCTCTATACCCCGATGCGCTATCCGGGCAATTACGGCTTCATTCCGCATACGCTTTCGGAAGATGGCGATCCCTGCGACGTATTGGTCGCCAATACGCGGCCGCTGATCCCCGGCTCCTATATCAATGCGCGCCCGATCGGCGTGCTGAAGATGAGCGACGAAGGCGGCGGCGACGAAAAGATCATCGCGGTGCCCTCGTCCAAGCTGACCGCGCGTTACAACAAGGTTCAGTGCTATACTGACCTGCCCGAAATCACCTGGAAGCAGATCGAGCACTTCTTTGTCCATTACAAGGATCTCGAACCCGGCAAATGGGTGAAATTCGCCGGCTGGGGCGACGCGGCGGAAGCCAGGAGGCTGATCATCGAAGCCTACGAGCGCGCCAAAATAGAAAAGAAGTAACGCTTCACGATTTTTGAAGAAAAGCGCTGCGAGAGCCCCGGTCCGATCGCATCGGTCCGGGGCTCTCTCTTTATTAACCTTTATTTGAACCGGGTCGCGAAGGCCGCCGCCGCGCCCAACAGGCCCGGCTGCGGATGGCCGATCAGCCAAACCGGCAATCCGGCCATCATTTGCGAATAACGGCCCTTGGCGGTCAGTCTGGACGCGAAGCCGGACTGTGGCAGGAGATGGGCGATACGCGGCGGCAATCCGCCCGCCAGCACAATGGCGTTTGCGCCGTGGATCAGAGCCACATCGCCGACGAAGCCGCCGAGGCACAGGCAAAAACGCTCCAGAGCGGCGCTGGAGAAAGCGTCGGCGCCGGAAATCGCCGCCGACCACAGGGCCGTGTCGTCGGCCGGAACCGGGCCCGCCTCGACCCCGGGAAGCGCGGCGCGAATTTGCGCCAGTCCGGGTCCTGAAACGACGCGCTCGATCGAAACCCGCAGGAATTGCTGTCGCATCCGCTGCAGGAGCGCGTCCTCGAAGGCGTCCTGCGGCGCGAAATCGACATGGCCGCCTTCGGTCTCGATCACCCGGTAGGAGTCAACATCGAGCACCAATTGCGCGACGCCGAGGCCGGTGCCCGGCCCGATGATGCTGACGACGCCAGGTCGCGGAAAAGGCCGGCGCGGCCCGGCGATATGGATCAAATCGTCGGGAGGGATTTGCGCGACGGCATGGCCGACGGCCCCGAAATCATTGATGAGCAGCAGGTTTTCGACGCCGATCTCCTCAGCGAGGCTGGCGCGACGGAAAATCCACGGACTATTGGTGAATTTCAGGACGTCGCCGCGCACCGGGCCGGCGACGGCCAGGGCGGCGGCGCGCGGCGGTTCGCGCCCCAGCGTCGTGGCGAAGGCGCGCCATGCCAACGGCAGACTGGCATGGTCGGCGACCTTCAAAGTGACGGCCTTGCCAAGCGCACTGACCCGGCCATTAGCGACCGTCGCCAGCGCGAAACGCGCATGGGTCCCGCCAATGTCGGCTGCGACGATCTCTTGCGCCGCTGTTTCCTGGTCTGCCATTTCCTGCGCCCGGCTCATCGCTTCCCCCGACCTGTCATCATGGCATATGGGCGCGCTCGAAGTGGATATCGATGCGACCATCGGCCATTTACCACCAATAGCAAAACAAGGGCATCGATTTGCGGGCTGAAAAACCTATACTCCGTGGGGGCATCAAAGTCGGGGCGATGCAAGTATGCAGCAGGCGCAACCGCGAAACTGGCCGATCTTTCGTTCGTTGCAAGGCGCGGCGGCCCATTGGCGCGTCGATCTGATCGCAGGTCTCACGCTGGCGGCGATCGCCGCGCCCGAACAAATGGCCACCGCCCGGCTTGGCGGTTTTTCACCCCATCTCGGCTTTTTCGTTTTCGTCGCCGGCTCGCTCGGCTTCGCCTTGTTCGGCGCCAATCGCTACCTGTCTGCCGGCGCGGATTCCACCATCACCCCGATCTTCGCCGCCTCGCTGGCGCTGGTCGCCGCGAGCGGAACGCCGCATTACCTCGCCTTGTCCGCCATGTTGGCGATGATGGTTGGCGTCATGATGATGGGCGCCGGCTTTTTTCGCGCCGGATGGGTGGCCGATCTGCTGTCGATCCCGGTGCTGACCGGCTTTCTCGCCGGCATAGCCGTCCATATCGTCATTTCGCAGGCGCCGTCCTTCCTCGGATTGCCCGGCGGCTCCGGCGGGTTTTTCGACCGCGTCGGGCAGATCTTCCTGCATAGGGGCGAATTCAGGTCTGCGGCCTTGTTGCTCGGGCTGGCCTGCCTCGCCGCGATTGTCGGCGCCGAACGCCTGAGCCCGCGCATTCCCGGCGCGCTGTTGGCTCTGTTCGGCGCGACCGCCGCCGCGCTGTTTCTGGGGCTGGAAAGTCAAGGCCTGCCGGTGGTCGGCGCCTTCGACGTCGCGCCGCCCCATGCCGCGATTCCCTTGATCGGCCCCGGGGACTTCGTCAGGATTTTCGGACTGGCGGCGATCATTACCCTGGTCGTCATGGTGCAGAGCGCCGCCACCTCGCGCTCGTTTCCGGGACTGCCGGGGGAGACGCCCGACATCAACCGCGATTTTATCGGCATCGGCCTCGGCGGGCTGTTGTCCGGCCTGTTCGGCGGTTTCCCGGTCAACGCCAGTCCGCCCCGCTCCGCGCTTGTCGCGGAAAGCGGCGGCCGTTCGCAACTCGCCGGACTGGCCGCGGCCGCCGCCATTGTCATGGTCGCGGCTTTCGGCGAGGGGTTTCTCAAGCACACGCCCGAGGCGGCGCTGGCGGCAATCCTGTTTTTCGTCGCCGGACGCATTTTCCGTATCGGCGACATGCGTGATATTGCGGCGCGGTCCCGGCCGGAATTCATTCTGGTTGTGGTCACCCTGCTGGCGGTGGTTTTCCTCCCGGCGCAAACCGGCGTCGCCCTGGCGATCATGCTGTCGCTGCTGCATGGCGTCTGGACCACGACCCAGACCGATGTGCAGGTGTTCGAACGCCTGCCGGGAGAAACTGTGTGGTGGCCGCGCAATCCCGTGAGGAAGGGCGAAGTGCTGAAGGATGTCAAGGTGATCGGCTTTCAGGCGCCGCTGTCCTTTGTCAACGCCGACCGTTTCCAGCGCGAATTGCTCCGCGTCGCGGACACGCCGGATTTGAAGCTGATCGTGCTGGAGGCGAGCAGCATTGCCGCCATAGATTATACGGCGGCCAAGGCTCTCGCCGCAGCCATCGTCGCCTGCCATGAGAAAGGCGTGGATTTTGCTCTCGCCCGGCTCGAATCCGTGCGCGCCCGGGCGGCGCTGACCGCCTATGGTCTGATGGACGCCCTAGCCCGTCCGGGCGTCGCGGGCTCCGAACGGCTGTTTCATAGTGTCGATGACGCGACACGGCGGCTGGCGCCGGAGGCGCAGGTGGTTGGGCGCGGTGCGGCGCGCAAATAAGCGATAATCAATACAAGCGATAATCCAATAACGCGGCTGCCGAAGGGCTCGACATTTCCGCCATTTTGCCGCGACAAAGGTCGAGACCTGAGCGGACCAAAATGGCGGGGAAGGAATCGCGCAACGCGAAGCTGGAGAGTCAACGCCTTGGTGTTGGGCGCGTGGCTCTCGCGGTCGCAACGACTCAATTCGGATTGCCGCCTATGCAGCCCATGTCGCAATCTTCCTCATCGCGGCTCAAGCGATCCGTTTCGCCATGGGGACTGACGCCGGGCGTCTGAGGCGCTACGGCTTCCGGCGCCACGACGGCGGGAGCGCCGTGCACGGGATGATGATGGGTGTGGTGGTGATGGTGATAGTGGTGATGGACCGTCTCGGCTGGCTCGGCGGAGGCGGCGAACACGGGCGATAAAGCGAAGGCGCCGAGCGCGATCGCCAGGGCGACGGCTATTCTCATGGAAATCTCCTGTGGATGTTCACCAACGGAAAACGTCGAATTCTGTTCCGGTCTTTGGGCTCAGAACCGGAAGCGGACGCCGATGGTCGGATCGATGTTCTGGGTATATTGGAAGCCGTTGGCGACGCCGCCGTAGACATTCGAGACCATCACGCCGGCGAAGACGTCGATGCGCTGCGCCGGCTTCCAGTCCGCCATGAAGGAATAGGAATAGCGGCCGCCGGAACATTTGCCGCTGCTGGTGTTGATGCCGGAACCCGTGCAGACCGCCGGTCCCTGCAGATAGTCGTTCTGGCTTTCCCAGTAGACGCCGGCGGAGAGATCGAGATTTTTCATCGCGGCATATTTGAGGCCGGTCCAGAACGTGTTCTGGTCGCGCGGCACATTATAGGCGTTGGCGGTTACGGCGCCCGGCGGAACGAAAAGACCCGCGGAAATGACCGTCGGCAGGCCGCCGGGATAGCTGGTGTTGCCCGGATTGCTGGTCTGGGCGAAAACATAACTGGCATAGAACTTGAACTTGTCCCACTTATACTCGGCCATCAATGCGAAGCCGGCGTTGTCGTGGACCGTTGCCTTCAGGATCGAATAGGGATCGTAGCCGGCAGGTAGCGCGCCGCCGGCATAGGAGGCCAGGGACACGGAATTGTTGGCCCAGCCGCCGATCGCGTCGAGGGAGAGATTGCCGAAGTCACCGCCGGACCTGTGGTGTTTGCCCTGGCCCATGGCGGGCGCCGGTCGTCCGCGACGCGGCCGCTGCGCTCCGCCAACCAGCCTACCTATTACGGCGGCAATCAATTGCTCGGGAGCTTTTCCTGGGAAGCGGACCTCTGGGGACGGATTGCCGACCTCTCGGCCGCCGCCAAGGCCGGCGCGCAATCCAACGACGATCTGCTCGCGGCGGTGCGGCTGTCGCTGCACGCCGGACTCGCTCGCACCTATATCGCGTTGCGCGGCGCAGACGCCCAGGGCGCCCTGCTGACACGCACCATCGGCGTCTATCAGTCAGCTCTGAAACTGACGCAGGAGCGCCTGAACCAGAATATAGCGCCACCTATCGACGTCGAGCGCGCCAAGGTTCAGCTGGCCAACGCCCAGGCCGCCGCCGCCGAGGTAGCGCAAGGTCGCGCCGTGCTGGAAAACGCCCTGGCGGTGCTGTCCGGCCAGACGGCGTCTTTCTTCAGGATCGCCGCTGAGGCGAGGCAGCCTGCGACGCCGCGCCCCCCGCACGCCGCGCCCGCCGCCTTGTTGCTGCGCCGGCCCGATGTCGCTGCGGACGAGCGCCTGTTGTTTGCCGCCAATGAACGCATCGGCGCGGCCAAGGCGGATTTCCTGCCGCGCTTCTATATCCTCCTGTCGGGCGGAACCCAGTCTACCAATCTGGTGCGGGCGGCCTTTAATTGTTTTCATCTCGGCCCGATTGTGTCCCGAAAGCGACGAGCTATTGGTTTTGCAAGCGCAACTCGATCAGATCTTGTTTTGTGACCATTCCATGAATGTCAATTTTGCGGCGATGCAGCATAGCCAGCGCATTGACGTTTTGGACGATGTCTAAATTGGATGTTCGTCCTCCGTATTATTGCAATAAGGCAACACTCGCCCACAATCCGCCGCAAACGCCCCTTTTTGCGGCGGCCGCAATTGCCAAGGAGAAGGGCGCCGGCTAATTCATTGTTCGTCAGGTTGCATGCATTGACATGGCGCCGCGACAAGATTTTCGACGACTGCGGCGAGGCCGTGGTTTCGGGGGGCTGGGACGGTAGGCGAAATATCGCCAGCGAGCCCGAACATTTGGAGATGGGCATGAAGAACAAGTTTATGGCGGCCGCCGCTGTTGTGGCGATCCTGACCGCCACGGGCGCACAAGCGCAAACCGCCGACATCGCCACCCTTAAGGCGCAGTCGGCCGCTCTCAAGAAGCAGAACGCTGCACTTGAAGCGCGTCTCAACAAGCTCGAAAAGGAGCAGGTTGCTCAGTCGAAGGCTCAGCCGGCTGCGACCAGCTTCATGGCGGCCGACCTCTCCGGCATCAAGGGTCCGTTGCCGATTCCGCAATGCGCCCTCCCGTCCCTGGACGGCCCGCTGACCTTCTGCGGCATCACCGTGTTCGGCACGATCGACGCCGGTCTTGGTTACGCCTCCAGCGGTCTGCCGACCAACTCCAAGTTCTATCTGGGCGATGCGCTGGTCAACAAGAACGCTCACAACTCCTATTTCGGCATCAACCCCAACGGCATGTCGACGACGACGCTCGGCATCAAGGGCTCGCAAGAAATCCTGCCGGGCTGGTCGGGCGTGTTCATGGCCTCGACCAACATCAACCCGCAGTCGGGCCAGCTGGCCAACGCGCCGGGCTCGCAAATTGACAATAACGGCCTCAACCGCAACAACTACTCGATGAACGGCGACGGCTCGCGCGGCGGCCAGGCTTTCAACGACCAGCTCTACGTCGGTGTGGCCTCCAAGGAGTTCGGCCAGTTGACCTTCGGTCGCCACCGCACGCTCACCACCGATCTGGTCGGCGCCTATGATGCGACCGCCTCCAGCTCTTACTCGCTCATCGGCTATTCGGGCACCTATGTCGCCGGTCTCGGCAACACGGCGAGCAGCCGTATGGACGACTCGTTCAAATATCGCATCGAATACGGCCCGGTCCGCTTCGGCGCCATGTATAAGTTCGCTGATGGCAATGGCGGCAGCAATGTCGGCACTAACGGCACTTTCGTGACGAACACTGTCCCCGGCGTCTCTCCGCACTATTATTCGAGCCAGAATGACGCCGCGATGTTCAGTCTAGGCGGCAGCTATGGTGGTTTGGATGTTGACGGCGTGCTCGGCTACATCCACCAGGCGGTATCCACCGGCATTCTGAGCCCGGGGCAGCTCGGCGGCGCATCCACCTTCGCTAGCAATCAGTTCACCGCCACCAACGGTAATCAGGTCACTACCTCCTCGCTCAACGCCAACGCCAACACTCTGGCCGGCACCATCACCGACAACACGGGCGGCGCGATCGCGGCGAAATACACCTGGAATCAGTTCAAGGTCTTTGCCGGCTGGTCGCACGTTATTTACCATAACCCGGAAAACAATGTCGGCATCGGCGCCCAGGGCGATCAGGGCGGTTATGTCCTCAGCTCGGCCAACAATGGCTCGCTCGCGCACGCCAAGCTTCTCGACACGGTTTGGGTCGGCGCGAAATACGCTTACGATGCCCAGACTGACTTCGCCGTGTCCTATTATCACGCCATGCAGAACGGCTACGGCTTTGCTGCGAACACCCTTGGCGTGTCTAACACTGCGGCCAACAGCCTGGCGACTTGCGGTCTGCCGGCATTCGTCAACAACGTGAGCGGCGCGACGATCAACGGAGTTAGATACGCGTATCAGGCTGCGCCCCGCTCCTCTAACTGCTCCGGCACGCTGGATGTCATTTCGGGCTTGGTCGACTACCATTTCAATAAGCGTTTCGATATTTACGGTGGCATCATGTACTCGGTGGTCGGCGGCGGTCTCGCCTCCGGTTACTACAACGTCAACAACTGGTCCCCGACGGTCGGCGCCCGCTTCACCTTCTGATCGTTTTCTACGGAAAACCATCGGAGCCGATAAGGCCTGATTTTAGTCCCGCGAGCTTAGGCTCGCGGGATTTTTTGTTGTGGTCTTCGTGCGTGCAGGTCGCGTGTCAGGTGTGACAGAAAATCCACACAAAATAAATTTGGTCGCAAGGCGCGCTCCCTAATGTTGACAAAAATGGTATACAATTTAATGTGATCAATAGTTAAGCACTTTAAATGGTGGAAGCGAGTTATTCGGGCTTCTCGTCGGCAAGAGTTGCCGTTAAGAGTGCAATAGAAATGAAGTTTATGCCGAATTGGAAATGTAGTCGCGTTTCCTAGTGCGGAACGGTCCCTCGGGTGAAGCTGGTTGGGGCATCAAGGCGAAATCGCGCAACGTCTGACGATGCGCAGAATTGAACAGACGATCTCAGGGGTTTGGAATGAAGAGAAATTTGATGGCGGCTGTGGCCGTAATGGCGGTCATGACGGCGACCACGGCCCACGCGGATCCCGCTGAAATTGCGGCTCTCAAAGCCCAGTCGCAGGCGCTGAAGAAGCAGAACGCCGCCCTCGAAGCGCGCCTGAACCGGCTCGAAAAGGACCATGTCGCTAAGGCCCAGGCTTCGGCCGGCCAGCCGGCGGCGACCAGCTTCATGGCGGCTGACCTTTCCGGCATCAAGGGTCCGTTGCCCTTGCCGCAGTGCGCCCTTCCGTCCCTGGACGGCCCGCTGACCTTCTGCGGCATCACGCTGTTCGGAAACTTCGACGCCGGCCTCGGTTACGCCACCAGCGGCCTGCCGATCAACGGCAAATATTACAATGGCGCCGAACTGGTCAACAGAAACGCCAGTCATTCCTATTTCGGCATCAATCCCAACGGCATTTCGTCGACGGCGCTCGGCGTCAAGGGCTCGGTGGAAATCCTGCCCGGCTGGTCGGGCGTCTTCATGGCCTCGACCTACCTCAATCCGCAGTCGGGCCAATTGCAAAATGGTCCCGGTTCGCAAGTCGACAATCAAGGCCTCAACCGCAACAATTTTTCGAACTGGGGCGACGGTTCGCGCGGCGGTCAGGCCTTCAACGACCAGCTCTATGTCGGTGTGGCTTCGAAGGAATTCGGCCAGCTGACCTTCGGTCGCCACCGCTCGCTCGCCAGCGATCTGGTCTCGGCCTATGATCCGACCGGCGGCGCCGCCGCTTTCTCGGCCATCGGCTATTCCGGCACCTATGTCAGCGGCCTCGGCACCACCGCCAACGCGCGCTGGGACGATTCGTTCAAATATCGCATCGAATACGGCCCGGTCCGCTTCGGCGCCATCTATAAGTTCGCGGATGGC
>Ga0208588_1000603_pt1 | contig 11540 bp, 14 predicted proteins | sample NGESurshal092012_8_FD_184483 | JGI IMG/M metagenome (GOLD analysis project Ga0208588, IMG submission 184483) | Arctic peat soil microbial communities from Barrow, Alaska - NGEE Surface sample 415-3 shallow-092012 (SPAdes) | ecosystem: Environmental > Terrestrial > Soil > Wetlands > Peat ...
TGTGGTGGCGCCACCGAGGGCACCAAAGAAGATCTCGCACTGGGGCGACGGCAGCTTGTCGATGTAGTCGATGACAGTGTCGAACAGTCCGTCTTTGAGCGTAGAGAAATTGTGGGACTTCCAATAGTTGCGTGCGCCGGGGGTTAGCAGTGGATCGAAGGCCTGTTGCCAGGCGGTGTAGGGCTGTTCGCCTACATGCTCACCTAAGGGGGTGCCGAACTTGCGCAACGGTTCGATGAGCGGCTCCCCCTGCTTCGGGTCACCCGCGTAGAGCAGCGCGAGCGCAATGATCGGCTTGCCGTGGACCTCCGCGGGGAGGAACGGTAGCGGCGGTGCCTGTCGTAGGATGGTCCACACGGAAAGTTCTTCCGGTGCCTTGGCGATGAATTCGCGATACTGCTGCAGCACTGACTTCGCCTCGGAAATCGAATACACAATCAGCCCGCTCAGAACGTTGGGACCGACAGGGTGGAGTCGAAACTCAAACCGGGTGACGACGCCAAAATTCCCGCTACCGCCTCGGAGTGCCCAGAAGAGGTCGGGGTGCTCTGATGCGTTGGCGCGCATCACCTCACCCGTCGCAGTCACGACTTCGGCAGACTCGAGGTTATCAACAGTCATGCCGTACTTCCGGCTGAGCCAGCCAAAGCCACCGCCGAGCGTCAGACCGGCGACGCCTGTGGTGGAGTTGATGCCGACCGGCGTGGCGAGGCCATAGGCCTGGGTGGCTGCGTCGAGGTCCGCGAGCGTGGCGCCGCCCTCGATGGTGACGCGGCGTGCGCCGGGATCGACGCTGGCGGCCTTCATCTTCGAGAGGTCGATCACGACGCCGTCATCGCACATGGCATTGCCGGCAATGTGGTGTCCACCGCCACGAACGGCGAGCAGCAGCCCGTTGTCCCTCGCGAAATTCACCGTGCGAACAATGTCTGACGTGGTAGCGCAGCGGGCAATGATCGCGGGGTGCTTGTCAATCATCGCGTTCCAGATCTTGCGTGCGCTTTCGTAAAGATCGTCACTCGGAAGCAGAACCTCTCCCTTGAATTGCTCTTTCAACTCCTCGATCTTCGCGGCTTGGATATTTGTCATGTTCTTCTCCTTCGCTGTGTTGTTGGCTAATCGTATTTAACGGCTGAGCTAACTGGACGGAGATAACTTTTGCTGCTCAACAGACAATCTATGATCCGTTCCAGTTCAGTTATTTATTAGCTCTCTTCTTTAGATCATTCAGTGTTTTTATCCGATCCAAAGTAAACATAATGGATATTCATCCGGATGCATGTTTTGGATCAAATCGGACAATCGACAATACTAACCTTTTGGTAAATAGGGAATGCTTCCTGAGACACCAGTGTCGTCGATTACACGGAATCTACTGATACTAACAGCTTGGCGAGCTTGAGGATATTTTGCATAGTCTGGATCATTAGCAAACGCTTGCGCTGTCTCCATAAACAAGTTGAGCAGAAGGTGCATCCTTGTCCATGAATCATCGGTGAGTAGACTCATCCCAGTCAAGCACACCTAATTTTTTGCAACGGAACCCTTGGGCGTAATCTTGCCGGCGAATGACTGGACCACGACCTTGCCGTCCCGCACGACGAACGTGTCCGTACCCACCTCGTAAACGTTGTCGGCAGTCTCTGCAGTCCAGAGAATGTAAGCATAGTCGCCCTCGACGGACTCTTGCTTCATGCTGAACGCTGCGCCAGGTTTTCCAAATTCCGCAAACAGCGCCTGGAAAAACGGCTTAATCGCGTCGGCCCCCCTGAGCGGCCCGTCCGGCGTCAACAGCACGGCACCCGGCGCATAGTCAGATAGGAGACCCTGAAGGTCGCCCTCGCCAAAACACTTTAAATGGTGGTCTAGAAGCTCTTTCGTCGAAGCCATTTCTCGGTCCTCCTTTGTTGATTCTGGTTGCTCACTTCGGATATCCTTAGCGAAAAGATAAAATTTAAGAACGACCGTTCGTTCTTGTTCTGCTTTGATTATTACGAACGTTCGTGCTATTGTCAAGTCATGAACACTGCTTCGGCATTAAAAAACAATTCGGAAGCTGGCGAGCCCCTCCGCTCAAAAGGCCAGTCCAGTCGCACCACCATTCTGCTCGCCGCGGCGAAGCTGGTAACAACGAAGGGGCTGACTGGCCTGTCGATTGGAGACCTGGCTTCTGAGGTCGGGATGAGTAAGAGTGGACTCTATGCGCATTTCAAATCCAAAGAAGAACTGGAGTTGGCGACGATCGAAACGGCAACCGCGATTTTTGATAGTGAAGTGCTTCAGCCTGCGATGAGGGCGCACGCGGGAACTGAGCGGCTCAAGGCACTGGCTAGTTCATTTCTTTCACATCTCGAACGCAGAGTTTTTCCGGGGGGGTGTTTTTTTGCTGCTGTCGCTGCGGAACTCGACACACGCCCCGGCCCGGCGCGCGATCGAGTCGTCGAGGTGCTAGACAAGTGGCTTTCATTATTGAGGCAGTGTATCCTTGATGCGCAGGTCTTGGGAGAGATAGATCCCAATGCAGAAGTTGCTCAGGTGGTTTTTGAAATCGAGGCGATGCTTTTGGCTGCGAATTTCCTTTTTGTCATGAGGAACGACCCGATTCATCTAGCACAAGCGCACCGGGGAGTAGAAAATGTCTTAGCACGACTTGCAGTTAGTGCGGGGGCGAAGAAGAAACACTCGGCGCGCCGGACGCCATGATTAAAGTCTAGATGCGCAGGAGTGCCCTGACCATAATAGTGACTGCGCGGGTATAGGAAATTTTGCATATTTGCTACATGAGAGTCTTTCATTTCTCTTTCTCTTTTTTTATGATGATTATTGTTACAGCTATACTTCTTCGGGGGATATGCAAAAAATCCCAAATTAGATTTTTTAGGAAAGCGATTGATGATTTACAAAAAATTGATCGGGGCCGTGTTTTGTGCGACGGTTTTTTCAACCACCGTTAGTCTTGCCAACGGCACTCAAGAATTTACGTTCAAAGATCATGGCGAAATCACTAAAAAGATTTCCGTTGAAGAGCTCAAGACTCTCGCCATACCTGTTGAAAAATCGGTTTACGACCCTTTAGAACAAACCACAACCACCTACAAAGCTCTTCCACTCAACACAGTGCTTGAAAAAATTTATGGGGGCAAGCTCAAACAGGCCGAGGAATTATTGTTCACGTGCAGTGACGGGTACAAGCCATCCATTCCGCAGGATGCTTTCAGTGTCGCTCATACCTTTTTGGCATTTGAACGCGTCGGTCAGAAATCGTTCTCATTAATTAACAAATTGGAGGGTGGAAAGAAAATCGATTTGGCTCCGTTTTATCTTATCTGGGACACTGGAAAAAATCCGAACAAAGAAGAGTGGGCCTATATGGTCGTGGGTTTAGACCTTATTAATTTTGAAGAACATTTTCCGCAAATCGCTCCCGCTAAAGGCAGCTCGGCCCAGGTCAAAAGGGGCTTCTTGAGTTTTCGTAAAAACTGCCTGTCCTGCCACACGATTAACGGAGAAGGCGGCGGCAAAGCCCCTGAACTCAATTATCCGGTTAATGTCACCGAGTATTACAAAGAATCGTGGCTGAAAAAGTGGATCGCTCAACCTAGTGACATTCGCTTTAACACGACGATGCCTGCTGTCATGGTTGAAAAATCAAAACTGGATTCGACCATCGATGATCTTGTTGCCTACCTCAAGGCCATGGAGAAAAACAAACGTGCGCCGAAGACAGACAAATAAATCAGTCAAAATTGAAAAAACCGCTGGCTCACCCATTCTGAGTAATGCTCTTGAGGATTCAAAATGGCATGGTTCAACGCAACACATTTGCCCAAGGGGCTAAGGTGTTTTTTGTCATCGCTATCAGGGGTTCTAGTATTTTAGGCTTTCCCACAAATGCCGCGACTTTTGCAAGAGCTTTAACGTCAAGGCTGTAATTGCTGTGCCATTTCCAGTCGCCACCGGTCATAATCCCTAACCAAGTCCGTCAGCAAGATCCGTTTAATTCTGCTCAGCACCCCATGCATGATGGTGTTGCAGGCCGCTTCGACCACACTGAAGGGTGTTATTTGCAACAGAGGAGGCAAAGGGAAAGCCACCTTGATGTCAATTCGGCCCTGATATCGAGGACACTGCTCAGACCCTACTGCCTGAAAAATACCCTCAAACGAAAAATCGATTTTGTCTGCAAACCAGGAGTCATCAATAATTTGATGACTCAAAGACCGCACATGGACCCCTTTCAGTGAGTCTTGAGATCCCGCAGAACCAATGGATTGGATCTCTAGCTCAATAAGCGGCTTCAAGACAAATCCCAAGGCCCCAATCGGTTTCATCCGAATACGCCAACGGTCTCCTCCCAAATGCGAAATCGAACTGGGATGGACCATATGCTGCACCATGCGCCGTGTTTGCAGTAGATAAGCTTCGGCTTCTCGAAGGGTGCCGTTCACAGAAATATCTAAGGTTTCAGTAGCGGAGAATTTCAGCAAAATGCCAGGTTGTACTCTTTATCTATCTTAACGATCTATCTTAACGGGGAGGAGAGAAGTGTCAGGGTTTAAACCGCTGATAAATCTCAGTCGCAGCCTCATGCAGAATGGCATGACGGGCGACCAAGGCGTGGAGGTTGTCGTCGTAGCCGCCGCCAATTACTGCCGCCACAGGATATCCCAGGGCCAGAGCTGTACTAAGAACTTCCATATCCCGACGATAAAGCCCTTCATTGGTTAGCTTCAGTTTGCCCAGACGGTCTGCATGATGGGGGTCCACCCCGGCATCGTAGAAAATCAGGTCGGGTTTTACCTTCTTTATCAAGCTCAAAAGGTGACTCTTTAGAACCTGGATATAGGCATCATCTCCCATGCCCTGAGGAAGGGGGACATCCAGGTCACTCTTTTGCTTATGCCCAGGGAAATTTTCTTCGCAATGCATCGAAAACGTAAAAACCGAAGGGTCATCTCGAAAGATAAAGGCCGTTCCGTCCCCTTGATGCACATCCAAATCGATGATCAAGACTTTTTTAATCAAGCCCTCTTGTTGAAGGACACGGGTAGCAATTGCCATATCGTTAAAAATACAAAAACCAGAGCCAAAATCGGGAAAAGCATGGTGGGTTCCTCCAGCGGTATTGCAGGCGAGACCAGAAGCCAGTGCTAAGCGCGCGGTGAGGACCGTACCTCCTACCGCTGTGCAGGTCCGATGCGCCAAACCAGGATTCCAGGGCAAACCAATCCGGCGCAAGGCTTTCGGGTCGAGGGTCCCCTCACAAAAATCTTGAACGTAGCTAGGACTATGGACTAAGCAAAGCCAGTCACGGGGAGGGATTTGAGGGCAGTGAAATTGCTCAGGCGTAGCAATCCCGTTTTGCAGCAAACGCTGATGCAAAAGCGCGAACTTGCTCATCGGGAAGCGGTGTCCCTGGGGCATCGCCGTCACATAGTCGGGACTATAAACCAGGGGCAACATGCGCTACCACCATCCCCGGTGCTTAAACCAGCTCAGCATCGAACCCGTAATCACGACCGTTCCCCCAATCACCCACCAAAAAGCTTGGGGGTTATCGTTCAGTCCGTAGGGCAAGGGCACATTCATGCCAAAGATACCGGAAATCAGGGTGGGGACAACAAATAAGGTTCCAATCAAAGCCAAAAGCTTGGCTACATCATTTGTCCGATTGGAAAGAGAGGTCAGGTAAATATCCAGAATGCCCGTAAGTAGGTCTCGGTAGCTTTCTACGAGTTCCTGCGCCCTCAGCACATGGTCATAGACATCCCGAAAGTAAGGTTGGATATCTCGGGGAATCAGTTCGTTGTCATAGCGCAAGAGCGTATTGAGCATTTCTCGCTGGAAACCGACGGCCCGACGGAAAGTAATTAGACTCCGTTTGAGGGTAAAGATATCCTCTAAAAACTTGCTAGAAGGACCTTCATAGGCTTCGTCTTCCAAGACATCGATCTGCTCTCCAATCGCGTCAAGGACAGGCAAGTACTGATCTACCGTGTTGTCAATGAGGGCATGGAACAAGCGAGCGCTGGACTTGATGGAAAATCGCTCAGCGTCGCTGATGGCCAGTTCTACAGAGGCAGACGGCTGATCGTGAATACTCACCAAATAATCTTTACCGAGAAAAACTTCTACCTCTTGAATCTCCAAGTCCATAGAAGTTGGGTCCAAGCGGAGGGGATTGAAGATGATAAACAGGTAGTCTCCATAGTCGTCAATCTTGGCCAGCTGTACATCATTGCGGCAATCTTCCAAGGCCAAGGGATGGAAGTGCAAGGTGCGTGCTATTTCATCAAATTCTGGATCTTGGGGATTATCGAAGTCCGTCCAGCGGACTCCCCCAATCATTTTTGTTTTCAAGACCATGAACTACCCCGTAGGCACATCCTCTATGATATTGATTCCCGTCCCAGACTGAAAGCTTTAGTTAGCCCACTGAAATACTTACTTATCCAATCTCTAAGAATTGGTCAGGCGAAATAATCGCAACATCTCGAAAAGGATGGAGTATGAGCAAGTCTTGATCGCCTGTAATCATGCAATTGGCGCTGCCATTGACGGCGACTTCGAGAAATTTATCATCTTTTGAATCTCTACAAGCTGCTATATGTTCGGTGATTTCAATTTGTATTGATTTTTCTCTAAGTCTTGCTATGAATTCAGCACGAATGCTGATGGAAACGTATTTGTCAAATTTAGGACGAGTGATGACTTGTTGCAACTCTTCGAATGTTTCTTCAGAGAATAACAATATTCCTGAATTTTTAGCTTTTTTGAATGCTCTGTCTGAGACGGATGAAGCAATGAGAATACTGCTCATCAACATATTTGTATCGATAACGAATCTCAATTCATGCATCCTTAAGAATTTCATCAAGAATGTCTTGCGTCAAACCCTTTGCTGCTGCTTGATTTTGCATCTCGCTAATAATGTCATCGAGCGATCGCTTTTTCATGGTTTGTTTGAGCAAATTGTTAACTAATGTTTGTATTTTTTGGCGCTCAGTCGGATCAGCTTCCCGATATGCCTTTGCAACGTCTGCGTCCACTTGGATAGTAATAGGTTCCATGTTCAGCCTCCTTGAATAATGTGCAAATCTTCTGTGGTCAGTCTATACAGCTACCCGATCCTTCATGACTTATCCTCTGGTTGTGCCTGTTTCCGAATGCTTCTCAAAGTGCCGGGGACAACTTCATCTGAAAGGTTTTCCGGTACTACCACAATACTGTTTTTTTTCTCCACGAAGTTATTTAACTGCCACCATTGGTTTTCGCCTGAGTTGCTAACTGTTGTCTAACCCAATCACGAAAGGTCAATTCTGCCTCTACTTCATCCTGTTGAGCCTGTTCTAAAAATTGATAGAGGTCGGTCTTTTCTACCCAAGGGAAGGTTGGACTTTGCTCAACTTCCATATAGTTTCCCTCTACTAATTGCAAAATCTGCAACTCTTGCCCATTAAATCGCCAAAACTCAGGAACTCCCATACTGGCATAGAACCAATTTTTATCGATGTCCGTATGGGTGATATCGACCTCTACTACTAAATCCGGTGGCGGGTCTTGCTTCAAATCAACCTTGCGGCCCGCAACTTTGGGCTGATTTTGAATGTAGTAGGCATTATCAGGTTCAGACCCCCGGTCGAGGTCTTCGCGATCGAGGGTTGTTGAGCGCATTGATTTGAGTTTTAGGCCCATCTCAACGACCAAAATTCGAATGAACAACCCAATCAGTTCGCTGGCTTGCTCATGATCTTCCAGCGGCATCGAGATCTCCAAAGTGCCGCGATCGTAGGTCAGTTGAGCTGCTCTAGTTTGCGGAAGAGCTTTGAGGATTTGCTGATAGGCTTGCCAAGTAAGATGATGCAAGGTCACTCGCTGCTCACCGATCATCATTTGTGGGGTTGAGGGAAGGGTACTGACCATACGAATGCCTCCAAAAGCCTATGCTTTATTTTGAATCACTATCCAGGAAATCAGCTCAAAATCTGTAGTATCCTTCACCTGCTTTTGCACATCCGTTAATACGGCACTCCGACTCATTTGAAGGTGGGAGCGTTCTCGCCATAGATTTCCAAAATTTGCTTTGGTTGAGCAAAAGTGTGGCGAACCTCCCCACTGTCCTGAACATAAACCAAAAAGTGCGGCTGCAACGGATTAAGCTGGCTAGCCTGCACCTTGCCCTTTTGCCGTAAACAAAAAATTTTCCTGGCTGAATCACGCCAGTGTGACTGCTCCGCATGGCCTACGGCCTACCCGCAGGGGCCATCTTTGCGCAAGTCGTAAGACCAACCAATTCCAAACTTTTATTACAGATTCACGGTATATGGATCCTTACGGTTGGCTTTGATAAGTTACAGGTTTAAACTAATACTAAGTAGTAAGGAGAAATCGAATGTCAACGAATACTCCAAGAGTTTTAAAAGATAAGATGCAAGAAGTGAAAGATAGGGATCATTTAATACTTTGGTTTCAAGAAATTGGAATTCAGGATATTGCTAAAGTCGGGGGCAAAAATGCTTCTTTAGGGGAAATGATTCGTGAACTTTCTGAGGGTGGGGTAAAAGTTCCGAATGGATTTGCGATTACAGCTCAAGCCTATTATTTCTTCATTAAAGAAGCGGGACTAGAGCAAAAACTCAAGGATATTTTTGCTGATTTGGACACCAACGATATTCACAACTTATCTCAACGAGGGGCCCAAGCTCGTTCCTTAATTCTTCATGCTTCCCTTCCTCCCGCGCTGGATCAAGAAATCATAGGCGCCTACAAAAAACTCTGTGAAGAGTATGGCCCAGATACTGACTGTGCTGTGCGTTCTAGTGCCACGGCAGAAGACCTCCCAGACGCTAGTTTTGCAGGGCAACAAGAGACCTATCTCAATGTCCACGGTGAGAAAAATATCTTAGAAGCCTGCAAAAAATGCTTTGCTTCTTTATTTACAGACCGGGCTATTTCCTACCGACAAACTAAAGGTTTTGACCATTTTTCGATCGGACTTTCGATCGGGGTCCAAAAGATGGTGCGCTCAGATTTAGCTTGTTCCGGCGTTATGTTCTCTATTGATACGGAAACAGGTTTCCAAAATACAGTCCTGATTAGTGCAGCCTATGGCCTGGGAGAAAATATAGTCCAGGGAACCGTTAACCCTGATGAATATGTTGTTTTCAAACCCACTTTAGGTCAGGGTTATAAACCAATTTTGAATAAAAGCCTAGGCAGTAAAGAGCTCAAAATGGTCTATGATCTGGGTGGCTCCAAAGTAACAAAAAATGTCATGGTTCCGATTGCAGAACGTCAACGTTTTGCCTTAGAGGATGATGATATTCTCTGCCTAGCCCGATGGGCTTGTGTGATCGAAGATCACTATAGCCGCGTCCGCAAGACTCCTACGCCCATGGATATGGAATGGGCAAAGGATGGTATTACCGGCGAGTTGTTTATCGTTCAAGCCCGTCCTGAAACCGTCCAATCACAGAAATCCAAGAATGTCCTGCGTAGCTATCACCTTTTGACTGATCAAGCAGCTCCCGCGACCGTTTTAGTGCGGGGCCGTAGTGTTGGGGAAGCAATTGGTCAGGGCCAGGTGCGGGTGATTCGGGATGCCCAGAATTTGGGTCAATTCCAAGAGGGAGAAGTGTTGGTCACGGATAGGACCGACCCAGACTGGGAACCGATTATGAAAAAGGCGGCTGCGATCGTCACCAATCAAGGAGGACGGGTCTGCCATGCCGCGATCATTGCTCGTGAACTGGGCATTCCGGCGATTGTTGGCACAGAAGACGGTACCAGCCTTTTGAAAACAGGGCAGGAGGTAACGGTTTCCTGTTCTGAGGGGGAAGAAGGCAGAGTCTATGAGGGCTTGCTTGCCTTTGAAGTCCAGGAGATGGACCTGGGAGAACTACCGCCCATTCGTACGCCTTTGATGATGAATGTGGGCAATCCGGAAGAAGCCTTTAGCCTCTCTGCAATTCCTAATGATGGTGTTGGCTTAGCTCGTTTGGAATTTATTATTGCCAACCGAATCAAAATTCATCCGCTGGCCCTCGTCCACTATCCCAACCTTTGCAGTATTGAGGGAGACCCTGATACGCAGCTGTGCAAAGCAATAGAAAAGCTCACCTTAGGCTATGACCGTAAATCTGACTTTTTCGTGGATAAACTTGCCCAGGGCGTGGGCATCATTGGGGCCGCTTTTTATCCAAAGCCCGTCATTGTCCGACTTTCCGATTTCAAGAGCAATGAGTACGCCAACCTCTTAGGTGGTGCGCCCTTTGAACCCCATGAAGAAAACCCCATGCTCGGCTGGCGGGGAGCTTCTCGCTACTACGACGAGCACTATCGAGAAGGCTTTGCCTTGGAATGTCGCGCCATGAAACGGGTCCGCGATGAAATGGGACTTACCAATGTCATCCTGATGATTCCTTTCTGCCGCACTCCCGATGAAGGCCGAAGAGTCCTGGCAGAGATGGCAAAACATGGCCTCGTCCAGGGAGAAAATGGCCTACAGGTCTATGTCATGTGCGAATTGCCCAGTAACGTCCTGATGGCCGATGAATTTGCTGAAGTCTTTGATGGCTTTTCCATCGGCTCCAATGACCTCACTCAGCTAACTTTGGGACTTGACCGTGATTCCGCGCTGGTGGCCCATTTGTTTGACGAACGCAATGAAGCCGTCAAACGCTTGGTGTCGATGGTGATTGCCACCGCTAAAAAGCATGGACGCAAAATTGGGATCTGCGGTCAAGCGCCTAGCGATTATCCGGAATTTGCTCGATTCCTTGTAGAGCAAGGGATAGATTCCATCAGCTTGAATCCAGATTCTGTGATTAAAACTCGGCTTGCCTTAGCGGAGCTGTGAGCGCTCCGCGTATCAATTGCCATCAACCCCCAAAGTAGAGACTTTATTATCCATCGATCGATAATGAAGAATGAAGATATGCCCCTTAGTTGGAGAACTAGGATGACTAAAGAAGCTGTTTTACTTGAACACTGGCGAGAACTAACCCCTGAAGCTCAGGATCGAGTTTTGGAATTCGTCCAAGCATTATATCCGCACAAAGAGTCTACAGAGTTCGTACCTCAAACTCCTCTTGGCAACAAACTCTGGGAGATTCGGTAACGGGCCATCTCAAAAGGGCTGCAACTACTCTCTGAAAGGGAGCTAGAAGAAGAACTGGCTGACCGCAGAGGCGGGTATCGTGAGCCTTAAGAAAACTTATATTGATTCAGGTGTACTGATAAATGCCTTTCGCGGAACCACAGAAGTTAGCCTCAAAGCGACTCAAATCCTTGATGACCCGGCAAGGGAATTTGCCTCCAGTCCATTTGTTAACCTAGAAGCCCTACCTAAAGCCATCTATAACAAGCAACAAGAAGAGGCTGAATTCTATGAAGTCTTCTTTGCTGCTATCACCCATTGGGCATCTGATCTGGAGCAGATTTTGTAATTGGTCAGAGCAATAAGAATCATTAATTGAGAATGGCTCAAATCCAGGTTTATGCAGTAGTTTGAGCATTATGGAAAAGCCTGAGCCACCTGT
>Ga0208588_1000605_pt1 | contig 11530 bp, 12 predicted proteins | sample NGESurshal092012_8_FD_184483 | JGI IMG/M metagenome (GOLD analysis project Ga0208588, IMG submission 184483) | Arctic peat soil microbial communities from Barrow, Alaska - NGEE Surface sample 415-3 shallow-092012 (SPAdes) | ecosystem: Environmental > Terrestrial > Soil > Wetlands > Peat ...
TGCGGTCTTCAGGTTGGTGCAGGTCACGACCGCCGGGTGTGCGGCGATCCACTAGGCGCGGCCGGTGACGTCCTCTGCCGCCGCTCGTTCCGGCGGGCGGGCCGGGTGGCATGATGTTTCGCGTTTTCCGCAGACCCCCGACCGCACCAGCATGCTGGAGTTGTTGACCGAGATCGAGCACCGCACGGAAGCGATCGTCGCCGGTACCCGGGAGCGGATGGGGGCACTGCTGGACGCGGTGATGGCGGTGTCCGCGGGGGTGGACCTGGACGTCACGCTGCGGCAGATCGTGCACGCGGCGATGGAGTTGGTCGACGCCCGGTACGGCGCTCTGGGGGTTTTGGGCCCCGACGGAACCTTGACGCGATTCGTCCATGCCGGTATCGATGAACAGACGCAGGAGTCGATCGGGGCGCTACCGACCGGCCACGGGTTGCTCGGGGTCGTGATCGAGGAAACAAAACCGTTGCGGCTGGAAACCCTGTCGCTGCATCCGATGTCGGCGGGGCTTCCGCCGCAGCATCCGCAGATGACGTCGTTCCTCGGGGCGGCGGTCCGGGCCCGCAGTGAGGTGTTCGGCCGTCTGTACCTGACCGAGAAGAACAGCGGCGCACCGTTCACCGACGACGACGAAATCGTTGTCCAGGCGCTGGCCGCCGCCGCCGGGGTGGCCATCGACAATGCCCGACTCTTTGAACAGGCACGCCGCCGCGAGCAATGGCTGCGGGCCACCGGCGAGATCACCGCGCAACTGCTGGCCGGAGTCGACACGGACACCGCCTGGCCGTTGATCGCTGCCTGGGCGGCCGAACTCACCGGCGCGGACTGGACGCTCATCGCCCTGCCCGCCGACCCGGATCCGCTGACCGGGGAGGTCAGTGAGTTGCGCGTCGCGGTCGGCGTCGGACCAGGCGTCGAGAGGATCCGCGGGCGCCGGATCCCGGTCAGCGGATCGACCGCCGGCGCGGTGTTCGCCGACCACCTTCCGCGGAACGTCACCGGCCTGACATTCGACATGACGGCCGGGACCGGAGTGGACTTCGGGCCGACCCTGGCCATGCCGCTGGGCTCCGACGACAACCTGGCCGGGGTGTTGCTGGCGGTGCGCGCCTTCGGCTCCGGCACGTTCGACGACGACGAGTCCGTGTTGCTGGCCACCTTCGCCGACCAGGCCGGGCTGGCGCTGCAGAGCGCCGAGAACCACATCGCGGCGCGGGAGTTGGAGGTGCTGGCCGACCGGGACCGGATCGCCAGGCAGCTGCACGAGCACGTCATCGGCCGATTGTTCGGTATCGGTCTGGCCCTGCACGGGACCCAGCGAACGGCGAGGTCCCCGGCCCTGGCGACGCGGATCGCCGAGCACATCGACCAACTCAACGAGGTCATCGCCGAGGTCCGGTCCGCCGTCTTCGACTTGCACACCGACAACAGAGACGCCCCCCGGCTGGGCGTCGTGCTGACCACCCTCGTCGAGGACCTCACCGCCGACACCGATCTGCACACCACCGTCGGATTCTCCGGCCGGATCGACCACATCCCCACCGCGCTGGCCGAACAAGCGCAGGCAGTGCTGCGGGAAGCGATCAGCAATACCGTTCGGCACGCGCACGCCACCGAACTGTCCGTGACCGTCAGTGCCGGAGTCGATCTCGTGATCGATGTCGCCGACGACGGCGTCGGCATCCCCGGCGTCGTCGCCCGCAGTGGGCTGCACAATCTGACCACCAGGGCCCGCGTCTTCGGCGGCACCCTCACCGTTGACCGGCCGGCCAGCGGAGGCACCCACCTGGTTTGGGCCGCGCCCCTGCGGTGACGTGATCCACGGCTGACGAGTCGCACTCCGACGGCGGGAATCGATCTTCGGCAAGCTGACGGCCGATCGAGCCGACCGGCCGACGACAAGTTGATCATGCGGCAGGCGAGACTCGGGAAGATTGCGCCATGCGTCCGCGGACTGCTCGGATGTACCAATCGGTGGACACCCCGGCGAGCACGGCAACTTCCTCCGGCCGCAGTCGGGGGACCCGTCGCCGCCCCCCACCGGCGGGCAACCCGGCCTGCTCGGGGCTGATCTTCGCGCGGCGGGTGGCCAGGAAGTCACGGATGTCGGCTCGGTTGTCCACGTCAGCAAAGTTACGTCCACCGACCGCTGGAAGGAGGTGCAGTTTGTCCCCCCGATAAACGCGGCCTGCCAGGCGGGCGCGCGCGCGGGTGTCTGGGCGCGACAGAGCAAGTAGCAAACCCGAACAATATGACAGTCGACCCGGCGGCTGCTCAGTTCTGCCTGCTCCAGTCGCCCATCACCGCCTGCGTCGAGGTGTCCTGCGGGGTGCCGAGCACCGGATGCAGGTCCAGCGCCGGCGAGTAGCGGCTGGCGGGTGTCTGTCGGCCCAGGGCCTCTGCCATGGCCCGTACGTAGTGTGGTGCGCCGCCGCAACAGATCCCGATGAGGCCGGCACCGAGATCGGCTGCCTGACGGGCGAAGTCGGCCATCTCGAACCGGGTGTGCGCGAACGGCTCGAGTTCGATCGGAAACGCGCGGCGGCCGTCCGGGTAGGCAAGCGACTCGAAGGCTGGTGCTGCCGCGTCGGTCCGGTAGGGGACGGGCTGCGCGGCGATCGGGATATCCACCGCCGCCCGAATCCGTTGCAGCAACGGCATCATCGTGGCCGGCCCGCGCGAGCAGTTCAGGCCGACCACGGCGGCGCCGGCATCGGCCAGCACCTTGCAGGCGTCGACGTAGGGGTAATCGTCGTAGGTCTTCTCGGGCTGCACGCTGGCGAAGGTGACCAACGCCGGCAGGCCGAACTCCTGGCAGACCTCCAGTCCGATCAGCGCCTCGCCGACGAAATCGTTGGTCTCGGCGATGACCAGGTCGATGCCCTCGTCGACCGCCCAGCCGAGCTGTTCGCGGTATTGTTCGCGGACGACGTCGCCCGAGCGCTTCGGGTCGGCCGGGTCGTAGGACCAGGTGTTACAGATGTTCCCGGCCACCAATGCGCCACCCTCGGCGGCGATCTCGTTGGCGATTCGGACGGCCCGCCGGTTCAACTCCTCGAGTTGGCCCTCCCGCCCGACATCCTTCAGCTTCTTGCGGTGCGCGTAGTAGGTGAGGGCGACCATGACATCGGCGCCCGCGCGCAGGAATTCGCGATGAAGCTGGCGCAGCGCGTCCGGCTCGTCGAGAATCACTTCGGGCACGTAGGGGCCGGCCTGAATGTAGCCGCGGCGCTCCAGCTCGAACACGTAGCCCTCGGCGCCGACTACCGGGCCGTCGGACAGCCGCTCGAGAAAGGTCCTTTTCGAGGGTCTGCTCACGACAATTCCCCTTCCCGGACAACGGATGTGGAGGCCGCAAAGCGGGCCGGTGAGAATCGGCCGATGTCGTAGACGGTGCCTTCGCGCTGCGCGAGCTCGAACAGCACGCGGCCCACCCATGGCGCGAATTTGTAGCCGGTGCCGCGCCAGCCTACGCCGACGAAGACGTTCTCGAACCCGGGAACGGTGCCGAGGACGAAGTTGTCGTCGGCCACCAGGTCGTAGTCGCACTGGTCGACGTCGGTCACCTGAGTGATCTCCGACCCGGCGATGCCCGGCATGCACTGCTCGACGAAATCGGAGATGTTGGCGATGCCTGTTGTGCCTGTTGTGCCGGTTCGGCTGGCCGGCATGTCCGGCGGGTTGTAGTAGCCGATCTTCACCGCGTCGATCAGGCCGTCGACGATCGGGTGCAGGTAGATCCCGGTGTCGAGGTAAGCGATCACGGGCATCGTGTCCGAGGTGAACAGGTGCCGCTGGTCGGCCGGCGGGCGGAAGTATTTCGCGTCGCTGGGCCGGTCCTTGGTGATCGGCACTTGTAGGGTGTTTCCCGGCAGGAGCGCAAGCAGGTCATTGGTGCCGTGTCCGGCCGTGATCACCAACGACGCGGCCAGGAAATCCCCTGCGCTGCTGGAGATCCGGAGTCGCTTCGCGTCCCGTTCGATTGTCGAGACGGTGGAGTCCTGGTAGACCTCAGTGCCGGCATCGGCGAGTCCGGCACACAGGGTGCCGGTGACGGCCGGGAGATTGACCAGACCGCCGCCCGGGTCCAGGTCGGCGAGGTCCGCCACCAGAAAAGGGTATTTCGCCGTCACATCGTTGGTGGTTGCGCGTTCGACCGGCATCCCCAGACGCTCCATCACGTCGGTGCTGAGCGTGGCGTAGGTGGTGCTCAGGTCCGGGGTCACTGCAGTCTTGGCGATATTCAGACAACCGCAGCGCACCAGCACGTCGGTGCCGGTCGCCGTCTCGAACTCGGTCCACAGCCGAATCGCCTCGTCCGCGAGTCGTGCGTAGCCGGCGTCGAGGTAGTCGCGCCGGTAGGACCTGGTCCGCCCGTAGGACGCGGTCGCCGGATCGCCCACGCGGCCCCGCTCCAACACGGCCACCCGGCTGCCGTGCTGCGCGGCCGTCCATGCGGTGAACATTCCCATCACGCCGCCGCCGATGACGACGAGATCGAACACCTCGCTCGACGGCGCAGCGGCCCCGGTCACGGATTCGTCCTCCAGGAGTTCGTACGGAGGGCGCCCTCGGCCCAGCCAGGATGCAGGCTACCGGCGGCGGCGGGGTGCTCCGACCGCGGATGCCGACAGCTGGACCGGTACCTGCGTCCGCGCTCCGTCGCAGGCCATTGATACCCGCGCGCTGCACGGTGCCCTCGGGTGGCTCCGTCAGCGGGGGTTGTTGTCGCGCCAGTGGACGTGGTCGGCGATCGGCGTGACGGGTGTCGATGCAGGCCGCGGGCGGCGATCTCATCCTTGATGGGGGCGAGATCTGATGTCCGGTAGGCAGTTCCTTCGCGAATGACGCCGAAAATGGGATGCGGGATGGTGACGTCATGGAGAGGGCCTGAGTGGAACACCCCGCGCCGACGGGGTCCTGGTGACCTGGAGCCGCACGCCACGCTCGGCGTGGGCGGCGGTGTGGAGCGTCGACAGATCCGAGGTCTTGACGCGCCACTTGTTATTTGCAAGTGTAGGCATCGTCCAGCGACCGGACCCACGAGGGAGACCCGATGACCGCGATGTTCGTCAACCTGCCGGCGACCGACCTGGAGCGCTCGAAGGCGTTCTACACAGCGATCGGCTTCACCGTCAACCCGGCCATGTCGGATCACAACGGCGCCTGCATCGTGGTCGAGGAGGGCCACAGCTACTTCATGATCTTGACGCGCGAGTACTTCCAGACCTTCACCGACCTTCCGCTCGGCGACCCGGCAGTGAACCCGTCGGTGTCGACCGCCATCTTCCTCGACAGCCGGGATGCGGTCGACAAGTCCGTCACCGACGGCATCGCCGCGGGGGGCGTGGAGCCGCACTCCGCCACGGACTACGGCTTCATGTACCAGCGCCAACTCAACGATCCCGACGGCAACATCCTCGAATTCGGCTATATGGACCCGGTCGCCGCCGCCCAGGCGTCTGAGGCCGCCATGAGCCAGCCCGCCTGAGCACAGTAATCGACAGTGGCCGCACGCGATTACGGGCAGTACGGCGGCGTCACCCGAGCCCTGGAGCTCGTCGGCGAGCGCTGGGCTTTGCTCATCGTCCGCGACCTGCTCGTCGGGCCGCGCCGGTACGGTGAGCTCGCCGCGGGGCTCCCTCGAATCCCGAGCAACATCCTGGCGACACGGCTCAAGGAGCTGCAGGCGGCCGGTGTCCTGCGCCGGGCGCCGCACTCGCGCATCATCGTCTACGAGCTGACGCCCTACGGCCACGAGCTCGAGCCCGTCGTGCTCGCGCTCGGCGCGTGGGGCTTCAAGACGATGGGCGATCCGCGGGCGGAGCAGATCATCACCCCCGACTCGATGACCATGGACCTCCGCACCGCCTTCCGGCCGCAGGTGGCGGCACACCTGCCCGCGACCGCCTACGCGGCGCGCTTCGGTCCCGCCGAGCTGCTCATCCGGGTGGACGGCCCCACCCTCGACGTGACGCGAGGGGACGGACCTGTCGACCTCGCCTTCGCCGCGGGTCCGGGCATCCGCCGGCTCATCTCCGGCGAGCTCGCCCCGGATCGCGCGATCGCGACCGGCGTGGTCGAGGTGCTGCGCGGGCACCGCAACCTCCTCGTCCGCTTCGCGAGCACGTTCCACCTGGCCGCCTGATCAGAGGTGCGACGGCGCGTGAACGGCCGGCCGCCGGCCCGCAACCATCTCCACCGGTTGCGGGTGCGGATTCCCCGTGGTCTCCGTCCCTGCTCCGTCGACGATGCCAGTTCCCGAAGCTGGGAACTGGGAAAGAGAATCGCGACCTCAAGCGGCGTGCGAAAGCCGACCTGAGCCTATGCGGCCTTCAAAGGCCCAGCGACGTTGTAGCTACTGACGACGATGCCGGTCGGCCATGCTTTCGTGCTGACGAGTTCGAATGAGCGTGCCGGTGTTCCCTCTGCAAAGAAGCGCTTTCCCGTGCCCAATGGAGCGGACACACGACCAGCAGGACTTCATCCGCAAGGCGGTGTTCGAGCAGCGTTGATGTCAGCGTGGAGCTACCCGAGAGGATGAGGTGCGGGCCGTCCTGTGACTTGATGCGGCGAATGCCATCGATGATGTCCGGTCCAAGTCCCTCGACCGGGCCCCATTCAAGACTTTCCGGGCGGTGGGTAGCGATGAATTTCGTTGCCGCATTGAGGCGGTCCGCCATGGGACTGCTTGGCGCCTTTGGCCAGAAGCCCGACCAGCCGTCGTAGGTGCGACGGCCGAGCAGCAGATCGAAGCGCTCGCCGTGCTCTGCGAGCATTGCCTCCCGGCCTGCGGGGGTCCGGTAAGGCGCGCTCCAATCGCTGTGGGGGAAATCGTCGTCATCGCTGGAGTTCTGGATCACGCCGTCCAGCGAGATGTGTTCGATGATCTTGAGCTTTCTCATTTCAGTCTCCGCATTCCAGTTGACTTGTCACTCCTGATTGCGCGCAACGGACGCGACTCGTTCCGCAAGCACTGCGTCGAGTTGGTCCATTGCGGAGCGCAGCCCTTCTTCCATACCCGGAATCGATTGCTCCATTGCTCTCACGCTCGAAAACCTCGTGACGCAGGTCATGCGCGACCCCGTCGGCGTGGCCTCGAAGGCAAACTTCATCGATGACGGCATGTTTTCGTCCTCGGCGTTGTCTTCGCCGTCCTGTGCCTCGAACGAGCTTATTGGATTCACCATGGTGAACGTCCACGAGCCGCTCCACTTTTCTCCCTTCGGCCCGGTGAGGAAATACTCGGCGCGACCCCCCACTTTCATGTCATGACGCGTGAAGGTGGCGGGCATGGTGGGTGGGCCCCAAAAGCGTTCGAGTTGGCGCGGGTCGGCGAACGCGTCCCAAAGGCGTTGTTGCGGAACGGGATAGTCGCCCACGACGGTGAGGGTGAGCGCCTCGGCGTCTTTGGTGACAGAGGTGAGCGGCATGATCATTCTTCTTTCGGTAGAAGAACATCGTCGAGCTGGGCCATGCGCTGGCGCCAAATGGATTCGAAGTATTCGAGCAGTTCGCCGGCGTGCTGGAGCCGCTCGTGGTTGGTGGAGATCAGCTGCTCGCGGCCGCTGGCGCGCTTGTGAACCAGACCCGCACGCTGGAGCACGGCGACGTGCTTTTGCACGGCGGCGAAGCTCATCTCGTACCGCGCGGCAAGAGCGGACACCGATGGCGTTTCCGTGAGCGACCGCGCCAGGATGTCGCGTCGCGTGCCGTCGGCCAAGGCACGAAAAAGCTGGTTGAGCGTCTCCTCGCTCTCCTCTCGAAGTACAACCATGTGGTTGTACGTTAGACTCCTCCGATCACTCCTGCAAGGCGTGGGGCGGTGTTCACCTGGCTCGCCGACCTCGCGGCCGAAGCACTCCTGGGAGCACGCCGGGGCCCGATCTGTCACCGAAGTGTGCACAACGTGCCGCCCAGTCGACCCGAGGTCAGTCGGCGCGGTCCGCGAGAATTCTTTACCCTTTCGACACAGTCCCAGCCCGGATCGCCGTCACGGATGGCGGTTTGATGGGGGAATGAGAGTTGACCCAGTCCTGCGAGCTCACCGACCCTTGGTTGTGATTGTCTGCGCCGTCGTGCCACTGATGGCGTGCGGAATCCTTGCGCTTTTCCGTGATTCCGTCGCCAACACCAACGCCGCTCTCGGGTTGGTGCTGTTGGTCGTTGCTGCGGCGTCGACAGGCATCAGACTGGCCGGCATCGTGGCGGCCCTGTCGAGCGCGGCGGGCTTCGACTACTTCCTGACGGAGCCGTACAACACCCTGAACATCTCCGATCGCGCCGACATCGAAACAGCAGTGCTGCTACTCCTCGTCGGGGCCGCGGTCACCGAGGTGGCGCTCTGGGGCCGTCGCGAGCAGGCGCGGGCCAGCCAGGAGCAGGGGTACCTCGGCGGTGTGCTGAGCACCGCCGCAACGGTCGCCGCCGGCCGGTCCTCGAGCCGCGAGCTGATCGACCAGGTTTGCCGTCAGATCGTCGAGATCCTGCGGATCGATGGCTGCAGCTTCGACCCGGGCACGCGGTCTGGGCTGCCGACCCTGGAACCCGGCGGAACTCTCGCCCGGCATGGACACACGGTCAACGTCGCTCGCCAGGGTCTGCCCGTCGATTCGAAGATCGCACTGATGGTGCGCAGCGGTGGTGTCACCTACGGCCAGCTCCTGCTCACCGCTTCAACCCGGGTGGTCCGACCGTCGCAGGAACAACTCCGCGTCGCGATCACCCTCGCCAACCAGGTGGGGGCTGCGTTGGCGACGAGCAACACGGGTGGGGCCGAGCCAGAGGGTGGCTCCTGATCAGCAATCGGTCAACAGATCGCTGCATGTCTCGCGGTGGGGCCGTCCCGGACCAACCGTCCCAACCGGGTGTGGTCCGGGCACTGACCTCGTCAGGGCCTACCGGGCATCGGCGGCCACCTTCGGACGGGTGAGTGCGGGAACCAGGCCACCCACCTCACGGTCGGGCGTCGGCCGCTGCACGCCGGTGGGTTGGACTATCTCCGGGGAACTCGTGTTCTGCCATTCTTCGCGTTTCTGACGGAATCCCGGACAAATTGGATTTCCGTTGTCAATTCCATGACAGATGCTGCAGGGTCAATCGCGGGGCAGCATCGTGGTGCCCATCGGCGGGCGGCGACCTGATTACCGGTGAAACGCCGATCATGGTGGTCGGGGTCATGTGGATTCCCTTTTCGCGGGTTCGTCGGCGCCGGATCGACTCAACGAACCGACAGGTCACGAGTGCTCAGCCATCAGCGCGACCGCAGCCATTGCCACGGTCGCGAGTCCGGCTATGAGTACCATGAGGCCGATCATCACCGCCCCCTGCATCGCCACGGTCGAACCGGCGACCAGCAGCATCATGCCGAGAAACCATGAAGCACCGGCCGAAAAGGCGCGGCGATGCTCAACGGGATGGTCCTTTGCCAACGACCGATGTCGGGTATCGTCACCGCCGACGCCACGCGCCGTGCCATCGTCGGGATAGTGGTGATATTCGAGCGGTCTCATTCTTCCCTCGGTGCACTGGTTCGGCGAGAATGCATGGTGGTACGTCGGTGTGTTCGGCGTCGGCGCGGCTTTCACCGGCGTCGAGTTGTCGACCAAAGTCGCCCGATAAACTCCGGGTTCTTGATGTTCGTGGAGCACATCACCATTCTGAACGCCCTGCCGGCGACTGGTGGACAGGCGGGCGCTAAAAGAACGTCAATATTTTGGCGGCCGGTTCTTGGTCGTACTCCGGAGACGGCGACCGCCGACGGTGACGGTGCGCAAGGCCCCCGGTCAACGAAATTCGACCCGCCCGGCAGTGTCAACGGGAATCGAGTGCCTGGCGGCCGCGGTTGGTCAGGCGAGGCGCTCCGATGGGTTGGAGTTGGACCAGGCCCCGGATGACCAGGGCACGCAGCGTCCAGATGACGTCGTGTCCGTTGAGCAGGTGGGGTTCGAGGGATCCGTCAGGGGAGGGGCGGGCTCGCCGAGCGGAACAGGTCCGCTGGGGTGATGACGCCGACGATGGTGTGGCCGTTGACGATGGGCAGCCAGTCGACGTTCCTGTCGAACATCATGTCGACGACGTGGGTGATGTCGGCGCCGGGAGTCATGGACTCGACTGGTGTGATCATGAGGTCGCGGACGCTGGGGATCGCGGTGTGCCGGTGGCGTCGACGATGAAGTCTCCCGACGGCGGCGGGGCTGGAGGCGTTCGTCAGAGCGGTGGCGGTGACGACGCCGATCAGGTTTCCATCCGCGGTGGTGACCGGCGCAGCGGTGTAGCCGTGGCTTGCGAGGAATTCGGCCGCCATGGGCGCCGGCATGTCGGGCGCAACGGCGTGCACCGTGCCGCTCATCACCTCTCTGGCCTTCACATCGGCCGTCCGGCGACCGTCGGCTGATGGTTCAGCGACCCTCGGAATCGTCGTTGGGCGCGGATGTTCATGGCAGGAACCGGTAGCCCAGGCCCGGTTCGGTGATGAGGTAGCGCGGGTGGGCCGGGTCGGGTTCGAGTTTGCGGCGGAGCTGCGCGAGGTACACCCGCAGGTAGTGGGTCTGTTCCACCGAGGCCGGGCCCCAGATGTCGGTGAGGATCTGCTTCTGCGTCACCAGCTTTCCGCTCTGCCGGACCAGCATTTCCAGGAGGGACCATTCGGTGGGGGTCAACCGGACGGTGCGTCCCTTGCGGTCGACGCGGTGTGCGTCGAGGTCGATGGTGAAGTCCGGGGTGGTGATCGCGGGATCCGTTCCGGCGGTGACGGCGGCCGTGCCGCGGCGGACCGACGCGCGGATGCGGGCGAGGAGTTCATTCATGGCGAAAGGTTTCGTGACGTAATCATCGGCGCCGGCGTCCAGTGCTTCGACCTTCTCGGCGGAGGTCGACCGGGCGGACAGGACGATGACGGGGACCGCGGACGAGCACCGAATGTCGGTGAGGACCTCGATGCCGTCCAGGTCCGGGAGCCCCAGGTCCAGGACGACGACGGCCGGGTGGGTGCTGGCGATTTCGGAGAGTGCGGTCCGACCGTCGTGCGCGAGGGTGACCTGATACCCGTGAGCACGCAGGTTGATGGCCAGCGCGCGAGCGAGCGGGCGGTCGTCGTCGACCACCACGATCCTGCTCATCGCGCGTCTGTGGCGGAGCGGCTCGCGGTCTGCACAGCCGGCCGGCCGTTCCGCGCCTGGTTGACAGGGAGCCCCTGGGTGGTGGGCACGGTCGGCGGCGCGGGGGTGCCCGCGACGGGCACCGTGACGATCATGGTGAGCCCACCGCCCGGGGTGTCGTCGACCTCGACGGTGGCGCCGACGGCTTCGGCCAGGCCGCGGGCGACGGCCAGGCCGAGGCCGACGCCGGACCGGCCCGGGATGTCGCCGAGCCGCTGGAACGGGGCGAACATCAGGTCGCGGTCGGGCAGCGCGACGCCGGGGCCGCGGTCGATGATGCGGATCTGCACGCGGCGGCCCCGCTCGTCGGTCACCTCGCCGGCCAGCAGCCGCACGTGCCGGTCGTCGGGGGAGTAGCGGACCGCGTTGGC
>Ga0208588_1000606_pt1 | contig 11516 bp, 13 predicted proteins | sample NGESurshal092012_8_FD_184483 | JGI IMG/M metagenome (GOLD analysis project Ga0208588, IMG submission 184483) | Arctic peat soil microbial communities from Barrow, Alaska - NGEE Surface sample 415-3 shallow-092012 (SPAdes) | ecosystem: Environmental > Terrestrial > Soil > Wetlands > Peat ...
GGCCATAAGCCGGCGAAACGTCAAAACCGTCGCCCCAGACCAAAGTGACGTTGGCGATCTTGAGATGGTCCAGCCGGGCGCGGGCCTCCTCCGCCAAACGCTCGAAACAGTCCAGACTGACCACATCGCGGCCAATCAGCGACAACACGCCGGCCGAATATCCAGAGCCGGCGCCGATCTCCAATATGCGATGATCGGGCTGCGGCGCCAGAAGGGTCAGCATTTGCGCCAGAGCGGAAGGGGCTTCCATGGTCTGGCCGCAGGGCAGCGGAATGGCGACGTCGCGCAAGGCCAGTTCAGCATGGGCGGAGATGACGAAGTTTTCGCGCGGAATGCTTTCCAGCGCCCTGAGCAGCCTCAGGTCCCGAAACCCCTTCGCGCGCAACCGCAGCAGCAATTGCGCCTTGGCTTCTCCGCGGGCGCCGGTGGGCGGGGGAGAGAATGTGCCCGACGGACTCAGCCGAATAATTCCGCGAAATGCGTGAGCGCCGGATCGTCGGTCAGATCGAGACGCAGGGGTGTGACGGAAATCTTCTTCTGCGCGACGGCCTCCAGATCGGTGCCGGCGCCGATCACGAATTCGGGCCGCTCGAAGGCAATCCAGTAATAAGGGTTGCCGCGCCCGTCAAAACGCGGCTCGATCTTCATCAATTCGGCGTCGCGCCGCCCCTGCCGCGCCAGCACCTCGCCCTGAACGTCGCCCGCAGCGCAGGCCGGAAAGTTGAGGTTCATGAGCACGCCCGGCGGCAGGCCCTTGGCGATCAGCCTTTTGATCAGATCGGGCGCGTGGGTCTCGGCGCAATCCCAAAAAGTCCCTGCCGGCGAATAGCATTGCGACAGCGCGATCGAGGGAAAACCGAGCAGCGTGCCTTCCATCGCCCCGGCGATGGTGCCGGAATAAGTCACGTCCTCGGCGACATTCTGGCCCTTGTTGACGCCCGACAGGATGAGGTCGGGCGGATTGTCGATCATCAGCTTGCGCACGCCCATGATGATGCAGTCGGTCGGCGTGCCCTTGACGGCGAAACGCCGCTCGGAAATTTTCCGCAGGCGCAGCGGATCGGCCAGCGACAGCGAATGGGCGACGCCGGACTGGTCGGTTTCCGGCGCGACGATGACCACATCATCGGAGAGTTCTGCCGCGATTTTCTCCAGCACCTTGAGGCCGTGGGCGTGCACGCCATCGTCATTGGTGATCAGAATGCGCATGTTTTTGGCCGCCCGGAGTCCGCTGGTTTGCTCAGAGGTCTTAATGCCCTCGCCGATCTGGGGAAAGCTTTTTCAGTCGCGCGAAATTGTCTCCACCCCGCCCATATAGGGCCTTAAAACCTCCGGCACCGTCACCGAACCGTCTTCATTCTGGTAATTCTCCAGCACGGCCACCAGCGCACGGCCGACGGCGACGCCGGAGCCATTCAGGGTGTGGACGAAGCGCGTTCCCTTGCCATCGGCCGGACGATAACGGGCGTTCATGCGCCGCGCCTGAAAATCGCCGCAGACCGAACAGGAGGAAATTTCGCGGTAACGGTCCTGCCCCGGCAGCCAAACCTCGATGTCATAGGTTTTTTGCGACGCGAAACCCATGTCTCCCGTGCAAAGCAGCACGACGCGATAGGCGAGGCCCAACTTTTTCAGCACTTCCTCGGCGCAGGCGGTCATGCGCTCATGTTCGGCCTGCGAGGTTTCCGGCGTGGTGATCGACACCATTTCGATCTTGTAAAACTGATGCTGGCGGATCATGCCGCGCGTGTCGCGTCCCGCCGCGCCGGCCTCGGCGCGGAAACAATACGTGCCCGCCGTCGTGCGCAGGGGCAAAGCCGCTTCGTCGAGGATTTGCTCGCGGACCAGATTGGTCAGCGGCACTTCGGCCGTCGGGATGAGCCAAAGACGGTCTTTCTCAATTTCACATTCATATACAACTTGGCCGTTAACCTCATCTATCAATTGAGTTAAGCCCGCACTCTCTTGGCCTTCTTCTGAGTATCGATCGCTAAGTTCGCAGAGCCTATCGACCGCGCGCCCAAGAATACTAGTCCGATCAGCTTGTGCCCTGTGCATAGGAGTCGTTGAGAACTGATCGTCCTCGAATTTCGGCAATTGCGCCGTGCCAAACATGGCATGATCGCGCACCAGCAGTGGCGGCGCGACTTCCTGATAGCCGTGCTCATCCGTGTGCAAATCCAGCATGAACTGGGCCAGCGCCCGCTCCAGCCGCGCCAGCTTTCCTTTCAGCACGACGAACCGCGCGCCGGACATGCGCGACGCCGCCTCGAAATCCATCAGGCCGAGCGCCTCGCCGATCTCGAAATGCTCTTTCGGCTTGAAATTCAGCGCGGGCGGCGTCCCCACCTTGCGGATTTCAACATTATCGTCTTCGTCGGCGCCCGGCGGCACGTCCGGCAGCGGGCGGTTGGGAATCGCGGCGAGTTCCTGCTCCAAAGCCAGGATCGCCGCTTTTTCCTCGGCCTCGATGGCGCCCATGCCGAGCTTGAGATCGGCGACTTCCTGCTTGAGCTTTTCGGCGAGCGGCAAATCCTTGGCCTTCATCGCCGCGCCGACTTCTTTCGACGCCACGTTGCGGCGTTCCTGAAGCGCCTGAGCCTTCGCAATTGCCGCGCGGCGGGCGTCGTCGAGTTCCATCAACCTCGCCAGCAGCGCGTCGGCGGCGGCCTCGTCGGGCTTGCGGCGCAGCAGGTCGGCGCGAAAAGCCTCAGGGTTGTCGCGAATCGCTTTGATGTCGTGCATGTGCGGACCTTAGAATCAGACGGCGGGAGTTTTTGCCCGATTCTTTTCGATCAGGCCCACCGCGAAAACCGCACCTTCGTAAAGAAGCAGCATGGGAACGACAAGGGCGCACATGGAAATCAGGTCCGGCGGCGTCAGGATCGCCGCCACCACCGTGATGAGCACAATGGCGTAACGCCTTTTGGCGCGCAAATACGCTTGATCGATGATGCCGGCGTGGCCGAGCAGGGTCAGGATCACCGGCAACTGAAAGGCGACGCCGAAGGCAAACACCAGGGTCATGATGAGCGACAGATATTCGCTGACCTTGGGCAGAAGCGCGATGGTCGGTTCGCCCTTCACGTCAATCTGCTGAAAACTCACCGAGAATTTGATCAGCAGGGGCATGACCACGAAATAGACCAGCAGCGCGCCCAGAAAGAAGAAAACCGGCGTGGCCAGTAGATAAGGCGCGAAGGCCTCGCGTTCATGGGAGTAGAGGCCCGGCGCGACGAATTTGTAGACTTGCAGGGCGATGATCGGAAAGGCGATGAAGGCGGCGCCGAACATCGACAATTTGAGCTGGGTAAAAAATTGCTCAAGGAAATGCGTGGCGATCAGCTTGGCGTTTTCCGCTCCGACCACCGAGACATAGGGTCCGAGCAGGATGTTGTAGATATGATGCGAGAAATAGAAACAGACCACGAAGGCCACGAGAAAGGCGGCCAAAGCCTTGATAAGCCTGGCCCGCAATTCAATCAGATGGTCGATCAGGGGCGCCTTGGATGCGTCGATGTCGGCCTGGGTCATGACTTGCTTTCGGACAAAGGATTTGCCGCCACGGGGTCTGCCTGCGGATTTTGCGGCGGCAAAGCTTCCTGTGGCGTAATGCCTTCTTGCGGCGGCAGGGATGGCGCCTGCGGCGGCGGCTCGTTGGCTTTTCCAATCGATTCAAGCGGCTCTATCGCTTCCGCGACATGCGCCAGCGCGCCCTCGAGCGAGGCCGTTTTTTTCATCTGGCTGAATTCATCCTTGAGGTCGGTGAGTTCGGCCTCGCGGATCGCCTCATTGAACTGATTTTGAAAATCACCCGCCATTCGCCGCGCCTGCCCGACAAGCCGGCCGATCTGGCGCAGAGCCTCGGGCAGATCCTTGGGCGGAATGAATATCAGGGCCACTACGCCGATCAGCAGCAGCTTGCCCACATCGAAATCGAACATGTCCGCCTCTTTCGCCCGCCCGCATTGCCGCCGGAGCGATCAGCCGACCTTGCGGGTGTCGCGCGAGGGGTCGAGCACCGGCTGGGCCTGATGGTCGATGGTTCGGGCCGGATCGGCCTGGGTCGGCGGCGGCGGAACCGTCGCATCGTCGTCCGACATACCCTTCTTGAAGCTCTTGATGCCCTTGGCGACATCGCCCATGATTTCAGAAATTTTGCCTTTGCCGCCAAACAGGATGAGAACGACGACGCCCAAAAGCAGCAGATGGGGCAAGGAAAGACCGCCCATGATGTAAAACCTCCGGTCTGCGAAACAGCCGCGCTTTCTGCGCAGGGATTCCGAAAAATCACGCAAAAAATCGCTGACAAGCCGCAATTTCTGCTCTCCCCCAACTTTAGTGCGGCGAGTCCGCAAAAACAAGGAGCGCCGCAAAACAAGGCGCCAGCGCCTGCCTCGGATGAACGCCGGACGAAGTTCACAGCCGATTTCGCCCCACAAGGCTCTTTTGCCTCAAAACCCTTTCAAAGCGTCGTCAAAAAGTCTATAGGCGGGGTCTTTGGTATATCTAGGGCTTGGCCTGATTGCTCCGTTTGCCGCATCGCCCAAGCATAAACTCGCCCCCAAGGGCGCCACTGAGAAACGAAGGCCGCACAACGAATGAGCAAAATCAGCTCCGCCTCAGCAAAGCCCGCCAGCGCCTCAGCCGCCAGCCCGAAGTTGGACGCCAGGCTGGTGCGGGAAATCGCCACCATGCTGAGCGAGTCGGACCTCACCGAAATCGAAGTGGAAAAAGGCGACCTCCGCATTCGCGTGGCGCGCCAGACCACCATAGTTGCCGCTGCGCCGGCCCAGGCTTATGCACCGCCCCCAGCGGCCATCGCGGTCGCCCATGCGGGCCTGCCTGAGACCCTCGTCGTCGACGAGCACAACGCCGCCGACATCCTCAAGTCGCCGATGGTCGGCACCGTCTATCTGCGGCCGAGCCCCGACGCCAAGCCCTTTATCGAGATCGGCGCGCATGTCTCCAGCGGCCAAAAGGTGCTGCTGATCGAAGCGATGAAAACGTTTAACGACATTGTCGCGCATAAATCCGGCGCCGTGACCGCCATATTGGTCGAAGACGGCCAGCCGGTGGAATATGGCCAGCCCCTGTTCGTGATCGTCTGATGTTCGAGAAAATCCTGATCGCCAATCGCGGCGAAATCGCCTTGCGGATCCTGCGCGCCGCGAAGGAGCTGGGAATCGCCACTGTCGCGGTGCATTCGACGGTCGACTCCGAAGCCATGCATGTAAAGCTGGCTGACGAATCGGTGTGCATTGGCCCGGCGCCGGCACGCGAGTCCTACCTCAATATTCCGGCGCTCCTCGCCGCCTGCGAGATCACCGGGGCCGACGCCGTCCATCCCGGCTATGGCTTTCTCTCGGAAAACGCCAAATTCGCCGAGATTCTGGCCGACCACAACATCGGCTTCATCGGTCCCAAGCCCGAACACATCCGTATCATGGGCGACAAGATCGAGGCCAAGCGCACGGTTCTGGCGCTCGGCATTCCCTGCGTGCCGGGTTCGCCGGGCGCGGTAACCGACGACGACGAGGCGATGAAGATCGCGCTGGAAATCGGCTTTCCTGTGCTGGTCAAGGCGGCGGCGGGCGGCGGCGGACGCGGCATGAAGGTCGCGCGCACCGCAGAAGACCTGTCCGAAGCGCTGCTCATGGCGCGCACCGAGGCCAAGGCGGCCTTTGGCGACGACGCGGTCTATCTCGAAAAATATCTCGAAAAGCCGCGCCATATCGAGATTCAGATCCTCGGCGATGGACGTGGCAACGCCTTGCATATCGGCGAGCGCGACTGCTCCTTGCAGCGGCGCCATCAAAAGGTTCTGGAGGAAACGCCCTCCCCGGCGCTCAATCAGGACGAACGCGCGCGAATCGGCGAAATCTGCGCCGAAGCCATGCGCAAGCTGAGCTATTCCGGCGCCGGCACCATCGAATTCCTCTACGAGAACGGCGAGTTCTATTTCATCGAAATGAACACCCGCATCCAGGTCGAGCATCCGATCACCGAGATGATTTCCGGCCTCGACCTCGTCGTCGAGCAGATCAAGATCGCCAGCGGCGCGCCGCTCGCCTACACCCAGGCCGATATCGAATTGCGCGGCCACGCCATCGAATGCCGCATCAACGCCGAACATCCCGCCACCTTCCGGCCCTCGCCGGGCAAGATCCTTTATTATCATCCGCCCGGCGGCGTTGGCGTGCGGGTCGATTCGGCCGTCTATCAGGGCTATGTGATCCCGCCCAATTATGACTCGCTGGTCGGCAAGCTGATCGTGCAGGGCCGCACCCGCAACGAGGCTCTCATGCGCTTGCGCCGGGCGCTGGACGAATTCATCGTCGACGGCATCGAAACGACCCTGCCCCTGTTCCGCACACTGGTGCGCAACTCCGACGTCCAGGACGGGGCCTACGATATTCACTGGCTGGAGCATTTTCTGGCCGGTGGCGGCATGGACAACCCGACCGGCTGACGGCGAATGAAGGCTCCGTCGCGCTTCGTCCTGCTGACGGCCTTGGTTCTCGCAGCGGCCGGCGCGGGTTGGCTTTTTTGGCCCGCCGCCGGGCCGCCGCCGCCCTTGCTCGACGGACTGAGCGATGACGGGTTGCGCGGCGCGCCCTGCCCCGCCCGCAATCTCTATGAACAAAACGCGCGCAAAAAGCAGGGCGTCCGGCCGCCCGCGCAACTCGGCGAAAGGTTGCGAAAAAAATTTCCGCTCGGCTCCGAAGCCGTTGCGCTTTCAGCGGAGCTTGCGCAGGAGAATTTCGCTTTTTTCGCGCCATGTCCTAACGACGAAAGCGTGCTTGGCGCTCGCTGGCTCAGCCCCGACTGGTCCCACGCCGACGCTTTCGTTTACTGGCGGGTCGATGAGAAGGACCGGCTGATTTTTCTCGACGGCCATGTGAACCGGACCAACTGAAACGCGTCCTGTTGCCAAGCAAAAACTCAGGACAGGAGCGAGCTCCTTCATGTTAAACATCATGAATTGGATGCAAATCATTTATTGATCAAGCGCTTTTTCACCTTGGCAAGAGGGGAGCGACAGACGGCCGCCAGCCTGTCCGCATGGGGCGATGAAAACGCCAAAAATCCCGCTTGTTTCCGCCAGACTCCCGGACAAGAATACCCCATGCACGCGCCGCCGAAAACGCCCGATCCCGTCACGCCGCGCATCCTTCTGCGCGCCTATGCGGTCGGGCTGTTTCCCATGGGCGAAGACGAGGGCGACGAGCATTTGCATTGGTTCGACCCGCATGAGCGCGGCATTTTTCCGCTCGACGGGTTGATCGTCTCGAAAAGCCTCGCCAAAACAATTCGCGCCGCGCCGTTCCAGATCACGACGGACAAGGATTTCGAAGGCGTCCTCGCCCGCTGCGCCGAAAGCTGGCCGGGGCGCGAAAAAACCTGGATCAATGGGCGCATCGCCAACCTGTTCCGTGAGCTTTACGCCCTCGGTTTCGCCCATTCAATCGAGGCCTGGCGCGATGGCGAATTGGTGGGCGGTCTTTACGGGCTGGCGATGGGCGGCGCCTTTTTCGGCGAGAGCATGTTCCATCGCGCCACCGACGCTTCGAAAATTTGCCTGGTTCATCTGGTGGCGCGGCTGAATTGCGGTGGCTATCGTCTGCTCGACGCGCAGTTTGTCACGCCGCATCTGGAAAGCCTCGGCGCCATCGAGATCCTCCGCGAAGACTACCGGGAAAGGCTCCATCAGGCCTTGACGGTCGAGGGCGACTTCCGCGCCCTCGACAGGAGCGATCTCTCGCCCGCGACCATTCTGGCCTGGGCGCGACAGAAAAACAGCCGTTAAAACAGCTTTGGGATAATATTCGGGAAGCCCTGCTGCTGGACTGGCGCGCGCTCCTGCTGCGGCGCTGGCGCCAACGGCGGCGCGTCCAAAGGCTGAGCGGGCGGCGGCGGCTTGCGCTTGGGCTTCGGCTTGGGTTTGGCCGGAACGGGTTGTGACGGATCGGTCAAAGTCCCGTCGGCGCGTCCGCCTGGCGTCGGGCCGACTTCCACCGGCGCGCCAAGATCATTCGGCGCGGGTGGCGGGCTTGCCAGCGGGGAAATATCAGACGGCGGCGCTGGCGGCGCGCCAAGATCGTCCACTGTCGGTTCGACCGGATTTTGCGGCGTGATGGTGCGCGCCTTGCGCCCCGCGCCTTTCGGCGCCTGCACGGCGTTGGCCGGCGGCGGCGCATTGACATCGACGGCGCCCGGCGGCGCGGCGACCACGTCGACCCCGCCTTTGCAATCCTTCAGCCAGACATCATAGACCGGATGTTCAACGCCATGCAGGCCAGGGCTGGCCGCGAACATCCAACCCGAAAAAACTCGCTTAGCCGGTTTGGCGGCGTCGATCTCGTCGACCTCCACAAAACCTTCGGTCAGCGGCGCCTCGGTCTGCGGGCGCGTCAGGCAGATGCGCGGCGTGATCTGCAAGGTTCCGAACTGCACGGTCTCGTCGACCGTGACATCGAAGGAAATGATCCGTCCGGTGATCTTGTCGAGGCCGGCGAAAGTCGCGGTGGGATTGCGAATGGTATCCGCGCAAGCCGATCCGGCCGCCAGTCCGTTCGCGCCGACGAGCAAAGCCGTGCCAACAACAAGGGATGAAATATGTTTCATGGTCTTGCCGCGGGCCTCAAGCTTCCGGCGACCAAGGCTGATAATCGCCGGTGGCCTGCGGCCGATGCGCCGCGGACAAAGTCGAACCCTGCGGGCGCCAGGCGTTGGGCGTGCCGGTCTGATTGGGGATATAGGGCATTTCCCATTGGCGCGGCTGGTAATTTTCCTCGGTCGGGGGAACGTCGGTCATATGGTGCAGCCAGCCGTACCAGCCGGGAGGCGTGGCCGAACCATCGCTCACGCCGTTGAAGATCATCCAGCGGCGCTCGAAACCCAGCGCCGGGTCAAGCTTGCCGCCGATGGTGCGGTAATAGATATTGCCGAACTGATCCTCGCCGACACGCTCGCCAAAGCGCCAAGTGTAAAATCGCGTATTCAGAGTTTGCGAATTCCACCAGGTGAGTGCTTCGATCAGCCATTTCATGGCGCTTTTCCTGTTTGCTTCGCAAGATTTTGGCTAAGGGCTTTTGAGCCTGATTTTCGCGCAGGACTATGGCCGCGCCGCGCGCCCATGTCCAGTCGTCTCTTGTCCAGTCGTCTCTTGCGCTGAAACCCCAAACGCGGCATGCGAATAAAGACATAAGCTGCGCATAGGACCTTTGGGGGAACCACCATGATCGCCGCCTTCGCAGGCATTTTCCTGTGCCAACTGCTGGGCGAACTGCTCGCCCGCGCCTTCAACCTGCCTTTGCCCGGCCCGGTGCTCGGCATGGGACTGCTGTTTGTCGGCCTGCTCATCCGCGGCGGCCGGACCACACACAAGGGATCGCGGTCCCACGCCGTCCCGGTCTCGCTCGCCGCGGCCGCCGACGGGCTGCTCGGCAATCTGTCGCTGCTGTTCGTGCCCGCCGCCGTTGGCGTCATGCGCTATTTCGACCTGCTGCGCGCCAACGCCGTGGCGATCGGCGTCGCTGTCGCCTTGTCCACCATTCTCGCCATGGCCGCCACCGCGCTGACGTTTCAGCTCTTGTCTCGCACGCTGCTGTCTCGCCGGCTTCCGGTGAAAAAGTCATGATCGGCAATCTGCTCGAACGCTCCGACCTTTTTGTCTATCTCTCAGCCTCGCCGCTGACCTGGTTGACCCTGACCTTCATCGCCTATCTCGTCGCCGACCGTTTTTCGCAGGCGAGTGGCCGGCATCCCGCTGTCAACCTCGTTGCGCTGACCGCGGCTTTGGTCATTGTCATGCTCAAGGTGACCGGCGTCAGCTACGAGACCTATTTCGCGGGGGCGCAATTCATTCATTTCCTGCTCGGCCCCGCCACCGTAGCGCTGGCCATCCCGCTTTACCGCAATCTGGAGCGGGTCAAGGCCAGCGCCCTGCCGATTCTCGCGTCGCTGCTGGTTGGCTCGGTCACGGCCATCGCCAGCGCTGTGCTGATCGGCAAATTTCTCGGTGGATCGCCGGAACTGGTCGCCTCGCTGGCGCCGAAATCGGTCACCGCCCCCATCGCCATGGGTCTGGCCGAAAAAACCGGCGGCGCGCCCTTCCTCACCGCCGCCCTGGTCATCGCCACCGGCATATTTGGCGCCATCGTCCTGTCGCCCCTGATGCGCCTGCTGCGAATCACCGACAAGGAGGCTGTTGGCATGGCGGCGGGCGTCGCCGCGCATGGCATAGGCACCGCCCGCGCCTTCCAGATCGACTCGACCGCCGGGGCTTTTTCAGGAATCGCCATGGGCCTGAACGGCGCCCTCACTGGGGTGATTCTGCCTTTTCTGCGGCCCTGGCTGGGTTTTTGAGGAGTCAAACCCGCCTATGGCGCCCGCCCGCCAAATGCAAAAAGATTATGAAGATTCGGTTGAACTTATCCCCAGTATCCCCAATTTATGGTGTGATACGCGAAAGTGAACACTATATCTTGATGGCGCCTTGACGGCCCTCGGCTGGCGGCATTAGCTTGTGGACATGCTGGTTCAGTGAGTTTTGGTGCGGGCTTCCCAATTTCGCGGAAGCGCGGAACCGGTCAATGAGCGCGCGTTTTTAACGGCGGTCATTCAGGAATTTCGATCTCTGGCGTTTCGGTTGCCGCGTTGGTCTGGCTTGACGGTTTTCCGTCCGCCAAGGCTCGCGGCCGCCCTTCGTCATGACCGTCGCGCGTGATCGGTGCAGCAGGATTAAATCTGGGGGAAGACTTATGCGGATCGAACGGCATTACACGACAGCGGGACAGTCGCCCTATCGGGACATTGAATTCCGCCAGACCAAGAGCGAGATCCGCAACCCCGATGGATCGACCGTTTTTTCGCAGGACGCCATCGAAGTTCCCGCCGCCTGGAGTCAGGTCGCCTGCGATGTGCTGGCCCAAAAATATTTCCGCCGCGCCGGCGTCCCCGCGCGTCAAAAGCGCGTCGAGGAAAACGCGGTCCCCTCCTTCCTGTGGCGCAGCGTCCCCGACGAAGCGGCCCTCGCCAAACTGCCCGCAGCCGAACGTTTTATTGGCGAAACCTCGGCCAAGCAGGTGTTCGACCGTCTCGCCGGCGCCTGGACCTATTGGGGATTCAAGGGCGGCTATTTCGACTCGGAAACAGACGCACAGGCCTTTTTCGACGAGTTGCGTTTCATGCTGGCCCGCCAGATCGCCGCGCCCAATTCGCCGCAATGGTTCAACACCGGCCTGCATTGGGCCTATGGCGTCGATGGCCCCGGCCAGGGCCATTTCTATGTCGACGACGCCACCGGCGTTTTGACCGCTTCCAACTCGGCCTATGAGCACCCGCAGCCCCACGCCTGTTTCATCCAGTCGGTGAAGGACGACCTCGTCAACGAAGGCGGCATCATGGATTTATGGGTGCGCGAGGCGCGCCTGTTCAAGTATGGCTCCGGCACGGGCGCCAATTTCTCGTCGCTGCGCGGCGAGAATGAAAAGCTTTCGGGCGGCGGCAAG
>Ga0208588_1000610_pt1 | contig 11465 bp, 12 predicted proteins | sample NGESurshal092012_8_FD_184483 | JGI IMG/M metagenome (GOLD analysis project Ga0208588, IMG submission 184483) | Arctic peat soil microbial communities from Barrow, Alaska - NGEE Surface sample 415-3 shallow-092012 (SPAdes) | ecosystem: Environmental > Terrestrial > Soil > Wetlands > Peat ...
GGTTACCATGAGTTTTGACTGCGGCGTGGTGGTTTCATTGGGCTCAGATCATGATCTTCAAGCTCTTGCCGCGATATTGCGGTCGGCTCTGTGATTTTGTTAAAGAAAAATGATGGCGAGCCCTCCGATAATACTCGGCGTTACGATGCTTGATCGTGAAGCGCGGCCTCCATCCCTCCAACGCGTAAAACAAAGCTCGATCAGGAGCCAAGGGCGGAACGATGACGCGCGCCCAGCGACGGGCGCGCGTGTGTTTCCGCTTGGCAGACGAAGTTTCAATTTGTAGAGCTTTGGCTTGCGAAATTGGATTGGAGCGGACATGCCCACCGAGGAAGATGACTCTTCCAGCCGCGACCGCCTTATAGCCACTTATGTCGAGTTGACAATCAGACTCGGCGTTCTTGGCCTTTTACTTTACTGGGCGTTCATTCTTGTCAGCCCCTTCATCACCATCGCGGCATGGAGCGTCGTGCTGACCGTTGCGCTCTATCCGGTTTACGACTGGATGGTCGCAAGGTTCGGCGGCCGACGTCGATTGGCCGCCGCGCTGCTGACTTTTGTCGGTCTGCTCATCGTGATCGGTCCCGCGACCTGGCTCGTGCTTGGCCTGATCGACAGTCTGCGAACGCTGTCAACCGAACTCGATCTATCGGCTTTGTCGGTGCCGCCACCCTCCAATTCGGTGAAAACCTGGCCGCTGATTGGCGAAGCGGTTTACCAATTCTGGGATTTGGCCTCGACCAATCTGCAAGCGGCTCTCGTCAAGATCGCGCCGCAACTGAAACCGCTGGGTGGCAACCTGTTGCAGATTGCGGCCGATGCAGGCGGCGGCATGATCAAACTCATTGCAGCCATCGCGATTTCCGGGTTTCTGTTTGCGCCCGCGCCCAGGCTGATCGCCGCCGTAAGGCGATTTTCACGCAGGCTCGCGTCGGGACGCGGCGAGCATTTCGTGGCGCTCGCGGGAGCGACTATCCGAAACGTATCGAGAGGGGTGGTCGGCATTTCGATGTTGCAAGCCTTGCTTGCAGGCGTGGGATTTTCGGTCGCCGGAATTCCCGGCGCCAGTCTGATGACCTCCGCAGTGCTCATTCTCGGAATTATCCAGATCGGTCCTACCGTGCTGATACTCCCGGTGATCATCTGGTGCTGGATGTCGATGGACACCACGACGGCCTTGCTCTTCACGATCTACATGATCCCGGTCAATCTGCTGGATAATGTGCTGCGGCCGATCGTCATGGGGCGAGGTCTCGCCACGCCCATGGTCGTCATTCTCATCGGCGTGGTCGGCGGCGCCATTTCATTTGGAATCACCGGGCTGTTTCTTGGCCCGATCACGCTGGCGGTGATCTGGGAGTTGATGGCGGCCTGGATCAACCAAAGCGATGGCGAGGGGGCGGCCTGAACGTGCGCTCGGCTTGGCATTCATTCAAAAGGCGGAAAATGTGACCTTGGTCGCGTTTTCCGCCTTGCGGGTTCGGCATCGAATGACGCGTTTTATTGTCCGTTGTCGATCTGCTTGCCGATGATGGCGATGGCCTCCTGATAAACGGTCGCGGCGTTCCAGGCCTGGATGGCGGCGTAATTCGGTTCGCCGGGCTGATAGCCGGCGCCGGCGGTCCAGCCATGGGCGTGGAGGTAATTGGCGGTGGACATCAGCGCGCCGCTCGGCGTTTCCAAACTTCCGACGCCATACTCCAGCACGGTCTTGGGCATGAATTGGGTCTGGCCGACTTCGCCATGCATCGAACCGGGCGTCGACCCGGAAAACACGCCGCGGTCAATCAGTTTCAGCGCCGCGTAGAGCTGGTCGGTGAAAAACTCGGAACGGCGACAATCATAGGAAAGCGTGGCGATTGACGACAGCATGTTCTGGTTGCCATGCTCGCGGCCAAAACCCGTCTCCATGCCCCAGATGGCGATCAGCGGTCCGGCCGGAACTCCGTAACGCGCCTGAATGGAGGCGAAAAGCGCCGCATTGGACTGTTTGAGCCCGCGTCCGCGCGACGCGATGGCGGCGCCGCCGCGCTTGTGCATGAATTGATCGAGCGACAAATGAAAGCTGTGCTGACCTCGGTCTGCGCCAATGGTTGCGCTGGCGTAATGCGTCGCCATCAGGGCCGAAATGGCAGCAGGACTGACGCCATGCGCCTTGGCTTCGACGGCGAATTCCTGTTTCCAGTTTTCGAAACCGGCCGAAGTATTGCCGCATTGGGCCGCGCTCGCCTTTCCGCCCGTCCACGCCAGCGCCGCCAGGGCGACCGCCGCGACTGTCCTGATATGCTCGCTTTTCAACATGCTTTCTCCTGTATCTTGTAGGCTATTCACTCTGCCTGCGACGAAGCGCCGCCTCGGCAGGAAGATGCCTGTCTAAATTACGCCGCGCAAGAAATACATCTCGTCGCAGTCGGAAGCGCCTTGAGACGTTTGGCTGGGATGATCGCGCCACATTCGGAGCAAGAGCCGTAGGAGCCTTCGGCGATCCGTCTGAGCGCCAACTCGATCTGCTCGATTTCCTGCAGCTTGGATTTCTCGATACCTTCGAGCGCGTCCTGATTTTCGAGGTCTGTCGCTTGTTCTGCGCTGCGCGCCGACAGCGGCTTGCGCAACTCGCTGTCGATCTCCGCGACGTGACCCGTCAGTTCGGCTAGGCGGCCATTGAGCGCCTGGACGATTTCCTCGTATTTGTCGGCCATTTCGAAACCCCCACAAAACTTTATCCGCGCGCGACTCAACAATTAAAATAAGCGGTGCCTCCGCTCAGGTGTAGCAAAAAATCGCCCGTCACAAACATTAGCAGAGAGGATAATTTCGCGCGAAAGGCAGATCGTCCTTAGGCTCGGCCCAATGGTCGAAAGCCGTAACGGCGTTGTCTTTGCAAATGAAATTGATTTGATTGTCGCCCATGATCGTATTTAGCTTTGGGTGCCGCGCGTCCGTCGAAACGACAGGCATGGCGGCTTCAAACAACGAGGAGGTCATCATGGACAACGTTGAGTTTGTGAAATCCCTCTATGCCGCTTTCAAACGCGGCGACCTCGAAACTCTCTACGCCCATAGCGATCCGAATATCGAATGGGTTTCCAATTGCGATCCGCTGCTCATACCCTGGGGGGGCGAACGCAAAGGCACAAGTGGGATGAGGTCGTATTTTGCTGAAATCGCCAACCACGTCGATTTCGAAATGTTTGAGCCGCAAGAATACTTCGCAGGCGACAATAGCGTTACGGCGATCGTGCGCATCATTTCGCGAATGAAGCCCTCTGGCGGCCATGTCGATGGCGAAAGCTTGCATCTGTTCAAGATCCGCGACGGCAAAGTGACGGCCTTCCGCGAATACGCCAATACCCACGCAGTGGTTCAGGCCTATTGCGGCGGCGACATCCACTCCGCCGCGATGACCCCGGCCGAAGCGGCGGCGCGGTTGCATCATTGACTCTTTTTCGATGGGCGCCGCCTGCAATGCGCCCAAGGGAAAGACCGAAACAAAAGGCCCGGCGCTAAGTCCGGGCCTTATGTTTTTTCGATGCTGGGCGCTTATCGATTTTGGCTCTATGGTTTTACGCCCGCTTGCGTTCGCGTAAAAACTGGAAGAATTCCACGCCTTCTCGCAGGCGGCGCTTCAGCATGTCGCGATCGCGCACCATTTCGCCGACAATCGAGGCGATCTTGCCGCCGCGGAAATAAAACTGGCGGTAAAAAGTCTCGACCGAATCGAAGATTTCGGTGTGACTCAGATTGGGGTAGTGCAGCGGGGCGATCTGCACGCCATGTTCATCGACCAGTTCGGCATGGTCACTGTCGAGCCAGCCGTTCGCCATCGCCTGGGCGTAAAGCGCGGTGCCGGGATAGGGCGCGGCCAGCGACACCTGCAAGGTGTGCGGGTTGACCTCCTTGGCGAAACGGATGGTTTCCTGAATGGTCTCCCGCGATTCGCCGGGCAGGCCCAGAATGAAGGTGCCATGCACGGTAATGCCGAGTTCGTGGCAATCCTTGGCGAAGCGGCGCGCGACCTCGACCAGCATACCCTTCTTGATATTATGCAGGATCTTCTGGTTGCCGGATTCATAGCCGACCAGCAGCAGCCGCAAGCCATTGTCTTTCAGCACCTTGAGCGTATCGCGCGGCACATTGGCCTTGGCGGTGCAGGACCAGGTGACGCCGAGCTTGCCCATTTCCCGGGCGATGGCCTCGGCGCGGGGCAGGTCGTCGGTGAAGGTGTCGTCGTCGAAGAAGAATTCCTTGACCTGCGGGAAGGCCTTTTGCGCCCAGGCGATTTCCTCGGCCACATGGCCGACGCTGCGGGTGCGATAGCGATGGCCGCCCACGGTCTGCGGCCACAGGCAGAAGGTGCAGCGCGACTTGCAGCCGCGCCCGGTATAGATCGACAGATAAGGATGCTTGAGGTAGCCGCTGAAATAGCGCTCGACCTGAAGATCGCGCTGGTAGACCGGCGACACGAAGGGCAGGGAATCCATGTTTTCAAGGATTTCCCGGTCCTTGTTGTGATGGATCACGCCGTTGGCGTCGCGCCAGGACAGGCCGTCGATGGCGGCAAAATCCTTGCCGTCGGCGACATCCTTGATGGTGAAGTCGAATTCATTGCGGGCGACGAAATCGAGCGACGGGGCGCTGGACAGGCTCTCTTCGGGGAAGACAGCGACCTTGGCGCCGATCATGCCCACCTTGAGCGCCGGATGGGCGTCTTTTAGCGCCCGGATGCATTTGACGTCTTCGGCGAAAGAGGGCGCCGAGGTGTGCAGCACCGCCAGATCGAAATTTTTGATCTGGGCGACGACTTCCGGCAGTTTGATCTTATGCGAGGGCGCGTCGATCAGCTTGCTGTTCTCGACCAGAGCGGCGGGTTGGGCCAGCCAGGTCGGATACCAGAAGGACGAGATTTCACGCCGCGCCTGAAAACGCGAACCGGCGCCGCCGTCAAAACCATCGAAGGACGGGGCCTGGAGAAAAAGCGTGCGCATCGTGCCGTGCCCCTAATTTTGCAGCGAAATTTTCCGTGGGAGTCCGATTCAATGCACGATCCGGCGTTGGGATTCAACCCGGCAGGCGTTTTCAGCGTCAGCGGCGGGCGCCTTTCACGGGCCGAAAATCGACCATTTCATCTTTTGCGCCAAAGTTTCCAACGCCATGCGGCCGAGGCGCGAATTGCCCATGGCGTCGAGGCCGGGCGACCAGACCGCGATCGACGCGTGGCCCGGCGCGACAGCCAGAATGCCGCCGCCAACGCCGCTCTTGCCCGGCAGGCCGACGCGATAGGCGAATTCGCCGGAGCCGTCGTAATGCCCGCAGGTCAGCATTAGCGCGTTGATGCGGCGGGCGCGCTGTTTCGAGACCACGCTGAGGCCGGTGCCGGGATTTTTCCCGTCATGCGCCAGATAACGGCCGGCCAGCGCGAGTTGGCGACAGGTCATGGCGATGGCGCATTGATGGAAATAGGTTCCGAGAAGGCAATCCACCGGGTTTTCAATCACCCCGAAGGAGCGCATGAAATTGGCCAGCGCGATATTGCGGTAGCCGGTCGCTTTCTCGGATTGCGCGACGCTCTTGTCGATGAAAACCGTGTCATCCTCGGCGATGAAACGGACGAAGCGCAGGATTTCGGCCAGCGCGTCGCGCGGCGGCCGGCCGGCCAGAATCACGTCGGTGACGGCGATGGCGCCGGCGTTGATGAAAGGATTGCGTGGAGTTCCATTCTCCAGTTCCAGCTGGATGATCGAATTGAACGGATTGCCGGAAGGTTCGCGTCCGACCCGCCGCCACAGCCGGTCGCCTACCATGCCGAGCGCAAGGGTCAGGGTGAAGACTTTGGAAATGCTCTGGATCGAGAAGGGAATGTCGCAATCGCCCGCCGCCGCGATGCTTCCGTCGGCGCCGATCACGGCGAGGCCGAATTTCCGTGAATCGACGCAGGCCAGCTCCGGAATATAGCTCGCGACCTCGCCGCGATCTGTCCGGTCCTGCATTTCAGCGGCGATTTCCCGCACGATGGCGTCAAGGTCAGGCAAAGGAACTCCTCTCGAACAACGCTTTTACCCTCCGGGCAGCGAGCACATTCCGTCATCTGCGCGTGGCGCGCAAATGGTGCGAAACGGAATGGTTATCCACACAAGACAGCAGGCGTCGAGCCTCGCAGCTTGCCCGGTTAACCTCTCAGTTACCCTTGCCGTCCTACCGTGACTCATCGTCAAGGATGAGGGAAGATATGACCGACGTGGTGGGAATCGCGGGAGATCGCATTCGCTCTTTTATTGAGCGAATTGAGCACATTGAGGAAGAGATCAAGGCTTTAACCGAAGGGAAAAAAGAGGTTTTTTCCGAAGCAAAAGGCGATGGATTCGACGTGAAAGTGCTGAAGGAAATCCTTCGCCTGCGCAAGCAGGATAAGGACCAGCAAGACGAACACGAGACTTTGCTCGATCTCTATCTCCGCGCCATGGAATCGTCAGAGCCCTCCCAAGCGAAGGCCGCATAGCGTCTGATCGCCACAACATAGGCTTCCGACGACGGCGAAGCCGGGCGACGGAAGCCGCCGACCACGCGTGAACGGCGTCGCTAATGTTTCCAATTGGAATGAGTGTGACGGCCCCAAACGTCCAGGGCCGACAAGCTGACGGTGTCGGTATAATGCACGACCGAGTAAAAGCTCGCGATGCCGTCTTCCTCGATGACCTCCAGCGCGTCATCGAGCGCAGCCTCGTCAGAGGCAAAAATTTTGTCCCACACCGTCAAACAGCCGTTACCGGCGACGATCTGAAGAGACCATCGGCTTTCTGTTTCCGGGCGGAAGATTCGAACCTCGACCTGCCTAAAGTCTTTTTTTATGACCCGCGAGCTGGGAGAATCGATGATTTTGGGGCCAGTCATGCTCGAACTCCTGCATATCGGGGGAAAGTGCAACGCCTCGGCAGACAAATGGTCGCATCAACGCAGCGAAAGATTCGTCAGGCCACGTTCGCGCCCGTCCTTGAGCGAACGAAGCGATGCGTTCACTTATGAGGGCCGGGCAGGGATGTGCGCGGAAGTGTGGTGCGAATCTTGCTTGCGAAAACGCAAGCCCGGCTCAAAGGCCGGGCTTCGTTTACGATGTCTGTTTTTCAGGGAGTGCGAAAAAAATGCCGCTGTATGGTTTCCATTGCGCAGAATGCGACAAGGACTCAGAATTACTGTTGCGATTCAGCGACGTTCCCGTCTGCCCGGCCTGCGGCAGCGAGAAAATGGAGCGCTCGGTGTCGCGCGTGGCGCCGGAGTTGAAATCCGACGCGATCAAGAAATCCTGGCGGGCGCGGGCCAAGCGCGAAGGCGATCTGAGCAATTTCAGCAAGTCGGAAACGAAATAACGTCGCTTTGCGGCGCTGCGTGAAGAGATCACGCCCGAAGGGCGTAGGAGCGACTGCGACGCCGAGCCTTTGCGAGGGGCGCCGCCCGGAGGGCGGCTTGCAAAAAATCAGCGCCGCTGCCCTGCGAAAGGCCCGTCAAAAACGAGGATCAGCGCGAGATAGGCGACGAAAAACAAGGCTACGGCGTCCCACAGACCATGCGGTGAGGCGAGGTCCAGGCCGAGTCCGAGCGCCGGCGGTCCAACCATCATGCCCAGCGCATACATCATGATATAAGCCGCGTTGGCGGCGCCAAGCCGCTCGCCGTGAAATTTCTCGGCCAGAACGGACAGTCCGACGGGGTAGGCGGCGCTGACAATGCCGCCCCAGAGGAAAAGCGTCAGTCCGTAGACGAGGATATCGTCCGACAGGCCGGGGAGGAACAGCGCCCCGGTCACGCCGACCATGGCGAAAAAACCCAGCAGTTTCGTCTTGTTCATGCGGTCGGCGATCAGGCCCATCGGGATGGGGAAGACCACGTTGCCAAGCGAGTAAAGGGTGAGTTGGAAGGTCGACCAGAAGGGCGTAAAGCCCGAGCGCAGGCCGAACACGGGGAGAAGCCCCTCCAGCCCGGTTTCAAGCGCGCCATAAAGCAGGGCGGCGCCCAAAGCGACGGGCGCGGCGACGAATATGACGCCGATTTTCGGCAGGCCGCTGCCCGCCATCGGCGCAGCGCCCGCCGCGCCGATCAGCGCCACCGGCAGCGCGCCCAGTCCAAGCATTGCGGCCGCGACCAGAAAGGGCGGCAGGCCCTGCCAGCCGATCAGGCTCAACAGCGCCGGGCCTGTTGCGAAGCCGATCGCCAGCACGGTGGAATATATGCCCAGCACCATGCCGCGTTGGCCGCGCGGCGCGGCGTCGCTGATCCAATATTCGCTGACCACGAAAATGACGGTAAGCGACAGGCCATAGACCGCGCGGATGGCCAGCCACCAGCCATAATCGCCGACAAAGGCGAAGGCCAGCAGCGCGCCGACACCAAGAGCGATGGAAAGAAACATCGCGCCGCGCACGCCGAAGGCGCGGGCCAGAAACGGCGTCAGCGGCGCACCAATCAGCGTGGCGAGGCCCGTGACGGCGATGTGCAATCCATTGGCGCTGGCCGGGAATCCCGCCGCTTCCATGCGCAGCGCAAGCAAGGGAATAACCAGCGACAGGCTGACGCCGACGATGGAAATGCACGAAATGGCGGCGACGAGTTTTTTGCGCGTTTGCGAATCGAAGGCGGAAAACATGGAAGGTTTTAAGCCAGTTTTCGTGACGGGGGAAAGGCGGCGACCTAAAGCTCCTCCCTGCGCCACTTCCCGTGGAGTTCATAGAAAAACGGCGCGGGAGCGAAACGGCTCATGCCGCCGTCGAGCCTTTGGCGCAATTCGCCCAGCACGCGCTGGGTAATCATCGGCAAGTCAAGCCTTTCCGCCTCGTCGAGGCCGACCCAGACCAGTTCCACCAGTTCGGCGTCCTCATGGACACAGCCCTCGCACCGCGCGGCGATGGCTTGCGCATCGACGGCAAAAAAGCGGGTGTCGAAACGTTTGGGTCGCGCGGGCGGGGTGATGGCGCGGGCGATGAAATGGATGTCCTGCAAATCCGGCAAGCAATTCTGGGCCGAAAATTCGCTCCAGGCGCCGGGCGGCGGGGTTTCCGCGCCGCCGAATTCCGTTGTCCCGACCACAAGGCCGGTCTCTTCAAAAGTTTCGCGGATGGCGGCGAGCGCCAAGGCGCGGGCGAAATTGGGGCTGGCCCCGGTTCGATGCTTCATCAACCGCGCCTCGTCGCGCGGATCGAGCGCGCCCGCGACATTCATGCGGCGGTCGCTGGCTTCCACCCGGCCGCCCGGAAACACATATTTGCCCGGCATGAACTTGTGGCCGTGATGGCGCTTGCCGAGCAGGATTTTGGTTTTTTTGCCCTTGCCGTCGAGCAGGATCAGGGTGGCGGCGTCGCGCGGGCGGACCGCGTGTTTCTTTTGAGGCAGGGCGACGTTCACTTAACATCCTTGTCGAAACCATGCATGCGCAAGGCCCATTGGTAAGCGATCAGCGCGCCCTTGACGAGGGGCAGCAGCCAGAGGGAGAGCAGGATGGCGACGGCGGGCCACACAATCATGTGGCCCCAATCGGGAAAGCCCGGCCAGAATTCCTGCGCCGCGATCAGGCCGCCGACCACAAAATGGCCGGTGATGAACATGGTGACATAGGGCGGCATGTCGTCGGCGCGATGGTGATGCAATTCCTCGCCGCAGACCGGGCAGGCGTCCGAAACTTTTAAATAGGCATGAAATATCCGGCCCTTGCCGCAGGCGGGGCAGCGCATCTGCAGGCCGCGCTTGAGGGCTGGCCATACCGCGCGCTTGCCGCCGACAGGCCGGTTCATTTGCTAAACCGTCGTTTGGGCGGGCGCGCCTTGGCGCTTCGGCCCTTGACGAAGCCGGCGCGGCCGCTGCGCGCCTTGCCCTTGCTCTGCATCTCGAACCGCAGGGCGCCGGCGAAAGGCGCGGCTTCCATGAGTTTGACCGTCACCGCATCGCCAAGCTGGAAGGTCTCGCCGGTGCGCGAGCCGATCAGGGCGTGATGGGCTTCGTCATAGGCGAAAAAATCATTGCCCAGCGTCGCTGCCGGGACAAAGCCGTCGGCGCCGGTGTCGGCGAGTTTTACAAACAGCCCGGCGCGGGTGGCCCCGGCGATGCGCCCTTCAAAACTCGCGCCGATATGCTCGGCGAGAAAGGTTGCAATGAGCCGGTCAGTGGTTTCGCGCTCCGCCGCCATGGCGCGGCGTTCGGCGGCGGAAATGCGCGCCGCGATCTCGGCCAGATGCTCGCGGCCCATTTCGGGCAACCCGCCGGGACCGAGTTTTAATGCCCGCACAAGGGCGCGATGGACGATCAGATCGGCATAGCGGCGGATCGGCGAGGTGAAATGGGCGTAGCGGCGCAGGTGCAAGCCGAAATGGCCGTAATTCTCCGCCACATATTCCGCCTGCGCCTGCGTGCGCAGCACGATTTCGTTGACGACATTCTCGTGCTCCGTCCCGCGAACCTTTGCCAGAATGTCGTTGAACTGCATCGGTTTCAGAACCTGCCCCTTGGCGAGTTTTATTCCGATGGTCGCCAGAAACTCCGACAGCGCGTTGATCTTTTCCGCCGAGGGCTCGCCATGGGCGCGATAGATCAGATGCGACTTTTCCGCCTCAAGCGTCTCGGCGGCGGCGACATTGGCGAGGATCATGAATTCCTCGATCAATTTATGCGCGTCGAGACGCGGCGGCGTCAGCACCCGGTCCACCGTCCCGTCGGGTTTTAGAAGAATCTTGCGCTCCGGGAGTTCCAGATCGAGCGGCGACCGCTTTTCGCGGCCCAATTTGGCCGCGGCATAGGCGCGCCACAGGGGCCGCAACACCTCGTCAAGCAGCGGTCCTGTGGCGCCATCCGGCCGGCCGTCGATGGCGTCCTGCGCCTGCACGTAGGAGAGCTTTGCCGCCGAGCGCATCATCACGCGAAAAAATTTGTGGTCGAGCTTGTGGCCGTCCTTGCCGATGCGCATCCGCACCGCCAGCGCGGGGCGGTCCTCGCCCTGGCGCAGCGAGCACAGGTCGTTGGAAATGCGCTCGGGCAGCATGGGCACGACGCGGTCGGGGAAATAGACCGAATTGCCGCGATCGAGCGCCTCGCGGTCGAGCGCGGACGTTGGGCGGATGTAGAAACACACGTCGGCGATGGCGACGGTGACGACAAAACCTTCCGGGTTATCGGGGGCGTCGTCGGGTTCGGCGTGGACGGCGTCGTCATGGTCCTTGGCGTCGGGCGGGTCGATGGTGACGAGGGGCAGCGACCGCCAATCCTCGCGGCGAAACCCTTCGGCCTCCATGCGCGCGGGTTTGGCCGATTCGGAGGCTTCGATGGTCTCGGGGCGGAAAAGATCGGGAATTCCGTGGATGTTGATGGCGATGAGGCTGATCGCCTTCTCGGAATTCATCGACCCCAGCCGCTCGCGCACCTTGGCCACAGGCAAGCCGAGGCGCCCGCGCGCAAGAGTTTCGACGCTGACGAGATCGCCGTCGCGGGCC
>Ga0208588_1000611_pt1 | contig 11464 bp, 10 predicted proteins | sample NGESurshal092012_8_FD_184483 | JGI IMG/M metagenome (GOLD analysis project Ga0208588, IMG submission 184483) | Arctic peat soil microbial communities from Barrow, Alaska - NGEE Surface sample 415-3 shallow-092012 (SPAdes) | ecosystem: Environmental > Terrestrial > Soil > Wetlands > Peat ...
TCCGGCGCGCTGACCCGCCACGAATGGCACCCGGACTGGAACTACAGCCTGAAACCCGCAACAAACCAAGCGTGTTGATTATCGGTGCGCCCTAAGTGCGACCAGCAGCCCGTCACCTATCAACTGCAGGGCATCCTCAGCCAAGGACTGGTCGCGCAGTAGCGTCACGACAGCGGGACCGTCTCCGCGGTCCACCGCGGCAAGCAACTCGGATCGGAAATCAGGAGCCCGCACAACCCAATTTTGCGCGCCCCAGGGGAATTGTTCCAGGGCTCGGCGACCGTCCGTACACCGGATCCCCCCGCGGGGGTCAACGACAGGGTGCGAATCATCTGCCGGCCGCTCAGGCTCATCCTGCAGCTGGTGGCTGGCGCCGGGTGCCCGAACATAGTCGGCGATCGCGTTCTGAACGGCCAGATATGCGCGGACCAACCCGCCAGACTCAGGACGCTGCGGCAGCGAACGCCCGCGATCAACTCGACCTCGGCCACACAGGAACCAAGGCACGCACGGCGACCGACGACTATCTGTACCGCGCGGCTCAAGCCGCTTGACGACCAAAGGCCACCTGGTCGCAGTGAGCCCAACAAGATCAAAATCAGAAGAGACACACCAGCCCCCATGAAAGCCCGCTGAACGGATCATCTGTGCCCACCACCCCGAAGGGGTCACCGGCATCGTCGACTCCGTCGAAGCGCACAGCCAGATAACCGCCGAACGTGTACTGCAGAACGTCGTTCGTGCCGTCGCCGGATCCACGCAGCGCCAAGCACTGCCTCGAATCGGTCCCGGGAGGCAATGGGTTGCAGGCAATCTCGCCCTTCGGGTCGTACAGTTGCGTTCCGACGTTCCCGGTGTACTGCTCCCCGGCATTGTCACCGGTCAACAGGACCTTGCCGCCCTCGTTCATGTACGCGCGGAACTCCAGCATCTCGTCGAGCGCCAGTCGATCGGCATTCCCGCCGCCGCGACCGGCGGTGCGGGTCACCAGGTCATCGCCGGTCTCCCAGATGACAGCGTCGTAATGACTGAGCACGCCGAGTTGATCGGGCGCGACCCGCCCCGCCGCGTCGATGTCATACACGTCCGCCGGTCGGCCGTTGGCTGCCAGGGCGTCGGTGTAGTAGTCGACGTAACGCGGGCCCGGACCTTGTACAGGGGAGGCGCCGGTGTAATCCTCGGCCGCCACCACCAGCACGCGGTTACCGCTCTCCGACACCGCGTCGTAGGTAAACGAGTCACTCTTCTGGCCGCCACCTTCGAACCAGACCTCGACGGAGTCGCCGGGATCGGTTCCCGTTACCACGCCACGCATCTGGTGGCAATAGACCGACGCCGGCTTGTACGTCGACCCACCTGCCCACTCCGTCGTGGCCGCGGACTGCACGGGCCCCACCGTTGATCCGGTATTTCACGGTCACGGCGCCGAGGCTGCGCTTGGCGAGCACGGCCACGGGCTGGGGGTCGCCGTAGGACTTGGTGAAGCCCAGCTGGACGCCCGGAATACCTCGCTTGTAGGAATCCTCACTGTCGATGTAGAAGGGCTTCGTCGAAATCCCCGTGACCGTCTTCGGGTTGCCGGGGTCCACCGCCGAGTTGGCCACCGATTGTGCGAACGGAAGGTTTCGCTCGAACTCCGCCTGCACCAGAGCCTCGTCGTCAGGGAAGACGAACCCGCAACCGTCGCACCCCTCGGACAACTCCGGTGTCCAGGCCAGGGCGCCGGTCGTCGCGTGCGCGTAGTCGGTCGTCTCGCCGTTGGTGACGTACAGGACGTCCGAGCTCAGACCAGGGTGGAAGTCGGCGATTGCCGGATTGTCCAGGTTGCCGGACATGGCGTAATAGATCGGGTCATCGCTGGTGGGGGTCCCGATCCGCCAGCCTTCGGCGTAGAGCAGCCACTGCCCATTGGAGTGGTAGTTGACCTGGAAGGCGAACTTGGTCCGGTCGAGCAGGCCGGCCATGGCCTTGGTCTCCGGCTCCGACTCCGGCGCTGGACCACGGTAGGTCTCGCTGGGCCCGGTAGCCGGCTGCCGCCTGGTCCAGTGGCAGTTCGAGGTCGAACACCCTGCCGGGGTTGATCTGTCGGTTCCAGATGCGCTCCATCAGGTCCGGCAGGAAGCGGCGGACCGGGGCTGGGCCGCCGTGCAGGTGGACGTGGGAGAAGAACAGCTCCTCACCGGGCAACGACACGCCGTGGGTGACGCCGACGAAGCCGATGTGCGCCCCCCGGGCCGGGTGGAGCGAATCGCCTGCATCATCGATTCCTGGGTGCCGACGGCCACGATCACCGAGTGCGCACCCAGGCCATTGGTGAGGTCCTTGATCCGTGCGACGCCATCGTCGCCGCGTTCGGTGACGATGTCGGTGGCGCCGTACTCGAGCGCGAGCCCCTGCCGGGACTGGTGGCGACTCATCGCGATGATCCGCTCCGCGCCCAACTGATGGGCGGCCAGGACGCCCATGAGACCCACGGCGCCGTCACCGACCACGGCGACGGTCTTGCCCGGCCCGGCCTCGGCGGCGACGGCGGCGAACCAGCCGGTACCCAGCACGTCGGACGCGGCCAGGAAGTCCGGGGTCAGGTCGTCGGACGGCACTTCGGGGGTGGCGACCAGGGTGCCGTCGGCCAGCGGCACCCGCATCCGCTGCGCCTGCGCCCCTTCCGATCCGACTCCGACCCGGTGAATGCAGGAGGATTGGTACCCGGCGCGGCAGATCTCACAGGTGTTGTCGGAGGCAAAGAACGACCCGACGACGAATTGGCCGGGTGTGATGGTGGTGACGCCGCCGCCGACCTCTTCCACGATGCCGGCATACTCGTGTCCCATCGGGGACGGCTCGGTGATGGGGTCCGCGCCCCGGTAGGGCCACAGGTCCGACCCGCAGATACAGGTCGCGGAAAACCGGATGATCGCATCCGTAGGTACCAGGATCGCTGGTTCGGGTCGCTCCTCAACCCGCACGTCACCGGGGGCATGCATGACAACTCCGCGCATCAGCACTCTCCTGAACTCGACATCAACCGTCAGCGACGCACCCCACCGGGCACGATCCCCTCCGGGGGTGCAGGCCCGGGTGGTGGTTGCGTCCTCAGCACACACCAGTCCGAGGTGGTAAGGGATGCACCGTTGAAAGGTGTACCGACAGGGCATCCCGCAACGGGCCGGGTGGCCGTACCGTCCCGGGGTATGGACAACCGTGCAGAGGTTCGCGAGTTCCTCACCTCGCGGCGAGCCAAGATCACCCCAAGCCAGGCAGGGCTGCCCGACATCGGCGGCAGACGCGTACCGGGCCTGCGCCGCGGTGAGGTCGCCGCGCTGGCCGGGGTCAGCATCGAGTACTACTCGAAGCTCGAAAGAGGCACGCTGGCCGGGGTTTCGGCGTCGGTGCTGGACGCCATCGCCCGCGCGCTGTGCCTGGACGACGCCGAACGCTCACACCTGTTTCACCTGGCACGTGCCGCCGACGGCAGCAGCTCACTGATCCGGCCCGCCCGCCGGCCGACCCGACGTTGGACACCCCGGCCCAGTCTGCAGTGGGTGCTGGACAGCATCACTGCCGGACCCGCGATCGTCCGCAACGGCCGCATGGACCTGCTCGCCACCAATCATCTGGGCCGAGCCATGCACTCGTCGTTGTATGACAACGAGCCCACCGGTCGACCCAACTTCGCCCGCTATACCTTCCTGGACGCGGACTCGCACCGCTTCTACCCCGACTGGGACCACGCCGCGGACATCTGCGTGTCCATCCTGCGCACCGAAGCCGGCCGGGATCCCCACGACAAGGATCTCCACGACCTCGTCGGTGAGTTGTCCACCCGCAGCCCAGACTTCCGCCGCCGATGCGGCGCCCACGACGTGCGGCTGCATCGCGCCGGAACCAAACCCTTCCACCACACCGCCGTCGGTGGCCTCGCGCTCGCCTACGAGAGTGTTGACCTGATCTCCGAACCCGGCCTCACCCTCACCATCTACGCTGCCGAACCGGCCTCACCCACCGCGGAAGCACTGATCCTGTTGTCGGCCTGGGCCGCCACCGAGCAACATCCGCACCGCGACGGCGACGGAGCCGCCACCGACCAGCCCGCACGTCGTCCACGCTCCCTTTCGCCGGAACGACATCGCTCGTCCCTGTCGCCGGGGAACCCGCCCCCGCTGTCGGAGGAGCTGTGATGACTCGCCTGACCACTTCCACCCCGGAGCCCTGGCTTGTCGGAACCGGTTCGGGTGACGCCGATCCCGGTGGGTCATCCAAGCGACCACTCACTGTCGCGTCGGCGCGTCCTCGCGCGAAGCAGCTATGACAACCGGCACCGCCGACACGGAATTCACCGGCAAGGTCGCGTTCGTGACCGGCGCGGCCGGCGGCATCGGCCGCGCCACCGCACTGGCCTTCGCCCGCCACGGCGCCAACGTCGTCGTCGCCGACATCTCCCAACCTGACATCGCTCACACCGTCTCGCTCATCAACGATCTCGGCGGCCGCGCCCTTGCCGTTACGTGCGACGTCACCCGCGACACCGACATCCGAAACGCACTTTCTGCCACCATCACCGAATTCGGTCGGCTCGACATCGCCTTCAACAACGCCGGCGTCGAACAACCCCTCACCCCCACCGCCGACCTCACCATCGACGACTGGGACCGCATCATTGCCGTGGACCTGCGCGGCGTGTTTCTGTGCATGAAGAACCAAATTCCGCTGATGCTGCAACACGGCCGCGGCGCCATCGTGAACACCTCGTCCGGTGCCGGCGTCATGGGCATCGCCGGACAAGCTGCATACACCGCCGCGAAACACGGCGTCATCGGACTCACGAAATCCGCCGCCCTGGACTACGCACGGTCCGGGGTCCGCATCAACGCCGTCTGTCCCGGCATCATCGATACCGGCATGATGGACCGCTTCACCGGCGGCACAGCCCAAGGCCGCGATCGCGTCCTCGCCCAAGAACCCATCGGCCGGATGGGCACCCCGGAAGAGATCGCCGCCGCAGTGCTCTGGCTCTGCTCCGATGCGGCCGCTTTCGTCATCGGCCACGCCATGATCATCGACGGCGGACAGACCGTCGGGCCGGCCAGCGGCTGACTCGTCGGGCGAACACCCCGCCCGTCGCCGGTCGAGGAGCCGGCCCCAGCCTGCTCGATTTTATGTGGCGTCGTCGTAGGCGACTCCTCGACGACGAGGATGGGAAGGTTGGGCGTTCGAATCCCGCCAGGTGCACAGCGATAGTCATTGCGGGGCAAGTAGCCATCGATAGTGCCGAACTTGGACCAGATCTCGGTGATTCCAGCAATGAGGTAGGGCTTGGCTCCTCCCAGCACCGGAGTCAACAGATCGGGGTCGCCACCGGCTGCGCGGCCCGTTCTGGCTCGGTGCGAAAGTCGTGGACCGGGCGAATGCCGAGGTTGCCCAGGGCCGAAGCCTCGTCGCCCTTCAGCCGGAAAACTCGGCCGATCGGTAGATCAGGCCACTGCCCACGTTGCCTGTAGGGGTGGCCCAGCCACCGAGATCACGCAGGTTGGGAACGGTCGCGATCGGAACGCTCTGCGCTGCTGGAATACGGAGCCAGACAACTCATCCGTCCTCTCCAGTCGGGGACGGGGTCCGTTGGATGCAGCGGAAGCCGATATGGCTGGTGGCGGTGTCCACCGCTTGGGGTGAGCGGGCGGCGGGGCGGTACCGCAGGCAGTATTCCGGGGCGCAGAGGTGTGATCCGCCCTTCAGGACCCGGCGGGGGATGGCAGATCCGGGTTCGGCGCTTCCTGCCGGGTCGAGGGTCCTTGGATTACCTGGTGCGCAACAAGAGTCGGTGCCAGGGTCGTGCTTTGGGTGGTAGAAGTCGGTGGTCCATTCCCACACGTTGCCGGTCATGTCGGACAGGTCAAACCCGTTCGGCGGAAAACACCCGACCGGCGACGTGCCGATCCACCCGTTCGCACCCTGGTTGTCGTAGGGAAAGTGCCCCTGCCAGGTGTTGGCCATCAGCTTGCCGCGGGGTCGCAACTCGTTGCCCCAGGTGTAGGTGGCCTGGTCGAGGCCGCCGCGGGCGGCGTATTCCCATTCGGCCTCGGTCGGCAGTTCCTTGCCCACCCACCGGGCGTAGGCGGCGGCGTCCTCGAAGCTGACCTGCACGACGGGGTGATCGGCTTTCCCCGCAATAGTGGATCCGGGGCCGGCTGGTTCTGACCAGCGGGCACCCGGGACCCACCGCCACCATTGGGAGAATTCCCGCAGGTCGACCGGCCCCGGGGTCGGCGTGAAGACCAATGCCCCGGGGGCCAGATCGGCGGCGGGGACGCCCGCGTAGTCGGCGGGGTTCAGCGGTCGTTCGGCGACCGTCACGTAGCCGGTGGCCGCGACGAAGTCACCGAACTCCGCGTTGGTGACCGGGCACCGGTCGATCATGAATGCCTCGACCCGCACCCGGTGCACCGGCGACTCGTCCGCGTAGAAATCCGATGAGCCCATCGCGAACTCGCCGCCGGGCAGCAGCAACGACTGGGTCGTCGTGCCCGGACTCATTGCCGGGCCAGGTGTATCCGGAGTTCGGCCTCCGGATCCTCGATGAGCTCGCCGCTGACGTCGATGGTGACGTGCTCGATGTGACCGGTGAACCGGAACGGGCTCGGGTAGTCCGGGGTGACTGGCGACCCGGGGTTGGCGCCGCAGGTCAGCGCGCCGGGGTTGAACGCGAACGGCGTCGTGACGGGTGCCTCCGCGGCACCCACCAGATCCCCGTCGACGTAGAGTTGCAGCCGCCCGGGCGCGCCCTTCCCGGTGGCCAGGTCCGGTTTGCCGGTGGGTTCGAACTCGAACCGTAGGGTGTGTTTGCCCGCCGTGAGCGGTGCTTCGGAGCGAACCCCGTACAGGCCGCGGCCGACGTAGTTGTGCACGAAACGGAGCTTGCTGTCCTTGACGTACATCGAGTAGCCGCCGGCGGCGGTGCCCTGACACAGCAGCACGCCCTCGGCACCGCCCTCGGGGATGTTCACCTCAGCGGTGATGCTGTGCGGGCGGTTCAGGACCCGGGGCCCGGCGAAGAACGGGATCGATTGGGTGTCCGGGTAGTACCGGTACTGCGGTCTTTGGGGGGCGACCAAAGGTTTCTCGGCGACCATCCGGGCCAGCCCGCTGCCGTCGATGGGCAGCACCCCGTACTTTCCTGCCTCCACGTACCAGGTGCCGATCAGCGCGATCAGCCGATCCCGGTGCCGTTCGGCGACGTTGTGGTTCTCGGCGAAGTCCTCGGCGACGTGGTACAGCTCCCAGCCCGTCGCGTCCAGCTCCGACAACCGGTCCGCGCTGATCGGCTGGCCGAACCCGACACCCGCCTCGGCGAACGACGGCCCCGGCCACGGACACACAGCGCGCCACCCGTCGTGGTAGATCGCCCGATGCCCGAGCATCTCGAAATACTGGGTCCGGCGGCGACTTTCGGCGGCTCCGTCGTCGAGGGTGTGCGCGAAGCTGACCCCATGGAACGGTGCCTGGGTCACGCCGCGGATTGTTTTCGGTGCCTGGATGCCGAGCAGGTCCAGGACGGTCGGGACCATGTCGACGATGTGCGCGTACTGCTGGCGGACATCGCCCTTCGCGGTGATGCCGCTGGGCCAGCTGACCAGGAACGGATCACTGACACCGCCCCGGTAGGTCTCCCGCTTCCACCGCCGGAACGGGGTGTTGCCGGCCCAGGTCCACCCCCACGGGTAGTGGTTGAAGTGCTTCGGCCCGCCGATCTCGTCGATGACCTTCAGGCTCTCCTCGAGTGGTTCCTGCGCGTTGTTGAAGAACTGGGCCTCGTTGGTGGTACCGGTGGGGCCGCCCTCGGCGCTGGCACCGTTGTCGGAGATCACCATGATGAGGGTGTTGTCGAGTTTGCCCAGGGTGCGTAGGAAGTCCAGCAGCCGGCCCAGGTGGTGGTCGGTATGGCTGAGGAAACCGGCGAAGACCTCCATCATCCGGCCGGACAGCCGCTTGGCGTCGGGGGAGAGGGAGTCCCAGTCGGGCACGTCCGGGTCGTGCCGGGACAGCACGGCGTCGGCCGGGGTGATGCCCAGTTGCTGCTGGCGGGCGAAGGTGAACTCGCGGTAGGCGTCCCACCCGTCGTCGAACTTGCCGGCGTACTTGTCGGACCATTCCTTGCCGACGTGGTGCGGGGCGTGGGTGGCCCCGAAACACAGGTGCAGGTAGAACGGCTTGTCCGGGTCGACCTGCTGGGCGTCGGCGATGAACCCGATCGACCTGTCGATCAGGTCCTCGGTGAGGTGGTACCCCTGCTCCGGTGCCTTCGGGGGCTCGACCTGGTGGTTGTCGTACACCAGGTCCGGGTACCACTGGCTGGTGTCCCCGCCGAGGAACCCGTAGAACCGTTGGAACCCCCGACCCAGGGGCCACCGGTCGTACGGGCCGACCGCGGTCTCCTCGTTGCTCGGCGTCAGGTGCCACTTGCCGACCATGTAGGTGTTGTAACCGTTCTCCAGCAGGATCTCCGACAGGAACCCGTTCTCCATCGGGGTCACCCCGTCATAACCGGGGAACCCGGACGCCAATTCGGTGATCGCGGCCATCCCGTTGGCGTGATGGTTGCGGCCGGTGATGATGCACGAACGGCTCGGCGAACACAACGCCGTGGTGTGCATGTTGTTGTACCGCAGGCCGTTTGCCGCGATCGCGTCGAAGTTCGGGGTCTCGATCGGGCTGCCGTAGCACCCCAACTGGCCGAAACCGGTGTCGTCCAAAACGATCGTCACCACGTTCGGGGCACCCTCCACGGCCCTCACCTGCGCCGGCCACGCCGGAGACGACTCATCCGTGGTCCGCCCGATCACTCCGGGGAATGACTCGCCGGCCGGGTACTCCTTGATCGCCATCACGTCTCCGTCGCATCGTTGGGTCGGTCGATTGGCTGGTGCTCGACCTTCGTGGTCGACAGGCTCAGCGAACCGTAGACCCGGTCTTGCGAATGTCGCCTCATCCGACACGAACGAGGCCGGCGCCGCGGCCAGGCAACTCACGGGAGGACGGTCAGCGCCATCGACCGGGATCGATCTGGATGTCGAGCGGTGGAAGTCGGTGCGCGTACGAGAGGTCAAGGACACGGCGCAACTCGTCGGGGCCGGCGACCCCGCCGCGCACCACCGTCGCCGGCGGTATCGCGGTCGTACTGAACCCGGCCAGGCAGGATGCCACAACCCGCCCGATCGGGCCACCCACTCAAATCTCGCAGTCGGGCACCTGCGCGCTCCCGTTTATGACCCAGCCGTGTGCTGATGCGGTGGGGCACCGACCGGTCCTGGTGGACTCGGCAATGAGCGGCGGAGTGGCGGTACCGACGCCCTCACGCGGCCGCTGCCGCCTCGATGATCTTGTCGCTGCCGTCATTGACCGCCTTCACCACCGGGCGCCTGCACCCGTTCAGCGTCGATCACCCATTCAGGTGATGCCGCAGCCTCCCGGCGGCCCAACAATGAGACATTGTTCCGTACCAGGAGAAAACGGCCCACCCGGTCCGGTCAACCCTGGACTTTTCCTCACGACGAGGAGATCGATCATGCCCGTCCGACACGCCAGCCGGCAGGACCTCGCCACGTCCGAACCGCACCGCCAGGGGCCGCTGTCGTTCGGCAGGTCGATGGTGTCCGTCGCTGTCCTGCCACGCCGCTATTACCTGGTCCCGGCGACCATCAACGCTATGCACTTCACCGTGACCGCCATCCCGCGGTGGATCGACCGGCGCGACCATCGCAACGGCGCCGGTTCGCCGCCGCCCAGGCGGCCGATGGTGGTGACCATCGCTGTCCTGGCACTCGCCGGGAGGGGACTGCTCCGCGCGGCCGCCACCGGGCCCAGGGGGTCGCAGCGGCCCGGACGCTGAATCCGACCGGTCAGGCGCAGCGGCACGGCCCAGATGTCCTGCGCGCGACTTGCTCGAGGAGCCGCCCCTGGCCATCCCCGACGCATCCTTCTTGCCCGAATCGACGGCGTTGCGTCCCTGAGCGACCTCGTCGCTACCGTGCTCCTATAAGTTCGACACAGCGAAGATTCCATGGCCGCCGGCGAAGCCTGCCGCGAGGGTTTCGGGTTGGTTGAGGTCCGCCTCGAGGGCCTCGTCAGCAGGTCCGCTGTAGGTCTCGGGGTTGCGGGTCAGAGCACGAATCCGGAACGCACCGCGGTCGACCAGCGCGCGCGACGCTGCCTCGCTGCGATCCGCTGGCACCGATGACGGCGATGACCGGTGGGTCGTCAGTCATTGCTCGCTGCCCCAACGGGCGTCTCAGCGTCAACCATGCGGAACATGGGAGTGATGCCTAGGAGCGCGGCAAGGCCAGCGACCACGTGCATGGCGGCCAGAGCTAGCTTGTTCGACGCGATGAGGTCCGCGGTCAGCGGCGCTAGCAACGAGAGCGCCGTCACCACAACGACGACACCGGCGAAGACACGCTGGTTGGACACGCCCACGCGGCGGAGCACCAGCAGCAGCACCGCGGCCAGGACCAGCGGGACGATCGTGAAGACGACCACCAGCACCACGCTCAGCGGGGTCGGCGATCCGCCCTGGGGTACCAGGATCTCCACACCGGCGGCTTTGGCGATGAGATAGACGGCGACGTTGATCACCACGGCTACGGCGATCACCAGACCCGTGCGCCTCCAGAACTGCAGTCCAGCCATGATGCCCTCCTCCAGTTGAATGTTGTATGTGCAACATAGACCCGTTGTTCTTGCATGTGCAATACTGAATTCGTGCCAATAGCCGGAGCGGCCCAGGTCGCCTGGGACGCGTTGCCCAGGTCGGACCGATTCGCCTGGTTGGCCTTTCGCAGAGCCGCCGTCGAACTGATCGCGGTTCTCGATGCAGACCTCCAGAAGCACCTGCAACTCGGCTTCACCGACTTCGACGCACTCATTCGACTGCTCAACGCACCCGACCACACGATGCGCATGGCCGACCTCGCACGGGCCGTCTCCCGCAGTCCCAGTGCGCTCACCCGCATGGTGAGCCGACTCGAGACGCGCCGACTGGTCACTCGCAGTCGTCACTCGGCAACCGAAGTGAGGGTGACGATCACCGCCCAGGGGCTCAGGCTGCTGGACGAAGCGGCGCCACGACACCTAGCCCTCGTCGGCCAGCTCTTCTGGACGCCCCTAACTCCCTCACAGCGCTCCCGGCTCGGCGGCCTATGCCAGCAACTCATCGACAATGCGGACTGCAAAGCGCCATAGGTGGCGTTGGTGCATTGATGGATCCCCCGGCGGAACTGATAATGATCATGGAATCGGAAGACACGGGATCAAGCCGTCAGTGTCCGGGGACGTTCCCAAATCGACTATCCCGACCCAGCGCTCGGCGTGACTGCTGTAGAGCGCCACCCTGGATGAGGATGTTGGCGTCGTTGCTGGTGCGGATGTTCGGTGATGGCGAAGGCCCCGTCCCGTGGTTCGGGGCGGGGCCTTG
>Ga0208588_1000615_pt1 | contig 11376 bp, 9 predicted proteins | sample NGESurshal092012_8_FD_184483 | JGI IMG/M metagenome (GOLD analysis project Ga0208588, IMG submission 184483) | Arctic peat soil microbial communities from Barrow, Alaska - NGEE Surface sample 415-3 shallow-092012 (SPAdes) | ecosystem: Environmental > Terrestrial > Soil > Wetlands > Peat ...
TGGCCGGTTCTGTGCTCGGGTCCACGGTCTCGGTTCCTATCGTCGATCGTGCTAGGCGTGATTGTGCGGGTCGGGTGGAGGAGACGCGCCTGAGGCGCCCTCCCCCACCCCTGTGGTCAGTCCCGCTTCATCATGCCGATGGCTTCCTTCTCCAGGTCGAGGTAGGGCTCGCCCGAGACGTCGACAATCACCCGCAGGATCGTCCCACCGGTGAAGGCCCATGGGCGCTCACCGGGGTAGTCGAGCGTGACGGGGGCTCCGCCGTCGCGGCCGATGTTGAGGCCCTCGCCGCACAGGTTGAACTTGCCGTTCTGGGTCCGGGCTCCGGCGAGGGTCGCGACCATCGTCTCCCCGATGAACAGCGAGAAGGTGCCGGTCGTCTCCGCGGGAGTCTGGGACTCCTTGGCGAACTCCACGCCGAGGACGCTGGGACCTTCGGGGAGGGGCGTGTCCGACACGAGGTGCTGAGCGTCGAGCCCGAGGTAGTTGTACACGTAGTGCAGCTTGCCGTCCTTGACGTACAGGGCGTGGCCGCCGAACTGGTGGCCGTGCGCGAAGAGCGCACCACTCGGTTCGGACGTCAGGTCCACCTCGGCGGCGATCTTGAACGATCGCCCGCGGACGTTGACGGCGACCGCCTCGGGAACCTCGAGCGTGTTCGGGTAGTACACGTAGCGGTTACGGGGTGGACTCATCTGCGGTCGCGGCGTGAGCAGCACCTCGAGGGCCGTCCGGTCCTCCAGCGGTAGTCCGAAGTACTGGCCGGCCTCGAAGTACCACAGCGCGATGAGCTCCTGGAGCAGCGCGGGGTTCTCCTCGGCCAGGTCGTGGCACTCGGAGCGGTCCACGTCGACGTGGTAGAGCGCCCACTTGTCCTCGGCGAAGTGGCTCCAGTCCGACGGGGCTCCGGCGTGCAACGCCTCGGCCTTCCACCCATCGCGCCAGATCGCGCGGGTGCCGAGCATGACGTAGTACTGGTGCGTCTTCTGCGTGGGTGCCTTCGCGTCGTCGAAGCTGTACTTGAAGCTGGTGCCCTCGAGGTCCCACTGGGTGTAGCCCTTGACGACCGCGGGCGGTTCGATGCCGAGGCATTCGTACACGGTGGGGACCACGTCGCTGCAGTGGGCGTACTGGTCCCGGAGTTCGCCCTTGGCCTTGATGCCCTGGGGCCAGTGGACGACCATGGCGTCCGCGACGCCGCCTTCCCAGGTGTGGCGCTTGAACATCTTGCACGGGGTGTTGAACGCGAACGCCCAGCCGGTCGAGTAGTGGTTGTACGTCTCCGGGGAGCCCAGCTTGTCGAGCATGGCCAGGTTGTCCTTCATGTCCGGCACGACGCCGTTGAAGAAGAAGTTCTCGTTGATCGACCCGTTCGGACCGCCCTCGCCGGACGCGCCGTTGTCCGACAGCCACACGATGATGGTGTTGTCGAGCTCGCCGGTGCTCTCCAGGTAGTCGACCAGCCGACCGATCTCGTTGTCGGTGTAGCTCGAGTACCCGGCGTAGACCTCGGCCATCCGTCGCATGAGGACCTTCTCGTCCTCCGACAGGGTGTCCCACGGGCGAACCAGGTCAAAGTCCGGCTGCGGCTTGCCGTCCACGCTGGTCAGCCCCACGAGCGGGTTGATCGGCGAGAGCTCGGTGGACTCCGGGACGATGCCCATCTCCTTCTGGCGGGCGAGGATCTTCTCGCGGATCGCCTCGTAACCCTCGTCGAAGACGCCCTTGTACTTGTCGGCCCACTCCTTCGGGGAATGGTGCGGTGCGTGACCGGCGCCGGGGCAGAAGTACATGAAGAAGGGCCGTTCCGGCGCCACCTGCTTCGCGTCGGAGATCATCCCGATCGCCCGGTCGACGAGGTCCTTGGACAGGTGGTACTTGTCGCCCAGTCCCTCGGCCCACTGGGCCGCGTCCTTGGGCGGGTCGTACGGCTGGTCGATGAACTGCTGGTCCTGGACCAGGTCGGGATACCACTCGCTGGTCTCGCCGCCAAGGAACCCGTAGTAGCGCTCGAACCCGCGCCCGGTCGGCCAGTTGCGCTTCGAGGACGCCATGTTCGTCTCGTCCTCGGGCACGCAGTGCCACTTGCCGAGCATGTAGGTGTTGTAGCCGCGCTCCCCCAGCACCTCGGCGATCGTCGCCGTCTCGAACGGGATGTGCCCGTTCGACCCCGGGAACCCCGTGGTGGCCTCGGCGATGCACGCCATCCCGACCGTCGTGTGCTGCCGGCCAGTCAGGAGCGACGCGCGGGTCGGGGAGCAGATGGCGGTCGTGTGAAACTGCGTGTAGCGCAGCCCGCTGTCCGCGAGCCGCTTCATGGTCGGCATCTCGATGGGGCCGCCGAACGGCTCGAGCGCGCCGTAGCCCGTGTCGTCCCAGACGATGAAGATGATGTTGGGAGACCCGGGCGGCGCCTTGGGCTGCTCGTACGGAGCCCAGTCGGGCGTCGAGGTGCGCACGTCGAGGTTGATCGTCCCGTTGAACGGCTTGGTCATCGGAGCTCCTGCGTTGTCGAACGTTTCGTTGTTTTCGGCCGGTGTGTAGCCGCTGACGGGTGCGGGCTACGTCGTCGGGGAACTGTCGGACTCCACGAGGAGTCCGAGGTCGCGCAGCTCACGCTGGGACTTGTGGGCGATCTTGCGGCCGAGCAACGGCCGTCCGTCGCTGTGCTGGTAGGCGCCCTTGGGCTCCTTCGCCAGCGGCTCCTCCCAGGCGAGGTACAGCGCTGCCATGCGGAAAGCGAACCCGACGACGAACGCGATGCCGGCGCACCACCAGGTGTTGAGCCCGGCGGCGTCGCAGATCAACCACACCACGCTCGTCAGGACTGCCGCGCCGACGAACCACTCACCTCGAATGAACTGTTTCGGTGGAAGGCCAGACGTGACGTCGATGAAGTACCGCCCCGCGGTCGGGCCGATTACGCCCAGGGCCAACGAACCTGCGATGGGCAGTCCCGCGGTGACGCCGGCCTGCACGCCGACGATGGCGTACCAGGGCAGGGAGAACGAGGTCATGAACTGGAACAGACCCTCGCGAAAGAGCTGCCCGCCGGCATAGGCGATCGTGTACCCGATGATTCCTGCTATCAGGCACAGGATGATGTAGGCCGGGTTCGTGAAGGCGCTGGGTACCTTGTTGAGGATGATGTCTCGGGTCGCACCGCCACCGATACCACCGAGCAGTGCCATGAGCAGGATGCCGACGATCGTGAAGTTGCGGTAGTGATCCGGGCGCCGCGCCAGGATCGCGCCGTTGAGGGCGTTCGTGCTCGCGGCGATCAGGTCGATCGTCGTGAACTCACCCGTCCACTTGAAACTGCCCCATTCGATCGGGATGGTCGCCGTTGCCAGAAGGTCGATCATCTCGACTCCTTGCCTCTTCTCCTTGGTTGGGTATCGACGCGCATCGGTTCGCCGACCCGCGCCGTCATGCTGATAGCTCCGCACCTGTGGCTAGCGCCTGCGGCGACTTTCCCTGGCGGCGTCCGATCTCGATGCCGATCCCGAACATGAGGACGGTGTCGATGAGGGCGAACACCAGCGCGGGCGCGAGGTAGGCGCTGTTCCCGCCGAGCTGGGTGGTGATGATGATCAGGCCGATCGGTTGGAATCGCATGCCGGTGACCATCGCCCCCGAGATCGCGACGGGCGCGTTCCGGAGTCCGATGAGCGCTCCCAGCCCCATGAACACCAGGATCATGACGCTCGCGGCCACGAGCACCCACGAGCCGAGGAGGCTGACGATGTCGGCCCAGTTGACGGCGAGCCCGGCCGCGATGGCGATGTAGAGAGCGATGTTGGAGATCTTCTCCAAGCCGGCCTTCCACGCCTCGGCATGCTCGGTGTACCGCGCATGGCCGACAAGTCCCAGGACGAGCGGGACGAGCACCAGCAGGAGGAGGTCCTTGATGATCATCGCGGCGCTGACGCTGGCCCCGGTCACCACCGCCTGGGCCCACAGCGGGGCCGCGACGATGTTGATCAGCTGCAGGACGATGACCAGGGAGACTGCGAGCGCCATGTCAGCGCGTTTGGCGAGCTGCGCGGCCTTCAGCCCGGCAGGTCCGGCCGACGCCACGCAGACCAGCACCAGGCCGACGACCTGGTCGGGGGTGATCGGGAACGCCTTCGCCAGACCCCAGGCGACGAGAGGGACGACGAGCACGTTGATCGTCACGGCCAGGACGAAGACCCACACCCGGCGCAGGGGGGCGACGACCTGGCCGACGGTGAAGCCCATGCCCAGGCTCATCACGAGAGTGACGATCATGATGAACAGACCCGCGTTGAACAGCGAGTTGAACAACTGGTCGACGGTCACAGTGAAAGCTCCTGAATGCTGGACCTGAGTGCTCCGGGTCTGTACGCGACGTGCTCGGCCCCATCCCTCGACATCAGGTCGTCGGCCTCCCGAAGGCGGCGCGCGTCGCGGGCCGGGTCAACCACCACACGTTGTAGATGCCGAAGGCGGCATCAAGGAGCAGCCACAGCGTCGGTGCGGGTTTCCCCATCAGCCAGAAGAACTCGCCGCCGACGATGAGCACGAAGATCAGCCCCTGCAGGACCCAGGCGGCGGTGTAGGCCCACGGGCGCAGCCGCCACCCGCCCCACGCGACGACCAGGGCCACGACCCCGATCGTCGCGTAGAGCGGCTCGAGGGCCGCTCCGCCGTAGTACTGGCGCAGGTCCCCCTTCTCACCTTCGAAGAACGTGCCGAACCGCCAGGCCAGCGTGATCTGGTAGATCCCCAGGAAGACCATCCACCCGACCATGAAGCCGAGGTTGGGTGGTCGTTCTGGGTGACCGGACGGCGCTGGCGCTCCGGGCGTCGACGGCTCAGGTGTAGAGGCGGTCATCGTGGTCCTACCCGGTCGGGTGGTCGAGCCCGTGGTGGGGCTGCGGGAGCTCGTCGTGGGACTTGACGAGCGTGGTCACGAACTGCGTGATGACGCCGAGCTGGATGTGCTCCTCGGGCCGCAGCTCGCCTGGCTTGGGCGGCGTGTACGGATCGGGGGTGCCTGGCTTGATCGGCGGTTCCTTCGCCAGGGTGGAGAGGAACACCCCGGCCGCGGCGGCCATCGGGTGCACGGTCCAGCCGTGCGGGAAGTCGACCTCGTGCTCCTCGCGGGGGTCCCACTCCAGGTTGTAGAGGCGGGGCATGTTCAACGGAGAGAACGTCGACATGAAGCCGTCCTGCTGGAACAGGTGCGCCTTCCACTGACGCCACTTGATGGCCTGCAGGCGGTTGCCCTGGATGCACAGCACCGTGTTGCGGCCGGACTCCTCGGCGTCGCCGAGCAGGAAGTCGCCCATGTCCGTGCCGTCGATGACGCGATCAGCCGGAACCTCGGCGCCGGCCACCTTGGCCAGAGTCGGGAACATGTCGACCAGGTGAACCATCTCGTTGCTGACCTTGCCGGCGGGCACGTGACCGGGCCAGCGCACGAGGCACGGTGCGCGGTTCGAGCCCTCGAGAGAAGTGAAGTAGCCGCCACGCCAGGGACCGGAGCTTCCCTGCCAGGAGCCTCCGGCGGGGTCGGGGTCGATCGCCGGCATGCGGTAGTTGGGGTCGGCGCCGTTGTCCGACGCCCAGACCACGATGGTGTCCTCGGCCAGCCCCAGCTCTTCGAGCGTGTCGAGGATGCGTCCGGTGAAGGCGTCCATCTGGGTCAGCAGGTCCGCGAAGTTGCCGCGCTTCGTGCTGCCGGCGTACTCCGGGTCCGGGATCGGCGGGATGTGCACCTGGGTGTAGGGCAGGTAGACGTAGAACGGCTTGTCGTCGTTCTTGGCACGCGTGATGAAGTCGATCGCGTTCTCGGTGATCTTCCGGTCGAACCCGGCGCGGAACTCCGCGTCGTAGGTCCCGACGGGAACTGCGTCCTCCCCCTTCTTGCGGGAGTAGATCGTCTGCGGCTCCATCGGGACCTGCATCTCGCCGGCGTACGGCGTCGCGGTGACCGGGCCGTCCGGGAAGTAGGACTGCATGGTCCAGAAGACCTCGTCCGCGGTCCGCGGGCTCCACATGGCCTCGTCGAACCCGAAGTCGACCGGGCTGCGGTTCTCGACGTCGCTGCCGAGGTGCCACTTCCCCCACATGCCCGTGGCGTAGCCGGCGTCCGACAGCGACTGGGCCATCGTGATCTCCCAGCGGGTGAGCCCGTCGGGTCCACCCGTGATGGGCACGGTCTGCGTGCCGGAGCGCAGCGGGTGGCGGCCGGTCAGCAGCGCCGAGCGGCTGGGCGTGCACTGCGCCTCGACGTTGAAGTTGAGGAGCTTCATCCCGTCGGCTGCCAACGAGTCGATCCGCGGCGTGGGTGCTCCGCGGAGGATGCCGCCGCCGTAGCAGCCGACCTCTCCCCAGCCCAGGTTGTCCCAGAAGAAGAACACGATGTTCGGCTTCTTGCTGCTCACAACTACTCCTCAGTCGGTTCTTCGGGGGTCAGTTGTCGCCCTGCGCCACTTGGCGCGCTGCGGCTGCGGGTGTCGCCGGTGCGGGCGTCGGGCTTGAGGGTGTCGGCGCCGGCTTGCTCGCGGCGGGGGCTTCGGCGCTCGGCGCCGGAGTTGCTGCTGTCGCCGGCGCAACGGCCGCGGCGACGAGAAGGGCGGGTGCCGGGACACTCGGTGCCAGGTTCTGCTTCTTCTCGTAGCGTGAGCCGAGCTCGGCCATGGTCAGCATGACGACGACGATCGTGACGATGGCGCCGAGCAGCATCATGTCGCCGGCGGTCGTGAACTTGCCGAACGCGAAGATCGCGCAGCAGATCACTGCTCCGGTGTTCTGCTGGGCGACAGCCACCGCTGACACGATCTTGGAGCCACGGTGGGAGTCTCCCGCGGGTCCGACGTTGAGCACGTACGGCGGGCTGAGCAGGTAGCCGACCAGCATGCCGACGAGCGGGAACACCAAGGAGAACGCCATCTGTCCGTAGCCGGCGATGGAGACGAAGTCGGACCACGAGTAGCCGATGAACAGCACGATGTGCGCCATCAGGAACGTGATGGAGATCGGGCCGAGCCAACTACCCAGGGCCATGGTGAGGCTCAGCGAGCGGGAGCGGATCAGCACGCCGATCAGGAACGGCAGGAGCATGAAGACCAGGAGGGGCCAGAGGACCTTCCATGCCGTCACGTCAGCACCGGTGCCCAGAGCGGACTCCAGCGGGGGGACCGCCAGCGGCAGAACGATGAACGTGACCAGCAGGAGCACCGTCGTCGCCGCGGCGCCGTAGCCCACGTTGCCCTTGGCCAGGCTCACCAACCACGGAACGAACGGTGCTCCGCCACAGATCGCCAGCACGACGATGGCCATTTTGACCTGCGCGGCGAACGGGAGCAGCGCGGCGAGCCCGATCAGGATGGCGGGGACGACGACGAACGTGCTGATCAGGAGCATGACGTTGAGTTGGGAATGTGCCTTCAGCGGCGGCCCCATCGAGGCACGAGCGACACCCAGGCCCTGCCCGAGCGACGCGGTCACCACGAAGATGAGACCGAAGGAGACGATCACGAGAAGCAGCGGATCCATGTCTGCCTGCCTGGTTGCCGAGTGTGGAGCCCCGACCTCCTGGTCGGTGCGGGGATGCGTGCTTCCGCGTCTAGGGACCTGCCTCGAGAGACCGGTCAGATGCTGGATCCGAGGGACCTAGCTGTCCGACGGACAGCAGGACGAGACCTACCTCCTGCACGCGGTCGATCAACCCGAACAGCTGGGCTTGGTCCATCACCGGGCCGGTGATGAGGGTCGTGCCGTTGACCCGCGCGAAGGTCATGCCCTCGAACAGGTAGGAGAAACGGTCGCTGAGCTCGCCGTCGACGACGAGCTGGTAGGCACCGGAACCGCTGGCAGAGTTCATCGCGCCTTGAGTGTTGTCACTCGAAGGCCGTCGTGTTCGGTCGCCACGGTGATCTCACCTAGGTGAGATCACGTCCCTTGCCTGGCCTGCGCCGCTCTGTTCAGGGCGTCGACCCGTGACGCGACCCCGAGCTTCTTGTAGATGCTGCGCACGTGGGTGTGGACGGTGTTGAAGGAGATGTAGAGCCGGTCTGCGATCTCCCGCTCGGTGAGCCCGTCGCGCAGGAGCCCGACGATCTCCGTCTCACGGTCGGTCAGGCCGGGTCGGCCGACGACGGCATCTGTGAGGTGATCGGTGATGTGGCGCAGCCGCTGCGGGAGGGCGGCCGGGTCGACACAGCCGTCCGCGATCGCACGGGCTTCCTCCAGTGCCGCCGTCGCCACGTCGGCTTGTCCACTCGCCGCCAACCCGGAGGCGTAGTCCGCCAGGGAGCGGATCAGCTCGGTGGGCTGGCCCCAGGCACGCATCACCGTCACACCGCGCGCGAGCAGCGGCAACGCCTGGTCGTGCGCGCCCCGTGCGGCCAGCGACAGGCCGACAGCACTGTGCGCCTCGCCGACGACGTCGTCGAGCCCGCATCCGGCCGCCAGGTCCGCGGCTTGCTCAGCGAGCACTTGCTGGTCGTCACGTCGCCCGGCAGCCCCAGCGATCATGGAGCGGTAGGCGAGCGAGGACGTGGCCACGATCCACTGCGCGGAGACGACAGCCCGGGTGAAGGCCTCGTCGAACCAGGTGTCGGCCTCGTCCAGATGATCCTGGTAGTAGAGCGCAGCAGCGACCGACCACGCAGCGCACGGGTACCACTTCGACTCGGGCGGTTCCAGCTCGCAGGCTCGTCTCGCGTCGGTCAGCTGGGTGCCGATATCGCCCCACGGCAGTAGCGCCCGCAAGGTCGTCACGCTGGACTCGATGGACGAGAAGCCGTCCGGCAGCCTGCCGGAGGGATAGGGCGAGAAGCGGTCGACGTCGGCGAGAACAGCCGCAGCGTCGGCTCGCTGCCCGCACAGGGACAGCACCCAGGCCTTCACGACCAGCAACCGCACGTCTGCGTCGAGCACCTGGTCGGGAAACCGCTGGAGCCAGCCCAATGTCGTCTGGTACTGACCCGCGTTGGCAAACTCCGGCCAGCAGCCCTGGACCAGTTCGGCAGCGCTGGCGAAGTCCTCGCCGTCCAGCGCGTGGTCGATGGCCGCACGCACGTCTCCGTGGCTGCGGTGCCAGGCGGAGGCCCGCTTGTGCAGCTCCGGAACCGATTCCGGCATGCGACGCTGGAGCTCGACCTGGAGCAGCTGGCCGAACAGGTGATGGAACCGGTACCACTCGTCGCGGTCGTCCAGGGGCACCAGGAACAGGTTCGTCCTGGCGAGCTCGCGCAGATCTCGGGCCGAGTTGGACCTTTCGAGAATCTCGTCACACGACGGTCCGCTGAGCTGCTCGAGTATCGATGACCGGAGCATGAGGTCCTGCAGGTCGGGGTCGTGCGCGAGGAGCACCTCGTCGACGAGGTAGTCCAGCACGTGACGGCTGGACGCCCCGAACGTACTCACGAACGCATGACGGTCGGGGGCTTTGCGCATGGACAGCCCCGCGAGGTAGAGGCCCGCCGGCCAACCCTCCGTACGTTCGACAAGTGCATGAATGTCGTCCGGCGCCAGCCCGAGCCCGAGGCCGATGTTGAGCAGCTCGGTCGCCTCGGCGTCGTCGAAGCGCAGGTCCTCGAGTCGCAGTTCGAGCAGTTCTCCGCGGGCGCGAAGCGTGGGCAACGGCAGGCGGGGCTCGGTGCGGCTGGACATGACGATGTGGACGGTCGCGGGAGCATGGTCGAGCACCCAGGCGAGACTGTCCCGCGACGAGTCGCCGGTGACTCGGTGCACATCATCGAACACCAGATCCACGTGCTCCGACTCCGAGAGATCGTTCATCAGCCGGGGCAGGACCGCCTGCGTGAGCGGCCCGGTGCCGGCGGCACCGGGCTTGGCTGAGGTCACGAGCTGGGGCAGGGCAGCCCTCAGTGCCGCGATCACGTGCGACCACAGCACAGCGGGATCATTGTCTGCCGCATCCAGGCTGACCCAGGCGAGCGGACGTCGACTCGCCCGGCGCGCGGCCCACGTGGCCAGGAGCGTCGTCTTGCCGAATCCGGCAGGGCCGGCCACCAGAGTCAGTCGATAAGGGCGGGCGTCCTCGAGGCGTCGTTGAAGCGACTCTCGCGAGAGTGTCCCCTCGCGAACTGTGGGTGGACGGAGCTTGGTGACCAGCACCACCGGACCCGCGGCGACCGGGTCACGGTCGTCATGCACGTCGTTGCCCCCATCATCGCTGCCGACCCGCGCCCCGTGAGCTTCCAGCCCATCCTCGCTCATGCCTGCGGAACGTGCAGCGCCTCCCCGTTCATGTGAACCGCCCGACGAAGCCACGCGGCGCTCCGCGCAGCGGGGACCCTCACTCCTGGGGCTTAGCGCCTGCGGCTCGTCGCAGGGGCGACGCCGGCGTCGGCCAGGGCGCCCGGATCGAGCCCGGCGAGCAGGGTGGCCGCTCGGACCACCAGACCGAGGTCGCGGTCGCACCGCACGGCGTCGTGGGTGACCTCGTACTGAATCACCAGCCCGTCCATCGACGCGACGAGGAAGTTCGTCAGGTCGGTCATCGTGATCGCGGGAGGGTCGTCCTCGTAGGAGGCGGCGGCTTCGAAGACCTCGAGGGCGGCCGCGGTGTACCGCGCGTACTGCCACTCCGCCAGCCACTCATAGCCTTCGGTACGTCGGCAGAAGATCGTCAGCTCGTACTGCATCAGCTGCAGCCCGTCGTCGCTGACGACGTAGCGCCAGAAGGCGCGCAACCCGTCATCGATCGCCGCGGCCAGCCCGCGAGCCGGCTCGACCGCATCGCGCAGGATCTTCTCGACCTCGAGGGTGATCGCGCCGACGACAGCGGTGAGGAGCTCGTTCTTGTCCCGGAACGCGTAGTGGAACGCCCCCTGGGGTGCGCCGGCCTCCTCGGCGATGCGTCGCGTCGTCGTCCGCTCGAGGCCCTCCCGCGACATCACCTTGATGGCCGCCTCGACGAACTGCTCACGCCGCGCCTCGGCGCTCATCCGGGTCAGCGGGACCAGCTCCTCGAGATGGTTGACGAAACGGGACCTCAGAAGCATACTCGGGCAACCAACTTGGTCAACTGACCTAATTAGTCTGTCTGGAGGCCCCCGTGGTGGACGCCACTCATGCCGACGTCGTGGTCGTGGGAGCCGGCCTCGCCGGTCTGTCCGCGGCCCGCGCCCTGCTCGACGCGGGTGTCGACGTCCGGGTCCTCGAGGCCCGGGACCGCGTCGGCGGACGCACCCACTCGGTCCCCGAGGCCGACGGCCTCGTGATCGAGTACGGCGGCCAGTGGGTCGGCCCGACCCAGGACCGCGCGCTCGCCCTGGTCGAGGAGTTCGGGCTCGAGACGTTCACCCAGTACTCCGAGGGCGACAACCTGCAGCTCACGGACGGCTCCCTGCTGCGCTACCAGGGAGCCATCCC
>Ga0208588_1000616_pt1 | contig 11372 bp, 9 predicted proteins | sample NGESurshal092012_8_FD_184483 | JGI IMG/M metagenome (GOLD analysis project Ga0208588, IMG submission 184483) | Arctic peat soil microbial communities from Barrow, Alaska - NGEE Surface sample 415-3 shallow-092012 (SPAdes) | ecosystem: Environmental > Terrestrial > Soil > Wetlands > Peat ...
GGCGACGCCGACCAGGTAGGAGCCCTGCTCCTCGGCGAAGGTCAGCGACGCGACGTTCGGCACGGCGGCCAGCGAGTTGTCGTCGACGATCGCGAAGTTCACCGTCGGGTTGGCCGCAGCCACCTCTTTGAGGGGGCCGGCGTAGACGAAGCCCACACCGATGATGTCGGTGGCGCCGTCGTCGATCAGCTGGTTGAGCCGGTCGGCCTTGGCCGAGTCCGGTTCGCCCGGCGCAGCGGTCAGTTCGCCGACGATGGTGACACCGGCGGCCTTGGCCTTGTCCAGACTGGCGGCGGCGAGGTCGTTGAACGACTGGTCACCGCGGCCGCCGACGTCATAGGCCAGCCCCAGCTTGACCGCGGCCGGGTCGCCGGTGAAGGCGGCCGCGCTGGAGGCTGCACTGGAGCCGCCGGCCGCACCCGACGCCTTCGCCGACGACGAGGCCGCCGAGGACGCGGCGGAGGTCGCTGCGGCACTGGTACTGCTGCTGGACGAACTGCTGCCGGACGAACAGGCGGCCAGCGCCAGGCCGGCCGCCGCCAGTCCGGCGATGAGCTTCAGGCTTCGAGCTCGACGCACGTGGGTTCTCCTCTTCCTTCACTGCACGCCTCCCCGGTTGGGGGACGCAGGTGCCCGCTGACGCCGATGTCGGCGGGTGGGCATCGTCGGACGTTACCCGGCGGTACGCGGCTCGGGCGAGAGGCGACCCCGCTCCGTAACCGAATTGTGCTGCTATTCGGGTGATTCGTCCGCTTGCCGCACAAAATCCTATTCCCCGGCGGGCACCCACCCGCAATTTACCCCGTACGGCCGCACCCCGAGCGACCTCATCGTTGCACACCGTCACCTTTGGCGGAACGGGGCCAGCCGCGTGCAGCCCGGAACGACCCGGTCCGTCCCGGTCCGGGGTGGGCCCGTCCGGCGAGGATTCACTCCGGGTTGCGCGGTGTGCGCCAACACACGCCGGTTGTCGATCACGTCACACCCCCACCCGGTCGCTCCCGGTGTGCACCCAGGGTTAGCCTGGCAAGAAGATCGCCGTGTGGTGGCCAGGCGGTGTGCAGCGCCGATGACAGCAATCTCTTTCAAATCCCATCATGACGCGTCCGTCGTCGATGCCGGAGGTCGAGAAACGATCATGTCCAACCCCACCACCTTCGCGAGCGGCGAGCGGGTTCCGCTCCCGCGCCGTGGCTCGGTGTACCGCGGCGACGCCGGCATGTGGTCCTGGGTCGCGCACCGCATCACCGGCGTGCTGACCTTCTTCTTCCTGTTCGCCCACGTGCTGGACACCGCGCTGGTACGGGTGTCGCCCGAGGCCTACAACACGATCATCGAGACCTACAAGAACCCCTTCGTCAACCTGATGGAGGTCGGTCTGGTCGCCGCGGTGCTCTACCACGCGCTCAACGGCATCCGGATCATGCTGGTGGACTTCTGGGCCAAGGGCGCGAAGTACCAGCGGCTGATGCTGTGGATCATCCTGGGCGTCTGGTTCGTGCTGATGATCCCGGGCGTCTACTTCATGCTGCAGCGCACCGTCACCGACCTGTTCGGGAGCCCGTCGTGACCGCCGCCTTCGACCCGCCGGCCACCCGCGGGATCGAGGCACCCAGAGCCCCCAAGCGCCGGGTCTCGGGCCGGCGCAGCAATGTCGAGATGTACTCCTGGATCTTCATGCGGCTGTCCGGGATCGTGCTGGTGGTACTGGTTCTCGGCCACCTGCTGATCATGAACGTGCTGGACGGCGGGGTGCACCGGATCAACTGGGGCTTCGTTGCCGGTCGGTGGGCCTCGCCGTTCTGGCAGGCCTGGGACCTGATGATGCTGTGGCTGGCAGAGATCCACGGGGCCAACGGGCTGCGCACCGTGATCAACGACTACGCCCGCAAGGACGGCACCCGGTTCTGGCTGCAGCTGATGCTCGCCGCCTCCGTGGTGCTCATCCTGGGCGTCGGCACGCTGGTCATCTTCACCTTCGATCCGAACATGAACTGACGGGAGCGCGAGGAGATATGCAGTTCCACCGCTATGACGTGGTGATCGTGGGGGCGGGCGGGGCCGGCATGCGGGCCGCCATCGAGTCCGGCAAGCGGTCCCGGACGGCCGTGCTCACCAAGCTCTACCCCACCCGGTCGCACACCGGCGCGGCGCAGGGCGGCATGTGCGCCGCGCTGGCCAACGTCGAGGACGACAACTGGGAGTGGCACACCTTCGACACCGTCAAGGGCGGCGACTACCTGGTCGACCAGGACGCCGCCGAGGTGATGTGCAAGGAAGCCATCGACGCCGTCCTGGACCTGGAGAAGATGGGGCTGCCGTTCAACCGCACCCCGGAGGGCCGGATCGACCAGCGCCGGTTCGGTGGGCATACCCGCAACCACGGCGAGGCCGCCGTCCGGCGGGCGTGTTACGCCGCCGACCGTACCGGGCACATGATCCTGCAGACGCTGTACCAGAACTGCGTCAAGCTCGGCATCGAGTTCTACAACGAGTTCTACGTTCTCGACCTGTTGCTGTCCAAGACCGACGAGGGCGAGGTCTGCACCGGCGCGGTCGCCTACGAGCTGGCAACCGGCGAAATTCATGTCTTCCAGGCCAAGTCCGTGGTGCTCGCCACCGGCGGCGCCGGCAAGATCTTCAAGACCACCTCCAACGCGCACACCCTGACCGGTGACGGGCTGGGCATCGTGTTCCGCAAGGGGCTGCCGCTGGAGGACATGGAGTTCTTCCAGTTCCACCCGACAGGCCTTGCGGGCCTTGGCATCCTGATCTCGGAGGCGGTCCGCGGCGAGGGCGGCATTCTGCGCAACGGGGACGGCGAACGCTTCATGGAGCGCTACGCCCCGACCATCAAGGACCTCGCACCCCGCGACATCGTCGCACGGTCGATGGTCCAGGAGGTCCGCGACGGGCGCGGCGCCGGCCCGAACAAGGACTATGTGCTGCTGGACGTCACCCACCTGGGCCGGGAAGTACTCGAGACGAAACTGCCTGACATCGCGGAGTTCTCGCGCACGTACCTGGGCGTCGAGCCGCTCGAGGAGCCAGTGCCGGTGTTCCCGACCTGTCACTACGTGATGGGCGGTATCCCGACAAACATCCAAGGTCAGGTGCTGGCCAACAACACCGACATCGTGCCGGGCCTGTTCGCCGCCGGTGAGTGTGCCTGCGTCTCGGTGCACGGCTCCAACCGGCTGGGCACCAACTCGCTGCTGGACATCAACGTCTTCGGCCGGCGGGCCGGTGTCGCCGCCGCCGAACACGCCAACGCCAGCGACTTCGCCCCGCTGCCCGACGACCCGCAGGGCACGTTGGTGGAGATGGTGCAGCACCTGCGGCAGGCCACCGGAACCGAGCGGGTCGCCGACATCCGCAGCGCACTGCAGACGTCGATGGACATCAACGCCGCCGTGTACCGGACCGAGGCCACCCTCAAGGAGGCGCTGAACGACATCCGGGTGCTCAAGGAGCGCTACGCCCGGATCTTCATCCAGGACAAGGGCCAGCGGTACAACACCGACCTGCTGGAGGCCGTCGAGCTCGGGTTCCTGCTCGAACTGGCCGAGGTGCTGGTGGTCGGCGCTCTGGTGCGCACCGAATCCCGCGGCGGGCACGCCCGGGAGGACTACCCGAACCGCGACGACACCAACTGGATGCGGCACACCATGGCCTACAAGCAGGGCATGGAACTGACCGCCGACATCCGGCTGGACTACAAGCCGGTGGTCCAGACCCGCTACCAGCCGATGGAGCGCAAGTACTGATGACGACGTTCTCACAGGTCGCGGAGCGCACCGATGGTCCGTACGGGGCCATCGGGCTACCGCCTGTTCCCGAGGGCTCCGTCGTGCTCACCGTGCACATCCAGCGATACAACCCGGAAATCGACGACCTGCCGCACACCGAGTCCTACCGGGTGCCGGCGTTGCCGGCCGACCGGCTGCTCAACGTCCTGCACTACATCAAGTGGTACATCGACGGCACGCTGACCTTCCGACGGTCCTGCGCGCACGGCGTCTGCGGGTCCGACGCAATGCGGATCAACGGCCGGAACCGGTTGTGCTGCAAGGTGTTGGTCAAAGACCTGATCGGCGACAAGAAGAACGAGGTGACCGTCGAACCGATCAAGGGGCTGCCGCTGCTCAAGGATCTGGTCGTCGACATGGAGCCGTTCTTCGACGCCTACCGGGCGGTCAAGCCGTACCTGATCACCTACGGTAACGAGCCGACCCGGGAGTACGTGCAGTCCCCCAAGGACCGCGCCCGGTTCGACGACACCACCAAATGCATCCTGTGCGCGGCCTGCACCACCTCGTGCCCGGTGTACTGGTCCGAGGACGCCTACGTCGGCCCTGCGGCGATCGTCAACGCGCACCGGTTCATCTTCGATTCCCGTGACGAGGGCGGTCAGGAACGGCTGGAGATCCTTTCCGACTCCGAAGGCGTCTGGCGCTGCCGGACCACCTTCAACTGCACCGATGCCTGCCCACGCGGGATCCAGGTGACCAAGGCGATCCAGGAGGTCAAGCGCGCGCTGATGTTCCGCCGCATCTGACGCCCCCTGGTCCGCGCGGATCAACTTCGACTGCGCGGCTGAAGTCGGCAACTCCTGTCACGGCAGTCACATTCGCGCGACGTTGTGCCGCGCAGGGGATGTTGATCCGCGCGGACCAAGGGGGGCCGGGGGCCAGGGCCGGGGCCGCGCCGGGCGGGGCCAGGAGCCCAGGCGGTTCGCTGATCAACGACGCGCCACCCGGGCCGATTCGCCGGTATTGCTGCGTCTTCGATCAGCGAAGCAGCGTGGGCCCGGGATTACTGCCGCCCCCGTCTCGGTTGAACCCTGCAGAAAGCAAACAGGAACAGACGAGAGGAAACACCGGGAATGGCCACGCAGGCATTGACGAAGACCGACTTTGAACCGACGGTGGGCAGCGACGGCATCGTGCTGGTCGACTTCTGGGCCGCCTGGTGCGGGCCGTGTCAGCGGTTCGCGCCGACCTTCGAGAAGGCGTCCGAGGCGCACCCGGACGTCGTGTTCGGCAAGGTGGACACCGAGGCGGAGCAGGACCTGGCGGGGGCGGCCGGCATCCGGTCCATCCCGACGCTGATGGCCTTCCGGGACGGCATCCTGGTGTTCTCGCAGCCGGGGGCCCTGCCGCCGAGCGCGCTCGAGCAGGTCATCAGCGGGGTCCGCGATCTGGACATGGATGACGTTCGCGCGCAGGTGGCCGCGGCACAGCAGGCCGCGGGAGCGAGCCAGACCGTCTGACCCAGCACCACCGCATCGGCACGTTCCGGACCTCTCCGGGACGTGCCGATCTGCGTGTGCACGGCACCCGCCGGCGGCGCCTACCGTCGGGCTCGCCGGCGAGCCGGCCGGCTCCGGCTACAGTCGGGCCCGATGATCACGACACCGCCCACCACCCTCGGCGGCCCGGGCGTACGCCGACGACGATCGCCGGGATGGTTACCCGCCGGCGTCGCCGGCGCAATTCTCGCATCGGTCCTGCTGACCTCACCCACCGCGGCGGCGACGCCGAACACCGATCCCTATGTCCCGCCGAGCGTCACGGTCGAGGCGCCGTCCACCGACGACTGCGCGCAGCGAACCCAACCGCCGCCGCCCGTCGACACTGCCGAGGATGTGCCGCCGGGCGCGGCCGCTCCCACCCCGCTGCCGGTGCCGGCGAACCCGGTGGGCGGCGGCCGTCTGGGCGAGTGCGGGCTGATCGTCCCGGCCGGCGCACCGCCGCCGCCGTCGGACATCTCCGCGGGTGCCTGGTTGCTGGCGGACCTGGACACCGGCGAGGTGCTCGCGGCCAAGGATCCGCACGGCCGGTACCGGCCGGCCAGCACGCTGAAGCTGCTCACCGCCCAGGTGATGCTCAAGAATCTGCAGAACCTCGATCAGGTGGTCGACGGCACCAGCAACGATTCCGACCAGGACGGCACCCGGGTCGGTATCGAGGCGGGTGGCAAGTACAGCGTCCGGCAGTTGATGACGTACCTCATCATCATCTCCGGCAACGACGCCGCGAACGCGTTGGCCAGGACCAACGGCGGGTACGACAAGACGATCGCCGACATGAACGCCACCGCCCTCGCGCTCGGCGCGCTGGACACCAGAGCCGCGACGGCCTCCGGCCTGGACGGCCCCGGTCAGTCGACGTCGGCGTACGACCTGGCCCTGTTCGCGAAGGCGGACATGGCCACCCCGCCGTTTCCGGAGATCGTGTCCAGTGTCGACGTCCGGGTCCCGTCGGCTTCCGACGAGGGCTACATCGCCGCGAACGACAACCAACTGCTCTACCAGTACCCGGGCGCACTGGGCGGCAAGACCGGGTTCACCGACGACGCCGGCAACACCTACGTCGGGATGGCAGCGCAGAACGGCCGCCGGCTGGTGGTCACCATGATGCACGGCAGCCAGCAGCCACGACGCCAGTGGATGCAGGGCGCGTCCCTGCTGGACTGGGGCTTCGCGCTGCCTGCCGGTACGCCGCCGGTCGGCATGCTGGTCGGTTCGCTGGCGCGGGCCACCGCGGTGCCTGCTCAGCCGACCCCCAGCACCGGGGTGCCGTTGAGCGGCCCGGCCTCCGCCCAGCGCCCCTCGGCCGAGCCGAGCGGGCCGTCGAGTTCCGCGGCGGCCGCCGAGCCGGCGGCATCAACGTCCGGGGGCGTGCCGACCGCGATCGTGCTGGCCGGGGTCGGCCTGCTGATCCTCGGGCTCGGGGTGCTCCTCCTGCTCCGCCGCCGGCACCTGAACAACCGGCCCACCTTCGCCGGCGATGCGAAGCCGGTGGATGCACCGCAGGCGGGTGAGACCGCCCCGGACGGCGCGGCCGACGAGCCACCACCGCCCACCGAACCCCCGGCAGCGGAACCGACCGGGCCCGCTGCTCCCGAGGATCCCCCGCCGGCTGCCGCACCACCCGCACCACCCGCACCACCCGCACCACCCGCACCACCCGCACCACCCGCACCACCCGAGCCAGCCGGGCCACCCGAGCCAGCCGGGCCACCCGATACGCCGGGCGGCACCTGACCGGCGGGCCGAAGGCTCAGCGCCTGCGGCGCCCGACACCCCACCCGACGGCCGCGCCGACCCCGAGCAGCGCTGCGGTGCGGGTGGTCGATGGGTCCTTGCGCACCAGCAGGGTGGCTTCCGGCACCTCTGGCAGCGGCCCGTCAGCGAGTTCCGGGCCGCCGTCGGCGGTCGCGATCCAGGCCGCGATGAACAACACCAATTGTGCGACCAGGTTGAAGAAGAACAGCAGCGCGATGACCGGGCCGAAGACGGCCGCCGTCTTGGACGTGGTGGCGACCCCGGGCAGCAGCACGATCAACGCGTACTTGAGGATCTCGAATGCGATGGCCGCCAGGATCGACCCGCGCAGCCGGGCCTTGAACGGCGACCGGAGTTCCTTGCCCGGCAGCACCGTGTACACCCAGAGAAAGATCAACACGTCGGCCGCCATCGCGATCAGCAGGGTGATGATCGTGATCACCGGCCCGAGCCATTGCCTCTCGCCCAGCCCGAGCCAGTCCAGCACCTGGGTCGCGAACTTCGAACCGAAGGTGCTCAGGCCCAACGAGGCAACGATGGCGACGCCGAGGCCGACCAGCGACCCCAGGTCCTTGAGGGTGGCGATGACGATGTTGTCGACGGTGGCCTTGTCCTCCTCGAACTCCGGCCGCCAGATCGCCCGGGTCGCCTTCCGCAGGTTGCCCATCCAGCCGATTCCGGAGTACAGCGCGATCAACAGACCGGTGATGCCGATGCCGAGCGGATTGGCCACCACGCTGTCGATCAGCCCGGTGATCGGGTCGGCCAGGCCTGCCGTCAGCAGCTTCGCGACCTCGTCCTTGAGCTGGGTGAGCAGCTCCTGGTTGTTCCGCAGCACGATGCCACCGACGGCGAACGCGACCATCAGGATCGGCACCAGCGACAGGAACGAGAAGTAGGTCATCGCGCCGGCGAACTGGCTGCCGAGCCGGTCGCCGTACCGGGTGATGGCCCTGATCAGGTGTTTGACGGCTTTGCGGGACGCGATGCGCTTGCCCCGCAACACCATCCGCCCGACAAGGGTGGGCTTCGCCGCGGCCGGCGCCTTGCTCCCGGTCCCCCCGCCGGCGGCCGGCTCGGCACCGGCCGGCTGCCCGTTCCGGGCGGCCGGCTGGCCGGGCAGCGGTGTGGCGAGGGACACCGGCCTGCCCGGCACCCCTCCAAACACTCCTCCCCGCGCCTGCGCGTCGGCGGTCGAACTGGTCGGAACGGCCATGGGACCTCCAGGTGTCGGGCGGCGCGGGCATTCTCGGTGATTCGTCGCGCGCTCGCGGATCGATTGGTCTGCCCCCGCCGCGGGCGACGATGCCCAAGGAAGACCTCAGGAACGGAGCAGACCGACCTTGTCGTACACAGCGGCGACCGTCGCGTCGGCAACCTGCCGGGCACGGACGGCGCCGGATGCCAGCACCGTGTCCATTTCCCCGGGGTCACCCAGGTAAACCGCCACCCGCTCCTGCAGCGGCGTCACGAAGGCGGTGAACGCCTCGGCGAGGTCGCCCTTCAGGTCGCCGTAGCCCCTGCCCTGGTACTGCACCTCCAGGTCCGGGATGGCCGTGCCGGTGAAGACCGAGAGCAACGACAGCAGGTTCGACACCCCCGGCTTGGCCTGCTCGTCGTAGCGGATCTCCCGCCCGGTGTCGGTGACCGCGGATTTGATCTTCTTGACGGAGGCGTTGACCGGCGCCAGCAGATCCAGCGAGCCGCCGGGCGACGACTTGCTCATCTTCGCGCTCGGGTCGGACAGGTCGTAGATCTTCGCGGTCTCCTCGAGGATGTACGGCTCCGGCACGGTCAGCGTCGGCCCATAGCGGGAGTTGAACCGCTGCGCCAGTTTCCGGGTCAGCTCGAGGTGCTGCCGCTGGTCCTCCCCCACCGGCACGGAATCGGCCTGGTAGGCCAGGATGTCCGCGGCCTGCAGGATCGGGTAGGTGAAGAGCCCCACGCTGGAGCGGTCGGTCCCGCCGCGCTGCGACTTGTCCTTGAACTGCGTCATCCGGCCGGCCTCGCCGAAGCCGGTCATGCACTCCATCACCCAGGACAACTGGGTGTGCGCCGGAACCTGCGACTGCACGAACAGCGTTGACCGTTCCGGGTCGATGCCCAGGGCGAGCAGTTGCGCGGCGGCCACTCTCGTCCGCTGCCGGAGCACCACAGGGTCCTGCTCGACGGTGATCGCGTGCAGATCCACGATCGAGTAGAAGGTCTCGTGGGTGGACTGCAGGTCCACCCACTGTCGCAGCGCACCGAGGTAGTTGCCGACATGGAACGAGTCGGCGGTCGGCTGGATCCCGGACAGCACCCGGGGGCGGGCTCGAGGCGCCACGGGCGGCACCTGCGGGGAAGACGAACTCATGACGGGGATCTTGCCATCCGGGCAGGGCCCTACCCGCCCACCGGGCGGATCTCGATGCGGGCGATCCGGCGGCCGTCCATCTCGGTGACGGTCAACACCCGGTCCTCGCAGACGACCGAGTCGCCCGGCGACGGCAGCCGACCGAGCCCGGCCATCAGGTAGCCCGCGGCGGTGTCGTACGGCCCGGGCGGCAGCACGATGCCCGTCATCTCGGCGAAATCGTCGAGGTTGAGCCGACCGTCGACCTCCTCGTGGCGCCCCTTGCGGGCGGGTATCCCGGCGAGCTCCCGTTCGCCCTGCTCGACCACCTCGCCGACGATCTCCTCGACCAGGTCCTCGAGCGTGACGATGCCGTCCGTCCCTCCGTACTCATCCACCACCACCGCGAGATGCTCTCCGGTGGAACGCATCTCCTGCAACGCATCGAGGACGACCTTGGTGCCGGGCATCACCGTCACCAGGTGCGAGACGTCACCGACACAGGCCGCGCGGCCGAGCGGGTGACTCGGCGCCAGCAGGTCCCTCAGGTGCACCACCCCGACGATCTCGTCGGAGTCCCGGCCGATCACCGGGTAGCGGGAATGCGGGTGGGCCAGCGCGATCCGGGCGGCCCGCGAGAGCGACATGGTGGCCGGCAGGAACTCGACGTCGGGCCGCGGCACCATCACCTCGCGCACCCGGGTGGTTTCCGCCGCGAAGACGTCGACGATCATCCGGCGCTCGACACTGGTCAGCGACTCGTGGGCCAGCACCAGGGAGCGCAGTTCGTCCTGGCCCATCATTTCGCCGCGGGCGTGGGGGTCGCCGCCGAACAGCCGGACGAACAGATCCGACGACCGGCCCAGCAGCCAGACGATCGGGGTGAACAGCCTGGCCAGCACCGAAACCGGTCCCGCGGCCGCCAGCGCGATCGTCTCGCTGCGCTGCAGGCCGAGCCGCTTCGGGGTGAGCTCGCCGAGCACCAGCGAGCAGAACGAGATGACCAGCGTCACCCCGACCAGCGCGACCGGCTGCGCCACGGTGGGCCGGACGCCCAGCTCCAGGAGGTACCCGGCGAAGTTCTCGGAGACGGTGGCGGCGCCGAAGGCGGACGACAGCATCGTCGCGACGGTGACCCCGATCTGGACGGCGGCCAGGAACTGGGTCGGGTTCGACACCAGCTTCTCCAGCCGTTGACCGTTGCGCCCCTTGGTCGCGGCCAGATGCTCGACCTGGCTCTGCCGCAAGGAGATCATCGAGACCTCGGCGGCGTTGAACACGCCGCCGATCAGGATGAACACCAGCACCACCAGGATGTCCCAGGCCAGCGCGTTCATCCGGCCGACCGCCGATGCGGATCGCCGTCGCCGGGTGCCCGCGCGGCAGACCCGGAGCTGGCAGGCGGGGGGTCCACGGTCAGTGATGCTACGGCCCCCGGGGGCGCCGGGGCGTCAGGCGATGACACCTGAGGCCGGGCCGCCCCAGGCCCACCGCCTCAGGCCATGTCGTCCAGCGGCCGCAGCTCGTCGGCATAGGACACCGACCGGCGGCGGAGTTGGCCTCCGGCGCCGAGGTCGTACTGGCCCATCCGCCACAGTGGCGGCGAGTAGGCGTGCACGGAGACGCTGCCCGGGTCGCGGCCGGTGAGCCGGTGGATATGGTCCGGGCCGAAGCTGAACGCGCTGCCGGCGTGGATCTCGGTCTCGATGCTCGGGGTGCCGATCGCCAGGTTGTGCTCGGTGAGCGTGCCCGCTGTGACGGCGACGGCGCCGGAGGAGATGTCGTGGTCGTGCCAACCGGTGTCGTTCTGCGGGGTCCAGCACAGCAGCCAGACATCGACATGGGTGTCCCGGTGCAGGCTGACGTAATGCCGCTTGTCGTCGCTGAACGCGATGTGCTCGGCGAGCGTGCCCGGCTGCGCGGCGATCGAGCAGGCCAACGCCAACAGCTCGTCCTGCTCCAGATCGC
>Ga0208588_1000621_pt1 | contig 11323 bp, 8 predicted proteins | sample NGESurshal092012_8_FD_184483 | JGI IMG/M metagenome (GOLD analysis project Ga0208588, IMG submission 184483) | Arctic peat soil microbial communities from Barrow, Alaska - NGEE Surface sample 415-3 shallow-092012 (SPAdes) | ecosystem: Environmental > Terrestrial > Soil > Wetlands > Peat ...
TGTGGCGTCCATGACGTCCCTGGCGGCGGTACACGCCGTGCTCCCGCCACATCGCTATCCGCAGGACAAGATCACCGAGGCGTTCGCCGAGCACGTGCTCGGCGCCACCAAGGGTCATGAGGTCGTCCGGCGGATCCACGCCAACACCAGGGTGGGCAGCCGCTATCTGGCCCTACCACTGGAGCAGTACAAGGAGCTGACGAGCTTCACCGACGCCAACAACGCTTACCTGGAGGTCGCGGTCGAGTTGGCCGTCGAGGCGATCGGCGGCGCGCTCGAGCAAGCGGGGATTGCGCCCGACGAGCTGGACGTCATCTTCTCCACGACCGTCACCGGCCTCGGCGTGCCGTCGCTGGACGCCAGGATCGCGGCCCGGCTGGGGTTCCGGCCGGACATCAAACGCGTCCCGCTGTTCGGCCTGGGCTGCGTCGCCGGCGCCGCGGGCATCGCCCGCCTGCACGACTACCTGCGTGGCTGGCCCGACCACGTCGGGGTGCTGCTGTCGGTCGAGCTGTGTTCGCTGACCATCCAGCGGGACGACACGTCGATGGCGAACCTGGTGGCCAGCGGCCTGTTCGGCGACGGAGCCGCCGCGGTGGTCGCCGAGGGGTCGGAGCGAGCGAAGCGGTGCGGGCGGACCGGTCCGACGATCATCGACACCCGCAGCCACCTGTACCCGGACACCGAGGGCGTCATGGGCTGGGACATCGGTTCCCAGGGATTCAAGATCGTGCTGACCGCCGAGGTCCCCGATCTGGTGCACCAGTACCTGGGGGCGGACATCCGGCGCCTGCTGGCCCAGCACGATTTGACGGTCGAGGACGTGGGCGCCTGGGTGTCCCACCCCGGCGGCCCGAAGATCATCGAGGCCATCGAGGACGAGCTCGGCGTCGGGCCGCAGGCATTGGAGATGACCTGGCTCTCGCTGGCCGAGGTGGGCAACCTCTCGTCATCCTCCGTGCTGCACGTGCTGCGGGACACGCTGCGCGACCGGCCGCCGCCACCCGGCAGCCCAGGGATGTTGATGGCGATGGGCCCTGGATTCTGTTCCGAACTCGTCCTGCTCCGGTGGTGAGGTCGCGATGATTGCTTACACCCTGTTCGTGCTGGCCGTCGGCGCGGAGCGGCTGGCCGAGATGGTGGTGTCCAAACGCCACCTGAGCTGGGCGCTGCGGCACGGTGGCAAGGAATACGGCGGCGGCCACTACCCGGCCATGGTGGTGCTGCACACCGCGCTGCTGGTCGGCTGCGTGGTCGAGGTGTGGACCCTGGACCGCCCGTTCCTGCCCGTCCTGGGCTGGAGCATGGTGGCGCTGGTGATAGCCTCGCAGGGATTGCGCTGGTGGTGCATCGGCACCCTGGGGCAGCGGTGGAACACCCGCATCGTGGTGATCCCGGGCCTGCCGCTGGTCGACCGCGGGCCGTACCGGTGGTTCCGTCACCCGAATTACGTCGCGGTCGTGGTCGAGGGCATCGCGTTGCCGATGGTCCACACGGCCTGGATCACCGCGCTGGTCTTCACCGTGCTCAACGCCTGGTTGCTGCGGGTGCGGATCACTGCGGAGAACGCCGCCCTGACGCTGGCCGCGCCGGCGGCTGCCACGTCGCCGGAGACTGCCACGTCGCCGCGGACCTCCGCACCGTCGTGATCGATGTACTGGTGGCCGGAGCCGGACCCGCGGGCCTGGCCACCGCGCTGTTCGCGGCCCGCGCCGGCCTGACGGTGACGGTCGTCGACCCGCGACCGGCGCCGATCGACAAGGCCTGCGGTGAGGGTCTGATGCCGGGTGCCGTGCGCGCCCTGCACGAGCTCGGGGTCGACCCGCCGGGCCTGGATTTCCGCGGCATCGGCTACCGCGACGGCAGGCATCGGGCGGAAGCGCTGTTCCGCTCCGGACCCGGACGGGGCGTTCGCCGTACCGACCTGCAGGCGACCCTGCTGGCAGCCGTGCACGCCAGCGGGGTACCGGTGCTGCAACGGGCGGTCTCGACCATCGACGAGACCGGGGAGTCGGTGACGGCCGCCGGGCTGACGGCCCGCTACCTGGTCGCGGCCGACGGGCTGCACTCCCCGATCGCCCGGGCACGGGCCCTGGTCCTCCCCCCGGCCCGGTCGAGGAAGCCACGCTGGGGCTTGCGGCGGCACTTCGAGGTGGCCCCGTGGTCGGACCTGGTGCAGGTGCACTGGTCACCCACCGCCGAGGCCTACGTCACGCCGGTCGGCCCGGGGTTGGTCGGGGTAGCCGTGCTCAGCAGCGACCGGGCACCGTTCGACGAGCAATTGGGTCAGTTCCCGGAACTGGCCGACAGGCTCGGCGGCGCCAAGGCCGGACCTGTCCGCGGTGCGGGCCCGTTGCGGCGGCGCACCAGCACCCGGGTGGACGGTCGGGTCCTGCTGGTCGGCGACGCTGCCGGCTATGTCGACGCGCTGACCGGCGAGGGCATCGCGGTATCGCTGGCCTGCGCAAAGGTCCTCGTTGGGAGCCTGGTTGGCGGTCATCCTGAACGCTATGAATCGCGGTGGTCCCGGGAGTCGCGCCGCTACCGCGCGCTGACCAGTTCCCTGCTCTGGACCAGCGGCCGGCCGGCGCTGCGCCGCCGGTTGGTGCCGGCGGCACAGCGGGTGCCCTGGGCCTTCGGCGCCGTGGTCGGTCAGCTCGCGCGGTGACGCCGTAAGCCTGCAACGGCCCTGGGCCCAAACCCGTTGTCGGTGCTCCTCGCTACCGTGGCCAACGTCCCACGACAGCTCAGCGCAAGGAGATGACGAGCATGGATTGGAAGCTGGAACTGGTGGCCGTCCCGGTCACCGACGTGGATCGGGCGAAGGCCTTCTACGCCGACAAGGTCGGTTTCAACGCCGATCACGACCATCGGGTGTCGGACGAGATCCGTTTCGTGCAGCTCACCCCACCGGGATCGGCGTGTTCGATCGCGCTCGGCACCGGGATCACCGACGCGCAACCGGGTTCGGTCAAGGGACTGCAGATGGTGGTCGCCGATATCCACGCCGCACGTGCCGAACTCACCGCGCGGGGCGTGGAGGTGAGCGACGTCCGGGACTTCCCGTGGGGCCGGTTCGTGTTCTTCGACGATCCGGACGGCAACAGCTGGGCCGTTCAGCAACTCGTCGGGCGGAATTGACGCCCGGCCGACCTTGAAGCGGCCGCAGGCACGCGGGTCACGGCCGGCCCTCGTGCATCTGCCCGACCACCTTGACGATCCGGCGCTGCCTGGTTTCGGCAGTCTTCGCACCCTCGATCGACAGCACGTGACGCAGACGGTTGCTGTACGACAGGCCGTCGAAGAACGACCTCGCCTGCGGGTCGCCGTCCAGCGCATCGCCGAGATCCTGCGGAACGGTCACCTCACGAGGCTCGGTATCGAGCTCGATGTCGATGTCCACCTCGTCGCCGGCGGCCACCCCGGCGGCCGTTCGCTGCTCGGCGCTGACGGGGAGCATGAACACCCCGCCCATCGGCGCGACGCTGGTGCGGTAGGTGTGACCGTTGATCGTCACCCTGACCGGTGGGCGCTTGCCTCCGTCGAGGCCCGTCACGACCTCCGGTGGGACCTGGATGCCGGTTGCGGTCTTGCCGGCGAGCTTCACCGTCCCGTGGAATCTCATGGGTGGCAGTATCGCAAGTCGCTGTCGGCGGCCCTACCGGCCGCCGACAGCGGGCAACGCAAGGGCAAGTCCGAGCGTGCCGTCAAGGAGCATCAGACCTCGTTCCTCGAACTCGGCGAACACCTCCTGTATCTCCTCCACGTGCATGCCAACCCCGTGACGTTGACGTACGGCGGCAGCGCTGATCGGTCGGTCCGTGCACGCGAGATAGATCTCCGCGATATCCCCTTTGAAGGTATGGGTGCCTTCGCGGCCGGGATAGCGGCCGTCATATATCTGCAAGAACCGCGGGGCAGACCAATACTTCAGGACCGGCGACCTGGCCGCCCCTTTGGCCGCCGACCAGTCACTGAATGCCTTGCTGAGGCCGACGTACGCTTGCACAGGAAGCGGATCGGCCAATTCATAGTCGAAGAAGTACGCTACCTTCTCCAGATCAATCGAATTTGGATAGATGTAAGGATAGCTGCGATCCGGTCTACGTGATCGCAACCCGAAGGATTCCGGATTGGAATACAGCGGGCTGAAGCGCTCCATCCAGATACGCCCGACACTTGCGGGAGGCTGCAGATGAACCAGCCGTGGAAGGACTGCGGCCTGGTCCGCGTAGTCCTGCTCCGTCTCGCCCGGGAATCCCCATAGGATGTTCCAGGAGACATCGATTCCATAGTATTGCGCCCATCGCAGAACATTCACATTCTGGGCGGCTCGCACTCCTTTGCGCATCAACGCCAATACGTGCGAACTCAGTGACTCCAGGCCGGGCTGGATCCGAGTAATGCCGGCCTGCGCCATCATCCTGAGATCATCTCTCGCGAGATTGGCCTTGACTTCGTAATAGATTTCGTAGTCCGCACCGCTCGCCACCAGCGCCGGCAGCAACGTTTGGAAGTATCGTACATCGAGAATGTTATCGACGGCTTCGAAAGAGAAACTGCGGTACCAACGGGCCAGCTGGCCGAGTTCTTCGAGTATCCGATCCGCGGACTTCGAGCGAAATGCCATCGTCGTCCCGTTCAACCCGCAGAAGGTACAGTGATGTTTCGCACCCCACCAGCAGCCCCTGCTGGTCTCGAACGGGATCCACACGGCGCGACGGGCGGTTCGCGAGATCACCCCCAGATCTTCGGCACGCGTGAAGTATTCGCTGTAGTCCGGGGTGGGTAGCTCATCCAGCGTGGCAAATGGCGGTTCCGGCGAAGCAGCCACCAGGCGGTCCTTCATCTGCCGCGCAACCCCTGGCACCAAACCCGGATCTTCGCCCAGCGCCAAGGCGCTGAGCAGCATGGGAAATGCCCGGTCACCCTCGCCGATGACCGCCAGGTCGATGAAGTCCAATGCCCGGACGAGCTCCAAGCCCATCTCGCCATCGAAGTTGGCGCACCCGAATACAGTAACAATTTCCGGGTAACGCTCTTTCAATCGGCGCGCGAGAGCGAAGGATGCGGTGTTCTGCTGGAATGTCGAGCTGAAGCCGACAACACGAAGATCATCCCAGGCGTACTCTTCCATCAGCGCATCCAGGTAATCCGGAACATCGCGCTGCTGGATACCTAGGAGTCGATCAAGGTCGTGACTCATTGCGACCTCGGGATGCTCTTCGCTGAAGTCAGTCAATATTCGACCGTCGCGATCGGGTGATTGGTCCGGAAAGGCTTCAGGAGAAAACAACCAATCGCCAAGCATCAGCCCGCGGTGCAGAGACAAATCGCGGTAAACGTCCGCACCAATCCGCAGCGCAAAGTCCAGATTTGCGTGAAGAGTACGAACTGGGAATCCGTGCGCATTCCCGATCGCCTTGAGCAGACCGAGCTGGATCGAGGGACGGTCGATGTCCATGAAAGGCATCGAGACAATCACTGCCGGCCACTTGGAACGCTGGGCCGCGGTCGTCGTCGGAATCGGTCTCGGCAGTTCCGACGGCGCAATGCCGTCCAGCGTCAGATGGCGGATGGTCACCCCCTACTCCTCTCGCACTTTGTGGAGGGTCGTCAACCATCATCAAGCGGGTGACCTACTAGATTCCGATGTGGAAAGTGGGTGCGGGCGGTCCATCCTCACCTTGTTCGAACGACTGAATGAATCTGTCGCGGGCGGTCAGTTGAAGGGCTTCCCATGCAACATCCAGGATCGAGTCCAGCAGGGCCTTCTCCTCGGGTGACAGTTCCTCCCCGAGAAGCTCTCTCAGCCGGATCGCCAGTCGCTCGATATCGTTCGGTGTGACCATAAGGACCTCCTCGATCGGAGGAATAGCCAGACCTAGTGGTACTAGAGCATCGGTCGGAAAGCAACCTCATTCGACGGCCAGCACCGGGGGGGTTCCTGCTCACCTGCAATCGGCGCCGGCGATCGTCGACCGATCATCCTCCGACGCCAGCACCCGAAGTCAGTTGGTCCGAGCTCACAGGCCTGAGGTCACCGTTCGGGGTGCACTCTCAGGGCTGAACTCCAACAGTTTCGCCTGCACGAGGTTAGCGTCGGGATGGTTGAGCTGGTGGAAAATCGTCAGGGCAAGAGCCCAGTTTTCGCGCGCGGACTGTTCGTCACCCGCGCTCCGGTAGCTGTCGCCGAGATGAGACAGAGAATTTGCCTCGTCGAACGGGTCGTCGAACTCCCGGTACAGGGTGAGCGCGCGCCGGTAGAAGGCAACACTGTCGCGGTGATTGCCGAGCCGACGATGGACAAAGCCCAGGCTGTCCGAGGTTTCCGCCTCGCCATAGCGGTCACCCGTCGTTCGTTGCAGCGTCAGCGCCTGCTCACAGAAGGCGAGGCCGAGATCTTCTTCGGCCAACTGGGCGTGGAACCAGCCGACTGCATTGAGCGCCTTACCTTCGCCAAGCTGGTTACCGGCTGACTTGAACAATCGCAACGCCCGCTCGGCAAAGCCCAGACCCTCCCCGAAGCGCCGCTGCACGTCGAATATTCCGGCGAGACTCAGATGAGTGTGCGCCTGGCCGTTCTGATCACGGAGGGACTCGTACCCGTGCAGGGCATGACGAAGGTGAGCGATCCCCTCTTCGTAGCGGCCCAGCCGCCCTTGAGCGCGTCCCCACTGGCGGTAGGCCAATGCTATGGCGGGACCATCGACCAACCGATCGGCGGCCTCGGCGGCGAGTCGCTGGGAATCCGCCCAGTCGTGCCAATGACCATAGTTGTTGAAGTACGGGGTCAACGTCCAAGCCAATTGGCAGACCTGGGAATCGAAACCCACCATGACGGCCTGCCGGAGAACGGCCAGGAGAGCGGAATGCTCAGCGGTGAACCAGATCCGTGCCGTCTCGACGTCGGCCAAATCCTCGACAACGACAGTTCGGTGGACAGCTTCGAAGGTGATCGGGTCGGCCTCCTGGGGGTTGAACACTCGTGCGGCCCGGCGAGCCGTGTGGACATAGTGGTCGAGAACCCGACGGGCAGCTTCGTTGCGGTCGGCGACCGAATCAACCGTCTGAGTCTGCTCGGCGGCGTAGGCGCGAAGCAGATCATGGAAGGCAAAGCGCCCTGGTTCACCTTCTTCGACCAGGTGCGCCGCCGCCAACTGTCGCAGGGTGCGGCGGGCCAGCGGTAGCGGGAGCCCGGCCAGGCTCGCGGCCGCCGTGACGGAAATGCTCGGGCCCGGGTGCCAACCCAACAGTCGGAACAACCGCTGGGCCTGGTCGTTCAGCCGGCGATAGGACCAGGAGAAGACAGCACGGACATTCGTCGCGTCGTCGTCACCGTCGAACGCCTCGGGTAACCCCTGAGCCTCATAAAGCTCCGCGGCCAGCGCCGCCAACGGAAACGTCTTGGGCATGACCGCCGCCCGGGCGGCGACGATGGACAACGCCAGTGGCAACCTCGCACAGGACGCGATGATCTCGTCGACCGCCCTCAGGTTCGACTCGACTCGCTGCGACCCGAGTCGGCGGATCAGAAACCGCCGCGCCTCGCTCACGGTCAGGAGGTCGACGAAGAGCGAATGGGCACCCTCGGCGGCAACCAGCCCGGTGAGCAGGCTCCGGCTGGTGACGACGACCGCGCAACCATCGGAGCCGGGCAACAGTGGCCGTACCTGCTCCGAATCCACCGCGTTGTCCAGGACGATCAGCACGCGGCGGCTTGCGGTGAGACTCCGATACAGGGCCGCTTGCGCATCCAGGTTGACCGGAATGCGCTGCGGCGGCACCTCGAAGGCGTCGAGAAAACCACGGATCGCGTCGGGCGGTTCCATGGGCGGTCCACCCGGATCGAATCCGCGGAGGTTCACATACAACTGGCCGTCCGGGAACCGATCCTTGACGTGATGGGCCCACTGCACGGCCAGCGTGGTTTTCCCCACTCCGGGGGTGCCGGCGATGGCGGCGACAAGCATTCCCTGCGGCGCACGAGTGGTGAGCAGCTCGTCCAATTCCTCGAGTTCCTCGGTGCGTCCCGTGAAGTCCCCCATGCCGTGCGGCAGTTGAGCAGGAACGCGCGCCTGATGAATCGCAGCGGCGGTGGTTGCGGCGGTGCGGGTCGCGGTGGCGGCGGTGGGGGGTGCCTCCAGTGCGGAGTCCGCGGCGAGGATCTGTTGATGGAGTTCCTGCAGGTGCTGCCCGGGTTCGACGCCCAATTCGTCCCGCAGGTATTTCCGGGTGTCCCGAAAGGAGGCGAGGGCCTCGGATACCCGCCCACTGCGGTAGAGCGCGAGCATCAGCAAACCTCGCAAGCGTTCGCGCAGGGGATGCTCGGACGTCAGCTGCTGCAATTCGGCAATCAGGTTGAAATGGCGACCCAGGGCGAGATCGATGTCCATCCGTTCTTCGATGGCGGTGATCCGGCGCTCGGCAAGTCGGTCCCTTTCGGCGTCCAGCCACGGACTGCTCAGACCCTCGCACGCCATTCCCCGCCAGAGCCGCAATCCCCCGTGCAGTGAGGCTGCGGCCGCAGCCAGATCACCATCCGCGCGAGACAGCCGTGCGCTCTCGACGGCGCGGATGAACGTGTCGAGGTCGAGCCGACCCGGCGCCAGGTTCAGCAGGTAGCCCGCCTGCGTCCAGGTCAGCAATGCAGAGCCGCCGGCTGCCCGGTCGGGCTCGATCGCACGGCGGAGCCCTGACACATGCTTCTGCAACAGGTTCACCGCGTAGGTCGGTGCATCCCATCCCCAGATCGCCTCGATCAGCTGCTGACGTGCGATCGGTCGGTTGGCGTGCAGCAGCAGCACCGCCAGCACGACGCGCTGCTGCAGCGAACCCAGTGGGACGTCGATCTCACCACGTCGCGCGCGCAGCGGCCCCAGCAGATCGAAGTGGACACCGTCGCCGGCCGGCTCGCCCGTCACCACTTCCTGCCCCGGGGTTGACTGGGCACTGCTCACCGCACAGCTCCGAGCCATTTCGGGCGTCCACGCACCTGCCGGAGCACAACGCAGTCACCGGAACACGTGGTGATTCCGGTCGGAAGTCCAGCACTCAGTCCAGCGGCCATTCCAGCCCCTGCCGTCACTGTTGCTGTGTGGTCCTCCGGCATCCAGTCCTCCTCAGCCGCCAGAACCAACGGTCGTGCTCGGAAGTCATCGACGTCGATCAGGAGCAAATGATCCCACGCCGCTCCAGCGGCGGTTCTCGGCCGCGGGCACGCCGCCCGTTCACGACTCGCCACCGTCTGTCGAAGGCACACAGCGCGAGCCGTCACGTCGATGCGCCAGGCGCCAGGCGCATCGACGAGGCCGAAAGTCGCCCGACCACCGCACCGCCCAGCATCTCCCCGCCCCGCCCGTCAGGAGAGCGACATGTCACACCCGGAACGATCAGCGAACCCCCGATTGACGATTGTCGACTCGCCGGTCGGCACTCTCGACCACTCGGTCATTGCGGCTTCCGATGGCACTGCCACCGATTCAGTGATCGAGTCAGCGGTCGATCCAGCGGTCGTCAATTCCCGTGCCACCGAGTCTCCGGTCACCGCTTCCACGCCGACCATTTCTGCCGGCACCGATTCCACCCATTCCACCGGTTCCTCGGGTGATCCACTCGGCGAACTGATCACGGCGGCGGTGGCGGGAAATCAGCGCGCGTGGGGAGCCCTGTACGAGCGGTACGCGCCGCTGGTGTCCGCCATCTGCCGGCGGTACCGCCTTGCACCCAGCGACGTCGACGATGTCAGCCAGATGGTATGGATGCGGCTGGTGCAGAACCTCGGTCGGCTTCGCGAACCGAGGGCGCTGCCGGGGTGGATCGTCACCACCGCCAAGCACGAGGCACTTCGGGTCCTCGAGCTCCGTCGGCGCACCGAGCCGGCCGACCCGATGATCGACTCACGATTCGATGCCGGGCCGGCCGCGGCCGGCGGCGCCGAGGTCGACGAGAACCTTCATCGCCACGAGCAGCGTCAGGCCGTGCACGACGGACTCCGTCAGTTGCGGCCCGAACATCGCGAATTGCTGTTGATGCTGACCGCCGATCCGCAGATTCCCTACCAGGAGATCAGCCGGCGGCTCGGCATCCCGACGGGCAGCATTGGGCCGACCCGGGCCCGCTGCCTGCGCAAACTGCGCGACACGTCGCAGGTGCGGGCGTTGCTGGCCAGCTAGATCCGGCTGGATCCGGCACATCACCGGTTCGCCGGCGGTGCCCACGCAGAGGGGTCGTGGGCACCGCCGGGCAGCACTGCACCGCAGTGAAAAGCGAGCCGAGGCCCGGCTGAGTCACACTGATTGGATGAGCAGTCAATCGTCGCCCAGTCAGACGTCGTCCAGTCCGACTCAGCCCAGCCCGACTCAGCCCAATCAGGCTTCACACCGCATCGCCGGGGTAATTCCGGCTGTGGTCACCACCGCCGGCCTCACCGCCGCGTTGGCCGCCCTGACCGGGCTGACCCGTGCCACCCGCGGGCTCCCGGAAGCCCTCGGCGCCGGGTCCTCGCAGATCGGCCCGACCGCGGTCAGGTCACCGCACTTCGCCGATGGCACCTTCCACAACACCGAGCCGAGTCACGTGTTGGCGCCGGGCGAGGCGGTGTCGTTGATCCCCGCGCTGATCCGGCACCGCGGTGCCGGGCACCCGTCAGGGCCCGTGCCGCTGATCTCCGAGCGTCCCGCCGCCGCAGCCGGCGAACTGGCCGTCACCTGGCTCGGCCACGCCACCGCGCTGATCGAGGTCGACGGCCGGTACGTGCTGGCCGACCCGGTGTGGGGCGAGCGGGTCTCGCCGTCCCTTGCGATCGGCCCGGCGCGACTCCACCCGGTGCCGCTGCCGATCGCGGACCTGCCGGTGCTCGATGCCATCGTGATCTCGCACGACCATTACGACCATCTCGACCTGCCCACCGTGCGCAGCCTGCTGCGGTCGCAAACCGCGCCGTTCCTGGTCCCGCTCGGGATCGGAGCGCACCTGCGGGGTTGGGGTGTGCCGGAGGACCGGATCGTCGAGCTCGACTGGGACGAGCGGCACGTGCTGGGCGAGCTGACACTCACCTGCACCGAGTCCCGGCACTTCTCCGGTCGCGGGTTGAAGCGCAACCCGACGTTGTGGTGCTCGTGGTCCATCGCCGGCCCGCGGCACCGGGTCTATTTCGGCGGGGACACCGGGTACACCGCGGCATTCGCGGAGATCCGCAAGCAGTACGGCCCGTTCGACATCACCGTGCTGCCGATCGGTGCCTACGGCGACCAATGGCCCGACATCCACCTGAACCCGGAAGAGGCGGTGGCCGCACACCGGGATCTGGGCGGCGGTCTGT
>Ga0208588_1000623_pt1 | contig 11286 bp, 8 predicted proteins | sample NGESurshal092012_8_FD_184483 | JGI IMG/M metagenome (GOLD analysis project Ga0208588, IMG submission 184483) | Arctic peat soil microbial communities from Barrow, Alaska - NGEE Surface sample 415-3 shallow-092012 (SPAdes) | ecosystem: Environmental > Terrestrial > Soil > Wetlands > Peat ...
CTGCCGGGCACCGCAACCGAGATCGCTGCCGGAGTCCGCAGCGGCGCCCTCTCCGCCCCCGATGTCGTCGCCGCCGCCCTGGACAGAATCGCCACCCGTGACGACCGGCTCGGCGCCTTCCAGGTGGTGCGCACGGCGAAGGCCGCAGTCGATGCTGCCGAGGTGGCCCGGCGTACCGACCTGGCACAACTGCCGCTGGCCGGCGTCCCGATCGCGATCAAGGACAACGTCTCGGTGGCCGGGGAGCCGTTGCGCAACGGCTCCCCGCTCACCTCGGACCTCCCGCAGCCCACCGACCACCCGGTGGTGGCCCGGCTGCGCGCGGCCGGCGCTGTGGTCGTGGGGCTCACCAAGGTCCCCGAGCTGTGCGTCTTCGCCGTGACGGACTCGCCGTTCGGCATCACCCGCAACCCGTGGGAGACGACCCGCACCCCCGGCGGCTCGTCCGGCGGTTCGGCTGCGGCGGTGGCCGCGGGGATGGTGCCGGTGGCGCACGGAGCCGACGGCATGGGGTCGATCCGGATCCCGGCCGCCTGCTGCGGCCTGGTCGGGATCAAGCCGGGCAGCGGCGTGGTCCCCGCGCACCTGGGCCCGAACGACTGGTACGGCATGGCCGAGAACGGCGCGCTGGCCACCACAGTGGCCGACGCCGCCCTGCTGCTGTCCGTGATGGCCGACCGGCCGGAGCTGGCCGTGGTCGTCGAGCCGGACCGGCCGCTGCGGGTCGCCGTCTCGGCGAAGCCCCCGATCACCGGCGTCACGCTCGACGTCGAGCACCTGCGAGCGCTGATCCGCACGGTCAAGCTGCTCGCCTCGGCCGGCCACCCGTTCGAGCGGGTGGACCCGCCCTACCCGGCGAACCCGCTGCCGGTGCTGGCCCGCTGGTTCGCCGGTGCGTCCTCCGACGCCGAGGGAATGGACCGCGACCGGCTGGACCCCGCGGTGCGCTTCCACGTCGGGCTCGGCGACCAGGTCCGTGCCCGGAACCTGGTCAAGGACCTCCCCCGGGACGCGTTCCGCACCGAGCTGGCCCGGTACTTCGACCGGTTCGACCTGCTGGTGACCCCTACCCTCGCGCAGCCGCCGATCGCGGCGGCCCGGTGGGGGCAACGAGCCTGGCCCCGAGTGTTCGCCGCGGACGCCCGCTTCGCGCCGTACCCGGCGCCGTGGAACTACGCCGGCTACCCGGCCCTCTCGGTGCCGGCCGGGGTGCACCCGCGCACCGGCACGCCGCTGTCCGTTCAGCTGGTCGCCCCGGACGGCGGCGAGCCGCTGCTGCTCGGGGTGGCCGCGCTGCTGGAGCGGCTGGCCCCCTGGCGCCGGCTGGCTCCGGGGTACTGAGCGCTCGCTGGGGGCGAGCGCATTCCTTGAGACATGTCCGGGACGGCGCTCGGTGGGCGGATCTGCCGCTCAGGCCGGCCGCTGCACGCGGCGGGTCTCCGGCATCACCAGCGTGCTGAGCAGCGCCAGCGCGGAGACGCCGGCCGTGGCCAGGAACGCGACCTCGAAGGATGCGGTGTCGGCGAGGATCCCGGCGACCAGGGGGCCGAGGAAGGCGCCGGCGTCCGAGGCCATCTGGAACGCCGCCACGGGCGTGCCGCCGCGGCCGCCGATGACGTCGCCGACGACGGCCGCCGAGGACACCCCGAGCAGCGCCGAGCCGGTGCCGTACAGCGCCATGCCGAGGAGGAACAGCGGTGCGCCGCCGGCCAGCGCCATGGTCAGCCCGGCGGCCAGCGTGAATGCGGCCCCGGCCTGCAGGAACGGGCGGCGGCCGCGGGTGTCCACCAGCCGGCCGGCCGGGATGAGCACCACCGCCTGCACGACCGCAGAGACGACGAGGCCGGCGCCGGTCCACGACGGGCCAAGCAGCAGCCCCTCGACGACGAACAGCGGGATGAGCGAGGCGCGCACCCCGAACACCGCCCAGCCGACCGCGAAGTTGTTCACCACCGCGGCCCGGTAGGCCGAGCTGCGGATCGCCGTGGCGAGGGAGGTGGGCGCGTGGTCGGTGTGGGCGGCCGCCTCGCGCTCGCGCAGCGCGGTGCGCGCGAGGAACACGGTGGCGACGGTTCCAGCCACGAGCAGGGTGGCCGCGTAGGCGAAGAACGGCGCCCGCAGCGACCAGGCGGTCAGCGGGCCGCCGAAGGCGGGGCCGGCGATGCCGCCGAGCAGGAAGCCGGTCTGGTAGGTGCCGCTGGCCCGGCCGCGCTGGTCGGGACCGACCACCCGCAGCAGCAGCGCGAAGGCCGACACCGTGAACATGGCCGAGCCGAACCCGCCGAGTCCGCGCAGCACCAGCAGCTGCGGGTAGTTGTGCGACAGCCCGGCCAGCAGGCTGGACACCCCGACGATCCCGATCCCGGTGGCCAGCACCACCCGCTCGCCGAGCCGGTTGACCAGCCGCCCGGCGATCGGCGCGGAGACGAGCCGCACCAGCGCGAACACCGAGATCACCGCACCGGCGGCGAAGTTGCTGACCCCGAACTGCCGGGCGAACAGCGGGATCGCCGGGGCGACGATCCCGAAGCCGAGGGCCACCGAGAAGGCGACCGCGGTCAGGACCGCCACCTCGGGCGGCAGGGAGCCGAGGGGGTTGCGGAGGGTGCGCATACGGCCGCCCATCCTCGCAGGCCCGGTCAGCGCCGGCGGCCCACCCCTCGCCGGGTGCGCAGGAAGTCGCTGACGACGTACTCGCCGAGCCGGTCGGCGTCCGGGGTGAACACCCGGCCGCCGTTGCGGCGGGCCACCTCGTCCATGAAGTCCCGCAGCCGGGGCTCGTCGCCGAGCATGAACACGTTGAGCGCCGCGCCGCGGCGGGTCATCTTGTCCACCTCGGCCAGGGTCAGCTCGAGCGTCTCCGGCGCCGGCGGCCAGTCGAAGGCGGCCCGGCCGTCGCGGGTCAGGTGCGCGGTCGGCTCGCCGTCGGTGACCACCAGGACGACCGGGTCGCTGTCCGCGTGCTTGTCTAGGAACCGGCCGGCCACCAGCAGCGCGTGCTGCAGGTTGGTGCCCTGAACCATGTCCCAGTCCAGCGAGGCGAGGTCGGTGGAGGTGAGCTCGCGGGCGAAGTTGGAGAACGCGACGACCTGCAGGGCGTCCTGCGGGAACTGGGTGGAGACCAGCGCGTGCAGTGCCAGCGCGGTCTGCTTGGCCGGGCCCCAGGTGCCGTTGAGCACCATCGAGTAGGAGACGTCGACGAGAAGGCAGACGGCGGCCGAGGTGCGCCGCTCGGTCTCGCGGACCTCGAAGTCCTCGACCGACAGCTCGACGTGCCCGCCGGCGCCCACCGGGCCGCCGCGGCGCACCGCGTTGCCCACGGTGCGCACGACGTCCAGCGGCTGCTCGTCGCCGAAGGCCCAGGACCGGCTGGCCCCGGTCAGCTCCCCGGCCGCCCCGGCGTCGTGCAGGTCGTGGTCGCCCCGGGGGGCCGCGCGCAGGTTCGAGAAGACCCGGCGCAGCGCGGTCTGGCCCAGCCGGCGGACCGCCTTGGCGGTCAGCTCGAGCTGGCCGTCGCGGCGCTGCAGGTAGCCCTGCCGTTCCAGCTCGCGCTCGATCCGGCGCAGGTTGGCCAGGTCGTCGACCGCCTGCCGGCCGAGGGCCCGCCGGACGGCGTCCTCGTCGACGTCGGCGAGCGAGGCACCCGGGTAGTCCTGGCCGAGCGTCTCGCTCAGGCCCTCCAGGTCGGCCAGCTCGGCCAGCGCCGTGGTGGCGTCACCGACCCCGAGCGGGTTGTCGCCGCGCATCCTGACCCGGCCGTCCCAGTCCAGGTCCGGACGCCGGGACCGCAGCGCGTCGCCCAGCTGGGACATCGCCGACGCCAGGTCGAGGTCGGCCAGCGCCTGCTCCATCAGCTCGCCCAGCTCGGCCCGCTGCTCGGCGCTGAGGCTGTTCATCATCCGCTGGGCGGCCGCCGCGCGCCGGGCCAGGGAGTCGACCAGCTCCTCCAGGTTCTGCGGCTGGTCGGGGAAGAAGTCGCCGTACTTGTCCATGAACGCGTCGAAGTCCGCCGGGGTGTGCTCGCCCCTGGCGTCCGCCTCGAGCATCGCGTTGAGGTCGGCCAGCATGTCCTTGACCAGCTGCTGCTGCTCCGGGTCGGGATTGCGCAGCGCCTGCTTCATGCCCTGGAACTGCCGGTCGAGCACCTCGCGGCGCAGCAGGTCCTTCAGCTCCTCGAAGGTCTGCGCGGCCTGCGGGGAGCGCCAGTCGTACTCGGACAGCTCGGCCACCGCTCGGCCGACGTCCGAGGGCAGCGCGTCGAGCTGGGCCTCCCGGAAGCGGGCGTCGTCCGCAGGGTCGGGGAACAGCGCCGCCCGCTCCTCGCCGACCGCACGGTCGAGCAGGGCGCGCACCTCCTCCAGGGTGCCGTCCAGCCGGTTGTTGCGCCGCAACTGCTCGCTGCGCTGCCGGGCGCGGCGCAGCAGGTCGTCCAGCCCGCGCAGGCCGTCGGTGCCCTCGCGGAGCAGGTCCCGCAGCGCCGCCGCAGGGGTGGACCCGGCCAGGACGTCGTCGCCCATCCGGTCCAGCGCCTCGGCGACGTCGTACGGCGGGGCGAGCGGGTCCGGCCCGTCGTCGTATGGCCCGTACCGGAAGGCGTGGCTCACCTCAGCGCCCTCCGGTCCGGCCTACGGTGCGCGGATGACCGAGACCCCTGGCGCAGGCTGGTACCGAGACCCGACCGAGCTGGGCCGGTTGCGGTACTGGGACGGCGCCCGCTGGACCGAGCAGACCCGGACCCCGCCGGAGGCCGCCACCGGGACGCCGCAGGACGCGGCCGTCGGCGCCCCGCTGGCTCGGCACTCGGGCCCGGCGGTGCTCGTCGTCACCACGAACGACGCGCCCGGGTACGACGTCGTCGAGGTGCACGGCGAGATCTTCGGCATGGTGGTCCGGGCCCGCAACGCCTTCAGCAACGTGGGGGCGTCGTTCCGCACCGTCTTCGGCGGGGAGGCCAAGGGGGGTTACACCCAGCTGCTGTCGGACAGCCGGGTCGAGGCGGTGGAGCGGCTGCGGGCCAACGCCGCTGCGCTCGGGGCGAACGGCGTGCTGGCGATGCGGTTCGAGTCCGGTGAGATCGCCAACCTGATGAACGAGGTGATCGCGTACGGCACCGCGGTGAAGCTGCAGCGCAGGAGCTGAGCACCGGGGGCGCCCGGGCCACCAGGGCATCAGGCGCCGCCGTAGACGGTCCGGCCGCCGATCTCGTCCTTGGAGATCCGGCGCATCAGGTACAGCCCCTCCAGCGCCAGCTCGAGGATGGCCGCGGCCACGCCGGGGGAGTCCTCGTCCTCGCCGAGCATCGTGACCAGGCGGCCCAGCCCGTCCACCGGGCCGACCCGTCGGAGCAGCTCGGCGGCCGGCACCAGCTCGCCGGTCTCCACCGTGTCGCCCTCGGCGAACCGGGCGGTCAGCCCGCTGAGGTCCGCCGCGCCCAGGTGGGTGCGGAAGGTCTCCGCCACCGCGCGGCGCAGCAGGTGGTTGAGCACCTCCAGCTCGCGGCCCTCCTCGCTGACCTCGAACTCCACCTTGCCGCGCAACGTCGGCACGATGCCGGGCAGGTCGCTCACCCGGGCCACGGCGTCCGACTCGCCGGTCAGGGCGGCCCGGCGCAGCGCGGACGCCGCCACGGTCTCGGCGCCGGCGACCGCGAACCGGGCGGACACCCCCGAGCGCTGGTCGACGGCGGGGGACTCGCGGACCAGCCGGGTGAACCGGGCCAGCACCTCGAGCAGGTGGGCCGGCACCCGGGCCACCAGGTGCGCCTCCTGGCCGATCAGGTCCACCTCGTCGCGCACCCGCAGCGGGTAGTGGGTGCGGATCTCGGCGCCGAACCGGTCCTTGAGCGGGGTGATGATCCGGCCGCGGTTGGTGTAGTCCTCGGGGTTCGCGCTGGCCACCAGCAGCAGGTCCAGCGGCAGCCGCAGCTGGTAGCCGCGGACCTGGATGTCCCGCTCCTCCAGCACGTTGAGTAGCGACACCTGGATCCGCTCGGCCAGGTCGGGCAGCTCGTTCACCGCGAAGATGCCCCGGTTGGTGCGCGGGACCAGTCCGTAGTGCACGGTCTCCGGGTCGCCGAGGGTGCGGCCCTGGGCCACCTTCATCGGGTCGACGTCGCCGATCAGGTCACCGACGCTGGTGTCGGGGGTGGCCAGCTTCTCGCCGTACCGGTTCTCGCGGGGCAGCCAGGCCACCGGCAGCTCGTCGCCCAGCTCGGCGGCCAGCCGCTGGCAGCGCCCGCAGACCGGCTCGTACGGGTGGTCGTTGATCTCGCAGCCGGCGACCGCGGGGGTCGACTCGTCGAGCAGCCCGACCAGGGTGCGGATCAGCCGGGTCTTGCCCTGGCCGCGCTCGCCGAGCAGGACGACGTCGTGACCGGCGAGCAGCGCCCGCTCCAGCTCGGGCCGGACGGTCTGGTCGAACCCGACGATGCCGGGGAACGGGTCCGTGCCGTCGGCCAGCCGGGCCAGCAGGTTCGCGCGGATCTCTTCCTTGACGCTGCGGTGCACGTGCCCGGACGAGCGCAGGGCACCCAGCGTGGTCGGCGGCTGCGTCATCCGCTGACGGTACGTCGCCTCGCCGTCCTGCGCACGGGGGACAGTTGGCCCGCTGCGGGCGCGCGCGGCCCGCCCCCGTGGTGGGATGGCCCCGTGGCGCGCTGCGGGGACGGACTCGCCGTAGGGACGGACCTCGAGTCCGTCGCGGTGGAGGCGGCCGACGCTGCCGTGGCGGCCCTCGACGGCCGCCCGCCCGACCTGGCCTGCGTGTTCGCGGCCGGCGGTGACCCCGACGAGGTGGCCGCGGCGCTGCAGCTGGCCGCCGAGCGCACCGGCGCGCGGACCTCGGTGGGCTGCACGGCTAGCGGCGTCATCGGGGCCGGCCAGGCGGTCCAGCACCGCTCAGGGGTGAGTGTCTGGACGGCGGCGCTGCCGGGGGCCCGGTTACGGGCCTTCCACCTCGAGGTGTTGCGCAGCCCCGAGTCGATGGCCGTGCTCGGCCTGCCCCAGCAGCACTGCGACGACCAGGTGGCGCTGCTGCTGGCCGACCCGTGGAGCTTCCCCTCCGAGGGGTTCGTGCTGCAGACCAACGACGCGCTGCCCGGGCTCAGCGTGGTGGGCGGGCTGGCCTCCGGAGCGGCGTCCGGGTCGACCCGGCTGCTCGTCGACGGGCGGGTGGTCCACCGTGGTGCCGTGGGCGTGGTGATCGGGCACGCCCCCGGGGTACGGACCGTCGTCAGCCAGGGCTGCCGCCCGGTCGGACCGCTCATGACCGTGACCGCCGCCGACGGCAACGTGCTGCTGGGCCTGGCCGGCTCGCCCGCACTGGCCCTGGTCAAGCAGATCATCTCGACCCTGCCGCCCGACGAGCAGGCGCTGGCCACCCTCGGCCTGCAGGTCGGGGTGTCGATGGACGAGTACGCCGACGAGCGGGGGCAGGGCGACTTCCTGGTGCGCGGGATCCTCGGCTTCGACGTGGCACGGGACGGCATCGTCGTGGCCGACGTCCTGCCGGTGGGGTGCACGGTGCAGCTGCAGGTCCGCGACGCGGACGCCGCGGCCACCGACCTGGCCGGCGCGCTGGCCGGGTTCCGGGATCGGGGCGAGCTGGACCCGGTGGACGGGGCGCTGCTGTTCTCCTGCGACGGCCGCGGGGAGGGCCTGTTCGGGGACGCTGGACACGACGTCCGGGCGGTGCGGTCCGGCCTGCGGACCTCGGCGGTGGCCGGGTTCTTCGCGGCCGGTGAGATCGGGCCGGTGGGTGGCCGCAACCACCTGCACGCGCTCAGCGTCACCCTGCTCGTGGTGGGCGCCGCGGAGCCCGCGCCATGACGACCGACGACCGGCCGGTGCTGGCGCTGGACGTCGGCGGGACCAAGCTGGCCGCGGCGCTGGTCGACTCGACCGGTCGGATCCGGGAGGCGGCGCGCACCCGCACTCCGCGCGGCCCGCGCACCGACGCCGACACGCTGTGGACGGCCCTCATGAGCCTGGTGGACATCGTCACGGCGTCCGTCGGGCCGCGGGGCGTCGCCGGTGTCGGGGTCGGCTGCGGCGGGCCGATGGACTGGCCGACCGGGGTGGTCTCGCCGCTGAACATCCCGGCCTGGCGGGGCTTCCCGCTGGGCCCGCGGCTGGCCGAGCGGTTCTCGACGGTGCCCGTGCGGGTGCACAACGACGCGGTGTGCGTCGCCGTGGGGGAGCACGCGCGTGGCGCCGGCAGGGGCCAGGCGCATCTGCTCGGCATGGTGGTGTCGACCGGGGTCGGCGGCGGCCTGGTGCTGGGCAACCGGGTGGTGGACGGCGCGCACGGCAACGCCGGCCACGTCGGGCACGTGGTGGTCGACCCCAACGGGCCGGACTGCGTGTGCGGCGGCGTCGGCTGCCTCGAGGCGGTGGCCGCCGGCCCGAACCTGGCCCGCTGGGCGGAGGAGCAGGGCTGGCGCCCGACCGCCGCGTGGGGGGAGGAGCACTCGGCGCGGGAGCTGGCCGAGGACGCCCGCCGCGGGCACCCGGTGGCGCTGGCCGCGATGGAGCGGGCCGGCGGCGCGCTCGGCGTCGCGATCGCCTCGGTGACGCACCTGCTCGACCTGTCCGTGGTGGCGGTCGGCGGTGGGCTCTCGCAGGCCGGGCCGTTGCTGTTCGACCCGTTGGAGGCATCGTTCCGCCGGCACGCCCGGCTCTCCTACGCGCGGGAGGTCCGGGTCGTGCCAGCGGCCCTCGGCCAAGACGCCGGCCTAGTGGGGGCGGCGGCCCTCATCCTGCAGCCGGACCGGTACTGGAACCCGGCCGGCTAGCTTCAGATCACGAGCCTCAGATCACGCTGGCCGGCTCGACGAGCTCGTCCGTCTCGCCGTGGTGGCTGCGCAGCTTGATCTCCTTGAGGAACCAGGTCAGCACGAACGCCAGCAGCACGACGGGGACGGCGGTGACGAACACGTTGCCGAGCGCCGAGACGAACGACTCGATGACGGGTCCGCGGACGGCCGGAGGGAGCGCGGCGATCACCTGTGGGGAGCCGGTCAGCTGCGCCGTGTTGACGCCCTGCAGGGCCGCGGCCGGCAGCCGACTGGCCAGCTGGGAGGCCAGCCCGTTGGCCAGGATGGTCCCGAACAGCGCGGTGCCGAAGGTGCCGCCCATCGACCGGAAGAACGTCGACGAGGATGTGGCCACACCCATGTCGCTCGGGTCGACCGAGTTCTGCGTGGCCAGCACGATGACCTGCATGACCAGGCCGATGCCCACGCCGAGGGTCAGCATGTACAACGCGATCTGCCAGTACGACGTCTGCGAACCGAGGGTGGACAGCAGGAACATGCCCACCGCGGTCACCGCGGTCCCGGCGATCGGGAACCGCTTGTAGCGGCCGGTTGTGGTGATCCGTCGCCCGGACACGATCGACGCGACGAGCAGGCCCACCATGAGCGGCAGCAGCTCCAGGCCGGACTGTGTCGGGGAGACCCCGCGGACGATCTGCAGGTACACCGGCAGGAACACGATGGCCCCGAACATCGCGAAGCCGATGATGAACCCGATGCCGCTGGCCACCGAGAAGATCCGGTTGCGGAACAGCCGCAGCGGCAGGATGGGCTCGGCGGCCCGGCCCTCCCACCATACGAAGATCGCGGACAGCGCCACGCCGGCGACCAGCAGACCGGTGATCTCGAAAGTGCCCCAGCCGACCTCGCTGCCGCGGACCATGCCGAGCAGCAGGCAGGTGACGCCGCTGACCATGAGCGCGGCGCCGAGGTAGTCGATGCTGTGCTCGCGCCGGATGTGCTTGAGCCCGTGCAGCGCGCGGTCGGTGACGATCAGCGCGACGATGCCCAGCGGGATGTTGATGAAGAAGATCCAGTGCCAGGACAGGTGGTCGACGAAGAACCCGCCGAGCAGTGGCCCGGCGACCGAGGACACAGCGAACACCGCGCCGAAGTAGCCCTGGTAGCGACCCCGTTCGCGCGGCGGGATGACGTCGCCGATGATCGCGAACGCCAGCGCCATCAGGCCGCCGGCGCCGAGGCCCTGGACAGCCCGAGCCCCGATGAGCTCCCACATCTGGGTGGACAGGCCGGACAGCATCGAGCCGATGAGGAACACGACGATCGCGAACCGGAACACCGGTTTGCGGCCGTAGAGGTCGGAGATCTTGCCGTACAGCGGCGTGGACGCCGTGGAGGCCAGCAGGTAGGCCGTGACCACCCAGGACAGGTGCGCCAGGCCACCGAGGTCGCCGACGATCGTCGGCAGCGCGGTGGACACGATCGTCTGGTCGAGCGCGGCCAGCAGCATGCCGGTCATCAGCCCGGACAGGATCACCAGGATCTGGCGATGCGTGAACTGGGCGGGGACGACGCCCCCGGCCTGGGCCCGGGTGTCGGTGGTTCCGTCGGTCACTACAGCTCCGTCGTCTCGTGGGGGCAGTCGTTCAGGTCGTCGGCCAGCCGGCGGACCAGCCGACGAAGGGTATGTCGGTCCTCGTCGGGCCAGTGGGCGATGGCGTCGCGGATGGCCACGGCGCGCTGGTCGAGCAGGTGGGCGAGAACCTCTCCGCCGGCGTCGGTCAGGCCGATGGTGTGCGCCCGGGCGTCGTGCGGGTCGGGGGTTCGGGTGATCAGCCCGCGGGCCTCGAGCACGCGCAGGTGCCGGCTGACCGTGGACAGGTCCAGGTGCATCTGGGCCGCCAGGTCGGAGGGGCGGACCGCCCCGAGCCGGTGCGTCTCGTGCAGGACGGCGAGTGCGGCCTTGTCGACCGGTCCGCTGATCGGGAGCCGGCGCAGCCGCAGTACCACCGCGTAGAGGGCGACGGCCAGCTCGTCGTCGTCCCTCGTACAGAAGTTTGCTTGCAACACGCAACCATTAAACCCCGGGCCGTGCCAGTCGTCAAATCGCGGAGCGCGCCCGCAGCGTGGTCGGCAAGCCGGCCCGTGGGCGCAGGGTGACCGACGGCTCGGGCAGTGCGTCGTAGTCGGGGTCGACCTCGGGATCCCAGCGCTGCGCCAGCGTGGCCAGCACCAGGGCCCCCTCGGCCCAGGCGAACGACTCGCCGACGCAGACTCGCTGGCCCAGCCCGAACGGGAACCAGGCGCCGCGCGGCTGGCCTGGCGCCGCCTCGTCGAAGCCGCCCTCGGCGTCCAGCCAGCGGGCCGGCTCGAAGGCCAGCGGCCGGGTCCAGAACCGGGGATCGCGGTGCAGCACCCACTGCGAGGCCACGGCGAGGGAGCCCGCGGGCAGGGTCCAGCCGTCGACTCGGAGGTCCGCGGTCAGTCGGCGGCCGAGAGTCCAGGCCGGCGGG
>Ga0208588_1000626_pt1 | contig 11251 bp, 9 predicted proteins | sample NGESurshal092012_8_FD_184483 | JGI IMG/M metagenome (GOLD analysis project Ga0208588, IMG submission 184483) | Arctic peat soil microbial communities from Barrow, Alaska - NGEE Surface sample 415-3 shallow-092012 (SPAdes) | ecosystem: Environmental > Terrestrial > Soil > Wetlands > Peat ...
CGGGCAGTTGCAGGCCGTGGATTGGTATGTGACACCGGCGGTGCGGGCCATGTTCGAGGGTTATCAGGGGTTGGACGGGAAGTGGCGGGACGGTTTGCTCGTCGGTGCCGGGTTCGCCGCGGCGGGGCAGGTGCCGGATTGGTCGATCCCCGGTAGCCCGATCCGGTTGTTCGACATCACACCTGCAGATGCTGGTTTGCAGTACTACACCGATCAGCGGGTGTTTCCGCGTGGGTTGCGGCGGGACTTCGCGGAGTGGCGGTTCTGGCGGGCGCAGTGGCACGCCAACTCGGTCACGGGGTCGGCGGCGGGGCGGTCGTTCGTTGATTGGGTGTGCGATCCGCGGGTGGAGAAGATGTTGACCGCGACTTACCGGCGCCCGTCAACTACTCGGCCCTGAAGGACCGAGCTTGCTAGCCCATCGGCAGGCTCCCCCTGACGGGACACGGTTGACCAGACCACAAGACATCGCAATTGAGAGAAGGTGAATCAGATGTCGAAGTTGCACGTAAGTGAGCAAACCGACGTCGGGGTGCTTCCTCAGCTCCGACCCCTCGAATCCATGCCAGCAGACAAACCCGCGAGTGGGAACGAAACGGGGCGTGGACTCCCGGTACCAGCTGTGGTGCCGGGCACTGGCGTGCAACAAGGTCGAGGGGAGATTCACGCGGTTCGCCTGCCGCGTGAGCGTCCCCCGGTGGCCAGCAATGGTCACCGGCGTGGGAGTGATCCCGCAGCACCACAGATCACGGCACCATCAGAAATGCCAGCACCAACAGCAGTTCGTGTCACCCCGGCCATGGTGCCGGTGCTCGACAAACACGGCAACCCGCTGATGCCCTGCCACCCGGCCAGGGCGCGGCAGCTGCTCCGCAAGGGCCGGGCGGTCGTCGCCCATGTGATGCCGTTCGTGATCCGCCTGAAAGACCGCATCATCGCAGACTCCGAAGTCGACGGTGTGGAGGTTGGCATCGATCCCGGCTCCAAGCACACCGGCATCGCGGTGTTCGACTTCGGCACCACCACCGGGCACGCTCGCAGAGGGTTGTTCTCGGTGCAACTGGACCACCGGGGCTCGCAAATCAGCAAGAGCCTGACCGGCCGAGCAGCACTACGACGGGGCCGACGTACCCGGAATCTGCGCTACCGGGCACCCCGGTTCCTTAACCGCGCCAAGCCAAGAGGCTGGTTGGCTCCGTCCCTGCGGCACCGGGTGGAAGGCGTCATGTCCTGGGTTGGCAAGCTCCAACGCTGGTTCCCAATCACCGGTTTCCACCAGGAACTGGTGCGGTTCGACATGCAGCGGCTAGAAAACCCGGAGATCAGCGGCGTCGAGTACCAACGGGGCACCCTCGCTGGGTTCGAGGTCCGCGAATACCTGCTCGCCAAGTGGAACCGTCAGTGCGCGTACTGCGACGCCTCTGGTGTCGGCCCGGCCGGTGTGCCGCTGAACATCGACCACATCCACCCGCGTGCGAACGGCGGCAGCAACAAGGTCACCAACCTCACCCTGGCCTGCATCGCCTGCAACCAACGCAAGGGCGCGCAGGATGTGTCCGTGTTCCTGGCCTGCGATCCTGCGCGGCTGGCAAGGGTGCTCGTGCAAGCCAGCCGGCCCCTGAAGGACGCGGCAGCGGTGAACAGCACCCGGTGGGCACTCAGGCAGGCACTGACCGGTACCGGACTCCCGGTGGCCACCGGATCAGGCGGGCTCACCAAGTTCAACCGCACACACAACGGGCTACCGAAATCGCACACCCTGGACGCCCTGTCCGTCGGAATCACTGTTGGGGTCGCCACCTACCCGGCGCAGGTGCATGTCGCGAAATCCACCGGACGCGGCAAATACCAGCGCAGCGGCGTCAACAAGTACGGCTTCCCCACCCGCACTTTCACGTCCAAGAAGTCCCACTTCGGCTTCGCCACCGGCGATCTCGTACGGGCCGTCATTCCACGCGGGATCAAGACCGGCACTTACACCGGTCGAGTCGCCGTCAGGGCCACTGGCAGTTTCAACATCACCACCGATGGCGGCGTGGTCCAGGGATTGAGCTACAGGCATTTTCGGCTCGTCCAACGAGCGGACGGCTGGCAGCACCACCCAGCCATCGAGGCACCCATGCCATCGTGCTCCCTCCCGGCTCTGAATGGCCGGGTCTCCACGCACGGAGAGAAATAGATGAACGGGGCCTGCGGAGTTGACGACCGTGTTTGGTCCCGGTGTTTCCAGCGGTGTGCGCGGGTGCGGGCCCTATCGGTTTCAGAGCACAGGTAACAGGAGTGAAGGTTGATGGCGAAGCCGAAAGTTGAGGCGGTCCCGGTGCGCAGCGGGATCGGTCCGACGGTGTGGGTGAAACTGCTCGGCGCGGTCACCGTGGTCGCTGTGACCGTGCTGTGGCCGGTACTGACGTGCACCGTGATCATCGGGGCGGTGATCGCGGAGCGGCGACTGGTCCGGCAACGGTGGTGGTGGTGCTGGGTCGGTGTCACCGCCCTGATCGGCGTGGCCGCCGCTGGCGGGCCAGCTGGTTGGGTCACTGGTGTGCTGCGGTCACCGGCGTCGGCATGGGTGCAACTGTCTGCGTCGGCCACTGAATCGTTGACAGGGTTGGGTGCGCCGGCCGGGTGGTTCACCGACATGGTTCTGTGGTCCTGGCCGCAAATCGTCGCGGCGCAGCTGACTTTCGGTGTGCCTATCGGGTTGCTGATCGTGGCGTTGTGGGATTTGGCGCGGCTGCCGGGTCGCCGGCAGATGGGCACCATCGAAGGCCCGTTGCATTCCAATGTGCGCCCCCCAGGTTGGTTGGACCGGCGCCGGACCCGCCGCACCCTGCATCGGGTCGCGGCGGGGGAGTTCTCTCTCCCGGAGGCCGGCGGGACGGGTCAATCAGCGTTGGGCGCCGGAAAGTACGGGCACCCAGTTGTGATCGATCGGGCGGCGTTGAAGAAACCGACCATCATCACCGGTAGCCCCCGCACCGGGAAAACGAGGCAGGCGACGTCGCTGGCATCGCAGGAGATCCGGGCCGGCGCCGGGGGCATCATCATCGACTACAAGGGCGACCCCCGGTTGGTGCAGCACTACGCGTCGTTGGCGCACGAACTTGGGCGCACGTTCCTGCACTTCCAGCTGTTCGACAAATCGTTGTCGGGGTACGACCAGCCGCACCCGTACGCGCCTGACAGTCCCTCCTACTACGACCCGCTGTCCAGGGGCAACGGGTCGTCGAAGGCGGAGATGCTGCTCGGCTCCGCGAACCGCGACGGCGACGCCGCCGCCTATTTGCGCGCGGCGCAGGAAGTGGTGCAGGTCGCGTACGACGTCGCGCAACTGACAGGGGTTGACCGCGGGAAGGGCGGCTTCGACGTCATCGAAGAGATGTTGGACCTGGAGTATCTGGATTTGCAGGCTCAGTCGCTGACCCCGGAAATGGTGTTGCGGCAGTTCCCGACGATGCCCCGGCAGCAGGCCGCTGACCGGGTTGCAAGGGCCCGGAACAACGTCGCCCGGTACGTAGACGCCGTGAAATCGAACGGCCCGTTGCGGGGTGCGATCAATGACACCAAGTCGTGGGTTTCGTCATTCGCCTCATCCGCGGCGACCGGTGGGCAGATGCAACCCGGCCCGCCCAACCGGACGATCGACCTGGTTCGCGGCATCCTGCGGGCGGAGATCGTGGTGTTCTCCCTCCCCGTGCAGGACTACGCGGCATTGGCCGGGAACATCGGCAACATGCTGCTCCTGGACCTGACGGCGGCGGTGTCCACGTTGCGCGGCAACAAGCGGGCCATCGGCGACCTGCTTGGGGTGGACGCCGACCAGGCGGATGCGACGCCGTGGCCGCCGGTGGTACTGCAAATTGAGGAATTCGGTTCAGCCAACAACGAGGTCATCCTCGGGTTGATGAACAAGTCCTCATCGGAGGGAATCCGGATTTTCCTGTCCACCCAGTCGTTCGCCGACCTCGAGGCGGTCGACGGCAACGGGGTGTGGGCCAGGCGCATCCTCGACCAGGTCGACAACCTGTTCGCGTTCCAAGGTGTCGACGCGGCCGGGTCGGACAGGGTGATGTCGGAAGCGTCGGGGATGGTCGCGAAGACCAGGGCGTCGACGCACATCCGGCTGCGGATGGCGAACATCTTCGGTTTCGGCAGGTCCGCTGATCGGGCGGTGGAATCGAAGACGGTCCGTGCGGACGAGCCACGAGTGGTTCCGGGTGCAGTGCAGGCGCTGCGCCCGAAGTACTTCGAGTTCATTTGGGTGACGAAAACACCTTTGCTCACGGCGACGCACACCGTGCCGGAAGGCCCGAACCAGTGGCATGAGGCGATCCGGTTCAGTGGGGTGCACGAGTTGCCGTTGGACTGGACGGTCGAACGGGACATGTCCGCTGATCAGATCGAGCAGGCCCGCACTGATGGCGCGGCAGCACGGTCGGCGTTGCTGGAGGCGGCGGTGAACAACCCGGTGATCTCGGCGGTACTACGTGGTCGGGACTGGGATGTACCGGTCACCACCCAGGGTTTGCGTGTTGCAGAAGGGCAGGCCGGGTTGTCCCCACCGATGGCCAGTGACGCTGGTGATGACCAGCGGGATGACGGTGGGGGAGGGGAGAGGCCGACCAGTGCGGCCGGCCAGCCCGTGGGTGCTGCCCCGACCGCGCCGGGCCAGGCGCAGGCACCGGCGGCGGCGGCGGCTGTGCCGGTGGCTCCACCCTCACCGTCCAAGGGTGGTCCAGGTGGGTTGGTCCGGATTCCCGGTCGACGCAGCATGGTCACGTCGACACCCGAACCGGAACCGTCGCCGGTCATCGGCCCACGCCTCAGGGGGCAGGCGCTGCGCCGGCGTACCCCAATCACCCCAACAACCCCCGCCACCGGGCCGGCCGCGGCGGCACCGACCTCGACCACCGACGCGGTTGCACCGGTGACGCCGATCGAGGCTGTCGACGATGCCGCCCCCCGTGACGAGGCGGCCGCGGGCCCGGCCGGTCGACGGTCCGCTGCCGAACGGCTCGGAATCATCGATCAGCCGATCACCTTCTCCTGAACCCGGCTGCACCCGAGTCAGGTCCGCTTGATCGCGGGTCGTTCTCACCCACCTGGGCGTATCCCGTGTCTCACCGTCGTCAGGGATTCGGCGGTGGTCCGTTACCTTGAGCGTCATGTGGTCGACCGCGACACAATCCGATCAGCTGAAGCAACCTCGGGTCGAGAACCGCCAACCACTACAGTCCGGATGGTTGGCCGAGCGTTATGTCGCAGACATGATGTCCGCCGACGAGATCGCCGAGAAGTGCGGCTGGTCCGGCCAGTACGTCAGGGACTGGCGCCGCGACTTCGGCATCCCACTGCGTCGTCCCGGACCACACTCCCCCTTACGACTTACTGTTGGCAGGGGACGGTTGGAATCGTTTCTGCAGCAGGGACTATCGGTGAGGCAGATCAGCCTGCGAACCGGGTACAGCACCTCTAGTGCACTCCCTGCGGCTCCGCGTGTGCATCGGGCATCATGACGTTACGCTCTTCTTTCGCCCCGCACGACCCCGCTGGGTTTGCCGTGCTCTCCACGGCCTGCGCCGCAGCCGGGCGGGAGCACTCCGGTCGTCCGGTCGCGCTCCATCCGTTGTACGCTGCCTGGATTTCGTCAGATCCAGGAGGTCCATGTGGCTGCATCCGGTGGCAGGGCCGCCGCCCAGGGCCTTCGGTACCAGTACCTGCGAACAATCGAGTCAATACTCGGCCGAATCACCAATGACGAAACCACTTCCGTCCTGCAGACGGAGGACCGGATCGCCGAGGTGGTGGACTTCTCGCTGTCGAGCAACTCCGGCGGCTATCTCGAAGTTGCGCAGGTCAAGAGTTCTGAATCCGCAACTCCGCTGGGCGGCATGGAGTGTCTGAAGATACTGCTCGCACTCACCCGGGTGCAGTCTGCCGAATACCGCCTCCTGACGAACCGTCCGCTGCGCAATGCCGCGGACAGTCTTCGAACCCTGCTGACCGAGCTGAAAGACCCGGGCAGGGACGGAGTGTCGGGGCTCGAGCAGGCACGAGCCCGACTGGGGTCTGATGCGGACATGTTCGACCTCCTGTGTTCGCAGGACGCGGCGACTTGGGAACGTCTGGCTCGATGCCGCATCGACGTGGATTCGCGCCACCCCAAGACGCTGTTCGATCAACTGAAGACCGAGATCCTCACCTATCGGCGGCGACGCGGTGGCGGAATCGGGCGAGCATCGTCGACGCTCCTGATGAACCATCTGATCGCCGAGATCTTCCGGCTCTCGGCCGCTCGCGAGTCCCGCGCCGTGCCGCTGACCGAAATCGCGGAGTTGATCGGCCTGCCGGACGCCACGCTTGCCCAGGCGCACGGTTCCTACGAATGGGGACTGCCGATCGGGCGGCTGCCCAGGGTCCCGGACGTTCCCCGGACCGACCAGCTAAAGGAAATCGACCGGTATTTCTTCGGCTTCAGCCTCGACCGGGTGCCGAGACTGGCTGTGTTAACTGGCCTGTCCGGCATCGGCAAGACGTCAATTGCCGCCGAGTACGCGCACCGCCAAGCCGCGAATTACGACGTCATCGTCTGGGTTAGCGCTGACGATCAGGAGTCGCTTCGCCTGGGGCTCCAACGGGTGCTCGGTGACGGCGCTGCGGAGTACTCCGTCGATTCCCTGCAGTTGGCGCTGCGGGAGCATTTTGCGTCCTCAACCGCCACCTGGTTGATCGTTATGGACAACGCGAAGGACGCTCACTCGCTTCACCCGTGGCTTCCCACCAAGGGACACGTCGACGTCCTCTGCAGCTCCATCAACCGAACCGGTTGGACCGGGTGGTCGAGATGCGACGTTCCACCGATGAGCGAGTCCGAGTCCGCGCAACTCATCACCGACCGGCTGCCGAGTCCAACGATGCCGGACAAGGAGCGAATGGCCATCGTCAACCGGCTGAGCAGCGCGCTCGAGTACTGGCCGCTGGCTATGGAGATCGCCTGCGCCCATCTGGACGCCACCGGGCGTGGACTACACTTCACCGACGACTACCTGCGAACCATCAGGGCCGAAGCGCTCGACAACCAGGATCTGACCCCTGCTGGATATAGGTCACATCCGACCCTGGTGGGCGCTATTGTCTACGCGCTCCGCGAGCTGGACCAGCTACCCGTACCGGGCACCGGTCCAACTGGCAGCGAAATGCTGGGCTCGCTCGCCTACCTTCCACCGCAGGACACCCCGGTCTTTTGCGCGGCACAATCGGCATCACTCTATCGAGCATTCACGCTTTCCGAGGACTGGTCCCTGCCGTCAGACATGCAGGCTGACCGAATGATTGCCCAGCTGAGGCGATTCAGTCTGGTCCAACGTAGCAAGTCAGGTCCCGACCCACTGGATGACACAGTGACCACGAATGACGTGGTCCTGGAGATTGTGCGGCACCGGCACTCGACAGAGGAAACGGGGCTTTGGGTGCTGGTGAACGCTGAGGCCATTGCCGGGCCGCTGGTGGAGTATCTGAACAAGGAGGCGTACGTCGATTTCCAACGACTCGTCCCCGCAGCCGTCACTACCATGGGGTTCGCGATGGCTCTCGGCGCCGCGTCAAACTCTATCGGCACCATGTTCGGCCATGTTGCCAAATTCAATATGATGAATACCGGAGACTTCGAGGTCGCGAAACATCTCCTGGAGCGCGAGTTGGTGGTGCTTGATAGGGCTACACCCGAAGCGACGACCGCGTTCAACCGCCTTTTGACCTACCACTCGTTGATTCAGTGTGCCACCGAGCTCAATACGTCGCCCGATGAGCTCCTCACGCTGACCAGAGAACTGATCGATAGGATCGATGAGTTCCTCGGCTCACCGAGCGGGCAGTTCGACCAGATCGTCGAGGTGGTAGATAGTCTCGAGGGCAGGCTCATGATCATCGCAAGGAACCGCAGCACCGTTGCCGCCCTCTTTGATCGGCTGGCCGAGCGACTCCGTACGATTCGCGCCGCCCATCAGCTGCCCGAGCCTCGCCTACAGAACAGCAACGCGATCCAAGACCTCATTGAAAAGTCCCGTTTTGAAGACGCGCTACTAATCGTGGAACGAGAATTGATGCGCGAGGACCTGCGCTCTTATGAACGCTGCACAAGAGAAGCCACCAAGGTGGAGGCACTTGCCGGCGCTCAGCGATTCCGTGAGGCAACGGAGCAGATCGGCATAACCTTGCGCGCAATAGAGAAAGCGGGTCTCCAGCCAAATATTCTGGTCAACTCGCTTCTGAACCCTGGCCTACATATCGCTGTCGGATCATTCTATTCCGGCGTGACGAGGGGTGCCAAAGCGTTCCTCGCCCGGACAATCAGATTGTTGTACACCCTGGAACTCGGGGCCGAAGACGCCTTTCGGCGGGCAATCCTGACGGCCGTGACGAAAGTGATGGTCGGCGACACCTCTGGTGCCGCAGGACTCGTCCGCGCCGCCCGGAACATGGCCACTGAGCCGTCATGGCTGGTGAAGTCCGATACTCCAATACGAAATATGCTCGACGCTTTATCTCGGGTACTCGAACTTCGCAGGGACGGCGCGCCGTTGTTGATGGTGAATGTCACCATGGCCGCGCGTAACCCGGCAGACCGGCAGTTGACGGCACTGCTTGTCGCAATCCAACCGGACGATTTCGAAATCTTGCAGGATCTGGTGGATCATGAGGACGTCGTTGCCAGCGAGTGGATCATCGAACCCGAAGGGTCCCGACTGGTGGTGCGTGCGCTGCGGACCGGCATGATCTGGATCGTGGAACCCGAGGGTTCCTGCATCCCCGATCGAGCGAGAACGACGGCCGTGCTGTGGATCCCTGCCTGGTGGGGCAGTCTTGGACTCAGCGAAGGTTCCGGCGATACGCCCCGGATCGATCAGCATGTGTTCGAGGCCGTAAGCACGTCGCGGTTGATCAACAACGTCGTGCCCGTTTTCGTATATCCAGACCCGCACAAGGAGGGGCCGTACATCGAGGTCGCACCTGCCGTGCCGTCCGCGAATACTCCATCGCCCGACGGTTGGTGATTCCTGCAACGGGGACTGCAAGTGCGTTAGTACTTCCAGGCTGACAGTCCAGAATCCGTTTGATGGTGCGCCGGGGCCGGAGCAGCAGCGCGTCGAACAGTCTGCGGAACTCGTTGACGGTCAACGGGATCAGCCCGCGTGGTGCTGGTTGCGAGTCGCGTTCACCGGCGGCGGCGGCGACGGTGAGGAACGCATGCGCGAGCATGGCCAGGTGGTCCACCGGTGCCACGAGGTCCAGCGGCGGACCTGGTGCTGGTCCAGACCGCAGCACTCAATATTTCGGCCGCTGGACTAGCGGTGACCGGATGCGGGAGCCCCGACCTGTCGCGCAGCGTCAACCACCAAGCGCCCTGAGCTTTCGCTCTTGGAATCCCCGTCCGTGAGGGCGGGCAAGATGTCAAAGCTGGAAGATCAGCCGTGGTGGCGCGGCGCAAAGTCCATCGATGCACCCGGCCGTTCATGCTTGCACCTTCGGGTCAGAAGGTGGCAGCTCGGAATTCGCGAAAGACTCCAGCCGTTCGATTCCTTCGCGCTTGTACAGAGTCGCGGCGCCTCGACCAATCGGCTCGATGTCGGTGATCTCACCGTTGCTGTCGACGTGGATTGCGACGGTCCAGTAGCGGCGCCAGAGGAATCGGCCCAGCCACAGCAGAGCGAGAGCGAGCATCGTCCACGCCACCGGCGCACACGGCATTTCGGTGAAGGCTCGACGCAGGAAAGGACCTGTCAGCTGGGCTGACTGCCACATCCCGTCATTGCCTTGGAGATCCGTTCCGTCGACTACCATTTTCTTGGTCCCCTCATCCACGGATGCGTTGTCATCCCATGTGGGGCCGTCCAGCCGACGGACCCAGCTACGCCAGCCGCTCGCTGGCCTCGCCGGCAACCGATTTCGGCGCCGACGAGTTCGACGTGAGTGTGGGTGCAGACGATCCGGTGGCGGGCCGGTTGTCGAGGCTGTGACCCGGCCAGTGGGGGACGCCCAGCTCACTTCGCGGTCGGCCATGTCAGCGCAACTAACCCTGACCCCTCCACCCCGGCAAGCTCACCAACGACGGTCCCGGCGGACAGGTCCCCACCGGCTGCTGGCAGCTGCACCAGGTCAACCTTGGCTGTCCCCGCGCCGGAGGCATGCCTGGCGAAAACCAACTGACCATCCGCGGTCACCAACAGCGGGGTGGCGTCACTCTCTGCGTCTGCCGGGTTTTGGAAGGTGAATTTCCCGGGCGGGTCATCAGCGAACCCGCAGACACCGGTTGATGTGGCGTCCCGTCGCATCAACCACAACGTCTTCGTCTGCGCCGTCGGCGACTCCCTGGGCCACACCCAGCCGTACGCCCCACCGGTGGCCGTCCCCGCCGCGTCCACCGTCGGGATCAGCGGGTCATGGCCCGAATTGTCCGGGGGGTCATAGGCCCCGTTGAGCACGATCGCCGCCGCCCCCTCAGCGGTCCGGCAGTTCACCGCACCTCGTGTCGCCGGCACCGGCAGGTCTTTGCTCGAGCCGGCCGCAACAGGTAGCGACAGGCCTTGTTCGGGGATGCCGTCCTTCCACACGAGGGTGGAACCCCTGCGTGTAGGTGCCGGTACCGACGTTCGGGGTGAGCGTGTTTGTCGTGACGGACAGCACGTCCCACACCCCGGGCTTGCCGCCTTGAGTGGCTGGCCACGCCAACTGGGTGGGGTCCTGCGGGTTGACGGCTCCGAACGGGATTCGGGTGGGCAGATCGGAGGAGCCCGCCCCGCAGGTCTGTGCCTGCCCGGGCGTGGATGTGGGGGTGGCTGTGTACAGGGTGACGCCGCTGTTGCTGATCCCCGCGAGGACCGGCTGGGTCGGATCGGGTGCCCAGTCGGAGCATCCAGTGGTGTGATCGAACGGGCCACCGCCGCTGTTGGGGCCAACGGTGCGGCTGGGTTCTGCCGTCACTGCCGCTGCCGCTCCGCCGCTAGCCGCGGCGCTACTGACCGTGGTCTGCGTGCTGGCCGCGGTGGCCTGCCCGGTTGCGCTTCCGCATGCCGCGGACAGCAGCAGCACCGCACCAACCGTGGCCGTGGTGGCGGTGGTTCGTAGGCGGGTGGTCACCTGGATGCCCCTTCGGATTCCCTGGCCGCCGGCATGGGTGAGCTGGTGTTGCTGTACGAAGCCCACGGCAGTAGCAGGTCCGCGACCTCAGCCTGGATGCACCGCGTGAATTGGT
>Ga0208588_1000627_pt1 | contig 11247 bp, 7 predicted proteins | sample NGESurshal092012_8_FD_184483 | JGI IMG/M metagenome (GOLD analysis project Ga0208588, IMG submission 184483) | Arctic peat soil microbial communities from Barrow, Alaska - NGEE Surface sample 415-3 shallow-092012 (SPAdes) | ecosystem: Environmental > Terrestrial > Soil > Wetlands > Peat ...
CCACGAATGGCACCCGGACTGGAACTACAGCCTGAAACCCGCAACAAACCAAGCGTGTTGATTATCGGTGCGCCCTGAGTGCGGCCAGCTCGCTCACCAGCGCGCTGCTGCGCGGGATCCAGGCCCGCAAGCCGGCCTGCCGTTCGAGCTGCAGGCCCCGCCTGGCCAGCCCCAGCGCCTCCGACGAGTGACCCAGCCGATGATGCAGCCCAGCGAGCAGTGAGTCCACTGCGCCGCCGCAGTCCAGCGCGATGCCCATGATGGCGACGTCACCGGAGAACGGCGTCAGCTCGTCGATCAGCCATTCCGGGTCCGGGACTTCGATCCGGATCGCCGCCGGCACCCAGTGCGCGATGGCCATCATCCAGGTCCAGTCCTTCGTCATCTCAGCGGACCAGGTTGCGGCGAGTTCGCGAGCCTGCGCGGCGCGTCCGGCCTGGACGTCACCCAGGACCACCGCGGCCCGGAACATCCAGAACTCCGGATCGTCCACCTTGGGCCGCAACTCGTCCGCGACCGCACGCAGGTCGCCCCGACCGAACGCGACGACCACCCGGCTGGCGACGGGGGCCCAGTCGGCGTTCGGCGCGCTGGTGCGACGCATGTGCGCGTAGGCCTGCGCGGTGAGGTGCTCGGCATCCGCCCAGCGAGCGTCGAAGATCGCCAGGCTGGTGTCGGCCCAGCCGACCATCGCATGGAATTCTTCAGAGTGCTGACCGGCCGCCAGGGCGCGACAGCGAGCCAACTCGGCGCGATATCCGGTCATGTCGCCGGCCCGCGCGAGTACCCCGAGGTGCTGCAGTCTGGCGGTCAGTTCGGTGCGCGCGGGCAGTCCATGCCCGGCCAGCGCGAGGGTTTCCCGATTGGCGGCACTGGCCTGCGCCATCCGCCCCGGCGTGTTCGCCGCGGTCCAGTAGTTGGTCAGCACCTGGCCGAGCAGGTCGGCGTCACCGATCTCGCGGGCGAGCTCAATGGCCTCCAGCGAAAAGTGCTCCCCGTCGTCACGGCGGTCGGTGTAGTAGAGCTCGGTGCCCACGGTGGCGAGCAGCCGAGCGCGTAGGGACCGGTCCGCACCGTCCCGCAACCGGTCGAGTTGCCGTTCGAGAACCGCGATGACGGACGGATCATGGTCGCCGTACCGGCGTGACCCCCACGGCGCGACCTGGCCGAACAGGGCGACCGCCTCCGCGACCGCACCGTCGTCGCCCGCCTCGCCGGCCAGCCGGATCGCGTGCAACAGCGCATGGTGCGAGCCGTTGACATCACCGGCGCTGCGCCGTGCCCGGCCGAGATCGAGCAGCAGCGCGATCCGGGTCGACCGGACGTCGTCGTCCGGCGCGGGAACCGTCGACTGCCCGAGCACCTGCACTGCCGTGTCGAGCAAGGCGGCCGCCTCCGACCAGGCGCCGGTCCGCGCGGACACCTCGGCCGCCTCGCGGCAGTACCGGACCGCCTTCGCCAGGTCGCCGAGCGGCCCGGCGAGCGCGTAGTGACGGGCCAACCGGGTCAGCCGAACATCGTCGGACCCGACGGTCGTGCCCTCGATCGCGCGGGCGATCCTGGCATGCGATCGGGCCCGCTCGACCCGGCCGAGTCCGGCGTCGATGCTGTCGCGGACCAGCGCGTGCCGGAACCGGTAGCCCCATGAGCGGGGGTCGTCGACGAGCAACCCGGCCGCCACGGCCGGCTCCAACGCCAGCATCAGCTTCTCGATGTCCGTCCCGGCGGCCGCCTGCAGCACGTCGAGATCGACATCCCGGCCGATGACGGCGGCCAACCGCAGCAGCGACCGCGTGTCTCCCGGAAGGCGATCCACCCTGCACGCCAGCACATCTCGTACCCCGGCCGGAACGTCAAGGGCCGCCACATCCGCCGGGTCCAGCTCGCGGCGATGCTCCCCGCGCAGCAGGCGGACAAGTTCGGCGAGGTAGAAGGGGTTGCCGCCGGTCCGTTCGTGCAGCGCCGCCACCAGATCGGCGGCCGGGCGCTCTGACCAGGTCAGCTCGACATATCGGCTCACGTCCGCGGCGTCCAGGCCCTGGACGGCGATTCGCTCCACTCCGCGATTGCCCACCAGGTCGGCGAGCAGCTGGTCGGCAACGGCCGATGGCTCGGTGTCGCGCGCGGTCACGATGAACAGGACCCGGAGCCGGTGCAGGTCACCGGCCAGCAGGCGCAGGAGCGCAAGGCTGGCGGCGTCGGCCGCGTGGACGTCATCCAGGACCAGGAAGATCGGCTGCACCGCGGACGTCGCCTCCACCGCCGCGAGCACCGATTGGTAGGTGAGAAACCTTGCGGTGTCCTCGTTCTCGGACGTCGACCGCACTCCGGTGAGGAGTGCCAGCGCCTCGCGCAGGGCCGGCCCACCGGCCGGATCGAGCCCGCGGAGCAGCTGGATCCACGGCAGGTACGCGGGGCCGCTGCCGTCCTCGACACAGCGGGCCCACGCGGTCAGCCGACCGTGCTCGGCGGCCAACGCGGTCGCCGCCTCCGCCAGGGTGGTCTTGCCGACGCCGGGCTCGCCGACCAGCACCAGGGCGCCGCCGGTGTCCCGCCCACCGGCCAGCCTCGCGGCGATGCGGGCCAGCTGGGGACCCCTGGCCAGCATTGGCCCGGCGCTCGCCACTGCGGTGGTCCCGCCGGTCGGAGGGTGGACCGCCGCCGGGGCTGACCGGGCCGCCGGGGCGCTTGAGGTCACCGCGGGCGCCTCGGGCACCGCGGGCAGCGCGGGCAGCGGCGTCTCCGGGGGCAGCGGCAGCGGCGGCAGCGGCGGCAGCGGCGTCATCGGCGTCATCGGGGGCACCCAGTCCAGCGACGCGTCCTGTTCCAGGATTGCCTGCTCCAGCCGGCGCAGGTCCGGGCCGGGATCAATGCCGAGTTCGTCGGCCAGCGCCGCCCGGCACCGCTGGTAGGCGCGCAGCGCATCCGCCTGCCGACCCGCCCGGTAGAGGGCGAGAAGCAGCTGGGCCCACCGTCTTTCACGGAGGGGTTCGGCGGCGACCAGGGCCTCGATGTCGCCGACCGCGGCCGCGTGCCGGCCCACCGCGAGGGACAGCTCGACCCTGTCCTCGACGGCGACCGCGAGGGCCTCGCGCAGCCGAACGGTCAGCCGGTTGGCCCAGGCCTCGCCGGCGAACTCCGCCAGCGCGTCACCGCGCCACAGCGCCACCGCCGCCGCCAGCGCCGCGTCGGCAGCGACCAGGTCGCCGACCGCCAGTGCCTGGCTGCCCTCCGTTGCCAACTGCTGGAACCGGAACAGGTCGACCGCCGCGGGCTCGATCCGCAGGACATAGCCGGGATCCACGGTGACCAGCAACGACGGCGGCATCCTGGCTGCCCTGCCCGGCTCGAGAATCCGGCGCAACTGGGAGACGTACGACTGCAGCGTCGCGATCGCGGCGGGTGGCGGTTGCTCACCCCACAGGTCATCGATGAGCCGCTCGACCGACACCACCCGTGACGCATCGACCGCCAGCACCGTGAGCAGCGCCCGGAGCATCCGCGGCCCCGGATCGACGGGGGTCCCGTCGAGAAAGACCCGCAGGGGACCGAGCACGTCGATCCGCAATTCGGCGGTCCGGCCCCGACCGCGGGCGTCTTCGATCATGTCGGACGAAGTGTCGCATGCACCTCCGGGAACGAGCCCGAGGGCGATCCCCGCCGACCCGCCGACCCCAGGTGCGAATTACGGGGCAGGCGACGGCCGGGGACCCGCCGCGGGCCCGACCCGGTGTGATTCAGGACAGCGGGTCCGCCAGCCGAACGCCGACCAACCTGGCAAAACCCCGATCCCTGGTCACGAACGTCCCGCCGTTTCACGATCGCCGGGGCGGCCGGATGCGCGGCGGCGACCGGGCCGCGGGACGGTGCACGATCGAGCCGCAGCACGGCCTCATGGACGGCAGCCCCCGGTGAGGCGTCAGCCGGCAAGCGCCGCGGAAACCACCTCGCGAGCCTCCTGCTGCACCTGCTCGAGGTGCTCGGGCCCCTTGAACGACTCGGCGTAGATCTTGTAGACGTCCTCGGTGCCGGACGGGCGGGCCGCGAACCAGGCGTTCTCGGTGGTCACCTTGAGACCGCCGATGGCCGCGCCGTTGCCCGGCGCCGTGACCAGCCGGGCGGTGATCTTCTCCCCGGCCAGCATGTCCGCCTTGACGTCCTCCGGCGCCAGCTTCGCCAGCTTGGCCTTCTGCGCCTTGGACGCGGGGGCATCCACCCGGGCGTACGCCGGATCCCCGAACTGCGCCGTGAGCTCCCTGTACCGCTCGCTCGGCGACTTGCCGGTGACGGCCTTGATCTCCGAGGCCAGCAGCGCGAGCAGGATGCCGTCCTTGTCCGTCGTCCACACGGTGCCGCGTTTGCGCAGGAAGGACGCGCCCGCCGACTCCTCGCCGCCGAACCCGATCGAACCGTCGATCAGCCCCGGGACGAACCACTTGAAGCCGACCGGCACCTCGACCAGCCGCCTGCCGAGCTGCTCGACCACCCGGTCGATCATCGAGGAGGAAACCAGGGTCTTCCCGACGCCCATGTCGGCGCCCCACTCGCTGCGGTGGCTGTACAGGTAGTCGATCGCGACGGCCAGGTAGTGGTTGGGGTTCATCAGGCCGGCATCCGGGGTGACGATGCCGTGCCGGTCGGCGTCGGCGTCGTTGCCGGTCGCTATCTCGTAGGCACCGCCGGAGTCGACGACCTTCTTCACCACCGAGGCCATCACATTCGGCGACGAACAGTCCATCCGGATCTTGCCGTCCCAGTCCAGCGTCATGAACGGCCACCGCGGGTCGACGGCCTTGTTGAGGACCGTCAGGTCGAGCTTCAACCGCTCGGCAATCGCGCCCCAGTAGGCCACCGACGCACCGCCCAGCGGGTCCGCGCCGATGTGCACGCCGGCGTCCCGGATGGCGTCGATGTCCAGCACGTTCTCCAGGTCCCCGACGTAGCCGGAGATGAAGTCGTAGTAGCCGGTGGTGTCGGCGTTCTTCGCGGACTCGTAGTCCATCCGCTTCACGTCCTTGAGTCCGCCGGCCAGGATCTCGTTCGCCCTGGCGGCGATCACCGACGTGGCGTCGCTGTCCGCCGGGCCGCCGTTGGGTGGGTTGTATTTGAAACCACCGTCCCGGGGCGGGTTGTGACTCGGAGTGACGCAGATGCCGTCGGCCAGCTTGGTGGTCCGCTTCCGGTTGGCCTTCAGAATGGCGTGCGAGACAGCAGGGGTGGGCGTGTACCCGTCGGCGGAATCCAACATCACGGTGACGTTGTTGGCGGCGAAGACCTCGAGCGCGGTCGCGGTCGCCGGGGCGGAGAGCGCGTGGGGGTCCGCACCGATGAACATCGGCCCGTCGGTGCCCTGATCGGCGCGGTACTCGCAGATGGCCTGGGTGATGGCCAGGATGTGGTCCCTGTTGAACGCGGTGTCCAGGCTCGAGCCGCGGTGACCGGAGGTGCCGAACACCACCCGCTGGTCGGGGTTGTCGACGTCGGGGTGCAGGTCCTCGTACGCCGCCAGTACGGCGTCGACGTCGATGAGATCGCTGGCCTGAGCAGGCTGTCCTGCGCGTGGATCCATGGGGCTATTGAACCGGACCCGGCATGGGACGGCATCACGGGCTCGAACGTTCTGGACCCGGTTCCAACCGGCCGGCGGCAGGGGTTCTTGTGCCACCCTGGAACCATGTGTCGCAACATTCGAACCCTGCACAACTTCGACCCGCCGGCAACCGACGACGAAGTTCACGCCGCCGCGCTGCAATACGTGCGCAAGGTCAGCGGGACCACGAAACCGTCGGCCGCGAACCAGGCCGCGTTCGATCACGCGGTCGCCGAGGTCGCCCACATCACCCGGCACCTGCTCGAGGAGCTGGTGACGGGCGCGCCGCCCAAGGACAGGGACATCGAGGCGGCCAAGGCCAGAGCCAGGGCCGCCCAGCGGTACGGCCCCGTCGCGAGCTGATCCGCTGCTGTCCGGGCTAAGTGGTCAGGACCGGATCCTGACTCCTAAGGCACCCTCAGACTCCAGCTGAGGCGGACCTGAGGCGGTCGCCGGTCGGAAGGCTGCTCGGCTGTCCGATGCCGGCGGGCGGGCCTTATCGGAATGGTGATGGTCAGACGACGAGCACGAGGTTCGCCGCCATCACCGAAGGAGACTCCAGATGAGCATCAACTGGGGACCAGCATTCGACGCGGAGATCGGCTATCGGCGGCAGCAGGCGCGGTCGGACTTCCGCCGCCGGTCGCCGCGGCGCAAGGCCCAGCGGGTCCCGGCACCCGTGGTGCCGGGCACACCGGTGGCCGGCCAGCGGAACCCGGCCGCCATCCTCGGTATCCAGGCCAAGCCGCGGGTGCGCGCTGCCTGAGCAACAAGCGGCCGCACGACAATCTCGCCGGACGACAATCTCGTCGTCGGTGTCGGTGGGTGCTGACAGTATGAGACGCATGGTCCGGTCCGCGGCCGGTTCGCCGTTCGTCGCTCGTCAGGAGCAGCTGGCGCAGTTCCAGCTGGCGCTGGCGCGCGCCCGGACCGGCGAGCCCGGGGCGTTGCTGATGTCCGGCGACGCCGGCGTCGGTAAGACGCATCTGCTCTCGAAGATGGCCGAGATCGCCCAGAGCGAAGGCACTCTCGTGGTGGTCAGCCATTGCATCGACCTCGGCGACGTTGGCCTGCCGTACCTGCCGTTCACCGAGGCGCTCAGCCAGCTGCGGGCGGTGCCGGACACTGTCGAGCAGGCCATCCTGGCCCGCCCGGCGCTCGGCCGGCTCCTCGACGGTGGGCTGGCCGAACCCCACGGCGGCGCGGAGAACCAGGCCGCGCGGCTGCAGTTGTTCGACGGCATCGCAGCCGTGCTCGGCAGCACCGGGACCGCCGTCCGGCCGCTGCTGTTGATGATCGAGGACCTGCATTGGGCGGATCCGTCCAGTCGGGACGTCCTGCGGTTCCTGCTCGCACGTCCTGCGGTTCCTGCTCGCCCGGTTGCGCAGCGAACATCTGCTGGTGGTCGGCACCTACCGGACCGACGACCTGCACCGCCGGCACCCGCTGCGCCCGGTGCTGGCCGAACTGCTCCGGCACCCCAAGGTCGATCACCTGGAACTGCCGCCGTTCACGAGGGACGAATTGGCCGAGTTCAGCGAGGCGGTGACCGGCACGGTGCTGCCCGAGGTGGCCCTGCAGCGGGTGCTGAGCCGGTCGGAGGGCAACGCGTACTTTGCCCAGGAGCTGCTCGAGTCCGGGCCGGACGCCGCCGCGCTCCCCGGCTCGCTCGCCGACGTACTGCACTCCCGCCTCGAGCGGCTCGATCCCTCGGTGCAGACACTGGCCCGGATCGCATCGGTATCCGGGCGGCGGGTCTCCGAGCCCCTGCTGTGGGCGGTCGCCTCGCAGGATCCGGCCTTTCCCGATGTCACAACCTTCGACGCGGCGCTGCGGGAGGCCGTCACCCACCACGTCCTGGCCTCCGAGGACTCGGAGTGGATCGCCTTCCGGCATGCGTTGCTGGCCGAGGCCGTCTACGCGGATCTGCTACCCGGGGAGCTGGCCGCTCTCCACCGCTCCTACCTGCGGCAACTCGCCGAGCACCCGTCATTGGGGTCACAGGCGGAACTCGCCCATCACGCTCTGCGCAGCCATGATCTGCCCGCCGCGCTGACCGCGTCGCACGCCACCGCCCGGGAAGCGGCGGAGGTCCTCGCGCCGGCCGAGGAACTGCGCCGGCTGGACACAGTGCTGCAGCTCTGGGACGCCGTGCCGGACGCCGAGGAGCGCATTGGTGAGGACCGGATCGACGTGATGATGGCCGCGGCCGCGGCCGCCAGCCGCGCCGGCCAGCCGGCTCGCGCCGTGGCCCTGGCGCTGTCCGCGCTCGGACTGGCTGACCTGGCCCGGTCGGCCAGGATCACCCCGGCCGCCGCGTTCTACCTGATCGACGACGGCCGCCCCGAAGACGCGCTGGCCAGGGCTGAGACGGCGCTCGAGGTACTCGACGCCGAGGGGCCGTCGGTGGACCGCGCCCGGCTGCTCGCCGCGCATGCCAGGTCGGCGCTGAACTGCGACCGGGACGACGACGCGAAGAAGACGGCGGAGCGCGCGGTCGCCGAGTCCCGGCTGCTGGGCGTCAACGACGCCGAGGCCGATGCGCTGACCACCCTTGCCGTGCTCGAGGTCAACGACGCCGACCGAGCCGCTGACCTGCTGACCGGCGCGGCGGCCCGGGCGAAGGCGTCCGGCGACCTGCTGACCGAACTGCGCAGTACCCACAACCTGACGTCCAACCGGTACTACGCCGGTGAGATGACCGAGGCCAGCCGGATCTGCGAGGAGGGCATTGACCGCGCCCGGACGGCGGGCGTGTTGTGGACGGGCTACGGCGTCGGGATGCTCGTCTACCGCAACCTGATCCGGTACATCACCGGCGAGCTGGCGCCGGCCGCACCGGCGATGGACTGGGTTCCGGAGTCCGCCACCTGGACCTTGTCGGTGGTCGATCTGTACGCCTCCGTCGCCCGCGGTGACGCCGACGTCATCGCCAGGGGCCGGTCGGTCAAGGCCGACTGGGAGCGGGATCCGTTCATGGCGCTGCTGTCCGGCGGGTGCACCATCGACGCGCTGACCTGGGCGGGTGAAACAGCGGAGGCCGTGGAGCTGACCCTGCAGGTCATCGCCTTCCTGGACCAGGCCTGGAACGACTACTTCCTGGGCGGGATCTGGCTGTCCGCACTGGGTCTCGCGGCCCTGGCGGACCGGGCCGGGCAAACCAGACTGATCGGCGGCGATCCCGCCGCCGACCTGGTGCTCGGCCGGACGCTGCTCGACCGGACCATCGAGACCGCCCGCCGTGGCCGTCCCCGCGGGGGGCGATTGGGTCCCGAGGGCCGCGCCTGGATGGCCAGGGCGCGCGCCGAGTACAGCCGGCTGATCGGCCAGGACGACCCGGAGTTGTGGACGGAGACGATCGCGGAGTTCGACTACGGCTACCGCTACGAGGTGGCCCGCAGCCGTTGGCGGCGCGCGGCGGCGCTGGCTGCTGTCGGGGACGCCGGCGGCGCGCAGACCGACGCGGTAGCCGCGCTCGCCGCGGCCCAGCAGATGGGCGCCCGGCCGCTGGCCGACGCCATCCGCGACCTGGCCCGCCGGGCCCGGCTCGATCTGCCGGGCGGCTCGCGCCCCACGGTCGGCCTGCTCACCGACCGGGAGGAGGAGGTGCTCCGGCTGGTGGCCAAGGGAATGACGAACCGCCAGGTCGGCGAGCGGCTCTTCATCAGCGCGAAGACGGTGAGCGTGCACATGTCGAACCTGCTGGCCAAACTTGGGGTCAGCGGCAGGGCGGAAGCCGTCGCGGTCGCCCACCAGCGCGGCCTGCTCGAGGTGGAGCGGGCCGGGTCGGGTGCGTCACCGCACTGATCATGTCTCCTCCTGGGGGATTCGGGTTCGCAGGCTGCGCAGGTGCTCGGTGCGATCGTCACCAGCCCATTCGGCGCCTCCGCACAGTCCCCTGAACCCGGGTGCGCCTGTCCGCCGCAGCCCGTTGTGGGTGAAGATGAGCTGTGGCCGACTCTGACGACGCCGACCGGGAGGGCACCGTGCGGGCGGCCATCGATCAGCTGTACGGCGGCGACCCCGACGAGTTCATGGCCCAGCGCAGCGCGCTCGCCGCCGCCGCCAAGAAGGCCGGCGACGCGCCCGTTGGAAGGCGGATCACCGCCCTGCGCAAACCGACCCGGTCCGCCTACACGGTGAACGCGCTGTCCAGGACCGACCCCGACGCCGTCGCCGAGTTGGCGGATCTCGGCAGCCAGTTGCGAGACGCCGAGCGGTCGGTGGATGCCCAGCAGATCCGCGAGCTGACCACCCGCCGGCGACGGTTGGTCGATCAGCTCACCCGCCGGGCGTTCGAGGTGACCGGTGAACGGTCACCGAGCTCGGCGCTGCGTGACGAGGTGGTCTCCACGCTGACCGCGGCGCTGGCCGATGACGACGTCGCGGCGCAGGTCATCGAGGGCACGCTGGTGAAGCCCGCCCGGTGGGAGGGCTTCGGGTTCGGCGGGGCGCCGGACCTGACGGTGGTCTCCGGCGGTCGCACGCCCACCGCGTCCCGCCCCGGCGCGAAACATGTTGCCCGCAAGGGCATGTCCGCGGCGGATCGGGAGGAGGCCCGCCAGCGGGCCGCCGCCGCCGAGGCGGAGCAACGCCAGCAGGCCAAGGCCGCCGCCGAGGCGGCCAAGCGGGCTGCGCTGGACGACGCCCGGCGGTCGGCCGAGGAGGCTGACGAGGCCGTCATTCTCGCCGCCGACGAGGAACAGGTCAGGGTGGAGCGGCTCCGCGTGGTGGAGGAGCAGGTCGCGGCGGCCCGCCGCGGAGTGGATGAGGCGCGCATCCAGTTGCGGCGCGCGGAGATCCGGCAGCGCAGGACCCGGGACGCGCTCGACAAATTGAGCCGCTAGCGCCGCGCCACCGTCACGGGGTCCCCACGGTGCTGCACGCCGAATCAGAGGGTTGGAGCCGATGGCGCCGCCGCCGACGTCACGGGGCCTTGTCGAACTCCTGGTCCACCCTGGTCTGCAGGCGCTCGGCGTCGAACTCGTTGGGCTGGTCGTCGTGGACGGCGACCGCCTTGTCGTACCGCCGCTCGGCCGCGGCCTTCTTCTCCGCATTGTTCTTTCGCCGCGCCTCGATACCGGCTGCGCCGTTGAGGGTGTCGTCCCAACCCTGGGCGATCAGCGCCTGCCTGCTGCCGGGCGCGAGCGGCTGGGCGACCGCGAGGTCAACGCCATCGCCCCTGAGCTTGGTGCGGGCGGTGATCTCGGCCGCGGTCTTCTTCTGACCCGCCAGCATCCGGCCGACCATGAAGTGCTGCTCCGCGTGCCGGCACTCGTGGTAGATGGTTGGCGTCGTCTGCTTGAGATCGTATCGGGCTCGGGTAGAACTGTTCGTCGCCCAGCTTGATCTGCCACTCGGTCGGGTTGAAGACGCCTCGGTGGTTCTTCACCAGGTCGAATCCCAACGGTGGCGGCGCGAGGGTGGCCAGCCTGCGTTCATCTCCTGGTCCACCAACGCCTTGGCGGTCTCCCGCTCGGTCTTGGCAGACGCGTCTCCGGTCCGGGCGGCCGCCGGTCAGGTTCGCAGGATTTGGGTGAGGTGGTGGGAGGTGTTGCGCCTGGGCGTGCGCGCCGGATCGACCCACCGTGGCGGGATGAACTCGGGGACACCGTCCGCGGCGAACACGATTTCCCAGTGACCAAAATGGATTTCGG
>Ga0208588_1000629_pt1 | contig 11190 bp, 10 predicted proteins | sample NGESurshal092012_8_FD_184483 | JGI IMG/M metagenome (GOLD analysis project Ga0208588, IMG submission 184483) | Arctic peat soil microbial communities from Barrow, Alaska - NGEE Surface sample 415-3 shallow-092012 (SPAdes) | ecosystem: Environmental > Terrestrial > Soil > Wetlands > Peat ...
CAGCTTAGGGGGGCGATGGTCATGGGGGTGGTTATCATTATGAGCTCAATGTTACTGGTTTATCCATGCTTCCTTACTGTGTAATCAGATTGATTAGCCGAGGATAGACAATATCGATTCGTTGATCCGGTTTGGTTGGGTCGATCAAATCATGACCTAGCCTCAACGCTGCCTCAAATTCATAGGTCCTAACACGCGCGTTATGCCCACGCCAGGCCTTTACGACAGCGGCGGTAAGAACATTATTGATATCTGGGTCATTAGCATTGGTCACAGCCAAAATGGAATGTGCGGCTGGAGGTTCTCTCTGCGCTGCGAATTGGACCGCAAACCCGAGACGAAGAAGCTCGGCTAGCGCACGAGTGGCATAACGAGGATAAGCATAGGCCGGCCCCATATCATCTTGGCGGGAAGGATCCCACCACTGAAACGAATTTGGCAAGGCTAAGTAGAGATTGGCAGCAGGCAAAGTCAAAGGCGTTGGTATCTTCTTGTACCCAAATGTCGGAGAGATTATTACGGCTAAATCGATATCATTCCGATACTGCGCGGCCCAGGCCGTCGTCACTCCACCCCCTGAGAATCCAACCATGACTACTTGCTTACCTAATCCCTGAGCAATATCCACCATCTCATCGGCATAAGTGACCAGTTCTTCAGCCTTGAGCTGGGCCTGCTCTTCCGTCATCCGGTCAGCCAGACCTTGATGCGGCAAAGGGGCAAGGAGAACGTTATAGCCCATATCGTAGAAACGTTGGCCGAACTCGTGAAATTGTTGCGGGCAGGTGGTGTACCCGTGTACCAACACGATGACCCGTTTCACTTGTTGGTCATGCGTCATAAATTGCAGACGACAGACTGGGTTCATATCTGGCGCTTCCGCGGCCCGCAGAGCCTTGATCCGTTGCACGGCTTCTGCATAGCTCTGCACCGGCTGAGGATGGGAGGTCAAATGGGCAATGTTCCATGGGGTCCACAGGATAAACACGGCGACAAACACTAGGCTGACGATGAGCAACACAAACCGCCATCGCCGTATTCCGCCAATCAGTTTTTCTCGTAACACGCTCCTCCTTCCGGGTTACAAAACCTGAACGGGCTAGCCGCGCCGTGCCGTTATCGTGCGCCGATCGCCGGTGTGTAGAATGAGTGCGCCATCAGGAGTCAGCGTGAACCTTTGAACATTTTTCAACACATCGAGAAATAAGTCTTCCTGACCCATCAGCGCCGGAGCACACGCCATCATAGTCGAGACGGTCTTGGATATGGTGAGCCCCTCTCCCGTCAATGTGTATTCGCCCGTGTACGCGTTGCATGACGCCTTACCCGAAACGCGCCTGTCCGCACTGAAATTGAGTGTCGCTCGGGAACGATCGATGATGCCGGTTCCGTTGATGTCTTCAACCCTCCATTCGGTTCCCTGGAGCAGCGCGCCGGGGTCGCCACCACATCCTTTCAGCTGCTTGCCGTCAAACACGACCAAGACTTCATTTGGATAGGGCATACCACTCATCGTGTCGGTGCATGAGCGGTCGAAGATAGTCACCATCAAGTTATGACCGCCGCTTTTGGCCACGTATCGCCTGAATGCAGTCGTCGTTTCGGCGACTGGTGTAGGCGCCTCGATCCGCGTTTGCCCCGTGTTGGCCAAGAACGTCATCTTGGTGTCAGTGATCTCGAGTCGCCAACCGGGTTCGTTGCCGGTGGCACGGAACGCCTTTGTTTCCGTCGCTACCTGCGTGCATTCGGGATAGGTCTGCCCTCTGACAACCAGTATCGCCCGGTCGCCCTTGGACCAGAAGGTTGTTGTCGGATCGCCAGTCGCCACATATTTCGCCCCTGACGCTGTCTTCACTGGACGCATCTCGAAGGTCTCCTTGCCAACCGTCAGATGCATCGTGTCACGGACATACCCGATCGAGATGTACCCGATCGGAATGCTTTGATTGCCGCAGCTTAGTGTGGTGGTAAAAGCCTCAGCCTTGACGGGCTTCATGTTCAGGGTTCCAAGGTCTATGGCTTCCGACGCCGGGTCGATCAATATGGGTTCAGTTGCCCAGGTCGGCTTGCCAGCCAAGACAATGCCGCCGCGAACGTTGTATTGCCTGTTCTTTACCAGCGCGGTGCGATCGACGGTCAGTTCGAACGGAATTGGAACCTGCCTACCCTGCAATGCTATCCGTTGTTCCTTAATGACCGGATGGTTGCTAGAAGAGACATCCCGAAGTTCGACGATAGCAACGCTCTCAGGAGGAAGCGCGATTCGCACGAGATAGCTCAGAGTCCCCTTCACCGAGAGGGTTTGTGATGGTTCCGGCGCGATGCCACTGGCGAAGCCCGTATTGATTGACACTAATCCAAGAGCAATCATGGCTACAGCAAAAGCGCGGAACATACCTGGGGTCTCCTTTGATGAACGTACACCTATGCAACTTCGACCCCAGTTTCGCCACGCAGCCAACGGCCTTGTTCAGCGGGCCACCGTATTGCTACTTGGACGACATCGCAGCCGTTTGCGTGGGCGACACCGGCACCATGACGTGAGCATATGGTGTGCCCTTCCACATTACCCAAGGCCCGCCGGTCTTCGGATCCGTGGGATAGGCTTCGAGCATCTTCGGATCCTGGTAGAGGACCATTACATGAGGCGGCGCGACCACCCACTGATTGGTCGCGGTTGCTCCTTTGGCGTAAGGGTCGGTGTTACTCACGCCCTTATCGCCCTGCAACATGTAGCCGATTCCTGTCCCTTCAATTGTCAGCGCGCTCTTGCTTATCCAAGCTTCCAACCACTTCTGCCACTCCTTGTCTAGGCACATCGGCTCGTCAATCATGGCGTAGCATGCCCATCCGTTCGTGCCTGTGCGCAGTTGCTTGGGCTTTGCGTTGGGCACAGGCATGTCGAAGATGGTGGCATTCTTTGCAATCTCTACTGGCCCTGCGCTCATAGCGAGCACGATCTTCTGCGCGTTTGTCAGCTCAGGAGCAATAAGTTTTTCCTTCGCCACGGCCTGCTTGGTGCTCGGAGTTCTCGCAGAGGCAATCTGCAGATCAGACCGAACGGGCAGAATCACCAGCGTGAACAAAGCAATACCTGCAAAAAGTTGTACTGTTTTCCGAAGCATCACAGCCTCCTTATAAACGAAACAGAAAATCAAGCTCACACCGGACACCATTGCTATCAGGGCCGACAATCAAGCTTATTTTGTCGAGTCCAAAGTCTGAAGCCGAGCGCCTTAAGGTCTTTGAGGTTATCAGCGTACAGGCCAATTTTGCTACAAAACGCACAGCGCTTGTTTGTATGTCCGGTGCAGCGAGTAGCTAGACTAAAGCGTAGTCGAAGCTGCTAGATCTAAACACTCAACAACCGCCAAGGTGTTATGTGCAATCTAGCTCTTAGCAAAAGAAATCACAACCCGAAAAAACAAATCTTTGCTAACCAGCTGATAGGTACTTGCCGCATGTGTCCTAATAATCTTGCTCACGGCTATATCTGATTCGTCAATCAACTGAGGAGATTCTTGTATATCTTCCCGTCTTTCACGATCACTTTGAAGTTCTTGTCATAATCCACCACCACAGAGAGGTCATTAAGCGGATTACCTTCCACCAAGAGCATATCGGCGTAGGCACCTTCTTCGATAACGCCCAGCTTTCCGGGATAGGGGTTACGTGGTCCCGATAAGGTTAACAACTGCGCGTTGTCGTGGGTCACCAGCTTGAGCGCTTCAAAGGGCGTAAACCACTGCTTCAACTTGAGGATGTCGGCATTCTGATTCTTGTTCTGAGCAGGGTTGAACAGGAAATCCGTCCCCCACGCTAGCTTGACGTTGTACTTCTTAGCCCAGTTGAAAGCGTTATCCGTGCCTTCGACGACCGTATGCTTCTTCGCTTTCACATCCTCAGTTTGACTTGCGGGTGCCTCGTCAAGTGCCTGCAAACTGAGCCATATCCCCTTGTCGGCGAGCAGCTTGATGGTCGGCTCGTCCAGCAATTGCCCATGCTCGATGCATTTGACGCCTGCCTCGACCGCTCGCCGCACCGCTCTAGGAGTGTAGGCATGTACGGTGACATAGGTGTTCCAATCGTCAGCAGCCTCGACGGCTGCTTTCATTTCGTCCAAGGTATATTGGGCCACATCCAGGGGATCGTAAGCGGAGGCGGCTCCGCCACCGGCCATGACTTTGATCTGGCTAGCCCCTGCCCGCAGATTTTCCCGCGTGGCGGTCAGCACTTCGTCCCGACCATCGGCGATGAAGCTGATTCCCAAAAGCTCGCCCTTAGACACTGTGCCGCCAAACCGACGGGAGCGCTCGTTGGGCAGCCGGGAGTCGCCATGCCCAGAGGTTTGCGAGATCATGGCACCGCTGGGATAGATTCGCGGTCCGAAAGTTTTCCCCTGATCGATGGATCGCTTGAGGCCAAACACGGGACCACCCGCATCGCGAACGGCCGTGAAACCGCGCAGCAGCATCTGCTTCGCTTCTTCGGTTGCCCTTGCCTGGAGGGATTCAGGGGTTGCCTTGGGATCGATCATGTCATTTTGGGAGCTGGCACTCATGAAGATGTGCACATGATTATCGATCAGTCCCGGCATTAGCACGCGACCGCCACCCTTAACTTTGGTCAAGTTGGCACCTGATGGTGTGGCAATGGGAGTTTTGGAAATCGTTTTGATTTTGTTACCGACCACCAAAACATTTGACGGATTAGAAAGTTGAGCAGAGGTGCCGTTGAAAATACGAACATTCTCAAAAAGGATACTGGTGGGTTGCTGATTTTGATCAATCGTGGGTGCCTGACTCTGGGCATAGCTGAATTGGGCTGTGAGTCCGATAATGGCGAGCAGTAAAGCCCCTAATATAAATTGGTAGCGAACTCGCATAGGCCGCTCTCCTTACTGGCAAACTAAAGTGTAAATGCCTGATGCTGAATTAATTCCAAAGAAACTTTAAGCCGAGCAGCAGATGGCGTTGCTTAATTCAAGTAGGAATCCAAGATCTTGACAATGCCACAAGCCAGTTAGGAAAAGTAAATAATTATTGTGCCCTGTTACATATCAATTTTCGCCGTCTAAAGTGCTTCCTTATGGCAAATGGGAAAGTCAGAACTCCCTGATTTTCTATAAGTAATTCTCAATAAAATTGAACTTTAGATCGCAAGTATCTAAAGCATAATACTTATTTACATTCCCATTCATACCCGCTTTGTCGCTGGTTTAAACCCAGCCATGGCCACCAAGATTTATGCTTCCTCTGCATCCCCTCCATCGAAGGCTCCTCCAGGAGGTCCGCTCCCGAAAATTGTGGTTTCGGGGGGATTCTTTGCTGGTTGGGGTATCTGGGGGACAAGATTCCCTTTGTCTGTTGAAGCTTTTAGCGGACCTTTGTCCCGAGAAAGAGTGGCGGTTACAGGTTCTGCATCTAGACCACGCTTGGCGGGAAACATCTGCTGCTGATAGTGAAGTAGTCCGTCAGTTTTGTGAAATGCTCAAGGTCCCTTGTACCGTTATCCGGGCGGTAGTTGCTCCCATTTCGGAAGCGGAGGCCCGCAAGTGGCGCTATGAGAAGTTCCAGGAAGTAGCCCAGTCGTTGGATATTTCTATAGTCCTCACCGCACACACAGCCAGTGATCGCGCAGAAACCTTGCTCTTTAACCTGACCCGTGGCAGCGCCATGGATGGGCTGGGAAGCTTACCGTGGATCAGAACGTTAGGTCCTCAGGTCCAATTGATCCGCCCCCTGCTCAGTACTACCCGCCACGAAACCCAAGAATTTTGCCGCTTGCATAACTTGCCTGTGTGTTTCGACCAAACCAACGAAGACCTGAACTATCAACGCAACCGCATTCGTTTAGAACTTTTGCCCTATCTTGCAAAGCATTTCAATCCACGCGTAGAACAAAGCTTGAGCCGGACGGTTGAGATTTTGGCAGAGGAACGCCGCTACTTGGAAGCCCAAACCCAAAAAATTTATGATGCCGTTTATGATGCCCCGAACCGTCTGCATCGCCTGAAACTGCGAGAGGAGCCGATAGCCTTGCAGCGTCGGGTGATTCTCAAATTTTTAGGGGACTGTTTATATTCCGGTCGCGGGGGACATCCTTGTTTTGACGATATAGAAATGGTTCGACAGCTCCTCTACGCTCCGAATCAAAAACGTACGCGTCCGTTGATTCAGGGCATTGGCCTATGGGTTCAGGAGGATTGGGTAGTGATCCTACACGGAGACTCTTTATCTAAGTAATTATCCTTTGGTGAAATCTATCCAGAGCGTGTAAGGTGGCTTTGAAAGTTTACTTCTTCAAGCCATGAAAAAAGACCTCATCTTCTATACTCTGGTCCTCTGTCTAATTAGTATTCCTTGCTTATATGTCGGAGTTGCACAAGCTGCCCCCGATCCCCAGCAAGCAGATGCGCAAATTATGCTTCGTGTGGTTAACACCGAACCTTTGCAACCCAAGATTTTCCAAGCAGATATGATCACCTCTCCTGATACAAAGTTTGAACAGGTCGCTGAGCAAGTGAATCAAAGCAATAAACCTGTGCCAGAGAAACCCGTTCCTACAGCTATTACGCCCATTATCAATTTCGTCAATGATGTTCAGGATCGTGTACTCAATCTCGGGACCGATGTTTTTGCCTTCATCCTGTCTCCCTTGCCCATGCATTTAGACCGCCCCCAAGTAGAGTACGTCCGAGACCGCACCTACGAGGCTTTGACTAACCACAATGTTCAGATTTATAAGACCCAGTGGTAGTCCATGCGCTCAGCCAGCGCCACATCCTCAAGGGTGTTGCAATTGAACAGCATCTCCTCGTCGGTCAAGGCTAGTTCTTGCACGGAAAGCTGAGATAACCAAGCTTGGAAAGAGCGTCCACCTTGGTCTAAAAATTGTTGCAGGGGGTCAAGGCAGTCCCGGCGATAGAAGGCACACAGAGGCTCCCATCCTTTCTCGTGACGAGCAACGAGAGCCATCACAGACGGGGGAAGATCTTTGAGCGCCTCGGCCCAAGAACGGAGACTGCTTGCCTTGATCTTAGGTAGATCGCAGGCGAGCAAGAGCACCCATTCCGTTTTGATGTGGGCTAACCCCTGGGCAAAAGCGTTTAAAGGCCCCTGGGGATCCATTTCTTGGATGAACTGACATCCTTTTGGGGTTAAAGCTTGATACCGTTCAGGCCATGCCGTCACTATATAGAGCGTGTCGCCGAGTGCCGCTTGGGCTACCGAGCAAACCCTCAGGAGCATAGGAATCCCTTGGACCTTGACCAATGCCTTATCTTGACCCATACGCGTACTTTGCCCGCCCGCTAGAATCAGGGCACTGAGGCTTCCTTGCCCAGCCTGGCTCTTCTTCGTCAAGTCAGCCAAGGTGAAATTCCTTTAGAGCGGGCAAAAAATTGTGGTTCTCATGGTCTGAACGACTCAATTTGATCAGGGCAAAGCGCTGGAGGGGATTGAGTTTAGACCACTGGTCAAGCGTCAAAGATAGGCTTAAGGTTCTGGCCTGTTCCAGGACACTAGGGGGGATGGCTGTATTGTTCGTCCATTCGGGATGAGGGTCAATCGTGAGTTCAGTCGCTAGATGTCCCGTACTCGCTAGAACCAACTGCTGGAGATGCTCCCGATAGACTTGTACTTCTTCGTCGGTCTGGCAGGGCATTTCCACCAAAACTTTGCGTTGCTCACGACCGAACTTATTCCACTCAGATAACTTGAGCTTAATGCCACAGGTATCCAGCTTGAGCCGGACCGACATCGGAACGCAGCGCAGGGCCTCTACAAAATCTGCTTCGAACTGGAAAAATTGAGGAGAAGTCATGTCACTTGCTGTTTGCTTGAGAACCTCTCCCCTAGACCCTTTCCGTAGATGGAGAGGCGAACTTTAATCAGAAATTTCTGTGCTTTCTCCCCTCTCTGCCTGCGGAGAGGGTTGCCTGTAGGGCGGGGAGAGGTTTATATTATGACGCTTCCAGCTGTTCTAGTTGCTCTCGCACCTCTGCCCCAAAATGTTCTATAAGCAGAGATTTAAGAACACTAGGTAGTTCTTCACAGGGGACTTTTTCATAGACCAGTTCTGCCAACTTAGAATCTTTGCCGACTTTGCCGCCCATAAGGATATTCACACCATCTACGGTTTGACCATTGAACTTAGCTTTGGTGCCAATCAATCCGATATCCCCTATCTGGGGTTGACCACAGGAATTGGGGCAGCCAGACCAGTGGATGCGAACAGGGTGTGGCAGATACAGTTCCTCGGCTAAGGCTTGAGTCAACTTCAAAGCCCGCTCTTTCGTTTCGATGATCGCTAGGTTACAGAACTGAGCCCCGGTGCAGGATACTAAGCCCCGTAGAAGGGGGTCTGGATTGGGGGAGAACTCTTGCAAAAGAGATTCGGCCAAAAGCTGATTCAGATGGCGCTCATGCACATGAGGAATCAAAACACTTTGTTCCACCGTGAGGCGAATTTCTCCGCTCCCGTACTGATCGGCCAAACGAGCTAATTCAAGAGCTCTATCGCCATAGATCCGACCGATCGGAACGTGGAGGCCCACAAAGTAGTAACCAGGCTGTTTCTGGTGATGAACGCCCACGTGGTCGCGCTTGGCGTAGTCGATGAATTCATGATCCGATTGGGGGGCGAGCGGCTCCCCAAAAGCTTTTTCCACTTCTTGGCGGAATTTTTCAATCCCCCAGTCATCAATCAAATGCATCATCCGCGTCTTGGTGCGGGCATCCCTCACGCCAAAGTCATGGAAGACATCCAAAATCGCTACAGAGAGTGGAGCGACCTGTTCTGGCAGGACAAAGCAATTGAGGGGAATGGCTGGGGTAGCCCGTTGTGCATTCAAGACCCCACCGACAAGGACGTTGAAGCCCACGGCTCCATCTTGCTCTGCAGGGATAAAGCCAATGTCATTAATTTCAGCATGGGCAGAGTTTTCTCGGTCGCCTGTAATCGAAATATTAAACTTCCGAGGGAGATTACTGAGGCGCTCGTTACCTTTGCCGTAATTAGTAATCAGGTTGTCAATTTCTTTGGTCAGAGGACGCACATCAATGACTTCACTGGGGTCCAAGCCTGCCACAGGAGAGCCAACGACATTCCGCACGTTATCCATACCGGACTGGATGGTGGTTAAGCCTACGGTTTCTAACCGTCCCATAATCTCTACGATGTCTTCAATGCGTAGGCCTCGCAGTTCGATATTCTGTCGAGTAGTGATGTCGAGTTGCTGGACATCGGAAAACTCTTGGAGTAGTTCGCCAATGGCCCGCATTTGCTGACTGCTGATAATTCCATTGGGAGCCCTGAGCCGGACCATCCAGCGGCCTGGGGTTTTTTTGCGAAAGAACCAACCCACCCACTTCAACCGTTCTAGATCGTCCTTAGGGATAGCTTCCCAGCCTATGGCTGCAAAATGAGCAAGTTCATGTCTAACGGCCAGCCCGGGCTTTACTTCTTTAATTTTTTCAATGGGATTACTCATCAACTTTCTCCCAGGGAAGGACCCGTTTGGTTTTAGTGGACATAGGACCCTGAACTAATCCAAGCCAGAGATCAGAAGAGGCAGCAAGCCCAAAGCCCGAAAAATTATTAGGCTAGAACTCTGAATGGAGGATTCTGAAATGGCTTACAGGAAGCGCCCCTGTGTCAAGGAAACACGCTTTACTTTTTGAAAAATGTGTTTCTCGTAACAAAACACTCCTTCCAACCGGCCTATGCTTATGGGTCTGATAACAAAGCTGCATCGGATCTTGATTTTTAGGGATGTGTATGGGGAACCAGGGATTGTTAAGTATCTTTTTATACAAAAATGCTTGGGCTGAGTACGGTACAGCTTCTAGTGATAGATCATGCGGGACTTTCTGTGGATTCTAGGCAATTACGATATTTTCTAGCTATAGTGACTTTTGCCAATTTCCGCTTGGCTGCCAAAAACTCTGGCATTTCCCAACCGGGCTTGAGTAGGCAAATTATGTCTTTGGAAGCAGAGTTGGGTGGGCCTTTATTCAACCGGAACAGTCGTAAAATCACGCTCACCCCGATTGGCGAATGCTTTCTACCTTATGCTCGCCGGGCTGTTAAAGAACTGGAACAGGGTCAGCACGCTATCAAGGAGTTGATCCGCCCGGATAAGGGTGAAATTTGTGTGGCGGCCCTCCACTCGGTGAATACTTATCTTTTGCCTTCTCTCCTGGCGAGTTTCCGAGACCAGTATCCTCAGACACAACTCCGTTTAAGCTCTCTGGGATCAGAGCGTATTACCAAGGTTTTGCTAGATCGCTTGGTGGATTTAGCGATTGTGATGGGACCGGTGACGGCTCCAGAGTTGGTCAGTATTCCTCTGTACGAGGAAGAATTGGTATTTTTAGTCCCGGCGAACCACCCGCTTACCCGTCTGGATAATGTGCATCTGATCGATATTGCACCCTATCCCCAAATCATTTTTCGGGATGGCTATGCGATGAATACCACCGTTAATCAGCTATTTGCCGAGATTGATTGCGTGGTAGATGTGGCGGTGGAATTGAATACCTTAGAAGCGTTTAAGGAAACAGTCCGACAGGGGGTTGGGGTCGCTCTACTGCCTATTACAGCCGTTCAAAATATTCCCTCGGATCTGGTTAGCCTGCGGGTCAAAGAACCGAAGTTAACCCGCAAAGTAGAGTTGATTTGTCGGCGAGATAATTACCAAATCCCTGTTGTAGCTGCTTTTGCTGACTTAGTCGCCAAGCGTTTACCGTTTATCTACAGTCAGTTCATCCAAAATTCTGCAGATCGCAGCTCCTTTAAAGAAAACGTAATTCCTCTGGAATTAGTGGCTCAATAACCCCTAATCCCCTAGGATAAGTAGCTCTATTGTTTTTTGCCTCATGAGCACTATATTCCGTGAGTACGTTAAAAAGATTGGTTCCGGTCGCCTAACAGGGCGGGACCTCACGCGAGAAGATAGCTGCAAGGCTACAGTGATGCTGCTCAGGCAGGAAGCTACCCCGGCGCAGATGGGGGCTTTTTTGATTGCTCATCGGATCAAGCGTCCCACCTTTGAAGAATTAGCAGGCATTCTCGATGCCTATGACCAGGTGGCTCGACCGATGCAGGTTCTAGCGGATGCAAAAAAGCCGGTGGTCTTGAGTAGTCCCTATGATGGGCAGGAGCGTTTGGGGATTGTCGCCCCACTGC
>Ga0208588_1000630_pt1 | contig 11187 bp, 8 predicted proteins | sample NGESurshal092012_8_FD_184483 | JGI IMG/M metagenome (GOLD analysis project Ga0208588, IMG submission 184483) | Arctic peat soil microbial communities from Barrow, Alaska - NGEE Surface sample 415-3 shallow-092012 (SPAdes) | ecosystem: Environmental > Terrestrial > Soil > Wetlands > Peat ...
GCTCCGGCCTTCGCCGCCGCGGTCGTCCTCCCGCTCGGGCTCGCACTGGGCGCGAACACCGCGCTGTTCAGCGTCATCCGGGGCGTGTTGCTCCGCCCCCTGCCGTATGCCCAGCCAGAGCGGCTGGTCCGCATCTACCGGATGTCTCCGGGGGTCACCGACCGGGGCGGTCCACTTTCCCCGCTGAACTACGTCGAGGACTTGGCCGCCGCGTCGTCGCTCGAGCGGCAGGCGGTGTGGGCGGTCGAGGAGACGTCCGTTGCCGGTGACGGCCCTGCAGAGCACATCCGGGCCGGGCTCGGGACTGCGTCGCTCCTCCCGGTTCTCGGGCTCCAGCCGGCGCTCGGCCGATGGTTCTCCATCGAGGAAGAGCGACAGGGCCAGAACCACCGCATCGTCCTCTCGCACGCCCTCTGGCTGAGACGGTTCGGAGGAGACCCGGCGGCGCTCGGCCGCACCCTCCAGGTCGATGGAGAGCCGTACGTCGTGGTCGGTGTCCTCCCGGCCGGGCTCGAGCTCCCGGAGCTCTGCGACGTGTGGATTCCTCTCTCCTTCGAGCCCCGGCATCTGCATCCCGCTGCGCGCAACCGTCACTTCCTCCGGGCGGTGGCTCGCCTCGCTCCGGGAGCAACGCTGGAGTCTGCCCGGCGCGAGCTGGCGGAGCTGTCGGTGAGGACGATCGAGGCTCACCCCGAGGCCTACCAGGCGTTCCGCTTCGCGTTCACTCCGGTTGGCTTCCGGGAGGACACGGTCCGTTCGGTGCGCTCCAGCCTGCTGCTCCTCTTCCTCGCGGTCTCTCTGGTTCTGCTCATCGCCTGCTTCAACGTGGGCAACCTCATGCTCGCCCGTGCCACCGCACGTCAGCGCGAGCTCGCCATCCGCTCCGCGCTCGGGGCCGGCCGGGCGGCCCTGGTGCGCCAGCTGCTCGAGGAGAGCCTGATCCTCTCGCTGGCCGCGGGCGCGCTGGGCATCGTGCTCGCGCTGGCGGCGACCTCCGCCCTGCTCTCCCTCGCACCCGGCGCGGTTCCGCGGGCCCAGACCGTGCGGGTCGACTGGGTGGTGCTGGCCTTTGCCGCGCTGACCGCGCTCGGGACCGGCGTGCTCTTCGGGCTCGTGCCGGCGCTCTCTGCCTCGGATGTGGACCTGGACGCCACGCTTCGTGGTTCGGGGTCGATGCGGCCGCGGGCGCGGCGGCTCCGGCGGGCTCTGGTCGCGGTGGACATCGGGCTGGCGCTGGTGCTGCTCTGCGCGGCCTCGCTGCTGCTGCGCAGCTTCGTGGAAGCACTCGGGGTGGACCCGGGGTTTCGCGGGGACGACGTCGCGACGTTCCAGGCCGTGGTCCCCACTCCGTCCGGCACGTCCCAGGAGGAGGCTGCCGCCCGGTCTCGTCGTTACGTCGGGGAAGCCGTTCGCGCGCTGCGCGGCATCCCCGGGGTGGAGTCAGCCGGCGCCGTCAGCAGGCTCCCGGTCAGCCAGGAGCGCTCCGACCGGCTCTTCAGCGTCGCGGGTCGTGCCCAGCCGCCGGGAGAGGAGCCGCTCGACGAGGAGTATCGGGCAGTGACCCCGGGCTTCTTCGAGTCGCTGCGAATCCCCGTGCTCCAGGGCCGGACGTTCGAGGAGCCCGACGGCGACAATGGCCTGCGGGTGGTCGTGGTGAACCAGTCGTTCGCCCGGAAGATCTTTCCTCGAGGCGATGCGCTCGGTCAGCGGATCAGCCTGACCTCGCCGGCGAGCGACTGGGCGACGGTGGTGGGCGTGGTCGGCGACGTGCGCGAGCTCGGGCTCGACGAGCCGGTGTTGCCGATCATGTACTTCGCGCACGCGCAGCAGCCGCAGGAAGGAATGAACTTCGTGGTTCGCTCCGCACTTCCCTTCGTTCAGGTGAGCCGGTCGCTTGCGATCGTGGTCACGGCGGTCGACCCGGGGGTTCCGGCCTTCGGGATTCGGCCGCTCGAGTCGCTCCTCGCCGCCTCGGTTGCGGCGCGGCGGTTCTCGCTGGTCCTGGTGGCGACGTTTGCCTTCCTCGCATTGCTCCTCGCCGCCGTGGGCCTCTATGGCGTCGTGGCCTACTCGGTGCGGCAGCGCACCAAGGAGATCGGCGTCCGGATGGCGATCGGCGCGGATGCAGGGCGGATCGCCCGACTCGTCCTCAACGAGAGCGCCCAGATGGTCGGCGCAGGCCTGGCCGCAGGTCTCGTTGCGGCACTCGCCGGGGGCCGGGTCCTCGCCGGGTTCCTCTACGGCGTGGGCCCGGGAGATCCCCTCGCCCTGGCGGCGTCGGCCGCCACGCTCGCCCTGGCCGCGGTGCTGGCAACGGCGTTGCCCATCCGGCGCGCGACCCGGGTGGATCCGGTGATCGCGCTCGGCTCCGAGTGAGCCCGCGGCCTCAGGCCTGCGCCGGCAGCCGCTCCAGCTCCTCGAACCAGGCCGAGTACAGCTCCACGCCGCGGCGGGCCTGCGTCCAGTCGAAGTACTCGTTCGGCGCGTGATAGCCGTGCTCGGGCAGGCTGAGGCCCATCAGGAGCACCGGGGCCCGGAGCACCTCGGCCATCGTGGCGACCGCGGGGATCGAGCCGCCGCCCCGGGTGAGAGCCAGGCGGGTGCCGAGGACTCGCTCTGCCGCGCGGTCCATCGCCCTGCACTCCGCTGCCTCCACCGAGGTCACGAACGCCGGCGCCGAGCCGAGCGGGACGACCTCGACCAGCGGGTCCAGCTCGGCGACGAAGCTGCGGATCGCCTCGAGCACCCGCGCCGGTGACTGCCCCGGGACGAGCCGCAGGCTCACCTTCGCCTCGGCCCAGGCGGGGACGATGCTCTTGTTGCCCGGGCCCTGGTACCCGCCCGAGAGGCCGTGCACCTCGAAGGTGGGCTCGGTCCACAGGCGCCGTAGCAGCTCGCGCGCACTGGCCGCCATCAATCGCCGGAAGCCATAGGTCCTCCGGAACCGCTCCAGGTCGAACCCGCTGCGCACGTAGAGGTCCAGCTCGGCGTCGCTCACCGGGACGACGCCGTCGCGCACACCTGGAATCAGGATGCGTCCGTTCTCTGCGTCGAAGCAGGCGGCGAGCACCCGGGCCAGCCCCGAGATGGGATTTGGGGCTCCCCCGCCCACCACTCCGGAGTGCGCGTCCACGTCCGCGGTCCGAAGCTTCAGCAGCAGTCCCTGGAACCCACGCAGGCCGACGTCCATCGACGGCTGCTCGGCCGAGACCCAGAGCGTGTCTGAGACGAGCACGGCGCGCACCTCGCCGAGGGCCGGGCGGTGCTCACCGAGCATCTCGGCGAAGTGCGGGCTCCCCACCTCCTCCTCGAACTCCCAGAGCAGCTGGAAGCCGAGCGAGGCGTCGCGACGGACCGCGTGGGCAATGGCCAGCAGACAGGTGAGGGCCGGCCCCTTGTCGTCCGTGGTTCCGCGGCCGAGGTAGCGCTCGCCCTCGACGCGCATCCGGAACGGCTCGCCCTTCCACTCGGGCTCGTCTGCCGGCTGCACGTCCAGGTGGTTGTAGACGAGCACCGAGGCACGGCGTGGGTCGCCGAACCGGCCGTGGACGTAGGGCTTGCCCCCGGCACGCAGCAGGCGCGCGTCACCGCCGAAGTGACGGATGAGCGCGAGCGCGGCCTCGGCGCAGGTCTCCATCTGCGGTGCGCGGCCCGGGTCCATGCTGATGGTGGGCAGCTCGACGAGGACGCGGAGCTGATCCTCGAAGAAGGCGCGGTGGCCCTCCGCCCAGGCGCGTGCGTCGTGGTTCACGGTCGAAGTGCCTCCACCAGCGCCTCGTACGACAGTCCGCCGGGTGCACGCGAGTCCAGTCGGCGTCCACGTGGATCCAGCAGCCGGGGAATGTCTCCATCCGGTCAAGGACCCGGCCGGCGATCGCGGGCGGGGCGGCCCGCTCGATCTCCGCGAGGTCGAGCGCCGTGCGGGGCCTCCTCGGCCACTCGCGCCCGACGGACGCGCTCAGCGCAGCATGCCAGCGTCGTCCTCGAGCACCGGCACCCGTCCCAGCGGGTGCAGCCGGAAGCGCCCCGGCGACCCACTCTCGGGGGCGAGGATCCGCTCGTACGGCTCGGCCAGCACCCACTCCACGCGAGGCCCGGGTCTCCGGACGCCAGTACAGCTTCATGAGGATTCCTCGTGTAACCGCTAAAAATGCGTTGAACGGTTTCAAGATGGATCCGGCGATCCTCACCTGTCAAGCGGACGAAAGAGGTTAGAATAGAATATGCTCTTGCCCGGCACACATCGGTTCAAGCTGGCGGGCGGCCACCCGGTGCTCGACTTCCTGAACACCATGGGCGGTCACAGGCTGATCGCTCCGCGGGAGGATCTCGAGACGCCCGAGGACCTGGTCTCCTGGGGGCTGCAGTGCGGCTGGCTCGACCAGGAACACGCCCACCCGATGCTGGTGGAACTCCAGCTCCGGCCCGCCGAGTCACGCGCCGCGCTGCTCCGGGTGCGTACATTCCGCGAGGCGCTTTTCCGAGTGTTCCTCGCAGTTTCCGAGGATGCGCTGCCCGCCCCAGAGCCGCTCGACGCCTTCGAGCGGGAGGTGCGCCGGGCCTGGTCAGAGCGACGGCTGGTGCGCACGCCGGAGGGATATCGGTGGGTCGCGCCCGAGTCCGCCCGGCTCGATGCCTTCATCCCGGGGCTGGCCTTGGCCGCGTCCGAGCTGCTCACCGGACCGGAGTGCGCCTGCGTGCGGATCTGCGAGGCGACCGCGCTGGACGGCTGCGGCTGGCTCTTCCTCGACACCAGCAAGAACGGAACTCGCCGCTGGTGCGAGATGTCGACCTGCGGCAACAAGTACAAGGCGCGGCGGCACTACGCGCGGGTTCGCGCAGGCCGGCGCAGCAAGGGCGAGTAGCCGGACTGTCCACGCTGTGCTGGTGCCCGGCGAGGCACTTGCCCCGGCGCGAGTCCCGGCGTACAGCCACTCGCGCTCGGCGTGCGCTTCGAGGTGCACGTCGACTCCTTCCCGAGAGAGGTCGAACGACACATGGCCGTTCCTGCCAAGAAGCTCGCGTCCCTGAAGAAGCCCTCCGCTGCGGTGCCCTGCGACGTGAAGAATCTCGCCCTGGCCGAGAAGGGTCGCGGCCGCATCGAGTGGTCCGGCCGCTCGATGCCGGTGGTTCATCAGATCCAGGAGCGCTTCGCGAAGCAGAAGCCGCTCAAGGGGATGCGCATGGCGGCGTGCCTCCACGTCACCGCCGAGACCGCAAACCTCGCCATCGCGCTGAAGGCCGGCGGCGCGGACCTGGTGCTCTGCGCGAGCAACCCGCTCTCCACTCAGGACGACGTGGCCGCGGCGCTGGTGGTCGATCACGGGATCAGCGTCTTCGCCATCAAGGGCGAGGACAACAAGACCTATTACCGGCACATCCATGCCGCGATGGAGCACCGGCCGAACCTCACCATGGACGACGGCGCGGACGTGGTCGGGGTGCTGCACAGCGAGCGGAGGGACCTCCTCGAGCACGTCATCGGCGGCACCGAGGAGACCACCACCGGCGTCATCCGGCTCCGGGCGATGGCCCGCGAGGGCGTGCTCGGCTACCCGATCGTGGCGGTGAACGACGCGCTCACCAAGCACATGTTCGACAACCGCTATGGCACCGGACAGTCCACCATCGACGGGATGATCCGCGCCACCAACCGGCTGATCGCAGGCAGCGTTTTCGTGGTCGCCGGCTATGGCTGGTGCGGCCGCGGGCTGGCCATGCGCGCCAAGGGCCTGGGCGCGGACGTGGTGGTCACCGAGATCGACCCGCACAAGGCGCTCGAGGCGGTGATGGACGGCTACCGGGTGCTTCCGATGAAGGACGCGGCGAAGATCGGCGACTTCTTCTGCACCGTCACCGGGAACGTGAACGTCATCCGCCGCGAGCACTTCGAGTCGATGAAGGACGGCGCCATCGTCGCCAACAGCGGTCACTTCAACGTCGAGCTCGATCTCGAGACGCTGGGGAAGATCTCCCGGGACCGGAGCACCATCCGTGAGTTCGTCGAGCAGTACACGCTGAAGAGCGGCCACCGGGTCATCGTGCTCGGCGAGGGCCGGCTGGTGAACCTGGCCGCCGCCGAGGGTCACCCCTCGAGCGTGATGGACATGTCCTTCGCCAACCAGGCGCTGTGCAGCGAGTGGATGGTGAAGAACCACCGCACGCTGGAGAAGCGCGTGTACACGGTGCCGGAGAAGATCGACAAGGAGATCGCCCGGCTGAAGCTCAAGGCGATGGGCGTGAAGATCGACGTGCTCACCGACGAGCAGGAGACCTACCTCAACAGCTGGAACCAGGGGACCTGAGCCCCGGGCTCGGCCTCACCTTCCCGGAGCCTTCCCCACCTGGCGGAAGACTTCCCGGACCAGCGTGCCCCAGAAGCCGGGGATCTCCTTCGCGCCGACCTCGATGCGCTTGGAGCTCGGCCGTCGCGCTCGAACGCGGCGGCGAGCTCCGCCGCGGCCTTCGGGTCCTCCACCGCGAGCGACCCTTCCTCGAGCAGGTTGAGCGAGAGCGGATCCAGGTTCATCGAGCCCACGATGGCCAGCCGGACGTCCACCAGCACCTCGCGGCGGCGCGAATCGAGCGCGGCGATGATCCGGTCGGTCGCCTTTTCCGGGCGCCAGATGTACAGCACCACGTCGACGCTGGTCCGGGCGCGGCCGATCTCCTCGGCCAGCGCGTCGAAGATCTCGCCGTTCCAGACCCAGCGAACCGCGTTCCCCTCGACGAAGGGCGTGCCGAGCAGCTGGTAGAATGCATTGCGGTACCCGGGTCCGGGCGGTGGGATGTCGCCCGCGAGCTTCAGGGGCGAGCGATCCGCGTCCCCCCGGCACGCACCGAGCAGGAGCAGCCAGCAGGACTGCGGGCGCGGCCTTGGTGCGCATCGTCGTTGGTCAGCGCAGGGACAGGAGCTTGGCGAGCTCCGCCAGCTGCCCGAGCAAGGTGCGCAGCGCCTCCGCGTCCGTCAGCAGCCCGGGCGTCTGAACCGTCACCGTGTGTCCAGAGACGTGCACTCCGCCCTGGAGCAGCGTCGGGAGCAGCTCCCGGCGGCGGTGGGCGTCCAGCCACCTCGCGAGTGTTTCGGGAGTGCGCGCCCACGCTCGGAGCTCGCCCCCAAGGCCCGTCCCGAGCCTCAGCCCCTCCGGGACGACGCCTTCGTACCGGACGGCGGTGCGGGTCCGCCAGCGTCCGAGTCCCAGCAGTGACCGCGATGCGGTGATCTCCAGCCGGAGCAGGCGGTACTTTCCGCGGATGCTCCTCGTGCCCCGGTCGAACCCGAGCATGAAGTCACGGGCGAGCGCGTCCCAGACGACCGGCCGTGGGTCCTCGATCCAGGGGCGCACGTCCCGGGGCTCTAGCACCGGACGCCTGCCCTCGCCTCAGTGAGCGACGAAGCCGACGACCCCCGTGGCGTGGATCTGCGAGAGGTCGCCGTCGCCCGTGTGCATCACCGGGCCGTCCTCGTGGCCGCTGAACCAGACCCCTTCGGCCCCGGCGAGAACCGTCCGGATCTCGTTGTGACGCGGTCCCGCGGGGAGCGCGAGCCGGACCAGGCCCGCGTCCGGCGGGGGGAGCTCGGCGACGAGCTTGACCCCCGAGCCGCCGATGCTGAGGCCCTCCGGGTTCTGCGCCCAGCCCTCGCTGCCGCCGACGACCCAGGCACCCTCCAGGCGGCGGTCCACGGTCAGGAAGATGCTCGACGCGACGAGCGGGAAGCTGCGCGCCGGGCGCACCGTCCCATCGGCGGCGGCGAGACCCACGAAGCCGTCCCAGAAGGTGTTGTCGAACCCGGGGAATCGGCGCGCCCGGCCCACCACCGCCACCTCCGTCGTGCTCGCGCGGACGGCGTAGGGCTCGTCCTCGTTCTCGGTGCCGATGACCCGGGACCAGAGCCGGAGGCCGGCGCGGTCGAACTTCTCCAGCAGGACGTCGGAGTCCTGCGAGAACCGCTCGGGGGAGATCGGCTGGAGGTCATCGCCGGTGAAGTCGCGGTGCAACCGGAGCTTCCGCGGATCGGCCCAAAACGCGACGTAGGCATTCCCATCCGGGTCGACGTCGACCAGGGCACGGAACGAGGACCACATCGCACCGAAGGTGTCGAAGGTTCCGCCGATGGGCAGGAAGGGCGTGTGGTGGCTGACCGACATGACCAGCGTCCGCCGTGGCGCCTCCCACACGGTGGTGAAGGTAATCCGGTAGAGGAGCACCGACTCGAGAGGCGTGGTGACCGCGACGACCGCGTCCTCCCCGTCGGCGGCGGCGCGGACCGCGTCACGGGGCAGACCGTTCGCCGTCAGGGTCGTCGGGGCGAGGAACCCGGCATCGGCCAAGGGAAATGGATCAGTCGCCACCGCCGGGTCCACCAGCTGCGAGAGCTGGAGGAGCGCGAGGTCAGGGCCGAGCCGTGCCAGCCACACGCCGAGGTTGCCATCCACCAGGACCGCGGTGACCGAACCCGAGGGATGCACCGCCGCATCCTCGATGAACAATCCGTCGGGGGCGTCCCAGGAAAGCGCGCGCCCCCCGTCGATTCGGCGGATCCGCGTCGCCCCGAGGGGAAGCACGGTGAAGCTGGTGAGCTGCTCCTCGAGGGTGATGTCGTTCCCGCCCGTCACACGTCTGCGCCGCCGGACCGACCAGCCGGCGATCTGCGCGAACGTCGGTCCGTGGATCTGCGGGCCGGAGCCAGCATCGGGCCCAGCACCTGCCACAGGGTCGGCTCCGGCATCAGGCCCATTCCCGGTCGGACGGGTCGGGCCCGCTCGCTCGGCGCCACATGCCCCCAGGAGACAGGCGAGTCCCAGAGCGCTCCAACACAGTCGCCCCACGCGGGCGTCGTTCCCTTCCATGAAGGTGGGACCCGAGCCAACGACGGCGTCCTGCCCGGCACCGGTTCGACCGAGGACATCTGCTCATCGGGCTCAGTAGTGCATCGCGCACCGCCCCCAGATATTCCAGGAGGTAGAAAGCCGGGCACATGGGTGCTTTCATCGTCGCGCGTCGCTCGGGAAACCCCCGGGATGGGAGCGGGTCAGGGGCGCAGCCCCTCCACCACGTAGAGCTCGGACATCCGGCGGACCACGGTGTAGGCCCAGGACCGAGCGTCGGGTGTGACGACGATCCGGCCGATGCCCCCCGCGCCGACCGGGTCAGCGGGCGCGAGGTGGCGGAGCCGGACTCGATGACCGGTGCGCGGATCGAGCGAGAGGAGGTCCACTCCGCTCGCCGTTGGCTCGGCGACCACGAGGCTCGACCCGGTCGTGTCCCAGGTCAGCGGCGTCGCCTGCCCGAGCGCCGCCACCGGAACCGGTTCCCCCAGGGTTCCCACCGGGTACAGGCAGAAGCCGCGGGGTGGACAGATTCCGACGAAAGTCCGGCCATCGGGTGAGAGCAGGTCCCGCATCGCCGGGAGCTGCTCGGGGGTGATCGGCTCCGGGTCGCCACCGGGAGCGGCGAGCCACACCCGCCTGCTGCGGCCCTTCGTCGCGCCGGAGAAGAGCAGTCGCCCATCGGGCCGAAGTTTGGCCCAGAGGAAGCTGACGATCTCGGGCACGCGGAGGCTCCTGACTTCACCGGCCCCAATCGGGAGCAGGTCGATGTGGTCGTCGCCGACCAGCGGAGCCGCGAGGGCGCCGGTGTCGTCCGGGACGAGGGTCAAGGCCCGCCCGGTGCCGAGCCGCACCGGCGGCGAGCAATCGCTCCGGCGGAGGTAGACCGAGTAGCCCTTGCCGCCCCCTTCCCCGCTCTCGGCGAGCAGGACCAGCCTGCCATCGGTGGAGATGTCCTGTGGCGAGGTTGCGTCGAGCCAGGTCAGGTCGCACTCCGGTTTGCCCTCGGTGCCGAAGAAGACCTGCGGACGCAGGGCGGCCCGCTCGAGGAGCATCCGCCCGTCCCCGGCCACGTCGCGGATCACCAGCCGTCCCCCGGTCGAGAGGAGGAGGCGCGCTTTGCCGGTCTCCCGGGAGATCGCGTAGAGCGAGGTCTCGGCCCCCTCGCGCGCGGCAGTGACCAGGATGTCCTTTCCGGTGGCTGACCACGCCAGGCCCTCCAGGCTGCCCCAGAGCTCGCCCAGCAGCCGGTGCTCGCCGCCCGGACCGAAGAGGTGCACGATGCCGGCGTCGTCTCCGTTGAGGGGATGCTCGACCACCGCAACCTCTCGCCCGCTCGGTGAGATCCGGAGCGCGCCGGTCTGGTTCACCCGGCCGATCACCGTTCCCAGCGGGAACTCCACCCGGAGCCCGGTGCCATCGCCCGGCGCGTGCACGGCTGCGATCCGGTTCCCATCGGGCGTCGCGTCGGCAGAGATCACCCCGTCGAGCAGCGCCTTCTCCGTCCCCCCGGCGAGCGGCGAGCGCGCCAGCACGTTCGAGCCCCGGCCACGGATGTAGATCGCCTCGCCGCGTGCGGTGATCGCGGCCAGAGACGACGCATCTCCGGTGACCACCCGCGCCTCGGCGGCCCCCAGGTGGACCGCATGGAGCCTCGACGGTTCACCGTCCCACGCGGCGGTGTAGGCGACCTCGCCGCCAGGGGCGAACCGGGCGGAGCCGATCGCCCCGCGGCGGAAGGTGAGGCGCTGCCACCGCGGCGGCTCTGTGACGCGCGCCCGACTCAGCATCACCCCGGCAGCACCTCCGACCGCGAACAGGAGCAGCGCTCCGACGAACGCCAGGAGCCGAACGCGGGAGCGCCGGGATCCAGCCGGGGTCGAGGAGGGCGCCGGGAGCGGCCCCGGCTCGGAGAGCGGCTCCACGTGGCCGATCCAGCGATACCCACGCCGGGGCAGCGTCTCGACGTAGAACGGGGCGTCGGCATTGTCTCCGAGCGCCGCGCGGATCTCCTTCACGCAGTAGTTCAGGCCCTGGTCGAAGTCGATGAGCGTGTCTGTGCCCCAGACCTCGGTGCGGAGCTCTTCCCGGGTGACGACCCCGCCCGGATTGGCGAGCAGGACGCTGAGGACCTTCGCCGGTTGTTGCCGCAGTCGGACCAGGGAGCCACTCTCCTTCAGCTCCAGGCTCTTCAGGTCGAACTCGAAGCGGCCGAAGCGAACGCGGCCCCTGGGTCGCGCGCCGCCCTCCACGGGGATCTCGTCGCTGGCACGCATCCGGGGCTCAGCCTAGCTCCCCGCGCACCCAGGGCCCGAGGCCACAGGGCCAGGATTCTCGCCTGCATCCGCGCGCGCAA
>Ga0208588_1000632_pt1 | contig 11180 bp, 9 predicted proteins | sample NGESurshal092012_8_FD_184483 | JGI IMG/M metagenome (GOLD analysis project Ga0208588, IMG submission 184483) | Arctic peat soil microbial communities from Barrow, Alaska - NGEE Surface sample 415-3 shallow-092012 (SPAdes) | ecosystem: Environmental > Terrestrial > Soil > Wetlands > Peat ...
CCTTGGGGATATTGACGTTGGCGTTGGCGAGAATGGTGCGGACGTCGTCGATATTGATCCCGAGCGCGGCGAGCGCCGGGGGATTGATCTGGATGCGCACGGAGGGACGCTGGCCGCCGGCGATGCTGACCAGGCCGACGCCGGGTTGCTGCGAAATTTTTTGCGCCAGCCGGGTCTCGCTCATGTCCTGGAGCGACGTGAGCGGCAAAGTGTCGGAGGTCACGGAAAGGGTCAGGATGGGGGCGTCAGCCGGATTGACCTTGGCGTAGATCGGCGGCGCCGGCAGATCGGCCGGCAGCAGACTGTTGGCCGCATTGATCGCGGCCTGAACTTCCTGTTCGGCTACGTCCAGCGACAGCGAAAGGCCGAATTGCAGGGTGATGATCGAGGCGCCGGCGGAACTGGATGAGGTCATTTCGGCGAGGCCAGGCATCTGGCCAAATTGCCGCTCCAACGGCGCCGTCACCGAGGAGGTCATCACCTCGGGGCTGGCGCCGGGATAGAAGGTCTGCACCTGGATGGTCGGATAATCGACCGAGGGCAGGGTGGCCAGCGGCAGGAAGCGGAATCCCGCAAACCCGGCCAGCATGATCGCCACCATCAACAGGGACGTAGCGACCGGACGCCGGATGAAGGGCTCCGAGACGTTCATGCGCGGAACTCGCCCGAATTACTGTCCGCCATTGCCCGCCCCGGGGTTGGACTGCGTCGCGCGACGGCGCGGGCCTTGCGCCGGATCGGCGGAAACTGCGCCGGCCGGAGCGGCGCCAGCGGGGGCGGCCTCCGCCTCCTTTTTTTGCGAGGTGTCCTTGACCACGCGCACCGCCGCGCCTTCGCGCAAGCGGTCGGCGCCGTCGACCACCACCACGTCGCCGGCCGACAGGCCGGATGTCACCGCGACATAGTCGCCGTCGGTTTGGCCGAGTTTCAGCACGCGCACGCTGGCCTTGCCGTCGGGGCCGACGACATAGGTGTAATCGCCCGGCGCGCCATGCTGCACGGCGGCGGTCGGCGCGGCGATAGCATTCTGCAAGGTGTCGACCAGCAGGCGGATATTGACGAACTGGTTGGGAAAAAGCGCCTCGTCCTGATTGTCGAACTGGGCGCGGAGCTTGACCATGCCGGTGGTGGTGTCGACCTGATTGTCGAGCACGGTGACGGCGCCGCTCGCCAGCATTTTGACATTGGAGCGGTCATAGGCGACCGCGGTCAGCTTGCCGCCGTCGCGCATTTTGGGTTGAATTTTGCCCAGCGCGTCTTCCGGCACGGAAAAAATCACCGACATTGGCTGCAACTGGGTGATGACGGCGATGCCGGTCGATGAGGCCGCCTGCACGTAGTTTCCCGCATCGACCAGACGCAGGCCGACGCGTCCGTCGACCGGCGACACGATGTGGCTATAGGCGATATTGAGCGCCTGCGCGTCGATCAACGCCTGATCGGCCCGCACCGTGCCCTCATATTGCTTGACGATATAGACCTGATTCTCCGCCGTCTGGCGGGCGATGGAATTCTGCTTGAGCAGGGTCTGATAGCGGGCGTCGTCGGCTCGCGCCTGTTCGAGCAGGCCCTGGTCATGAGCCAATTGCCCCTCGTATTGGGCCTTGAGCGCCTGATAGGGGCGGGGATCGATCTGGGCGAGGAAGTCGCCCTTCTTGACATGCTGGCCCTCGGTAAAGGCCACTTGCTGCAAATAGCCGGAAATCTGGCTGACCACGGTCACGGTCGCCAGCGGCGTCACCGTGCCGAGCGCGCTGATCACCACTTTCACGTCGCGCGGCTGGATCGTCGCGACGCCGACCGGTTGGGGCCCGTCGCGCCCGACTCCCTTGGACGAACTTGTGGACGAACTTGGCGCGGACTGGGTGACGTTGGCCGGCTCGGGCGCCGGCTGGCGGAAAAACTTCCAGCCAACGGCGGCCAGCGCGATCAGCACCACCAGCGCGATCCAGCGTCCCTTGCCGCCTTTCGGCGGCTTTGGCGCGGTGGGCGTGGTCGAAGGCGCGACGCCCGGGGCCGGCCCGGGAGCGTTTTTCGCGCCGGGCGCGTCTGCGACCGCGCGAGGCGTGAGCGTCATCTCGGTTTCATTCATTACGATCTCAGGTCCGGTTTTCGCCAAAATGAATATGGGAACATGAATGGATCTGGAACATGGCCCGATTGAGCGAAATTAAAATTATGTCGGCGGAATGGGCAGAGAGCGCGCGACCGCCTCGATCAGCGGCGGCGCCTGTTCCTGTTGCAGGCTGTTGGCGTCGTAGCCGCCGCCCAGCGCCTCGATCAGGGTCACGTTGGCGGCGAACAGCGCCTGTCGCGTGCTCAGCACGGACTCCTCGTCAATGAGCAGAGTGGCTTCGGCGACGACCACGGTGGTGAAGGCGACGGTGCCGGCGCGATACTGGTTCAGATAGACCTTGACCGCTTCGGCCGCCGCGTCGCGCGCCTGTTCCTGCACTTTCAATTCCTTGGTCAGAACGCGCAAGGCGACCAGTTGATCCTCGACCTGCTGGAAGGCGGTCAGGGTCGTCTGGCGGTAATTGGCGACCGCCTGACGATAGGTCGCCTTCGCTGAGTCGACCTCGGCGGCGCGCAATCCGCCGTCGAACAGCGGATCGAGCGCCTGGCCGCCGATCGACCAGATCAGATGGGCGGCTGTGAAGGGGAAGGCGTTGGCGCCTTGGAAACCGCCCGCGGCGGAGAAGGTGATCTGGGGATAATAGGCGGCGACAGCGACGCCGATCAGGGCGTTTTGTTCCTGCATCACCCGCTCGGCGGCGGAAATGTCAGGCCGGCGCTCCAGCAGGGTGGAGGGCAGCAATACCGGAACATTGGGCGGAACATGCGGCAACACGCCGCGCGGAATGGACAATTCGGACGGTGGCCGTCCGGTCAGCATGGCTATGGCGTGCTCGTCCTGGGCGCGGAGAACATCGGTCTGAATTTCCTGCGCCTGGGTGGTCAGCACCTGGTTCTGGGCGGTGATGAGGTCGGCCTTGGAGACCGTGCCGCCGTTATACTGGTTCTGCGTGATCTTCAGGGTTTCCTGATAGGCGGCGACCGTCCGGTGCAACAGGGCCTTCAGCGAATCCTGCGCGCGCAGATTGAAATAGGCGACGGCCAGTTGCGCCTGCGCGGACAGCTTCGCGTTGGCCAGCAGGCCAAGGTCGGCCTGCGCGCCGGCGACATTGCTTTCCACCTGCCGCCGGATCTTGCCCCACACGTCGAGGGTCCAGGACACCGAGCCTTGCGGATAAAAGAGGTTGGTCGCCGTCATTCGCCCGCGGCTCGACAGAGCGCCGCCCTGACCGAGGCGCTGGCCATCGTAATCGGCGGACACGCCGGGCAGGAGGCTCGCCTGCGATTGGCGAATCACCGCCTGCGCCTGTTCAAAGGCTGCGAGAGCCGCCGCGACATTCTGGTTGTTGACCTCGACCTGCGGCAGCAGGCGATTGAGTTGGGGATCGCGGTAAACCGACCACCAGTCGCCGCGATCCAGATCGTCGCGGGGCGCGGCGTGTTTCCATCCGGCCAGTTCCTTGAATCTGACTGGCGTCGGCGCTTCGGGCCGCAAATAGTCAGGCCCTACCGTGCAGGAGGCCAGAAGCAGCGCGCCGCCGCAAGCCAGAAGGATTTTCCTCGCGCCGGCAGGCGAAACGGGACTCATTTCGACTTTCCACCACGGAAAATCGGTGCAGGGAGAGAAATCGGTGCGGCGTTTCGCGCGGTCCCGCCTCGGGTGCTGATCGACATCGCCGCTCGGTTTCCTTCCAATATCGCGCCGGATCGGCAGGGACCCGACATTCCGGCGAAGGTTCTGGTTGAGTCTTGCGCCGACTGGCGCTTTCTCCATTATCGCGCCGCAGCGCAAAAATCGAGTCCCTCGCGGGGTGCGGGGCGAATCCCGCAGGTTCCCGCCGTTCGCAGCCATGATCCTTAAACGCCTGGGACGCGCCCGTTAAGAAGCGAGCGCGGATTCGGCTCAATAAAGTGAATGTGTGGCTAAAATGTGCGGGGTTCAGTGGCTTGACGCGCCCGGGTCGGCTGGACTAGGCCACTGGGACAAAGGCTTTTTCGCCCCAAGAATTCCGAGGTCCCGGCGAAATGCCCACCAAACCGCCCAGCCTGCAATATCGCTTGGAATATGTCGGCTACCGCCTGCTCGGCGTTATCCTCGGGAGCCTGCCGCTCGAAACCGCTTCGAAATTCGGCGGCGCGCTGCTGGCGTGGCTGGGACCCAAGTCGGTCAAGCGCCATCCCCGCCTGCTGCGCAATCTCGCGGCCGCCTACCCAGAGATGACCGAGCAAGAGCGCGCAAAACTGGCGGTCGAGGTCTGGCGCAACCTCGGCCATGTGTTTGGCGAATTTTTTCATATTGACGAGATAATCCGCGAACGGGTGGAGATCGAGAACCCGGAAGTATTCCGCCGAATCGCCGCCAGCGGCAAGGGCGCTGTGCTGTGCGGCGCGCATCAGGCCAATTGGGAAGCCGGCAGCGCGGTCGTCCAGGAGTTCGGCCTGCGTCTGATTGGCGTCTACCGCGCGATGAGCAATCCCTTCGTCGACGCCGACGTCATGCGGCGGCGGATCAAATACTATCCCGGCGGGTTGATGGGCAAACACGATCGGGAGACCCCGGTGGCGATGATCCGCTACGCGCGTTCGGGCGGTTCGCCGGCCTTTCTGGTCGATCAGCAGACCTATATGGGCCTGAAGGTTCCGTTTTTTGGCCGACTTTCCGCGACCACGCCTTTTCCCGCCATGGTGGCGCGGCAGTGCAATATTCCCTTCGTGCTGATCACTGGACAGCGCCTGCCCGGCGTGCGCTTCAAGGTGCGCGCCACAGAAATCGAAATGCCGCGCACGGACGACCGCAACGCCGATATTCTTGCCTCCACCGCCGCAATGCAGGCGGAGCTGGAAAAATCGATCCGTCTCCATCCCGAACAATGGATGTGGACGCACGACAGGTGGTATTAGGCGTCATTCCTTCTTCGGCCGTTTGGCGAAAGCGTGCCAGGCGCTGATTTGGGCGCGATAAACCGGCCGCGCGATCTCGTGGCGCAGTTTTTCCCAAAAAACCATGCGCTTGCGCTGGATGGTCGAGCCGCCGATCGCGCCGGAAACATCGCGCACGCCGGAAGGCTTCAGGGCCAGCAATTCGACGCCCGTGACCCAACTCATCTGCAAAAATGTGTCGATCGGGCGGTCGAATTTTTCGGTCGCCGCCAGCAATCGGCGCGCCGCATCGCCGGAAACGAATTGCGCGATGGCGCGCAGGGGCGGGTTTTGAGGACGAATCAGGGCGATTCCGTCCCGTTCCGCGAGAATGGCGCCGGCGATCCGGGTTTGCGGCGCGGGCGCCAGCACGTAATCCCATTGCGCCCGCGACCGGCGCGCGACCTCGCATGTTCTGGAGAAAGCCGCCGCGTCGATTTCAGCGTCGTCCTCGAAAACGAGTGCGTAATCGAGGTTCTGCTCGACAATCGAACGCCAGGCAGCGCGATGGCTGAGGAAGGCGCCGATTTCGGCGCGATTGAGGGCGAAGGAAAACCCCGGTCGGTGCAATTGCCGGGCGTAAACGACGGCGACATCGGCGTCGGTAAGTTTGGCCCCGTCCGTCGCCGCGACGATCTCGCTGGCGCAAGGCAAGGCGGCGCGCAGACGCTCCACCTGCGGCCGTCTTTGCACGGCCCGTTCAAGATGCAGGATAAAGGCTTTGAGTTCGGACATGCGCGCTCGATGGTTCGGGCCGCTTTTAGCCCTCCGCGTCGCGCCTGTCATCCCGGCAGGGTCGCAGCTTTGACAAAAGGCGGAGAACGCGCTTTTGGACGGGGGAAGGCGCCAGACTAAATCGCCGCGATAGCTTCAAGCCGGCCAATATCAACCAGCCGAACGCCATTGGGGACGATGACCACAAGCTTCTGTTTGACAAGTTGAGTGAAGGTTCTGCTGATCGTCTCGACGGTCAAGCCAAGGTAGTCGGCAATATCCATGCGCGACATAGGCAATACGACGAGCAAATTCGAGCCGTTGACATGCGACCAACGGTCCCGCATCGTCAGCAGGAATATGACAACCTTTTCCACGGCGGTTCGGCGACCGAGAATGGCCATTTGCGTTTGCGCTATAGTAAGTTCATGGCCAGTTAAAGCATGGAGGCGGCGGAGCAGATGCGGATATTGATCGACCAGATCTGAAAACCCGTCACGTCTAAACTCGCAAACGGAAACGTCCGTTAGAGCTTCGCCCGAATAAACATGGCGGTCTGCCATCGATAGCCCCAAAAAATCACCTGTCATGGCGAAGCCTATCAGCGTCCTTCGGCCATCGGGCAGGACCTTGACCAGACGCACCATTCCCGAAGTGATATTATAAAATACATTCGCCGCGTCATGTTCATGAAACAAGGTTTCGCGCGGTTGAAAGCAATTTTTTCGCGCGAGTTGATCGAGCGCACCGAGTTCGTCGAATTCAAGGGCGGCGCAGATGCTAATCGTACGAGCCTTACAATACTCGCAATTTGCATGGGACGATGCAGGACTTGATACGAGTTTCACAATATTGCTATGTCCGCGCACGTTGTTCATAACGGAGCATTCCCCGTGGTCCAATGTTTGCGAATTCGCGCCTGTCAGACAGATCACGCCCTTATCAGCGAGAAGTCAACGCCGAGATCGAGCAATGCCAATTAACGGCGCCTTTTTTGCGGCGGTTCAGTGAGTTGCGTCGTTTGCTCATCGAGAACGGGGAGGGAGCGTTTTCGCCATGGCAGGTCCGAACAAGTTGACACATCTCTTGCTTTCGGCAATCGAAAAGCCTCGTTGTCGGCGATTTTACGGAATTTTTGGGGTGTTCATGTCTGAACCAGTGAGCCGGCGGCCACAAAGTCAATATTTTGTGACAGATGGAGGCAAATTGCCGCTCTCCGCCGCCGTCATTTGCAAGAATGAGGAGGATTGCATTGGCGCCTGTCTCGCCAGTCTGGACTCCTGCGCCGAAATCATCGTCGTCGATTCCGGTTCCACAGACGCGACGCTGGCCATTGTGCGCGATTTTTCCACGCGGGGATGGCCTATCAAACTGATCGAGCGCGAGTGGCCGGGCTACGCCAGGCAAAAGCAATTCGCGCTGGAGCAGGCGACCCAGCCCTGGGTGTTGAGCATTGACGCCGACGAATGGCTCGACGACGGGTTGCGGGATGATTTGCCTGAGCTGTTGCAGGCTCCGCCGCATATCGCCGGATGGAGGCTGCAACGCGCCCTGACCCTGTTCGGCCGCAAGGAACCGCCGCCGCCCGCGACCAAACCCGAGCGCATTTTACGGTTGGCGCGGCGCGAAAAAGTGCGGTTCGACGAATCGGTTCTGGTGCATGAGGGGCTGATCGCCGAAGGCGAAATCGCCGACGCTGACAAAGGACTGCTGCGGCACGAACGCGCCTTGCGGCTTGACGTCCAGATCGGCAAGGAAATCGTCTACGCCCGGCTCAAGGCGCAACAACGGATCGCGGCAGGGAAAAAACCAAGCCTGTTCAAGCTGGTCGTCAACCCGCCCCTCTATTTCTTCCGGGTTTATGTGTCGCGCCGGATGTTTCTTTGCGGGGTCCCGGGCTTCATCCACGCCTGGACCGGCGCGGTTTATTCCTTCCTCGGCGAAGCGCTGCATTATCAGCTCTGGCTGGAGGGCGGCTTCGACAAGAAGCCGGATTAATCCAGCCGGTTCATCCGCTCTCCCGCGACGAAAGCCGTCAAAACCGCGCCGAGCTGGTCGGCCAGCGTCTGTTGCGCTTCCAGGCTGGCCCAGGCGACATGCGGCGTGACGATCACGTTGTCGCGCCGCGCCATCCGCATGATCGCGCTGTCGGCGGGCGGCGGCTCCGGGCGGGTGACGTCGATCCCGGCGCCGGCGACGAGGCCAGCGTCGAGGGCGCGCTCCAGCGCCTCCTCATCAACGAGTCCGCCTCGCGCCGTATTGATAAGCAAGGGCTTCTTCTTCATTGCCGCGAAGGCGTCCGCGTCGATCATATTCTGCGTCCCGGCGTTGAGCGGGCAATGCAGCGAGAGAATGTCTGAGGTGGCGAGCACCTCGTCGAAGGCGACAAAACCGGGTTGCGTGGCTTGTCCCTTGCGCCCCGCGAAAACGGCCTCCATGCCAAAAGCCCGCGCGAGTTCGGCCACGCGTTGGCCCAACGACCCGGAGCCGAACAGGCCAAGCCTGCGGCCGTGCAGGTCGATAATTCGATGGGTATGGAAGGCGAATTGCTGCGAGGCCTGCCACTCGCCGGCGCGCACGTCGGCGACGTAGGGCAGAATTTTTCGAGCCAGCGCCAAAATCAGCGCGAACACATGCTCCGGCACGCTATTGACCGAATAGCCCCGGATGTTGGTCACCGCGACGCCGTGTGTCCGCGCGGCGTCGAGATCGACATGGTCATAGCCGGTGGCGGCGATGGCGATCAGTTTCAGCCTTGGCAGGCTGGCGATGGTCGCCGCGTCAAAGCCAACCTTGTTGGTGACAACGATTTCGGCCTCTTTTGCGCGCGAGCAAATTTCCTCTGGGAGAGTGGAGGGAAAATTGCGCCATTCATGCGGAAAGCCCGGTGTCGGCAGGACAACGTCCTCGGCCAGAGTCGCTCCGTCGAGAAAGACAATCTTCTGCATGAAAAACTCCGCTTATCACCTTATTAAAGCGGGATTTTTACCTCTCGATAGTGACGAGTTGATACAGGCCGCCGAAAAACGACCGCCGCTTCCGGCCACGTCCCGCATCGTCCTTGGGCAGGAAATCGGCAACCTCGTGACGCCACATGTCGAGCGCGAAGGGTTCGAGAACCGCGAGAACCGGGCGGAACAGATAACGATAGGGATTCCACCATGCAGGTCGGGCATAATCGACGATGACGATGCGGCCGCCTGGACGCACGACACGAAAGGTCTCGGCCATGGTTTTGCGCCGGACGTCTTCCGGTTGCTCATGCATCAGGAAGAAGACCACCGCGCGATCGAAGGCGCCGTCCTCGAAATCCAGCGCGGACGAGTCCATCAACGAGGTCTGCACCGGCGCCGCGCTGTCCAGTTTGGCGCGCACGTTGGCGAGTTGGATCGGCAGCACGTCAATGACGTCGAGCGCGCCGCCGCCCTTCGCCACGCGGTCGGCCAGCAATGGCGTCAAATCGCCATAGGCCGCGGCGACCTGGAGGGTGCGCCCGGGCAAGGCGTCGCCGAGCGCATCCAGCGCGACATCGCGCAAGCGTCCGTAATTGCCCCAAAGGATCAGTTCGACCATCCATTGACGATCGAAAAACTTGAGCGCGTTGGGGTGCACATAGGCCCACCAGTAATATTTGAGCAGATAGGCGGGGCTTGCCGGAAGCGACCGACGTGTCGCCGGCGCCTGACCGGGCGCGACTCGACTTGCCTGCAGCGTCTCCGCTGCGTCGTCGATCATGATGGCGGCAGGGTCTTTTCTCGTTTCCAGCATAATTTTCCGCGCATAGAATTCGGGTGGAAGGGCGACGCTTTAGAACGAACCTTAATTGGTCTTTATGATGATTACCATGTCAATATCATGGAATGGCCGCGCGTAAAGAACATGGCTCGGCTCACGCATCGATCGGCCCGCCGTTGGTCTCTTCAATTTTGAGCTATAGATAAAAAAAACACAGGATCGCGAGACGGCGGATGAACGAGAGAATGGTCATTGTCGGCGCCGGGCAGGCGGGGCTGCAAATCGCCGAAAGCCTTCGTGCTGAAGGGTTTGACGGCTCCATCGAACTGCTGGCTGGCGAAAAGTCGCCACCTTATCAGCGGCCGCCGTTGTCCAAAGCCTGGCTGCAGGGCGATCTGCCCGAAGAGCGGCTCTTTTTGCGCGGCGCCGAGGCTTTGGCGGCGAAAAATATCGATCTGCGGCTCGGCGCCGTCGTGACGGAAATCGACCGCGCAGGCAAAGCCGTGCGTCTGGCGAATGGCTCGTCGCGGACCTATTCGGGTCTGGCGCTGGCGACGGGAGCGCGGGCGCGGCGCCCGGCGCTCCCCGGCGCCGATCTGGCCGGAGTCTGCGTTTTGCGCGACATGGCCGACGCGCGGGAGATTTCGCATCGCATGGACGCCGCGACTCATCTCGTGGTGATCGGCGGCGGCTTCATCGGGTTGGAGGTCGCCGCGACCGCGCGGAAACGGGGATTGCCGGTCATCGTGATCGAGGCTCTGGACCGGCTGATGGCCCGCGCCGTCACGCCGCGCCTTTCCACTTTTTTCGCTGACGTCCATCGCGCCCGTGGCGTCGATCTGGTTTTCGGCGCTCAGGTCTCTGCGCTGGAGGGGCGCGACGGCGCCGTATCCGCGGTGATGACGGCGGCGGGCCGGAAATTTCCCGCCGATCTGGTGATTCTCGGGATCGGCGCCCTTCCCAATGACGAATTGGCGGCGGCGGCGGGTCTTGAGGTTGCGCGCGGAATCGTTGTGGACAGTTGCGGCCGGACTTCGGACCCGCACGTCGTGGCGGCGGGCGATTGCACGGTTTTCCGCCGCGACGACGGCAAGATGCTGCGTCTCGAAAGCGTGCAGAACGCGGTGGAGCAGGGCAAGGCGGCGGCGGCGGCGCTGCTGGGCCACAGGAAGCCGTTCGAGGCCACCCCGTGGTTCTGGTCGGATCAATATGAATTCAAGCTGCAAATGGCGGGCCTGAGCGAGGGGTTCGACGTCTGTGTCGAGCGTCCAGGCGGGGAAAAGGCTTTTTCGCTGTTTTATTACCGCGACGGGCGGCTGATCGCGGTCGATTCGGTCAATCGGCCCGGCGAACATCTCCTCGCCCGCAAATTGCTCGACGCCGGCGTGTCGCCGGACCCGGCGCTCGCGGCTGATCCCGCCAACGATCTGCGCATCTTGTTGCGCTGATGATTGCCTTGAGCGATGGGGCGCCAAAAGCGCCCAATTTTGTCGCAATCCCGCAACAGCGTTGCATTATTGCAACTAGCTCGCGGCTCCTGTATTCCTATAGCCGGTTTGCACACTCCGATTCCAAGGCGCGATGAAGCAGACGAAAGACAATCGGCTCGATCAGCAGAAGTCGCGCCGCCGCGAGCGCCGCCTGCTGCCCCGACTCGGGCCTTTCGCGGTGGCTTTCGCGATTATTTGCGCCATCGCCAGCTTCCTCATCTTCGCCGGCATGACGCCGATCGAGCC
>Ga0208588_1000634_pt1 | contig 11136 bp, 7 predicted proteins | sample NGESurshal092012_8_FD_184483 | JGI IMG/M metagenome (GOLD analysis project Ga0208588, IMG submission 184483) | Arctic peat soil microbial communities from Barrow, Alaska - NGEE Surface sample 415-3 shallow-092012 (SPAdes) | ecosystem: Environmental > Terrestrial > Soil > Wetlands > Peat ...
GCCCCGACGCCCGGCGGGGCTGAACTCGATGAGGTATGCGACCGAGACGCCGAGTTGGCCACCGACCGAGAACGCCTGCACGGCGCGCAGCGCGAGCAGGCCCAACGGGGCCAGCACCCCGATCGCGGCCCAGGGCGGCAGCAGGCCGATCGCGACCGTCGCCGCCGCCATCATCAGGATCATAGTGGCCAGTGTTCGCCGGCGTCCGAGCCTGTCGGCCCTGGCACCTGCGACCAGCGAACCGAGCGGCCGCAGCAGGCAGGACGTCGCGAAGACGGCGAAGATCGTGGTGATACCGGCCCAGCCGCCCGGCGCCAGCACAGCGGCCAGCACGGTCGCCGAGCCGCTGTAGATCGCGTAGTCGTACCACTCGACAACGTTGCCGGCGTAGGCCGCGACCAGGGCGCGGCGATCGCCGATCACACCACGTTGCCGGACCGGCGGCGTGGTCTGTCCAGCCTTGGTGTCCATCGGGCTCCATCAAGAACGGCCAGGAACCATCGGTCGTCCTCCGGGCCGGCACCCTGCCGTCGTCAGCCCGCCGTCACGCACCGAATCGCCTGGACCTCGCGGTCGTCTCCGGCGATCTTAGCCAGCAACGACAGCAGCGCCGACTCGTCGGAATCCCGCAGGAACAGGACGGTTTCACCCGGCCGGTCATCGACATCCAGATCGGCCAGCATCGACCGCAGGTGCGGGCCTAGCGCACCGAGGACGACGAACTCGAACATCTCAGCCGCCATCGGGACTCATCAGCCTTCCCGCCGAAGCTCGTCCGACGCCGGAACCCGCCGAACCTCGAGCAGTTCGAGCCCAAGGCTGTGCAGTCTGGTCAGAATGCCGTGCAACGCGGCCTGGTCGGGCACGCATCCGCGTAGCACCGTTTCCGCGGGTTCCACGGTCGCGCGGAGATTCTCGACCTCCTCGAGCTCCTCCGGAGGGACATGCCCCCGGATCCGAATCTCGTATGACCGCGCTGCCACGTGTGCGTCCTCCGTCCGGCCTAGGGGTTCAGCTTCGCCGCCCGGCGGGTCGGCGCACATCACCCCGATCGGATATACGTGCCGTTCACTTCCGGATGAGTACCTATTTACCCCGCGGCGCGTTCACCCAATCGGCCCTATGGGCATTTGGCGGGCTCTACAGTGGCTCAGACGGGACCGATAGCGGTTCCGGAGGGATCCCAGCGAGTCGGAGGTCAGGTGGGCAGCCCAACCGGCGGCCACTCGGGATGGGGCCTGCTCGGCACCAAGGTGGTGCCGCCGACGATCCCCCGCGGTTACGTGCGACGCCCCCGGCTGGAGAAACTGCTCGATGCCGGCGCCGGCGGGCCGCTGACGCTGGTCAGCGCGGGACCGGGCTGGGGCAAGACGCTCGTGGCGGCGTCCTGGATCCACCACCAAACGGGCCCTACCGAAACCGGCGGTGCCGACACTGGCGGTGCCGACACCGGCGGTGTGGCCGCCCAGCTCGCCGGTATCGCCTGGCTCGCCCTGGACGTCGACGACAACGAGCTGCGCATCTTCTGGACGGGTGTGCTGTCCGCCCTGCGTCAGGCCGGAGCCGTGCCGCCGGACAGCGAACTGGCCAGCCTGGCTCTCGAACCGGGGGTGACGGCCAGGGGCCTGCAGCGATTGCGGGACGGCCTGGCGGGTCTCCGGCCGGGAACGGTGCTGGTTCTCGACGATCTGCAAGTGGTGCAGAACCCGGAGGTGTTGGAGTCGATCGCGGTGCTGTTGCGCCACGAACTGCCGCTCCGCCTGGTGCTGATCAGCCGGACCGATCCGGTGCTGCCGCTGCACCGGCTCCGGGTGAACGGCGGCCTGCAGGAGATCCGCGCGCTGGACCTGGCATTCGATGAGGACGAAGCCACCGAGCTGCTGCGGATGACCGGGCATCGGGTCGAGTCGGACGATGTGGCCCGGCTGGTCGAGCGCACCGAAGGCTGGGCCGCGGGGCTGCGGCTGGCCAGCATGTTCCTGTCCCGCCACGACTCACCGGGACCGGCCGACGAGTTCGCCGGCGACGAGCGCGCGGTGGCCGAGTACCTGCTCGGCGAGGTCTTCGCCAGCCAACCGACCGATATGCGTGCCTTCCTGCTTCGCACCAGCGTGACCGACCGCATCTGCGCTGACCTGGCGGACGTGCTCACCGACGACTCCACCGATCGGGACCGCGTTCATGGGCAGGGTCATGGGCAGGGTCCTGGGCACGGGGACGGGCAGCGCAGGCTGGAGGCGCTGGAGCGGGCCAACACCTTCATCACCTCGGTCGGACCGCACCGGCAGTGGTACCGCTATCACCCGCTGCTGCGGGAGGCTCTCGAGCATCAGCTGCTGGTGGAGAATCCGGAGCTGCACCGGACGCTGCACCGGCGGGCGGCGGTCTGGCTGACCGCACACGGCGCCCCGGTCGCCGGCCTGCGGCACGCGGCCGCCGCGCAGGATTGGCTGCTGCTGGGCGAGCTGTTCGTCACGACCGCGGGACCGCGCATCCTGTCGGCAGAGCGGGGCCCGATCAACGAGACGCTGGCCTTGATCCCGGACTCGGAATTGGCACGAACGGTGGCGCTTCAAGCCTGCGCTGCCGCGCGACTGGAGTATGCCGGCCGCTACCGGGACATCGCCCCCATCCTCGGCCGCGCTCGGAGGATGCTGGCGCAGCAGACCTCACCGTCGGCGGCCGAGACCGCGCTCACCGACCTGTGGGGCGTCGTCGTCGGACGGGCGGCCGGCGACATGTCCGCCGTGCTCGACGGCTGCGACTCGACGTTGACCGCGCTGGCCGGGATGGAATCGCCGTTTCCGGCCGCCGAGGAGTACGGCGCGATCGCAGCGGTCAACCGCTGTGTGGCGCAGGTATGGACCGGCGACCTCGCCGGCGCGCGCGCCGATCTGCATCCGGCGATCGCGCGCTGCCTGCGGGTCGACCTGGACGCCCCGCGGTTGAACGGACTCGGCTACCTGAGCCTTGCCACCGTGCTGCTGGGCCGCCCAGCCGAGGCGTTGGTCGTCGCCGAAGAGGCGCGCACCCTTGCCGAGGTACGAGGGTGGACATCGCTGAGCCAGGCGGCCATCGGAGATCTGGCCAGGGCGCTGGTGCTGCTGATCCAAGGCAGGCCGACGGAGGCGGAACCGCTGCTGGTGCAGGCTTCCGCCGCCACCAACGAACTCCTGGTGGAGTTGGCGATCCGCATCGTGCACAGCCTGCTGAACGGGTCCCAGGACCGCCCGCATGCCGCGGTCAGGTACGCCCGCTCGGCCCGCGACCTGATCGCGGGACGCACCGCCCCCGACTTCGTCGTGGAATGGCTGATGTTGGCCGAGGCAAAGGCGGCGCTCGCTGCCGGTGACCCGAAGGCGGCCCTGTCGGCGTTGACGCAGGCGGGCAAGGACGGATGGTCACCCCGCTGGTGGGGCGTGCAGTACGCGGTCTGCTCGGCGCGGGCATGGCTGGCCCTGTCCGACCTGCCGCGGGCCGAACGTGCCCTGTCGACGACCAGCGCCGCCGCCGAGGACCCCACCAATCCCGTTGCGGCCGTTGAGGTGTGGGTCGCACGGGCGGTGCTGGCCGAGCGGTTGCACGACGAGGGCAAAGCCGTGGCGGCGATCACCCGCGCCGTCCGGATCGCCGCACCCGAGGGCATCGCCCGCCCATTCCTGTTCTTCGATCGGGACCGGGTCCCGCGAGTACTTGGCCGCGTCTCCGGGCTCGACGCCACCGAGGGTGGGTTCGTCGCGCAACTCCGGTCGGCATGTCTGGGACCGGCGACAGCAGGGTCCGGCGACGCGGCCACGGCGCGGACTCCGGCGGAGTCGACGCCGCTGGTCGAACCGTTGACCGAGCGGGAACTGGCTGTCCTGCAACTACTTCCGAGCATGCAGAGCAACCTGGAGATCGCCGAGGAGATGTTCGTCTCCGTCAACACCGTCAAGGTGCACCTCAAGACGCTCTACCGCAAGCTGGACGTACCCAACCGACGCAGCGCCGTGCGCCGCAGCCGGATCCTGGGGCTGCTCCCGTAGCTGACATCCGCACGCCGGGACGTCTTTGCCGTGACGTCACGCGATCCGGGCGGGCATCGAACTCGGCGGCAGGTACCCCAGCGCGCACGCCCGCTCCACGGCCTCGTGACGGGAGGCGGCACCCAACTTGCGGTACGTGGACAGGGCCTGGGTCTTGACGGTGTGCCGGGAGACGAACAGCATCGCACCCATTTCCGGGAACGACAGGTGGGTGGGCAACAGTCGCAGGATGCGCAGCTCCGCGACGGTGAACGGGCTGAGCCCGTAGGCGGAGTCCGCCGGCAGGTGCGCGAGCGTCTGCTCCGCCTGCTCCAGGTCCGACGACAGCCGCGGCGGCAGGCGTCGGTCGCCGGCCAGCTGGCGCGCCTGGCAGGTCAGCCGCCGCGCCGCGGCTGCGTCACCGAGCATCAGGCTGGTGTTGGCCTGCAACACCCGGGCCTGGATCTGAATCCACGGCGCCAGACCGGCGACCGCACCGGTCAGCCGGTGTGCCCGGTCCAGCGAATGGGCGGCTTCCGCCGACTCGCCATGGCGTGCCTGCACCAGGGCCACCATGCTGACCGCGTACGCCGAGGTCGGCAGATCCTGCAACCGGTGGGTGGTCATCAGGGCGTGCGCGCGCATCACCAGGTCTTCCGACTCGCGCCACAGGCCCCGGTCGAAGGCCAACGCGCCCAGCGCGACCAGGCAGTCGACCCGGGCCACGTGATCGTCGAGGGCCGCCGCCAATTCTTCGGAATCCCGGAGCCGGGACAGCGCCCGGCCGCCCTGCCCGGCCAGCGCCAGCGCGATGCCGGACAGCGCACCGGCCGCGGGGCGCCACGGGCTGCCGGCCGGGAGTGCCTCGAAGGCATCGGTGCAGGCCTGCAGTCCTTCGGCCATCCCGCCTGTGCCGCGCCACGCGGCCAGCAGCATCACGGCTCCGCGGTAGTCCGACCCGGTCCCGCCACCGAATTGGGTCCCGAGGCGGTCGATCGAAACCGCGGCCGCATCGGCGGCCCGCGCCACCGCGTGCCAGCCGGCCATCGCCTCCAGATCGCCGGTGACCAACGCGAGCCACGCCGAGGCCACCACCAGCTCCGGCGACCGGCGGATCTGCTCATTGGTCAGCCCGGCCAACCAGCGACGGACCCGGTCGGGTCCACCGTCGGCCATCCCGCGATGCAGGTGCGCCCACGCCAGTTCGCCGAGCATGGTCAGATCGCCGGCCGGCCGGGCATGTCCGATCGCCGCGTCCACATCGCCGCGCTCCGCGAACCACCGGGCCGCGCGGCCGTGCAGCACCGGGACCAGGGCCGATTCCCGGCGTTCCAACTCCGCGAGCAACGCCTGGCGCAGCAACGGGTGGTAGCGGTACCGCTCATCCTGGTTGTCCATCGGGATGATCGGCAGGCCCGCCGCATGCAGGTCACGCAGCAACACCCCGGATCCCACGCCGTCGCACACCGAATCGCACAGCGGGCCGGACAGTTCGGTGAGTATCGACGTGCGGGTGAGGAAGGTCAGGGTGTTCTCCTCGACACCGGACAACACCTCGGTCTGCAGGTATTCGGTCACCTTTCGATCCCGACCGGTGAGCGCCGGTCGGCCGCGGTCGGACGTGCCCGGTACGGCCGTGCCGGCCAGCGCCAGCAGCGCGGGCCAGCCTTCGCAGACCTCCACCAGCGCCTGCGCGGCTTTCGGCGACCCGTGGTGCCAGCCGGCCGCGGCCAACCCGGCGAGTGCCTCGTCGGCATCGAAAGCCATTTCCGGGGCAGTGATCTCGAGAACGCGATGATCGGCGCGCAGCCTGCTCAGGGAATGCGGGGCAACGCCGCGGGTGGAGATCACCACCTGCGACCCGCTCGGTACCCCGATCAGCAGGCCGTCGATCAGCCGTCTGGCTGCCGGATCCGTGATCAGCTGGGCGTCGTCCACCACCAGCACGAACGGTTCTCCGGCGGACGCGATCGCCTCGTCGATGTCGCGGCGCAATCGCTCGGCATCGTTGCGATCGTCGTCAACGGTCAACCAGGCGAACGGGCGCGGGTCGGCGCCAGCCCACTGCGCCAGCACGGTGGTCTTGCCGTACCCGGCGGGCGCGTTCAGCAGCACGACGGGGAAGACGCCGGAGCCGGTCAACTTGCGGACCAACGCCGAACGCCGAACCATCCCGACCCCGGGGGCGGGTGGTGCGAACCGCGACGGCGCCGGCCACGGGCCGATGGCGGCGACCCGGCAGACCACCCGGTCCGCCTCGACCCCCGCTGACAAGGTTGCCGTCGCGGACGCGACGGGCGGTGAACTGCGGACCGCCCTGGTGGCCCTGGTAGCACGGGGGGCACCGAGAACCGGCATGAGGCTGTCCTTTCGCCGACGACGTCGACCTGGACCATGCCATCACGCCGGGACAACCGCCTCACCCGCGGCGGGTAGTCCGCTACCGCCGTCAGATCCCGGTGACCGCCTCCAGCCGCCCGGAGGCGATGGCCGCGGTGAACTCCTGGTAGTCCTTCTCGTTCTGGTCGGCATACCGCTCGGAGAAATCGGCGATCGCCTGGTCGAAGCTGTCGTCCTGGCCCAGGTACTCGGCCAACGCCACCGAATCCCCGGTGCGGGCGTGCGCGCGGGCCAGCGTCCAGCCGCACAGCGTGCCATAGAAGCTGAGCACTAACGCCGACATGCCCTCGACAACGGCGGACGCCTTCATGTCGCGCAACTGCCGCCAGTAGAAGTAGCGATCCTCCTGGACGCCCTTCGTCCAGCCCAGGTAGATGTCGCTGGCCGCCTGCATCGCCCGCTGCCCCTGGACGACGCGCTCCCCCGGGTTGTGGTAGCGGCTCTTGGGCAGGTGATCCTCCAGCACCGACCTGGTGGCCTCCTTCACCTGGAGGAACAACGGGTCGTCCGCGTCACGACCCTGCAGCAGGGCGATGAATCCGCGGGTACCGACGCTGCCGACGCCGACCACCTTGCGCGCGACGTCGATGATCTCGAACCGTTCGAGCAGGTGCCTGCGATCGTCCGCCAGCGTCGATCGGTACTCGCGGAACTGCTCGCGGATGACGTGTTCGATCTGCTCGGCCGACATGTTGTTGGCCAACCCGATCTCGCGGAGCGGAACCACGACCGGCGGCTGGCTCTTGATCCGGTAATGACCGTCCACCACCTCACCGAGTTTGGACAACGCCTGCAGGCTGTCCCTGGTGTGCGCCTTCGCAAGGGCCTTCTCGGCCCGCTGCGCGGCCTTGACCGCGGCCGCATCCTCGGCCGAGATCCCCTTGCCGGACTTTGCTTTCGCGTCCTTGGCGGCCTTGGCCCCCTTCGACACCTTGCCCTTGGCCGGTTTGCCGCCGTCACCCAACGCGGTGATCTTGCCCAGGGCCACCCGCAGGTCGTCCTCGGACATGTGCGTGTACCACAGGTCCATGGTGCGCATCTCGGCGAACTGGGCCATCGACTGGCGGTACGTCCGGACGGCGGACAGGGTGGCTTCCCTGGCCTCAGCCGGCGTCAGCCCGTTGTTCCGCGCGGCGATGGTGAAGCTCGCGGCCATCCGCTTGACGTCCCACTCGAACGGTCCCGGCAACGTTTCGTCGAAGTCGTTGAGGTCGAACACCAGCTTGCGTTCGGGCGAGGCGAACGCGCCGAAATTGGACAGGTGCGCGTCACCACAGAGCTGCGCGTCCAGTCCCGCTACAGGTGTCCCGGCCAGGTCGTGGGCCATGATCTTCGCGGCCCCGCGGTAGAACGTGAAGGGGGACACCGCCATCCGGCCGTGCCGGACCGGCACCAGATCCTGCTCCCTGGTGACGTTCTGCGCCTCCAGCAGAGCCACCGGATCACCCCGGTCCGCCGCCGGCACCCAGCCTGTGTGGCTCGACGGCGGTGTCGCGATCCGGGCATCGGCGCCCTTCGCGCGACGATCGGCAACGCTGGGATGGGCGATTGTCTTCGCGGCCATGCTGCGGCTCCTGTCGGGGTGTGACCGCATCGACGCTCTTGGACGTCGGCGGCCTGCAGGTCATCAGACCCCTCCGGACGCCGCCCGGCATCGCCCCAACGGGACGAACCACCTACGGTTCATCCACCGGGGTTGATGTGCCGACCTGCCGCGGCCGGTGGGATCGGAGCGCGAGTGATCATCGGGCTGCCTGCGGCTCGCGTCATGCGATGAGCCGGGCGCACGGTCCGTCAGCCCGGCATGAGCCCCCTTCACCACCGGAGGACCACCATGACCCAGGCCGCAACGGTCAACCCCTTCGCGGTGCTCCGCACCCGGCAGTACGTGGTGTTGCTGGTGTTCGCGGCGATCCTCGGTGTGCCGATCGCGCTGGTCGCGGCCGGTTTCCTGTGGCTGGTCAACTCAATCCAGGCCTGGGTCTACACCGACCTGCCGTCCGGTCTGGGCTTCGCCGAGCCGCCCGTCTGGTGGCCGGTCCCACCGCTGCTCGTCGCCGGCCTGCTGGTCGGGGTGATCATCAAGTACTTCCCGGGCGCCGGCGGCCACTCCCCCGCCGATGGCTTTCATGCCGGCGGCGTCGCGACCGGGTCCGAGCTGCCCGGGATCCTGCTGGCCGCGCTGGCATCGCTCGGTCTCGGTGCGGTGATCGGTCCGGAGGCGCCGCTGATCGCGCTCGGCGGTGGGATCGCCGTGCTGGTCGTCCGGCTGGTCAAGAAGGACGCGCCGCAGCAGGCGATCCTGGTGATCGGTGCGGCCGGCAGCTTCGCGGCGATCAGCGCGCTGCTGGGTTCGCCGCTGCTGGGCGCGTTCCTGCTGATGGAGGCGATCGGCGTGTCCGGCGCCGTCGGGACCGTGGTGCTGATGCCTGGTCTGCTGGCCTCAGGCATCGGCGCGCTGGTGTTCATCGGCATCGACTCGCTGGTCGGCCTCGGTGCCGTGTCGCTGGCGATTCCGGGCCTGCCCACCTTCGACGCGCCGGACGTCGTGGACTTCCTGTGGGCCATCGGCATCGGCATCGCGGCCGCGGTGATCGGCACCGGGATCCGCCGGTTGGGTCTGGCGGTCCGGCCGCTGCTGCAACGCAACCTGCTGCTGCTCACCCCGGTGGCAGGTCTGGTGATCGCGGGCCTGGCGATCCTGTACTCGCAGAGCACCGGTCACCCCACGGCCGACGTGCTGTTCTCCGGCGAGAACGACCTGCCCGTGCTGATCGCCAACCACGCCGACTACGCCTGGGGCGCGCTGGCGTTGCTGCTGGTCTGCAAGGGGCTGGGGTACGGCGTCTCGCTGGCGGGGTTCCGCGGTGGTCCGGTGTTCCCGTCGATGTTCGTGGGCGCCACCATCGGCATGTTGCTTTCCACCGTCGCGGGCGTTGCGCTGGTACCCGCGGTGGCGATGGGCATCGGCGCGATGTGCGCCTGCATGCTGCGGCTGCCGTTCACCTCCGTGCTGTTGGCCACCCTGCTGCTCGGCTCCGACGGGCTGGCCACCATGCCGGTGGTCATCGTGGCGGTGGTGGTCAGTTACATGCTGTCCATCTGGCTCGCCCCGCCAGCTGATCCGACCGCGACCGCGGTTCCGGCCCCGCCGGGATCCGCTTCACCGGGCACGCCGAACACGGGTACGCCGAACCAGGGGACGGCCGGCGCCGGCCCTCAGGTCGCGTCGCCGAAGTCCTGAGCCGACGGCCGGGCCAGCGGTTCGGACAGTGGCAACGGGTCGGGCAGCGGGCCCGCTGCGGCCACCGGTTGCACCCCGCCCGTCGCGTCGACGGCGTCGGGCAGTGCCGAGGCCTCGTCGTCGGACAGCTCGCTCAGCCCGTCGGCGGCCAGCCGCTTGGCCTTGCGCTTGTCGTGGATCCGGGTGACCTGGACCGACACCTCGTACAGCAGGCACAGCGCCAGCGCCAGCGCGCCCATGGTGATCGGATCGTTGCCGGGCACCACCACGCCGGCGAAGACGACCATCCCGAAGATCGAGTAGCGGCGCCATTTCGCCAGCTTGGCACCGGACACCATGCCGATCTGGTTCAGCATGATCAGCAGCAAGGGCAGCTCGAACGAGACGCCGAAGATGATCAGCATGGCGATCAGGAACGAGAAGTAGCTGTCCGGCGACAGCGCGGCGATGGTGGCGTCCCCGCCGAAGCCGAGCAGGACGGTCAAGCCCTCCCGGATGACGACGTACGCCAGGACGGCGCCGAGGGCGAACAGCACGCCGCCGCAGCTGACGAAGATGATCGCGTACTTGCGCTCCTTGGAGTACAGCGCCGGGGTGACGAATGCCCAGAGTTGGTACAGCCACACCGGGCTGGACAGCACCGCACCCGCGATCAGCGCGGACTTCAGTTGCAGCTCCAGCGCCGAGAACGGGCCGGTGGCCAGCAATTTGCAGCCGTCGCCGGTGCCCAACTGCACCCGCTCGGTCGGCGGGACCGCGCAGTACGGGCCGGTCAGGATCTCCGAGAGGCTGGGCAGGCCGATCACCGGGATGCCGTGGCCGAACCAGATGAAGCCGACGACGGTGCCCAGGAAAACCCCGAGCACCGCGAAGAACAACCGCCGCCGGAGCTCGTACAGGTGCTCCATCAACGACATCGTGCCGTCCGGCGACTTCTCCTCCTTCTTGCGGCGCAGCCGGGGTATCCGCAGTGGCACGGCGTCACTCCTCGGCTGGTCGTGCGGGGTGGGTTCGTGGCGGTCTTGCTTCCGGTGGTTCGTCGCTGCTCGACTCGTTGACTGGCCCAATCCTACGCAGCGGAGTTGCTCGAATCATGGCCGCGGGCAACGCCCGGGTCAGCCCGCGGGTGCCGAGTTCCCGGCCTGCGCGGCCACACCCACAACATCAGCCGGGTAGGCCGTCAACGCCTCGGCCGCTCGCCGGGCCACCAGGGCGGCCAGTTCCGGCGCGTCCTCGATCACCGCGTCACCGCCGAGGGACAGCACCAACCGGGCCAACCACTCGTCGCGGGCGGCGCGCATTCGCACCCGCAGACCGCCGGGTGGGTCGACGATCTCGACACTGTCCTCCATCGGGTAGTACTCGGCCACCCACCGCGCGCCCCTGGACAGTCGCAGGGTGACCGGCGGGATCTGCAGGTCGGGATGGAAGATCCGGTCCGGTACCTCGGAGTCCACCCAGAGAGTGGGCTGCGCCGGCTCGTCCAGG
>Ga0208588_1000635_pt1 | contig 11123 bp, 7 predicted proteins | sample NGESurshal092012_8_FD_184483 | JGI IMG/M metagenome (GOLD analysis project Ga0208588, IMG submission 184483) | Arctic peat soil microbial communities from Barrow, Alaska - NGEE Surface sample 415-3 shallow-092012 (SPAdes) | ecosystem: Environmental > Terrestrial > Soil > Wetlands > Peat ...
CGTCGCCACCTGACTCGTCGCCACCTGCCAGGGGCACTTCGAACTCCAACTCCGCCAACCGATCCCGGATCGGAATGTCCCGCAGGGTGATTCCGGTGGCGAGCGGACCGAGCGGGGTGTGCAGGACCGGAAGCAGGGCTTGGGCCAACTGGTCCGGGGTGAGCGGCGCGGTGCGTCGGGCCAGTTGCTCCGCGCACCGCACGCGCAGTTCGGCCAGCAGGTCCGGCGCCTGCGGGTCGGTGGTTTCCAGCACCGCGTGCACCAAGGTGCCGAAGGACGTCCCGGCCGGCAGGTCGGCCATCGGTGACGGCACCGCCAGCAAAGCCTCGTCGGTCGCGAACCCGCTCCGCAGCAAGGGGATCGCCTCGTCCTCCCGCTCGGCGGTCTCCGGTTCGCTGCCGACTCCGCTGTCGCCCGTGGCGGCCCCGGTCACAGCGTCGTCCGCGCCGTCGGTGAGCGCGGCGGACCCCGCGGCCGACAACGACGAGTACGACACCCGGCGCCACCCGGCATCCACCGGACGATTGAGAACGCCTACTGCGAAGGTGGTATCGGGGTGAACCGGCGGTGCCGGCGGTTGTGTCACGCCCACCGCCGCCCGCTCCACCACTGGTCCCCCGCGTTGTTCCAGTTCGCGCAACTGACGGGCGGCCGCGTCATCGGCGACGAGAGACACCTCGTCGGGGACCCCGCCGGTGAGGTCCCGGCGCCCGAACAGCGCCCGGTGCAGGCCCGAACACGGCGTGTTCTTCGTCGGTGCCCACCAGGTGATCACCTGCGACTGCGCCCGGGTCAGACCGACATAGAGCAGGCGCAGCGCCTCGCCCGCCTCCTCTGCCAGCGCCTGCCGCTGCCGCTCCGACCTGCCAGCGGTGCCGGACCCACCGATGTCCAGGACCCGCTGCCCGTTCACGTGCAGCAGCAGGGTGTCCGGTGCGCGGACGAACCGGTCGAAGGCGAACGGCAGGTAGACGACCGGGTACTGCAGGCCCTTACTGGCGTGCAGGGTGACCACTTGCGTTGCGGCGGCGTCGGTGTCGAGCCGGCGGATCCGGTCGGTGGCAATCTCGGCGTCCGTGTCGGATCGCCGACGCCGCAACCACTCGGTCAGCGCCGTCAGCCCGAGACCCTCCTCCAGCGCGGCGGCATACAGCGCCTGGCCGACGTGCCGGAGGTCGGTCAGCGCTCGTTCGCCGTCCACCAGTGCGAGGACCCTGGCCGGAAGGTCCAATTCGGTGACGGCGACCTCCATCAACGCGGCCACCCCGCGCTCGGCGAGCACGGTGGCCCACCGGCTGAACAACGCACTCAACTCGTCGGTCAGCCGCTCGCCACCGGACGCCAATTGCGCGGCGGTACGGCCGACGAACGGGGTCAGCGCGGCGGCGCGGACCCGCCCGGAGCGGTGCGGTTGCTCCAATGCCTCCAGGAGCACCAGCCAGTCGTCACCCGCCCTGGTGTGGAACACGCTGACATTCCCGGCAACCACCGCCGGAATGCCCGCCGCAGTGAGGTTCTCCCGCACCAGATTCGCCTGCTGGTGCGTCCCGACGATCACCGCGACATCCCCGGCAGCGATCGGGCGACCGTCGAAGCTTGCGCCGGAGCTCAGCAGGGCCGCCACATCCGCGGTCAGATCGCGGGCGACGAACTTGCGCACCCGATCGATCGGGATCTTCCCGTTCCGGCCGATCTCGAAGTCATCGCGCCGCACCACCCGCAGCCGCAGCGGCGCACTGGAGGGCGCGCCGACCAGCCGGGACTTCTCGCTGACGGCGGAGACCGGTCGTACTCGGATGTCCTGGCTGCCCATCGCCATCTCGCCGAGCAGCACCTGAAGGGCATTGACCAGCGGGGCGTCCGCCCGCCAGTTGTTGTTCAGTGTCGGGTGCGCCCCTGCGGTCTTCGCCGCCGCCAGATAGGTGTCGATATCCCCACCGCGAAAGGCGTAAATGGACTGCTTCGGGTCGCCCACCAGGACCACCGTCGCGTGGCCTGCGAACGCACGCTCCAGGATCTGCCACTGCACCGGATCGGTGTCCTGGAATTCGTCGACCAGCACGATCGACCACCGCGCCCGCATCCGGTCCCGTGCCGCCGCATCCTCCGGTTCGAGAGCGGTGGCCAGTCGGGTGAGCAGATCGTCGTAGCCGAGAATCCGGCGCCGCCGTTTGCGGCGATCCACCTCGGCCCGCACGGCGACGCCGAACGCCACCCTCCGGGCTGCCACCGTGCCCGGCTCCTCGGTGGCCGGCACCAATGTGGCCTGCGGATCGTCGATCACCGTGCGGGCCAGCGACAACGCGGTGGCCCGATCGAAAATGGGCTCCCCGGAACGGCTTCCGGCGAACGCCCGGACGTACAGGTCGTCGACCACCTCGACCACCAGATCGTCCAGACTCTCCACCAGCTCGACGTCGGCGTCCCCGTCACCCGCGATACCGAGCCCGGTCAGTACGTACTGGCAGAACTGATGGGTGGTGACGATGGTGGCCGCGTCGAACCCGGCCAACGCGGCACGCAGCCGCTCCCGGCGGGTCGCGACATCGTCGTCGGGCACCGCGGCCAGCAACGAGTAGAGCGGGTCGCCCCCCGACCGTGCCACGGCCGGATCGGCGAGGACCCGTTCGGCCTCGACCAGATGACCGCGGACCCGTTCCCGCAGTTCCTGGCTGGCCGCACGGCCGAAGGTGATGACCAGCAATTCGTCCAGGGTGGCGACACCCTCGGCCACATACCGGGTCACCAGTGCGCCGATGGCTTGCGTCTTACCCGTCCCGGCGCTGGCCTCCAGCACGGTGATCCCGCTGGGCAGCTCGCCGCGGATGTCGAACGGCCTCGTCGCATCGGCGGCGCTCACAGCACTGCCCGCCCTTCGCGTTCCAGCAGCGGGAACCACAATCCGACCGCGAGTTCGCCGAACACGTGTGGCTCGCCGCCGCTGTCCTCGGGGGGCGCCTTGTGGAGCACGTCGAACGGTGTGTTCCGGCCCCAGACCTGTACGTGGGCAACGTCTTCGACCTCGCCGGGAAACGTCCCGGTGGCCCATTTCTGCCCGGCCCGCCGCTCGGCCTCGGCGACCTCGATGCCCTTGAATCTGGCTTCGGCGTAGGCGGCGGCGCTCTTCACCGGCAGCGGCAGCGGCTCCCGCAAGCCGCGGTCGTACAGCGCGACCAGCTCGCCCAGGATGTCCTGCGCGTACTCCTGCTCCAGCGGCTGCACGGTGGCGCCCAGCGGTTGCCCTGGATCGCCACGCCCGACACTCGCTGCTTTCCACAGTGTCTCGGGATGGGCGGAACTCAGCGCCAGCATCGCGATCCAGGCCCGCAGCCGCACCGCGGGCCCGAGTTTGGAGTACGTCACGGTGACCAGGCAGCTGTCGTGAAGACCGGCAACGGTGCCGCGAACCTGCCGCCCGTCGGGAAGCTGGACCGCGACGTCGATCGTGCGCCGGGCAGCGGCTCGCAGTGCTGCCGTCCGCTCCACCAGCGGCCGCACGTCGTACAGCACGTCCTCCAGGGTGCGGGCGCCCAGCGGGCCGGGCGGCAGCACGCCGCGGCGCCACTCCGCCTGCCTGCAGTCCTCCTCGCTCATCCCCGCCAGCCGGTCGCGGAGCAGCCGCTCGCCGATGCTCCATTGCTCCAGCGCGTTCAATTCGACCGGCAACGCATCGGACGGCTCGTCCTGCTCGAACCGGACCGCGACGTCGAGTCGTTGCCGCAGAAACCCCTTGGCGGGATGGGTGAGCAGCGCGCTCATCTCGGCCAGGTCGATGTCGCCGACCGGCGGCGCGGGCAGTCGCGACGGCAGAAATGCCGGCACGGGGGTGCGCAGGCCGGCGGCGGCGCGGGCTCCGGTCAGCGCCGCCGGGTCGAAGGTGAAAGGGCCGGGCCTGCCGAGGGCGCCGGGGGTGACGGTCCGCGGGTCGAACGGCTGCAACGGATGCTGCACCACCACCCGGGTGCCGGCCTTCGCGCCGGTCACGGTCCGCGCGGTGTCGTCCAGGGCGTCCAGCAATTCGCCCAGTGGCACGGCCGGCGGGCGCCGCGCACCCGTCCGCTCATCGGCGCCGGTATAGGTGATGATGACCTTCTCGGTGGCGGCCATCAACGCGTCCAGCATCAGCTGCCGGTCCTCGGATCGCAGATCACGTTCTCCCACAGCGGGTTCGCGGGCCAAGATGTTGTCGCCGTCCTCCCGGGCGGCGCGCGGGAAGACCCCGTCGTCGAGCCCGAGCAGGCACACCACCCGGTGCGGCACCGACCGCATCGGCACCATGGTGCACACGGTCAGCGTGCCGGTACGGAAGTTCGCCCTGGTCGGCCGACCGGCCAGCCGGCCGGCCAGCAGGGCCCGGATGTCCGAGCGGCTGAGCCTGGTGGTCGCCGCACCCGCCTCGGCCGCGTTCTGCTCGACACCGGCCAGCTCCCGGCGCAATTCCGCGGACTGCCAACCGTCGGTTCCGCGCACCATGGTCAGGCTGTCCACGGCGCGGATCAACGCGGCCAGCCACTCGTCGATGGTGTGATCGCCGGTGAGGGCGTCCAGCGCGTTCGTCACCCTGGCCATCAGCTCGGCCAGCCGCCCGGCGAGGTCGACATCCGAACTCCCGACGTCGTCGAGCGGCAACGCCACGCCGAGTCGGTTGTTGTCCTCCTCGGCCATCGCGACCCCCAGCAGCACCCGATCGAGCCCGGCGCGCCAGGTGTTCTGCGGGAAGTCCTGCAATCCGAAAACGCCGCGGTGCCGGGCGTCGAGCCCCCATCGGGCGCCGGAATCGACCGCCCAGGAGGCCAGTTGTTCGAGCTCGTCATCGTCGAACCCGAAACGGCGGCGCACCGGGGGCCAGGCGGCCAGATCCAGCACCTGGGAGGCGGTGACCCGGCCGTCGGCCAGGTCGAGCAGTCGATCCACCGTGGCCAGCAGGGGGTTGGTCTGGGTGAGCGCACGGTCGGCCAGCCGCACCCGCAACCCGTGCGCTGGGTGTCCGCCGTCGACGACGTCGGCGAGCCCGAACGCGCCCTGTACCAAGGGGGCGTAGGCCTCGATGTCCGGGCACATCACCAGGATGTCGCTGGGTTGCAGGGTGGCGTCGTCGGCGAGCAGGCCCACCAGCACATCCCGGAGCACCTCGACCTGGCGGGCCGGGCCGTGGCACGCGTGCACCTGGACGCTGGTGTCGGTGTCGTCGAGCAGATGTGTTGACGAACCTGGTCTCTCGTTCTCGGCAATGCCTCGTTGCAGGGTCGTGAGCACGGTCGCTGCGGCTCGGTCCGCGGGATGATGAATGTCGGAATGCGGTGCTCGGCACAGCGTGGTCTGCATCTCCCTTGCGTCCCGGCCGAGCGAGGACAGCAGCGGGTGTCTCGGGGCGGCGGCACTGGGATCCGCGCGCCTGCGCACCGGACCGTGCGGGTTCGGCGGGCCGCCGGCCAGCGTCGTCCACAGCGCCGGCGAGGGGTGCGGGAGCCAGAGGTGAACGTCGCGGTGCTCGGCGAGCGCGGTCAGCACTCGGAATTGCCGGTCCGGCAGCGCCGTCGGCCCGAACAACGAGAGCCTTTCCGGCAGAGAGGTTTTCGTCGGATCGGCGCGGAGGTCGTGCACAGTGGCGGCGAGCCGCTGCACGGGGTCCGGGCCGCCGATCCGCTCGCGCAGCCGGCGCCACAACTCCGGCTGCCAGGCCACGTCACTCGGTACCGGATCACCCCAGCCATCCTCGTCCTCACCCTGCGCCCAGGCAGCCAGCATGTCCGGCCGATGGGTGGCGTAGCCGTCGAACAGCCCCGCGAGCCGGCGGGCGACCGCGTATCGGCGACCGCGCCGGTGCTCGGCGTCCGGCACGCTGTCAAGGTAGCCCAGGTGAGCGGCCAGCGAACGGCACCAGGGTTCGGTGGCCGAGGAGTCGATCACCTCGAGCAGCGGCCATGCCGCGGCGTCCGGTGCCCACGGGTCGTGATCCTGAGCACCGCCGAGGCTGCCCGCCGCCTCCTCGAGCAGCCGGATCGGTGACGGAAATCGGACGGCGGCACAGATGCCGTCGTGCCGGCCACCCCTGGCCCCGAGGTGGTGCGACATCCGCTGGGTCAGCCACCGCTCGATGCCGCGGGCCGGCACGGCCACCACCTCCTCGGCAAAGACGTCGTCGAGGGGGTCGGTCAGCAGTTCGGCCAATGCGGCGGCCAGGGTGTCCGCGCGTTCGGCGCGGTGGATGTGCAGCGTCATCGGGAACCCGCCGACCCTCGTACGGATCGGTTCAAGCCGCCGACATGCCCGGCGGTCCGGTCGTCGCGCCCCGCGCGGTCGCCCGACGGTCGCGCTGATCGAGTATCGCCGCCGTCACCCCGTCCCCGTTGCACCCCGACAGTGTGTCTGACGGGTACGACAGTCGCGGTTCCCGGCCCAGCCGATCGGGCGACTCCGCGATCTCGCGATCCACTGTCTCGGCAATTCCGCACTCGCAGAGTTGACATGTGAAGCTGTGGCTGACCTGCTGCCGGTTCCGATCCGCCGCTATCCCACCGAGCCGCTGGCCGGCCGGATCTGGTCGATGCGTCACACCATGACCGTCCATGACGCCCACTATGTCGCCTTGGCGGAGGTCTTGAACGCCCCACTCCTGACCGGCGATCGCAGGCTGGCCGCCGCGGCCGGTGAACTCGTCGAGATCCACCTGACGTAACGGCATCAGCGAACCCGCAGGGCCGAAGCGCAGGATCGTGGACGCTCGGCACGACCGCGCCGAGCCGATGATCCACGCTGCGCGAGTTCCCCGACAAAGCCGGAACCGTTGCGGGGCAAGTCGTTGGTCGCGGTGCGTGGCTGCTACTGCGGTGAACTCGACGACGGCAAGTCGCTGATCGAGAAGGCGCGGGCCGCGCTGGGACCTGCGGCCGTCGACACGTTCGCAGTGATGCCGGCGGCTGGGCCGGCGGCGATCAGCTTGGATCCGGTTGATCCGTGGGGCGCGATGAGCCATTCGGAACTGCTCGCCGCACTCAGCCCTGACGTCATCGACGCGCTGGTGGACCTGGCCGGTCCGGAGTCCGGGTCGCCGTTGGTGATGCTGGAGATTCGGCAACTCGGCGGTGCCCTCCCGGCCCGGCTACGGCGCTGACCCCGATGGCCCACACCGAAGCGGGATTCAGCCTCAATGCCATCGGTGTCACGCCGACCCCGGAGCGGGCCGCCGCCGTCGGGGTTCACCTCGACCGGATCGAACAGCGCATCGGTGCGCTCGCCAACGGCGACACCTGCGTCAACTTCCTGGATCTGGAGGGTGCCACCGAGAAGCGGGTGCGGGCCGCCTATTCGACGGCGGATTGGCAGCGGCTCGTCCGGCTCAAGGAGCGGTACGACCCGTCAAACCTCTTCCGCTTCAACCGCACTATCCCGGGATCGGTGACCGCCGGGCCCGCGTATGTCCACTGAACCCCTACCGAAAGCTGAGCCGAGAGATGACGACCATCCTGGTCACCGGTGCCACCGGCACCGTTGGATCCACCCTGATTCCACTGCTGCGAGCGCGGGGAAGAGACGTCCGGGCATTGGTCCGCGACCCCGACCGTGCGCAGCGAATCTCCGCTGCGGGCGCCCAGATCGTGCAGGGCGACTTGGCAATCCTGCCTCCCCGCGGGCCGCGCTCGACGGCGTCGACGCGGTCTTCTTGGCCTGCGGGAACGTCCCCGAGCAGGTCGAGCACGAATGCGCCGTGATCGATGAGACCGAAAGGTCCGGCGCGCGAAGGATTGTCAAGCTGTCCGCGCGCGGAGCCGCGGAGGGCTCGCCCGTTGCATACTGGCACTGGCACGCGATGATCGAGCGGCACCTGCGTATGTCGAGCACACCGGCAACGGTGCTGCGGCCCCGGTTCCTGATGACGAAACTGCTTGGCGCCGCCGAGGGTGTCCGCCATCAAGGAATGCTGTTCGCGCCCGCGGCGGACGCCCGGATCGCGATGATCCACCCTGGCGATGTCGCAGCCGTGGCGCTGACCGAAAGCGGGCACGACGGACGCACCTATGTACTCACCGGTCCGGAAGCGATGACCTACCAGCGCGCCAGCCGCCGTTCGTGCTGAGGTCGCTGTTCATCCTGGTGGTCTGCTTCGCGTCGGGCGGCATCACCGTCATCGCGGCAGGGCGGGAGTGTGGTGGCGGACGCGGCGGGCCGCACGACAGTCGGCGGCCCACGGCGATTCGCGCGCATCATCTGGTTGACTCGCGTCACAGCAGCCCCACAACCGCGACGTTCGGGCGCGCCGAGGAAGTTGATCCGCGCTGGACAGGCGAGGCGCCGGGGTGGCGCGGCATGGGGGAACCTTGACCGCATGTACCTGGCTGACCTACCGACCGATTCCGGTGACGCGCCCGTCGCGTGGCTGGCCCTGACGATCGTCGTCGCCGCCGTGGGGGCGCTGATCCTCGCCGTGCTGCTCGGCGCCCTGTTCCGCCGGCTCGGGCGGCGGTGGCCGGTGGTTGTCGAGGCATCACGGCGCGGCCGCTTACCGTTCCGGCTGCTGCTGGTGCTGATCGCGATCCGTCAGGTGATCGCCTCGACAACCGTGCTGGGCGGCTGGCAGGACACCCTGGTCACCGTCGTGCAGCTGGCGATCCTGGCCGTCTGCGGGTGGTTGCTGGCCGTGCTCGCGTTCGTGTTGGAGGACCTGACGCTGGCCAGGTTCCGGATCGACGTGGCCGACAATCGCAAGGCCAGGCGGGTACGCACCCAGGTGACGCTGTTCCGCCGGCTGGCGGTGGCCGCGATCATCACGCTGGTCATCGCGTCGATGCTGCTGACCCTGCCCGGCGCCAAGGAGGCAGGCGCGACGATCCTCGCCTCCGCCGGGGTCATCGGCATCGTCGCCGGCCTCGCCGCGCAGTCCTCGCTGTCGAATCTGTTCGCGGGCCTGCAACTCGCGTTCACCGACGCCATCCGGGTGGACGACGTCGTCGTGGTGGAGGGCGAATGGGGCCGCATCGAGGAGATCACCCTGACCTATGTGGTGGTGCACATCTGGGACGACCGGCGGCTCATCATGCCCTCGACCTACTTCACCACCACCCCGTTCCAGAACTGGACCCGCAAGGAATCCGCGGTGCTGGGCGCCGTCGAGCTGGACGTCGACTGGCGGGTGCCGCTCGACGACCTCCGGGTCGAGCTGGACAGGGCCCTGCAGTCCTCCGAGATCTGGGACGAACGGGTCGGCATCCTGCAGGTCACCGATGCGGTCGGCAGCGTGGTCCGGGTCCGGGTACTGGTTTCCGGTGTGGACGGGCCGACAGTGTTCGACCTGCGTTGTGAGGTTCGCGAGGCGCTGGTCGGATACCTGCAGCGCCGCCATCCCGACGCGCTTCCCCGGATCCGGGTGGAGAGCTTCGCGCCGGGTATCCCGGAGCAGGCGGGTCCGACCGACTTGGCCGACGGCCCGGCCGACGACACGTTGCCGGTGTCTCGTCCCCGGGCTCGGGGCTCGTCAGGCGAGAGCGAGTCCGAATCGACGCACAGCCAGGGACTTTTCACCGGAAGTATCAAGGCGATCCAGCGGGCCCGGGGGTTCACCGGGACCGGGCCACAGGAGCAGGTGGACGATACGCCGGACGCCCCCGCCGATCGGACATGACGGGCGCAGTTCTCCCGCCGCGACCGTGCTCGCCGGGCCAGCGGAATCGAATCACTCCGAAAGGAGGATGCGCCGGGGCAACCCAGCGGCTCGAATGGCCAGAGGTGGTCAGAGACACCGCGACCAGGATCCGAACGGTCAGTCCGGGGAGTAGCCAGCATGCTGTCCACGACGAACAGCGCCAGCTCGACGAGATCGAGCGCGCACTCCGCGAGGACGACCCGAATTTCGCCGCCACCTGGATTTCGGCCAGGCTCGGCGTCGTCGGATCATTGCGCCCGTCGCGACCATCCTGCTCGGCCTGGTTCTGGTGGTGGTGGGTGGGATCGCCGCGCAGTGGTTGTTGATTGCCGGCGTCATGCTGAGCGCGACCGGGTTCCTGGTCACCGTCGGCGGCTTCTGGTGGCTGTCCGTGGTGGGCACCACCGCGCCTCCGCCGGCTGACCGTTCCCCAATGGAGATCCTGGACCGCCGATCCGGACCGCCGATGCGCCATGTGGAGGAACTCAGGGTGCGCCCGAGTCGATGGCGGCCGATGATCATGACGGAGCGAAGCTGTGCTCGAGCCGAGATCAACGGGAGATGACCAGATGGGCAAGAACGAGAAGAAGGCCGGGCAGGCGGGGACGAAGCTGAGCCGCAAGGAGTACGAGGCCGAGCTGGCCGCGCTCCAGGGCGAACTGGTGGCCATGCAGGAATGGGTGAAAGCCACCGGCGCGAAGATCTGCATCGTGTTCGAGGGACGAGATACCGCCGGCAAGGGCGGCACGATCAAGCGGATCGTGGAGCGGGTCAGCCCCCGGGTCTTCCACGTCGTCGCGCTGTCCGCCCCCACCCCGCGCGAGCAGTCCCAGATGTACGCCCAGCGCTACATGTCGCACCTCCCGGCGGCCGGCGAGGTGATGATCTTCGACCGCAGCTGGTACAACCGCGCCGGGGTGGAGCGCGTGATGGGTTTCTGCACTTCCGAGCAGGTCACCCAGTTTCTCGCGCTGACGCCCGGCGTGGAGAAAGCCATGGTCGACTCCGGCATCATCCTGCTGAAGTACTGGCTCGAGGTCGGCCCCGACGAGCAGACCAAGCGGCTGGAGAGCCGCATCGACGACCCCCGCAAGATCTGGAAACTCTCGGACCTGGACCTGAAGTCCTACAGCCGCTGGTACGACTACGCGCAAGCCAGGGACGACATGTTCAAGGCCACCGATACCGCTTGGGCGCCATGGTTTATCGCCCACACCGACGACAAGAAGCAAGGCCGGCTGAATATCATCAGCCACCTGCTCAGCCAGGTCCCGTACGAGCCACTGCCGAAAAAGAAGGTCACCCTGCCGAAGCGGCAGAAGCGCGGCGGCTACACGGACCCCGAACTGTCGTTACGGCACATCCCCACACCGTTCTGAGCCTGGGGTGGGTTGCGGGTGCGCGGCGAGTTCGGCTTCCCGGCGGGGTGCGCGTCCAAGCTGGTCGCGAACGCCCAGCGCCACCCGCTTGGCCCGCTCCAGCG
>Ga0208588_1000640_pt1 | contig 11045 bp, 12 predicted proteins | sample NGESurshal092012_8_FD_184483 | JGI IMG/M metagenome (GOLD analysis project Ga0208588, IMG submission 184483) | Arctic peat soil microbial communities from Barrow, Alaska - NGEE Surface sample 415-3 shallow-092012 (SPAdes) | ecosystem: Environmental > Terrestrial > Soil > Wetlands > Peat ...
AGCGTCAGGGCAGGCGGGTCGGTCGGCTCGCGCGAGGAGGGTCCGGCATGGCTTCCGAGCCTGCGGACCCGGGCGAGCAACCGTCCCGGGTGCGGACCGAAAGTCCGGGTCGCGGCCGCGCCCGAGTGGGTGTCCCCGCGCGCGCTGTGGTCAGCATGGTGGTGATCGGCCTGTTCGTCGGCCGGGCCATGGACCCGGGCGTCACCTTCTTCAACCGGAGGTGGGGCTAGCGGCCGGGGGCGGGCACGGGGGCGATCTTTGCGGCAGCGGCCCTGTTCACCGTGTTGCTCATCGTCGTCCTGATCCCGGCGATCGAGCAGCTGGCCGGCCAGATCGCCCAACAGCTGCCGGTGTGGATCGAGCAGGTCTCGACGACCTTCCACCTGTCGATCGGCGAGAGCTCGGCCCAGGCCAGCGCGGAGGAGTTCAACCAGCAGCTGTCGGCGTGGGTGCAGGACAGTGGCTTCAGCCTGCTCGGCCTGGCCGGCAGCGCGGTCAGCCTGATCTTCCCGTTCTTCACGATCGCCATGTTCGCGTTTCACTTCGCGGCCGACGCCCCGCAGATCCGCCGTGCGTTTCTCACCCGGTTCCAGCCGAGCACCAGCAGCGGATCGGCTGGGCCACGGACACCGCGGTGGAACAGACCGGCGGCTACTTCGACCCGCGGCTGCTGCTCGTGTTCATCAGCGGTGGGCTGTTCTTCGTCGTCATGCTGGCCGTCGGGGTGGACCTCACGATCGCGCTGCCGATGTCGGTGTTCGAGGGCTTCGTCGCCGAGTTCATCCCGACGGTCGGCACCTACATCGGGGCGGCCGTCCCGATCATTGTCACGCTCGGGCTGGTCGGCGTGGTCCCCGCGCTGATCCTGCTGGGCCGGACGCTGATCTCCCAGCAGGTCGAGAACGACGTGCTCAGTCCCAAGATCAGCTCCAAGACCATGGAGCTCAACGGCGGAGTAGCCTTCGCGGCCGCGATGGCCGGAGGGGCGGTCGCCGGGCCGATGGGCGCCTTCATCTCGTTGCCGATCGCGGCGATGATCACGTCCCACCTGCGCAACTCCTCCCGCCGCCAGCCGCTGGCCTACCGCTCGCACTACGACCCGATCCTGGCCGACACGGTCGAGGAGCCACCGCCGCAGGAGGCTCCCGAACGCGGCGCCGAGACCCCGCCGGAGCCGGCCCGGCCGCAGACCGACTGACCCTGGCTGGCCCCTTCCCTCGACGCGGCCGGGGCGGCAGACTCGGTCCTGGGGGGCACCGCGGCAGGAGGTCGCCATGCGTGTGCTCATCGTCGTCGACTCGAGGTGCAGCGGAACCCGCAAGCTGGCCGAGGCCGTGGCCGAGGGCATGCTGCCGCACGACGTCCTGCTCGAGGACGTCGGCAGCCCGGCACCCGGCCGGGACGTGGACCTGGTGGTCGTGGGCGGTCCGCGGATCGACCCGGAGCTGGCGGCCTGGCTGGCCGGTCTCGAGCCGGTGGACTGGGTGCGCGCAGCGGCGTTCGACACTCGCTCGGAGCCCCAGCGGCCGCTCACCGGGGCGACCGGCCACGGGATCGGCCAACAGCTGCGGCGGGTCGGCTACCGGCTGATCGCCGCCCCGGAGAGCTTCCGCGTGGACGGCCCGGCGGAGGCGCCCGACCAGCCGGCCGAAGGGGAGCTGGACCGGGCCAGGGCCTGGGGCGCCGCGCTGGGCACCCGGCTCCCCGCCGGCTGACCCCCCCTCTGCAGGAAGGTGCCCTTCATGCGGGGTGGGGGTGGCCGCCGGTAGGTTGCCGGGATGGTCGATCTCTTCCGCCCCGGGCTGCTCGACGGCCGTACCGCGCTGGTCACCGGAGGGGGCACCGGCATCGGCCGGGCCACCGCGCTGGAGCTCGCCTCGCTCGGGGCGAGGGTGGCGGTCACCGGGCGGCGCGCCCAGCTCGTCGAGGAGACCGCCGCGCTGGCCCAGCGGGCCGGGGGTGACGTGCTCGCCTACCCGTGCGACGTCCGTGAGCCGGACCAGGTGGACGCCATGCTGGACGCCGTGCTGGCCGCGCACGGACGCATCGACATCCTGGTGAACAACGCCGGCGGCCAGTTCGTCTCGCCGGCCGAGGGCATCTCGCTCAACGGGCTGCGGGCGGTCACCCGGCTCAACCTGGACGCCGTGTTCAACCTGACCACCCAGGTGGCGAACCGGTCGATGATCCCCCACGGCTACGGCAAGGTCGTCTCGGTCGTCATCAGCCCGCGGCGGGCGATGCCCGGGATGGCCCACTCGGCGGCCGCCCGCGCCGGGGTGGAGAGCATGACCCGGACCATGGCCGTGGAGTGGGGCCGGCACGGCATCCGGCTCAACTGCGTGGCCCCCGGCATCATCCACACCGAGGCCTGGGAGCGGTACGGCCTGGACCCCGACCTGGTGGCCTCCGCGCTGCCGGCCGGTGTCCTCGGAACCCCGGAGGACGTCGCGCACGCGATCGTCTTCCTGTCCACGCCGGCCAGCGACTACATCACCGGCGACACGGTGCTGGTGGACGGCGGCCTGGACAACGCGGGCCCCACGACCGGGTGGGCCACGAATCGCGGCTGAGGCCGGCCGCAAGCGGACTCCAAGCGGACCGACAGCGGCCGAGGGCAGGGTCTGACTCGGATCGACCACGTCGCCGGCCTCGCGCCGGTCTCCGCCGAGGCCTACCGCTGCGGCAGCCAGTCCCGCATGATGTCCCGCATCGACCCGGCGACGCCGTCGATCCTGCTGTGCGCACGGGATCGTCACCGGCTCCTGACCGAGACCGACGGAGGCGTCATGCAGACCCGAAGCTTCACGCTCTACGTCGCGGCCACGTCCGGGCAGGTGTGGCGGGCCCTCACCGACCCCGAGCTGACCCGCCAGTTCTACTTCGGGCTGGCGGTCTGCTCGGACTGGACCCCCGGCGCCACCATCACGTTCTGCGGTGGGGAGCCGGCCTCGACGCTGGTCGGCCAAGTGGTGCACGTCGACCATGGACGCCGGCTGGTGCACAGCTTCGGCAGCGGCAGCGGCAGCGGCAGTGACGGCGACCCGGCCGACGACGCGCAGTCCTGGGTCAGCTGGGAGCTGACCGACATCGAGCCCGGCGTCGTCCGGGTGGCGCTCACCCACGACGATCTCGAGCGCCGGCCGGACGTCGAGCTCGACGAGTCCTGGCTGCGGCTGCTCTGCAGCCTGAAGACCCTGCTGGAGACCGGAGCGGCGCTGCTGCCCCCGACGGCAGAGGGCTGAGCGTCGATCGCCGTTTCTAGGACCGATCCGAGTCGTGGGGGCGGCCGAACAGCTCGGCCACTGGCACGAGCCCCTCGATGAGCCCGGGGATCGCCGCCCTGGTGGACCGGTACGCCTCGACCAGGGCCGGGTCGGCGGTGACCTGCGCGGCGTCGTCCGCGGCGGGGTCCGGCAGCAGGGCCAGCGCCGACTCGAGGTCGGAGGCGAGGCCCAGCGCAAACAGCCCGAGCGCTGCCGCCCCCCGCGCCGTCCCTTCCTCGGTGCCCACCAGGTGGAGCGGCCGGTCCAGCACCGCCGCCAGCACGTCGCGCCACAGCGGCGAGCGGAACACCCCACCGGTCACCCGGACGGCGGTCACCGGCTGCAGCCGGTCCAGCCGGTCCAGGATCGTGGACAGCTGCAGGCAGACCCCCTCGACGGCGGCCCGCACCAGGTGCGCCCGGGTGTGCCCGCGGCGCAGCCCGAGGTAGGCGCCGGGCAGGTCCGGGTCCCACAGCGGAGCCCGCTCGGCCAGCAGGTACGGCAGCATCACCAGCCCGTCGCTGCCGGGGGACACCGAGGCGGCCAGGTCCAGCACCGCCTCGTCGGCTGCGGTGCTGCCGGCCGCGGCGACCAGGTCCGGCACCAGCGCCGTGCCCGCCCACCGCTCGACGATCCCGCCGTTGCTCACGGCGCCCCCGACCACCCAGCGCTCGTCGGTGAGCGCGTAGCAGAACAGCGCCGCGTCCAGGTCGGCCGGGGGCGCGGGGACGACCATCCGGATCGCGCCACTCGTGCCCAGGCTGAGCCCGGCCACCCCCGGCGCCAGCGCCCCGGTGCCCAGGTTGCCCAGCGGTCCGTCGCCGGCGCCGAGCACCACCGGCGTCCCTGCGGCCAGTCCCAGCCGTCCCGCCGTCACGGCCGACAGGCCCAGGTGATCGGTCGTCGGGCGGACCGGCGGCAGCTGGTCCACCCGAGCCCCGGACAGTGCCACCGCCGTGGGGTCCCAGTCCCGGGTGGCCAGGTCGAGCAGCCCGGTGCCGGACGCCGACGACAGCTCGGTGACCAGGGTCCCGGTGAGCCGCCACACGACGTAGTCCTTGAGCCCGAGCCACCAGCGCACCGCGGCCGCGGTCTGCGGGTCGTCCTGGTGGAACCACATGAGCTTGGTCAGCGGGGTCATCGGGTGCACCGGCGTGCCGGTCCGGCGTTGCAGCTCGGCCGCCTGCCCGGAGGCGCGCAGCGCGGCCGCCTGGGCGCCCGCCCGCGCATCGGCCCAGGTGAGCAGCGGGGTGAGCGGCCGATGCTCGGCGTCCAGGCCGATCAGCCCGTGCATGGCCGTGCTGATGGAGATCCCGACCACCTCGGCGTCCGTGGCGGCCGCGACGCACTCGGCCAGCGCGCCCTCGGCGGCCGCCATCACCAGGTCCGGGTCCTGCACCTGCTGGCCGGGCGCGGGCTGCAGCAGCGGGTACTCGCGGACGGCGACCTGCCGCCAGGTCGAGCCGACCGCGAAGGCGACCGCCTTGGTGCCGGTGGTGCCGACGTCCAGGCCCAGGATCACCCGGGGGACAGCGGGGGTGGTCATGACGGGCCCAGCTCCTTCGCGACGGCGGCCACGGCGGTGACCAGCTCGGGGTCGGCGCCGGCCTCGGGGTCCAGGGCGGCCAGCACCCGGCGGGTGGCCTCGGTCAGCGGCCCCCTGGCCAGCGGCAGGTACTGCTCGGCTCGGACGTCGTCCACCGGCCCTCCCGCGCCGCGCAGGTGGCAGACCCAGGCGGCCAGCGCCAGCGTCGCACCCTCCGGCAGCCGCCCGGCCGCGCGCTCGGCCCGCAGCGCGGGGAGGATCCGCACCGGCAGCTTCTGCGAGCCGTCCGCGGCGATCTGGGCGAGCCGGTGCTGCATCCGCGGGTTGGCGAACCGGTCGAGCAGCGCGGCCCGGTACGCCGTCAGCTCGACCGCCGGCTGGGGCAGGTGGACCGACGCCTCGTCCCACCAGGCCCCCAGCCAGCGGCGGACCACCGGGTCGGCCACCGCGTCGGCCACGGTGACCGCGCCACGCAGCGGTGCCGCGTAGGCGAGCAGCGAGTGCGCCCCGTTGAGCAGCCACAGCTTGCGCTGCTCGAACGGCGCGAGGTCGTCGGTGAGCAGCACGCCGGCGGCCTGCCACGACGGTCGGCCCGCGGGGAAGGCCCCGCTGACGACCCACTCGCTGAACGGCTCGGTGACGACGGGGACGGCGTCGTCCACCCCGGTGGCCGCAGCGACCACCCGCACGTCGTCGTCCGTCGTGCGCGGGGTGATCCGGTCGACCATGGTGGTCGCGAACGAGACCGACGAGGTCAGCCACGGCAGCATCCTCGGGTCGGCCCGCTCGGCGAACCCGGTGACGGCGCGGGCGAGCACGGCCCCGTTGTGCGCGAGGTTGTCGCAGGGCAGCAGCGTGAGCGGTCCGGCGTCGGCGTCTCGTCTGGCCACCAGGCCGGCGACCAGCCGCTCCACCGCGCTCCCGGGGCCCGGCCGGTATCCCGCCTCGGTCACCGTGAGGGTCACCACGGCGAGGTCGGGGGAGGCCAGATAGCCCAGCCACGCCTCGTGGTCGGTAGCGGCGTGCGCCGCGGACACGCTGCCGACCACCTCGAACCGGTCACCGTCGGCGGCCCTGGTGACCAGCGTGTAGAGGCCGTCCTGGCCGGCCAGCGCCTCGGCGAGGGCGGCCGAGCGGCCAGCGAACGCGGCGATGCCCCACTCGGCGGCGTCCGGGGAGTGGTGGGTGTACCAGGCCTGGTGGGCTCGGAAGAAGCTGCCCAGCCCGAGGTGGACGACGCGCACGGGCGGTGCCGGCGCGGTCCGTCGCAGCCGGCTCACAGGCCGAACACGGCCGTCGGGCGGCCGACCACCAGATCGACGGCCGTCCCCAGCGCCTCGTCCTCGTCCAGCCGGTGCTCGACGACCAGTCCGGCCAGGAAGCCGGCGTCCAGCCGCCGGGCCATGTCGTGCCGGGCCGGGATCGAGCAGAACGCCCGGGTGTCGTCGACGAAGCCGGAGGTCTTGGCGAAGCCGGCCGTCTCGGTCACCGCGCGGCGGAACCGGCGCGCCGCGTCGGGCGCGTCCAGGAACCACCAGGGAGCGCCCAGGTAGACCGAGGGGTAGAACCCGGCCAGCGGGGCCAGCTCCCGGGAGAACGCCGTCTCGTCGAGGGTGAACAGCACCAGGGTGAGGTTCGGGTGGGTGCCGAACCGCTCGAGCAGCGGCCGCAGCGGGTCGGTGAATCCGGCGCGCAGCGGTATGTCGTGGCCGGTGTCCGGCCCGAACGCGGCGAGCGTCGGTCGGTGGTGGTTGCGCCGGACGCCGGGGTGCAGCGTCATGGTGAGGCTGTCCTCGGTGGCCATCCGGGCCATCTCGAGCAGCATGTGCCGGCGCAGCGCGGTGGCCGCGGCCGGGTCGACCCGGCCGGCCAGCGCCGTCGCGTAGACGCGCTCGGCGTCGGCGGCGTCCAACGGCTCGGTGCCGACGTCCTCGTGGCTGTGGTCGGTCGAGACTGCGCCGTGGGCCCGGAAGTACGCCCGGCGGGCCTCCATGGCCGCGACCCAGCCGGCGTAGCTGCCGGTGTCGACGCCGGCCACCTCGCCGAGCCGGCCGACCAGTGCGGCCCAGTCGGCGGCGGCCGGCTCGAGGTAGCGGTCCGGCCGGAACGTCGGCAACACCCGGTGCGGCCAGGTCGGGTCGGCGGCCAGCGCGGCGTGCGTCGCGAGGTCGTCGCACGGGTCGTCCGTGGTGGCCAGCACCGAGATGCCGAACCGGTCGAACAAGGCCCGCGGCCGGTAGCCGTCCTGCCCGAGCCGCTCGGCCACCGCGTCGTAGACCGCGTCGGCCGTCTCGGCCGAGGGCCGCACCCGGACGCCGAAGATCTCCGCGAGCTCGGCCTCCAGCCAGTACCGGACCGGCGTGCCCCGGAAGACCGGCCAGTGGGCGCACAGCTGCCGCCAGACGCCACGGGCCTCGGCCTCGGACAGCGGGCCGCGGCCGACCCCGAGCTGTTCGAGCGGGACGCCGTTCGCGTGCAGCAGCCGGGTCACGTAGTGGTCGGGGGTGACGAACAGCGTGGCCGGGTCGGGGAACGGCTGGTCGTCGAGCAGCAGCCGAGGGTCGACGTGCCCGTGCGGGGAGATGATCGGCAGCCCCCTGACCGCCTGGTACAGCCGCCGGGCCACCGCCCTGGTGCCCGGCTCGGCCGGCAGCAGCCGGTCCGGATGCGGGGCCAGCGGGGCCGCGGTGATCGTCATGCTGGCCATCCTCGGTCCCGCCGCGCCCGGGAGCAATCGGCCCCCCGGTGATTGCCTCGGCCGGCGCCGGGACGCAGGGTGGGGTCATGACCACTGCGGCCGTACCCATGATCGGTGGGCCGGACGGCGTGCTCGACCCGGCCGAGGTCCGGGCCTTCGTCCACGAGCAGGTCGCCGCCCTCGACCTCGACGGGCGCAGCCTGTGCGTCCTCGTCCCGGACGCGACCCGCAGCTGCCCGCTGCCGCTGCTCCTCGGGGCGGTAACCGAGGCGGCCCACGGACGGGCCGGCCGGGTGAGCGTGCTCGTCGCGCTCGGCACGCACGCGGCCATGGACGAGCCGGCGCTGGCTCGGCACCTCGGCTTCCGGGCCGGCGCGCTGGAACAGACCTATCCGGGCGTGCGGGTGCTCAACCACGAGTGGTGGGACCCGCAGGCCTTCGCGAGCGTCGGCACCATCGGCGCGCAGCGGCTGGCCGAGCTGTCCGACGGGCGGCTGGCCCGCGACGTCGACGTCCGGCTCAACCGGGCGGTCGTCGAGCACGACGTGACGCTCATCGTCGGGCCGGTGTTCCCGCACGAGGTGGTCGGCTTCTCCGGCGGCAACAAGTACCTGTTCCCCGGGGTGGCCGCCCAGGACGTCATCGACGTCTCGCACTGGCTCGGCGCGCTGATCTCCAGCGCCGAGATCATCGGCACCCGGGGGACCACCCCGGTGCGCACGCTCATCGATGAGGCCGCAGCGCTGGTGCCAGGCGAGCGGCACGCGCTGTGCGTGGTGGCCCAGTCCGGCACGGGGGCGCTGCACGCCGCCGCGTTCGGGCCGCCCGAGGCGTCCTGGGCGGCGGCCGCGGACGTCTCCGCGCAGCTGCACGTGCACTACCTCGCTGCGCCGGTGCGCCGGGTGCTGTCGGTGATCCCGGAGAAGTACCAGGACCTGTGGACCGGCGCGAAGGGCTTCTACAAGGTGGAGCCGGTCGTCGACGACGGCGGCCAGGTGGTGCTCTACGCCCCGCACATCACCGAGGTGTCGGCCATGCACCCGCGGATCCTCGAGATCGGCTACCACTGCCGGGACTACTTCCTCGGCCAGTGGGACCGGTTCGCCGGCGTCCCGTGGGGCGACCTCGCGCACTCCACCCACCTGCGCGGGGCCGGCTCCTGGGACGCCGCGCAGGGCGAGCGCGACCGGGTCACCGTGACGCTGGCCACCGGGATCCCCGAGGACGTCGTCCGCTCGGTCAACCTCGACTACCTCGATCCGGACGGTGTGGACGTCGACGACTGGGCGGCCGACCCGCAGGCCCTGGTGGTCCCGCAGGCCGGCGAGGTCCTGTTCCGCCTCCGCTGACCCGCCCCCCCGTGCGCATGAAGGTGCCCTTCTGCGCGTGTGGCCGCAAACATGCTGGCCGGAGCCGTCGGGTTCGTGGCCGCCGCGGACGACGACCTGCTCAACCTCAGCGCGCTCCAGCTGGCCCGGCAGCGCAACCCGCAGCTGTTCGTGATCGCCCGGCAGAACGACCCGGCGAACGCGCCGCTGTTCCGCGCGCTCGGCCCCGATGTCCTGCTCGTCGCGGCCGAGGTGATCGCCCACGAGGTGCTGGCCCGGCACGGCAGCCCCACCCTGGAGGCGTTCCTCCGCGACGTGCGCGGCCGCGACGACGCGTGGGCCGACCGGCTGCTCGAGCTGTTGACCGGCTGCTGCGGGAGCCGGGTGCCCACCACCTGGCAGGTCGACCTGACGGCGGTCGGGGCGCCGGCGCTGGCCGGCCGGCTGGCCGTCGCCCGGGTGCCGCTCGAGGACCTGCTGCGCAGCCCGGACGACCGGGGTCATCCGCTGGACGCCGCGACGCAGGCCTCCGTGGTCACCGGGGAACTGGTCCCGACGACCTGGCTGGGCCGGCAGCAGCGGCGCGGCGGATCGGACGCCGGAAGAGATGCCGGGAAGGACTCAGACTTTCGAATCGAAAGTCACTGACCCTTGACAGATTGTGAATCAAACGTCACAGTCCCGGCATGACCACCATCGACCGCAGCCGCCTGACCGCCCTCATCGCACGCGAGCGAGCCGCCTACGCCGCGGCACACCCCCAGGCCCAGGAGCTGTTCGGCTCGGCCGGGCACCTGTTCGGCCGGGTCCCGATGACCTGGATGGCCAAGTGGAGCGGAGGGTTCCCGCTCTACCTCGACCGGGCGCACGGCAACCGCATCGTGGACGTCGACGGGCACGAGTACGTCGACTTCGCCCTCGGCGACACCGGGGCGATGGCCGGGCACAGCCCCCGGGCCACCGTGGACGCGGTCACCGAGCGGATGGGTCGCCTCGGCGGTCTCACCACCATGCTGCCGACCGCCGACGCGGAGTGGGTCGGGGCCGAGCTGACCCGCCGGTTCGGGCTGCCGCTGTGGTCGTTCACGCTGACGGCCACCGACGCCAACCGCTGGGCGATCCGGCTGGCCCGGCTCGCGACCGGCCGGCCCAAGATCCTCACCTTCGCCTACTGCTACCACGGCTCGGTCGACGAGGCGTTCGCCGTCCCCGGGCCGGACGGCGAGGCGGTCGCCCGCCCCGGCAACGTCGGCGCGCCGGGGGACCTCGCCATGACCACGCGGGTGGCCGAGTTCAACGACCTGGCCGGCGTCGAGGCCCAGCTCGCCCACGGCGACGTCGCGGCGATCCTCACCGAGCCGGCGCTGACCAACATCGGCATCGTGCTGCCCGAGCCGGGGTTCCTGGAGGGGCTGCGCGAGCTGGCCACCAGGTTCGGCGTGCTGCTGATGATCGACGAGACCCACACGATCTCGGCCGGCGCCGGTGGTGCGACCCGCGCGTGGGGCCTGCAGCCGGACATCTTCATCATCGGCAAGAGCCTCGGCGGTGGGATCCCGAGCGGCGCCTACGGCATCAGTGAGGACCTCGCCCGCCGGATCCAGGCCCACCCGGAGGCTGACCTGGTGGACGTCGGCGGCGTGGGCGGCACCCTGGCCGGCAACGCGCTGTCGGTCGCGGCCATGCGCGCCACCCTCGAGCAGGTGCTCACCGAGGAGGCGTTCGCCCGGATGGTCGACCTGGCCACCGAGTTCACCCGCGGGGTGCAGGAGACGATCGACCGCACCGGTGTGGCCTGGTCGGTCAGCCAGCTCGGGGCCCGGTCGGAGTACCGGTTCGCCGCACCCGCTCCGCGCGACGGCAGCTCGTCCGCGGCGTCCAGCGACGACGACCTGGACGAGTTCCTGCACCTGTACCTGGTCAACCGTGGCGTGCTGATCACGCCGTTCCACAACATGGCGCTCATGTGCCCGGACACCAGTCGCGCGGACGTCGACCTGCACACCGGGCTGTTCGCGCAGGCGGTCGACGAGCTCGTGGGCACCGGCGAGGTCCGGTGAGCTCGGAGGCGACGCCGGCAGCCGTCTTGCCCCTGCCGGAGGTGTACTCGCTGGCCGGCCGAGTGGCCCTGGTCACCGGGGCCGGCTCGCCCGACGGCATCGGTTTCGCGGCCGCGCGGCTGCTGGCGTCGATGGGGGCGCTGGTCG
>Ga0208588_1000644_pt1 | contig 11035 bp, 5 predicted proteins | sample NGESurshal092012_8_FD_184483 | JGI IMG/M metagenome (GOLD analysis project Ga0208588, IMG submission 184483) | Arctic peat soil microbial communities from Barrow, Alaska - NGEE Surface sample 415-3 shallow-092012 (SPAdes) | ecosystem: Environmental > Terrestrial > Soil > Wetlands > Peat ...
CCCGCCCGGCAGCCGGCGGACCGGCACACCCGGCCCGGCGCACCCGGCCGGGAGCACGCCGGAAGCGCGGGCGCTAAGGCGGGACGGTCGACCCGCGGACCACCAGCCTGGTCGGCAGCACCGTCTGTTCGGAGGGCAGCGGTGCCCCGCCCAACGCGGCCAGCAGCAGCCCGGCGGCCGCCGCCCCCATCGCGCGCATCGGCTGGTGCACCGTGGTCAGCGCCGGGTCGGTGTGCGCGGCGACCGCGATGTCGTCGAACCCGACGACGGCGACGTCGGCCGGCACGATGAGGCCCAATTCCCGGATGCCGGCCAGGACCCCGGCGGCGGACAGGTCGTTCATCGCGAACACCGCGTCGAACCGGCGGCCCGAGGCACCCAGCGCGGCCATCGCGGACCGGCCGCACTCGACGGTGAAGTCGCCCTCGATCACCTGGTCCGTCGCCAGCGGGTGACCGGCGGCGGCATAGCCATCGGCGAACCCTGCGAGCCGGTCCTGGCAGCAGCCGAACTCCAGCAATCCGGTCAGCACGATCGGGTCGTGCCGGCCGATGTCCAGCAGGTGCCGGGCGGCGCTGGCGCCGCCGGCTCGGTTGGTGCAGACGACCGTGGGCAGGTCCGGCCGGATCTCCCGGTCGTCGATCATCACCACCGGTAGTCCCCGCGCGTGCAGGTCGGTGATCTGCCCCAGGCCGCTCTCCGGCACGACGACGATCAGGCCGTCGCAGGAGTTGGCCGCGACGCTGGACGCGAACTGGTCGAGCGATTCCTGCCCGCGCGTGCAGGTGTACAGCAGCAGTCCGTACTTCTCCGCTTCCAGCGCATCGGCGGCGCCCTGCACGATGTCGCTCATCCACGGCCAGCGCAGCGACGGGACCAGCATCCCGACGGTGCTGGTCCGGCCGCGGGCCAGGCCCACCGCTCGTGCGCTGGGCACGTAGCCGAGCCTGTCGATGACGCCCTGGACGCGTTGCGCCGTGCGCAGGTCGACCTCGCCCTTGGCGTTCAGCACCCGGGACACCGTGGTCTTGCTGACCCCGGAATGTGCGGCGACGTCCCCGAAGGTGACGCGCACGTCCGGCCTCCTGCTGCTGGCGGGCCGCGACCCCGTTCGAAACCGGCGTCCCGGACTGCGGCCCGGGCCCCGCCGGAAGCGGTTTGACCGGCAGTCAATCGGGTCTGCTCGGGCCGGTCAAGTCGTTCCCGGCGAGTGGACCACGGGGCTGCCGATCGTCGTGGGCCGCGGGTCGCCGCAGGTCAATGACCGGTGTGCGCCCGCAGCGCGTCGTGCTTGGCCAGCACGGTGAACTGCAGGTCGGCGGCAAATGATTCCAGCCGCGCGGCGAGCGCGCGACCCGCATCGTCCGGGGCGCCGGCCAGCATGCGCACCGCGAGCAGCCCGGCGTTGCGGGCGCCGCCGATCGAGACGCAGGCCACCGGGATCCCGGCCGGCATCTGCACGATGGACAGCAGCGAGTCCATCCCGTCCAGGGTGGCCAGTGGAACCGGAACGCCGATCACCGGGAGCACCGTGGCCGAGGCGACCATGCCGGGCAGGTGAGCCGCGCCGCCGGCGCCGGCGATGATCACCCGCAGACCACGACCGGCCGCTTGGGCGGCATAGTCCAGCATCCGCTGCGGCGTCCGGTGCGCAGAGATCACCCCGACCTCGTAGGGCACGGCGAACTCGTCGAGCAACTCACCGGCCGCGGCCATCACCCGCCAGTCCGAGTCCGAGCCCATGATCAGGCCCACCACCGGCCCGGCCGCCGATCCGGTGGTGGGCGAATCAGCGTCAGGCGAATCAGGGGTGGGCGAATCAGCGGTGGGCGAATCAGGGGTGGCCGAGTCAGGGGTGGCCGAACCAGCGGTGGCCGAACCGGCGACGGCGGCCGGGAAAGGGGCGGCCGGGTCAGGGGCGGCCGGGTCAGGGGCGGCCGGGTCAGGGGCGGCCGGGTCGGGCGTCTGGCTCATCGGACTGCCTCTCCGCCGAGCAGCCGGTCAGGCAGCGCCGTCGCCGGACGATCGGCGCGGAGCATCGCCTGGCCGTCGAGGTCACCCGGGTCGTCGTCGGCCGTCGGCACCGGGCCCAGCGGGGCGGCCCGGCCGTGCACGTCATACCCGTCGGCCCAGACCCCGTCGCCCAACCAGCCGGCGGCGAGCCGGGCCCGGCGGCGCAATTCACCCAGATCAGACCCGATGATGTTGACGTGGCCGAGCTTGCGACCGGGCCGGAACGCCTTGCCGTACAGGTGCACCTTGACGTCCGGGAACCGGGCGGCCAGATGGTGCACCCGCTCGTCCATGCCCATGGTGGGGCTGCCGTCGAGGTGGCTGGGATCGGCCGCGCCGCCGAGCACATTGCCCATCACGACGAACGGGGCGACCTGGTCGGTCCGACCGAGCGGGTAGTCCAGCACCGCGCGCAGGTGCTGCTCGAACTGGCTGGTCACCGATCCGTCCATGGTCCAGTGCCCGGAGTTGTGCGGCCGCATCGCGAGTTCGTTGACCATCAGGCCGTCCGGCGCCGCCGGGTGCGGTGCGACCTGGAACAACTCGACGGCCAGCACGCCGACCACGCCGAGGTCCGCCGCGACGCGCAACGCCAGGGCGCTGGCGGCGGCGGCGATGTCGTCGGCGAGCCCGGGCGCGGGCGCGATCACCTCGACGCAGATGCCTTGCTGCTGAAAGGTTTCCACCACCGGCCAGGCGGCGGCCTGGCCGAACGGGGAGCGCGCCACCAGGGCCGCGAGCTCGCGCTGCAGCGGGACGAACGTCTCCAGCACGAGCCGGCCGGAGTCGGATAGTTCGGTGCCGGCCAGCGCCTGCACCGAGTCGAGCACCCAGACCCCGCGGCCGTCATACCCGCCGCGGGCGGTCTTGACCACCACCGGCCAGCCGTGTTCGGCGGCGAACGCCGGAACGGCCTGCGCCGGGTCGGAGCCGCTCTCCAGTACCGCGAAAGCGGGCACCGGGATGCCGAGTTCGGCCAACCGGGCCCGCATCAGCGCCTTGTCCTGCGCGTACTGCAGCGCGTCGGCGGCCGGGAAGACCGCGTGGCCCTCGGCGGCGAGGGCGCGGATGTGCTCGCCGGGGACGTGCTCGTGGTCGAAGGTGACGACGTCGCAGCCCTGCGCGAAAGCGCGGAGCGCATCGAGGTCGGTGTGCTCACCGATCATCACATCGGGCGTGACGAGAGCAGCACAGTCGTCGGCCGACACCGAGAGCACCCGCAGCGTCTGGCCGAGCGGGATCGCGGCCTGATGTGTCATGCGCGCCAGTTGGCCGCCGCCGACCATCCCGACGCGGGGCATACCGGTACGTGGGTCCACGGGGCGCAAGCGTAATCGGCGCCCCCGCGGGCCCCTGCCTCGGCGTGGGCAGTGGTCCCGTGCGGGGGCCGATGCCCGGATCAGCGTGGCCGGTCCCGCGGTGATCATCCCGTGCTCCGCCTACCGGCCGGTGGCCGGTGCGGGCTCAGGATGATCACCGCGGGGGCCGCAGGCGCCCATCCCCGGCACCTGATCACCCTCCCCGGGATCTTTCCCACGGCGTCCCCTCTGGCGCCGTGGAAATCTGTCATCGGCTGAGCTCGCCGATCAGGTCGGTCGCCGCCGGCAAGGAATCCGGCAGCCGTTCGATCCACACCCGTGGCCCCGGACCCGCGGTCCGATCGGCTCTGGCCAGCCGGTCGGTGACCAGGCCGGTCAGCAGCTGCACGCGGCGGGCCAGCAGTTGCTCGCGGTCGGTGAGCGCGACCGCCATGTGATCAGCGAGCCGGGCCAGCGTCTGCCCACCGTCGAAGACGGTGCGCATGGCATCGCCGGACAGGATCAGCGGCGTGATCCGATCCCAGCCGGTGCGACCGGTCAGATCGACCCGGACGACGACCAGGGCGTGCCCGGTGGACACCGACCGACCGGCCACCTCGGCAGCCCGGTAGATCTCGCCCATCCGGGTGCGCAGGTAATCCACGGACACCAGGCCGGTGAGCGGATCGAAGACGGCCGGCACCGGCGCCATCATTCGATCGGCCCAGCCCAGGGACACCGCGCGGTGCAGGATGTCGATCGGCAAGCCCGGCAGGACCACCGCCAGACCGTCGATGTCGGCGAGCGTCTCGCCGAGCGAGACACCGGCGTCGGCCCGTACCGCGCCCAGCCGTTCGCCGGCGGGCCAGACGTTGTCTCCGTGCACACAGGCTTCGCAGAGCGCGTCGATGGCCGGGTCGTGCCAATCGGAGTCGAATACCCAGCCCGCGCTGCGGGACTGGGCGAACCACAGCTGGTGCAGCTCAGTGCTGGTCATCGGGAAAGGAGCCGGCGTGGCGGCAACAGGGATCAGGTCCATGACCGGCACTGCCCTCCGTTCGCCGGCGCACCTGCGTGCCCCAGCTGTCGAGACCGTCACGGACGGTCGGTCCAATTCGTCGTTCTGTGGAAGAGACGGGGCCGGGGTGCGCTCATCACGCGGAACACGGGACAAAGTTTCGGATTCTTCAGCGGATCCACCTCGAGCGGCGGTCAGCGGCCCGCCCGCTAGCCCATTCGGGTGGCAATCGCGACGACGGCGTGACCCGTCAGGTCCCTTGGTAGTCCACAATGACGGGGCCACCTGCCTGCGTCGTCCCGGCGATGCCGCGCACTGTTGGCGGCTGGCGAGATGGAGGGACCCGGAGTGCCGGACCAGGAAGCTGACGAGTTCGTCGTCAGCGACCCCGAGCTGATCACCCGGGTCCGCGCCGGTGATCGCGAGGCGTTCGGCGAGCTGTACCGCCGTCATGCGGGACCGGCGACCACCCTGGCCAGGCAGTTCGCCCGATCGGCCGCCGAATCCGACGACCTGGTGTCGGACTCGTTCGCCCGGGTGCTGGACAACCTGCTGGGCGGCAAGGGCCCGGACACCGCGTTTCGGGCGTACCTGTTCACCACGGTCCGCAACACTGCCTACGACCGGACCCGCAAGGACAAACGGCTGCAGTTCACCGACGACATGACCACCCACGACGTCGCCGTCGTCGGCGACGACCCGGTATTGGCCAAGATGGAAAGTGGCCTGATCGCAACGGCTTTCGCCCAGCTCCCGGAACGCTGGCAGGCCGTGCTGTGGCACACCCAGGTGGAGGGCGAGTCGCCCGCGCAGGTCGGCGCGCTGCTCGGGATGGCGCCCGGCGCGGTCTCCTCCTTGGCGTTCCGGGCCCGGGAGGGGCTGCGCGAGGCCTACCTGCAGGCACACCTGGCCGAGACGGCGGCGGAGCAATGCCGGACGACCGTTGAGCGGCTCGGCGCCTGGACCCGCGGCGGGCTGTCGAAGCGGGAGAAGGCCCAGGTGGACGCGCACCTGGAGGACTGCGACCGGTGCCGGGCGCTGGCCGCGGAGTTGGCAGAGGTCAATCACGGGCTGCGCGGGCTACTGGCGCCGTTGCTGCTCGGCGGTGCCGCTGCCGGCTACCTCGCGACGTTGGGCCCGGTGGCGCCGCTCGCCGCGCCGGGCACGCTGATCGCCGGGATCGGCGGCTCGGGTGGGGCCGGTTCCGCCGGTGGAGCCGGGTCCACCGGCGGGTCGGGCGGCGGCGCGGCGACGGGCGGCGCGGCTACCGGGGGTGTCGCCGGCGGCGGCGCAACAGCGGCCGGGGTGGCGGCCGCTGCGGCGGGATTGGCCGCCGCCGCGGCCCTCGGGATCGGCGCAATGGCCACATCATCGTCCGGAGCCGGGCCGGCCGGTGCGTCGGGAGCTGCCGGCGGAGCTGGCGGCGGAGCGGTCGGAGCACCTGCCGCGGGCGCGGCCGCCGCGGCAACTGCCGGGGCAGCCGGGGCCGCCGGGGCCGCCGGGGGCGCCGCCGCCGCGGCCGGGGCAGCCGGGGGCGCCGCGACTGGCCTTTCTGGCGTGCTGGCCAGCATGGGGGTGGGCGGCCTGGTGGCCGCTGGCGCGGCACTGGTCGTCGCGGGCGTCGCCGCGGTCGCACTCATCATGTCCAACACCTCGACCGACAGCACGAACGCGGCCGCCGATCAGCAGACGGTGGCGAGTGCGGAGGTGTCCGCCGGGAGTGCGAGCGGCGCTGCCGGTGGTGTGGCGCCCGGGGCCGGAGCGGGCGGGACGGCTGGCGCGGGCGGGACGGCTGGCGCGGGCGGGACGGCTGGCGCGGGCGGGACGGCTGGCGCGGGGGCGGCAGGCGGCGGAACCGGCGGTGCGGGTGCCACCGGCGGAACCGGCGGAACCGGAACAGCAGCCGGAACGGGCGGAACCGGCGGCGCGGGTGCCACCGGCGGCGGCGGGACAGGAACGGGCGGAACCGGCGGCGGAACCGGGACCGGCGGCGGAACCGGCTCGGTGCCGTCCGCGGCCAGCCTCAGCGTCACCAGCGGGAACCAGCCGTCCGTCACCGCCGGCGGCACCGGCTCGGTCACCATGACGATCACCAACTCCGGGGACCTCCCCTCCGACCCGCAGCCGATGGCGATCACCGTGCCCAGCGGTGTCCAGGTCACCGGCGTCGGTGTCGGACCGGAAGCGGTCGCGCTCCGCCGGGCCACCGCCGGGTTGCTGCGGGCTGGACCTGTTGACTGCCTGCCGGCGAAAAGTGCGGCCTGCACCGCAGACCTCCCCGCAGTCGCCGGCCACCGCCAGGTGACCGTCACGATCACTCTGTCGACCACGTTCGAGGCGGCACCGGGCGAGATCGTCGTCACGGTCCTCGGTCAGCGCATCTCGTTCACTCTCACCGTCCTTCCGGCCCCGTTGCCGCAGCTGTCGGATCTGATCGTCAGCCGGCCGCTGGTGGCCGGCGGGTCCGGTGCCCTCATCCTCGATGTCCGCAACCCGGCAGGTGCGGCCACCCCGCCCGAACCGATCAAAGTCACCGGGCCGGACGGCGTCACCGCGTCCCGGATCGACCTGGGCGGCACCACGTTGTGCGCGGGCGAGCTCGTCGCCGGCTGCACGCTCCCCAGCCTCGCGGCCGGCTCCGCCCCGCAGCTGACCATCACGCTGGCGGCCGAACTCTTGGCGGACGACGGCCCGATCACGGTCACTGTCGGCACAGAGTCTCTGTCGACCGATCTCACGATCTTGTCGGGTGTCACCTCCCTCGTGATGACCACAGACGGCCCGCTGCTCAACGCCAGGGTCACTCTGGTCACGATCACCGCGACGCCCGACACCGCGGTCACCACTGACAGCCCACTCACCTTCACCTCAAGCTCGCTCGGTACGACCTTCGTTGATCTGCCGCCGGACTGCTCGCCCGCCGGCGCCGCGAACGCACGGCAGGCGGTTGCCAGCGGTCCCCCGCCGATCACCTGCACCACCCCGATCGTTCAGCTCAGCCTTTCCATCGCGGCGACACAGGCCGCCGGCCCCCTGCCGATCAGGGTGACCGACCTCCGCGGCCGGAATGTGCCGCTCACCGACGGCGATGGCAACCGACTGCAGATCACCGCCAGTCCGGCGGATCTGCAGCTGTCCCCGCTGACCGTCGGTCCGCTGGTCGCCGGCGGGCCCGGGGTGCTCACCCTCGACGTCAGCAACCCGGGCGGGACGGCCACGGCGCCCGAACCGATGACCGTCACGGGACCGGACGGCGTCACCGCGTCCCGGATCGACCTGGGCGGCACCACGCTGTGCGCGGGCGAGCTCGTCGCCGGCTGCACGCTTCCCAGCCTCCAGGCGGGCTCCGACCCGCAGCAGCTGACCATCACGCTGGACGTGACGCCGGCGGCCAAGGACGGCCGGGTGACAGTCGACATTGGCGGCCTGAAGTCGTTCGCCGATGTCACAGTCGGCCAGGGCGTCGCCCCGCTCCGGGCAAATCCCGGCGGCCCGCTGGTCGCCGACGGCCAACCCGGCACCCTGGGCATCACCGTCGACCTCCAGAACGGGGCGACCACGGCCGGCCCGATCACCTTCACGTCCGGCAGCCCCAACGTCACCTTCCCCGCATTCGCGTCCTGTGACCCGCCGATCGGGCCAACGATCACCTGCACCGGCGGCCGGTTCGACCTGATCGTGACGGTCGCCGCCGGTCAGGAACCCGGGGACCTGCCGATCACGGCCAGCGACGCCGGCGGACGGCCCCTCGACCTCACAGACGCCAACTCCAAGAAGATCCAGGTCGTCGCGCCCGCCGAGCTGGTGCTGTCCGACCCCACCACCGTGCAGGACCCCGTCGCCGGTGGCACCGGCGCGTTCAGCATCACCGTGCGGAACACCGGCCAGCAGGACTCGACCCCGCAGCCCATCACGGTCACCGTGCCGGACGGCAGCGGCGTCGCGCTGACCAGCATCACCGTGTCCGGGTCCAGCACCTGCCTACCCGGCGGCGGCAATGCCGTGGCCGCGCCGGACTGCACGCTCCCGGTCGTGAAGCCCGGCGAGCAGGTCGTGCTGGGCTTCCAAGTCACCCTGCCTGCGCGGGCCACCCAGCTCACGGCCACGGTTGGCGTTGGCATCGCCGAGAAGACCGTGCGCCTGCCGGTCATCGGCGCGATCACCGAACTGCGGACCGACACCGCCGACCCGCTGGTGGCGGGGAGCCCGAACAGGCTGGTCCTCACCGCGACGCTGGTCAAGGGCGTGACCAACCCTGGAGCGCTCACCTTCACCTCGACCAGCGAGGCAGTCAGATTCGCCGGTTCGGCCAGCTGCACAGGGCGGCCGGATGGCCAGCAGCAGATCACCTGCACGCTGGACGGCACCAGCGCGCAGGTCGCACTGATCATCGCCAAGGACCAACCGGCGGGCGAGCTTCCCGTCACTGTCACCGACGAGGCCGGGCGCAAGGTGCCGCTGTACGACCTTTCGGGGAAACCGATTCAGATCGTGCCGCCGTCCGCGGTGCTCGAACTCTCCACGGCCACCATCGCAGAGGCGGGCGTGGCGGGGGGCACCGGCGCCTTCAGCATGACTGTGACAAACACCGGCGGCCAGGACTCCACCAAGCAGCTCATCCGCGTCACCCTGCCCAAAGGGGCGACGGTCGGCAGCATCACCATCTCCGGTTCCACCACCTGCCTACCGACCGACCCAGCGGAGTGCGTACTGCCTCCCGTCAAGACCGGTGCACCGGTCATCCTGGGCTTCTCGGTCAACCTCCCCGCGGCGACGCCGGCAGCAGCAAATATCACCGTCGACATCGCCGGCGCGGAGCAACCGGTCAGCCTGCCGGTCGACTCCGGAATCGCCTCGGTCACCGCCGCCGACAAGGACCCGCTGGCGGCCGGCCGAACCACCCTGCTGACCGTCACGAGCACGCCGCGGGAGGGCATCAGCACGCCCGGGCAGGTCACCTTCACCAGCACCAGCGACCAGGTCACCTTCGCCAAGAACGCGGCCTGCACGCCGGCCGGCGGCGGTTCGACCGTCGTGTGTGACGCCGGCACCGTCACCCTGCCGATCAACGTCACGACCAAGCAACAGGCCGGCGAGTTGCCGGTTGTCGTCACCGATGCCGGCGGTCGCGTGCTGCCGCTGCGTGACGCGGCGGGCAAGGCCATCCAGGTCAGCGCCGCGGCCGCCCGGCTGGAGCTGGGCGAGCTCACGGTCAGCCGGCAACCGGTCGCGGGCGATGTCGGCGCTCTGCAACTCACGGTGACGAACTCCGGCACCCTGGCCTCGGGCCAGCCGTCGATCGACACCAAGCTGGACGGCGGTTTCACCCTGCAGCTGGTGTCCGTCGGCGACCAACGAGGCTGGTGTCTCCCCACGTCGCCATGTGTGCTACCGGTGATCCAACCGGGTGAATCGGCGGCGCTGCAGTTCCTGGTCAGCGTCGATCAGAAGGCCGTCGACGGTGACGCCAGCGTGACCATCGAGGGCACCACCCGGACGGCGCGGTTGATCATCCGGTCGCCCGGCATCGACCGGGACCTGCTCGCGGTCCTCACCGAGCCAGGCGCCGAACCGGTGCCCGGGCCCACGGCCACCGGGATCCTTGCTCTGCCGAGCCCGGTGAACGCTGTCACCCCGGAACCCACCCCACGCACCGCCGCCGACTCCGGCACCACCCCGCCGTCGGCCGGTGAGCCAGCGAGCACGACGACGACAGCGACCACCACGACGACAGCGACCACGACGACGACAGCGACCACGACGACGACAGCGACCACGACGACGACAGCGACCACGACGACGACAGCGACCACGACGGGTGGAACCACCGCTGTCGATTCCCCGACCAGCACCGATGCGCCGGCACCCGCCACCACCCCATCGGACGCCCCCTCCCCCGGGACCACCCCGCCGGCCCGCACGGCCGGCAACTCCGAGCCGGCAACCACCCCGCCGGACACCACCGATGCGGCCGGGACCAGCGCGTCGCCGGCCGCACCGTCGACCGCGACCATCTCCGAGCCGACCGCTGAGCCCGCATCCGCCCCGCCGGCCCTGGCGCTCTCCGACGCCGCCGTCATCCAGCAGCCGACGTTCGGCGGCGACGGGGCGCTCCGGGTCACCGTCAGCAACGACGGCGGCGAACCGTCCGCCGCCGCACCGATCGACGTCACCCTGCCGACCGGGGTAGCCGTCACCGGAATCGGCCTGGACGGATCACCGCTGTGCGCAGCGTCGTCGTGCTTGCTGCCGGCGCTCGACCCGGGCAGCAGCGTGACCGTGGTGCTGACGCTGAGTGCCGACACCGACGCCCTGAGCGGACCTGCCGGCGTCGCGATCGACGGCTCAACGGCCGGCTGGGAACTGACGATCGGTGGCGGCGCGGACGACGGGAGCGGTGTCGCAGTGGCCGTCACACCGGCCCAGTGGGGTCGCACACCGGACCGGCGGGGTCGCCGGGAGGACCCCGCCGCCGGCAGCTGACCATCCGGACGGGCGGCGCGACGTGCCGGCGCCGTCCCGGTTGCGTCACCGAGAGGTTTCCCACCGTGCCGCGCGCATCCGCCGGGATTGGGCTCCGGGCGGCCGTAGACTCGCCTGGTGAGTTTGATCGACACCGTCCGACGGCACCTGCCCGTCAAGTACCGCGAGCTGGCCAAGTTCCTGGTCGTCGGCGGCACGACCTATGTGGTCGACGTCGGTCTGT
>Ga0208588_1000648_pt1 | contig 10994 bp, 15 predicted proteins | sample NGESurshal092012_8_FD_184483 | JGI IMG/M metagenome (GOLD analysis project Ga0208588, IMG submission 184483) | Arctic peat soil microbial communities from Barrow, Alaska - NGEE Surface sample 415-3 shallow-092012 (SPAdes) | ecosystem: Environmental > Terrestrial > Soil > Wetlands > Peat ...
TTTATAAGACATGACGAGCCCCTTGCATCTTCTTCGTTCGTTTATGCCTTTCATTAATCAGTGAATTCGTATGGGATTCTGCAATTTGACGGGTATACATATTGTTAGATCGACAAGTTTCTAGGTTCTGTTGGGATTAAAGACTACTATATAACTGAAGAATTTATTCTAGATAAGCGCCAATTCAAATCTGAAGTGCAACAGGTGCTGATGTAGTTGGTCACAATTCCAGAGTTTGCTGATCGTGTTGTTATGCCTTGCACTCATGGCAAAACTCGTGAAGATGCAATTCGTAACGGGGAAGAAGTAATTGAAATGTACTTGGAAGCTTGGCAAGCAGAAAACGAATTTATTCCTGAACCCAATACGCTGCAAATTGCCTGACTTGACTATTGTTGTGACCGGCAGCACAATAGGACCTGAGGCGGACGGGGTCAATAGCAAATGTTGAGTCCAGTGAGGTGTAGTCCGTTATCAAGTTATATGCTTTCAAACTTTGTTTAAGAGGGCCGTGCATAGCTCTTTTAGGGAACTTGGATGTTGTGATGGACCTCGATAAGCAAGATGCCGTCCTTTCAGTGCAGAACCTACCCGAGTCTCGAAGGGAGTCTAAAGCGACATCAGCATATAGTTCTATAAGGAGACGGTCATGTTAACGAATGCCCCAGTAACAATAATTTTGCCGGTCATGAATATGGATCGGGCTCGGGATTTTTATGAGAACAAGCTTGGGCTGAAGCCTATTGGGTTGAAGCCGGATGGAAAATTCATCTACGCCTGTGGAGGTGGCGCAGTGATCGCCCTTTTCCCCAAGGAGAGTGGGACCAAAGCCGATCACACAGCAGTCAGCTTCCAAGTGAAGGACATTGAGGTGACTATAAATGCGCTAAAGACAGCAGGCGTGGTCTTTGAGGATTACGATTTCCCTGGACTAAAAACTGTTGACCATGTTTGCGTTCTAGGCGCTGAGAAAGCTGCCTGGTTTAAGGACACCGAGGGTAACTATCTTTGCATTCATGAAGACATTGCCTAACCACACGTTCGAGAGCGGATGTGCCCCAAAAGCGCGCGCAGCTCAACTAAGCTTTATGCGATGAGAAAGAAAAATGGCAGACCCTAGATAATTTATCAGCTTCGACCTCCTGCAATTGGTTGCATACCATGGAAACTAAACCTTGAAACCTGAAACGTTACGGGTTACACTTTGTGGATGATAGTTAGCTTTAAGCATCGAGGTTTAGAGCGATTCTTCGAATCGGGAACAACCCGAGGCATTCAGGTAAAGCATGTCAATCGCATTCGGATGATTTTAGCTCGTCTGAGTGCAGCGACTTCTCCACAAGACATGAATTTGCCTGGGTTGGTACTGCATGAGCTGGCCGGTCAACGCAAAGGAACGTGGGCAGTAAGCGTGTCTGGAAACTGGCGCATAACGTTCACTTTTGACGGCGTTGATGCGTATGATGTCAATCTTGAGGATTATCACTGATGAAAATGCACAATCCACCCCACCCTGGCGAAGTACTTAGAGAGCTTTGCATCGAGCCTTTGGACCTGACTATTACTGAGACCGCAGAGGCCCTGGGTGTGAGTCGAAAGACGCTATCTGCTATTTTAAATGGCAGAGCAGGAATCAGCCCCGAAATGGCCATAAGGCTTTCCAAGGCTTTTGGCACATCTGCCGAAAGCTGGCTCAATCAACAAATGCAGTACGATCTCTGGCAAGCGGAGAAGACCGTTGGCGATGTTAAGGTAAAACGCTTATCCGTCGCCTAACCATGCCCACGCACGCCGACCGCTGAGAGTTGATCTTGTGGCAAAGAGGTCATCTGCGGCGGGTGATGGGTAATGTTATGCGATGCGATTAGAAAGAGAGGTGTTAGACCCTAGATTATTTATCCGCTTTGACTTCGACCATAACGAAACAGAAAAAATGTTATCTGTGGTTCAGTCTATCTCAATAGATATGCAATCATTAGAGCTTGCGGAAAAGTAGGGCTGCCTTTAAATCCATCATTGAAACCCAGTGACAACGCTGTATGATACGGGCACTCAGCCGGACGGGGGCGATCGCATAAACCTTTGGGCAAGCGATAACATTCTCCTGCAATTGGTTGCCTTACAATGGAAACCAAACCTTGAAATTGCGAAGCAGGCGATGAATACTACAGATAACTCCCCAATGGATGTAGCCCTTTCCTCAGCCTCCGATTGCGACAAAGCTACTATTGAAGCCCTCTTCCAAAACTATCTCGATGCCAAGGGTCAAAACGTCCCCCACTGGGAAGCGGAAATTGACCAAATCGTCGCTCGTCTGTACGGTCTCACCGATGCCGAATGGGTAATGATTGAGGGAAGGACATCGTTGATATGATTTCCCTACCGATCCTTTGGCCTCAAGACAAAATTGCAGCCTTTTGTGAGCAATGGGCGATTGCTGAACTATCTCTCTTTGGTTCCATTCTTCGAGATGACTTTCATAACCATAGTGACGTTGATCTCTTAGTTGCCTTTACTTCTGAAGGGAACTGGAGCCTCTTCGACCACATCCAAATGCAACAAGAACTAGCAACAATCTTGCAACGCAACGTGGACTTGGTGAGTAAACGGGCGATCGAACGGAGCCAAAACCCTATTCGTCGCCACGAAATTTTATCCACGGCTCAAGTCATCTATACAAGAGGTGCCTATGCCCCAAAATAGAGACTCCGAAACCCTCTTGGACATCCAACGGGCAGCCAAAAAAAACATTCAATTCAAGCAAGAACTTAAATCTCTTCAGGTACATTCCTCGCCCCTTGGGGCGTATAAACCCAGATCCACACAATCTGCGATCCTCCCAGAAATCTTGAACGACAGACTATCTGAACCCGCAATTTCCGATACCTCGCTGCTTGCAGCGGGGTTGTTCATTTCGTGAAGGTGCCTACAAGTTTTTTGCTTGTCCTCATTCTACCGAGTAATTATGCAAAATCCACCACCTGACAACGTTATGTACACCGCCGAAAGGTGATCGGTGTACATGCAGAGGTTGCCTGCGGAGCCAGTTAAGGTTGTCTGTGAATTAACGTAGAACCCGATTGATCCGTAGGCATCATTAAGACCTCGTTTATATTCACATGGGGCGGTCTGGTCGCGCAGTAGAAGACGGCATCGGCTACATCTTCCGGGGTGAGTGGGGTTAGCCCTTGATAAACTCCCTGGGCACGGTCTTCATCCCCTCGAAAACGCACTTTGCTAAATTCGGTTTCCACTAAGCCGGGGTCAACGGAAGTAACCCGCAGAGGCGTGCCTAAAAGGTCTTGCTTCAATCCTTCAGAAATAGCGCGGACGGCGACTTTAGTTCCGCAATAGACATTGCCTTTTGGGTAGGTTTGATGACCGGCCAGCGAGCCAATATTGATCACATGTCCTCTGCCCCGTTTCACCATTCCGGGTACAACAGAACGGGTTACGTAGAGTAAACCTTTAATATTGGTATCTATCATCTCTTCCCAGTCTTGAATGTCGCCCTCATAAAGTTTATCTAATCCTCTACTTAGACCCGCATTGTTGATGAGAATATCTATGTTGGACCAATCCTCTGGCAGGCTATTTAGCTGAGATTCAACCTGTGGGCGATCGGTGACATCCATCGGCAGCATATAGATGTCCGTATTGAATTCTTTTTTTAGTTCTTGGGCTAAGGCATCCAATCGTTCTAACCTGCGAGCCGATAAAATTACCTTTGCTCCTGCTTGCGCAAAAATTCTGGCACAGGCTAACCCAATCCCACTACTTGCTCCTGTGACTAAGACTACTAAGTTTTTGACAGATAACATAGTAAATTATTTCCTTCTATCTTGAGTGTTGCGAGCATTTAAAAACTTTAATTCCTGATAGAGCATAGAAACTTGGGGGAGCTCAATGCCCCTATCTCGTGACGAACACAAAGGATTTCCTAAAATAGCTTCAACTTCCATCGGACGGTGCTCATCGTAGTCAATTTTCATGCTGGTCCGATAGGGTTCCATCTTCTCCGTATGGTCTAGCATCTCCTGGATGAAGGTCTCAGAGATACTCCGGTTAGGAGTTTGAGCCCCTAAGAGGACTTCCTTCATTAACTGCTCAACTAAATTCCGAGAATTTATATTAGCCATCAGTTCTTGTGTGGTTGCATTGAGGACTACGGAGAGGCCATTATAAGGAATATTCCAAACTAATTTTTTCCAGCGGGCGATCCATAGATCTTCAAACAAAGTAATCGGAATATTTGCTTCTTGAAAATCATCGGATAGGTGAACCATGTGCTCTGTGGTACCACAAGCCCGATACCCCTCAGCATATTTAGCCAAGGTTATAGCTTTGTAGTCTATATGGCGAATATGACCAGGACCAATCTTATTAGAACAGAGAAAACAGAGTCCTCCAATAATATTTTTATTCCCAACAATCTGGGCTATCTCTTCTTCAACACCCAATCCATTTTGCAAAACTAGAATAACACTATCGTCTTTAACTAAAGGGGGAAGTAAGTGTGCTAGTAAATGATTTTGGGTGGCTTTCAAAGCAATGACGATCACATCGGTAGTAGGAATTTCCTGCACATCCCGATAAGCATAAACGTTAGGCAAGGTGAAGTCGCCCTCTTTGGATTCGATCACTAAACCATGCTGACGCACATGCTCATAGTCGTTATGTACCAGAAAGTGAACTTCAAAGCCCGCTCGTTGGAGGCAGGCTCCATAGAAGCCGCCTACGGCTCCTGTTCCGATGATGGTATAGCTTCGTTTAAGCGGAGACATTGCACCCACCTGTATCTCCAAGTAGTATGCCGCGAAGAGGGTCGTGCGGACTACCTTCCCCTCTCTACCCTATTGAAAAAACTTCCTATCTACTGATTACCTGCCCTATTTCATCCTCATTTATAAATTGCTCTTTAGAACTGTATGTAGTGAGTTTCCTGACAAGAGAAAATCCAATGAAACAAAGAATCATTCTGTTTACAAGCACTACCCTAGCCGCATTTGTACTGGTTGTACTTGGAGGGATTGCGGGCAGTCTCATGCAACCGAAACCAACCCAGCTTGCTGAAAAGCCAGCCCCTTCTAGCGCAGTACAAGCGCTTAAATCAGCCCCTTTTGAAAGTAATCGCGAATCGGAAATCGATGGATCTAGTCCTGAAAAAGTCTCTGAACCGTCTTTTGAAAGAAATCAACCTCGGCAAGTAATGGATCGGACTCCTGCCAAACAGGTTGCCAGAACCTATGCCCGTTTCGAACGGGAGGATGACAACTTGATTGCCTATGGCGAAGACCACGCAGATCGTGAAGACGATTGAGTGATGAAGATAAGCCCTCTATGCATAAGAGGTAGAAAAATTAGTAAGAGGTAGAAAAATGTCAAAATCACCTTCCAAAAAGCGCCCATCTAGTGCGACGGGACTAAAGTGGTTCATATCGGCGTCAGCGACGGTTGCCACGCTCATCGGTTGGCAAGCCTTTGCCGCCCAAGAATCCGTCTCTGTTGTGGCCCAACAACCGCAACCGCAGCCTGTTCAGGTGCCAGCTGTTCAACCCAGCCCTGCGATCCGGCAACCTCAAGCTGTGTCGAAAGCGTCACCGGCTTCCAGCCTTTACAAGCAACCCAAAGTAAAAACCCCTGTTGTTCGTTCGACGCTGCGTCATAGACCAGCACCTGTAACGACAACCCGCTCATCTCGCTAAATCTATGAAACGCCTAGAATTTCGTGCCATGAATTGCCAGATGCTGGCTGTATTGGATAGGGAAGATGCTCCCGTTGCTGAATGGCTTGCTCAAGTGCCCCTATGGTTCGCCGATTGGGAGCAGCGATTGAGCCGTTTTCGAATGGATAGTGAGCTGAGTCAGCTCAACCGCAGTAGGGGCCAAGCATTACCTGTAAGCAGTGTGCTCTGGGATGTTGCCCAAACGGCGCTTAAGGCTGCCGATTACAGTGAAGGTTTGGTAACCCCCACTCTTTTGAGAGCCCTGGAGGTCGCTGGTTACGACCGCAGTTTTTCAATCCTACAAGCGTCTGGGCAACCATCCGGCGCTCCCATTCATCTGCAAACCAAAACCTCGACAGCGGTTAGAGATTGGCGGACCATTGAATGGTCTTCCTACCCCCGCTCTATTCGCTTACCGCTAGGGGTGCAATTGGACCTAGGTGGTATCGCGAAGGGATGGGCAGCAGAGCAGGCTGTTCAACAATTGAGCCTGCATGGTCCTGCCCTGGTCGATGCTGGAGGAGATATCGCCGTCAGCGGTCCACAGGCCGATGGAACGGCTTGGCCGATTGGGGTGACTGATCCGGAAGGAAAGACTGTGGAAATGTTGATGCTCTCAGAGGGTGGGGTGGCAACTTCAGGCCGAGATCATCGCCGATGGCAGAAAGGAGATCTCTGGCAGCACCATATCTTGGACCCACGCACTGGGCAACCAGCCCAAACCGATGTCCTTACCGTAACGGTCATCGCACCCACGACCTGTGAGGCGGAAATGGCGGCAAAGGTGGTGCTCATCCTGGGTAGTCGAGATGGATTGCACTGGCTTGAAGCCCATCCATCGTTTGCGGGGCTTTTGATCCTGGAAGATGGTCGGATTTTATGTAGTCGCAGACTCAAACCCTATGTGTGGAGCTAAGCCATGACTTCTAACGGTATAAAGAACACTGCCTGGGATGAAATGCCGCCCGTGGTTACCTGGCAGAATATGCTGGTCATGCTGACGGCTGTGGTCATAGGAGCTTTTGCGGCCATCGTAGTGTTGCCTTCCTGGCTGCCTGTGTTAACTGTTTCTCTCTCGGGCGAATCCCCCAAAGTGTATTGGTATCTCTCTCGGTCCACGGCATTTGTATCCTTTGGTTTGCTGTGGTTATCGATGGTGTTTGGCCTTTTGATCAGCAGTAAGCTGTCTTCCCTCTGGCCAGGGGGACCCACCGCTTTTGAACTACACCAGCACACAGGACTACTGGGCTTGGCTTTTGCCCTTTTTCACGGTCTGATTTTGCTTGGTGACCACTATATGGGCTATACGCTGGTCCAGATATTGGTGCCCTTTACCAGCAATTATCGGCCCCAATGGGTTGGATTAGGCCAAGTTGGACTGTATCTCATGATGCTCGTGGGCCTGAGTGTTTACGTACGGCAGTGGATTGGAAAGCGTATGTGGCGACTGATTCACTTCTTGAGTTTTATGCTCTTTGGGCTAGCCTTGATCCACGGTTTAAGCAGTGGTACAGATAGTTCTACGGTTTGGGCGCAAGGCTTATACGGGGTCAGTGGAATCAGTGTTTTAGGGCTCCTCGTTTATCGAATCTTGAAGACGGTAGGCCTCATCAAAACCACACGCCTTCCGAAAACCAGGTAAAGATGCTCGACTGATTGCCGAATGTACTCAAACTTAAGTAATGGCGAGCCCGTGTAATCCCGACGTACAGTAAGCGCAAACGCTCCTGGATAATTTCATCTTTCGTGATCAGTCCAGGGTCTTCCCTCTCAGCCCCTCCCAGGATTTCTGCTTTCAGTAGAGCTTCTGGGTAAACGGTCAGAAAATCCAATTCTCCTTGGAATGGATCGTTGTAATCTGTAGGAAACCAGTAAGGCGTGATACCGGGAATAAATACGGCATCCCATTCCCGACCCTTGGCAGAATGCAGCGTACACAACTCAATCAGTCCTTTCTCTTCTTCCAACATCTCCTCTTCAATCGGGACCATTTTTTCTCGCCATTGCTGTCCTTTTTTAGACTCCAGGAAATCCAAAAATTCTTCGGTAGTCTTGGCGTAGCCAGAAATAGCTACCGAGCGCGCTAATTGTTCTGTCGTAGCAATCCAGGCTGGATTGACTCCGAAAAGTTTACTGGTCCTGAGCAAAAATTCTGGCAGTGGTTCGATTCTCTTCTGATAGTAAAACCGTAGTTTTTCTTCGACCTGGACCAATTCGATTTGGTCGTTCTCCGAGAGTTTGGCCCAACCGGGTAAGGTCCGCCAAGTCCACACGCCATCTAAAAATTGGACGGGGTCCACTTGGGAAAGTAATCCACTGATAATGGGTCCTTTTTCAAAGCGTCCAATCTTTTGGGCGGCTTCCTGGAAATGCTTCTTTTTAAGAGGGTCTACCACCCAGTGCAGAATAACTTGAAGGTTATCGAGTAACGCCCCCCCAGGACTATTTCGACGATCGATAAAGGGAATATTCTGCGCGGACAAACGACGATTGAAGTCATCAAGATACTTGTTGGCAAAGGCTAAAATACTAACGGAATGGTCTGGGTAGGTAGTCAAATAGCGCTTACTGCGTCTGATCACTTCCTGGATTTCTTCCTCCCGTTCTTCGCGGCTCCAGAATCTTGGTTCACTCTGGGCATGAGGTTCTGGGCTATTGTACGCAGGCTGGATGCGCTGGAACAAAAATGAGCTTTGGGCCGGAGGATGAGGATGCTGTCCGATAACCGCCGCTACTAAATTGTTAGCAAGCTGAACAATCGGTTTTACAGAGCGTCCTGATTGTTCTAACTGGAAATGTTGATTTTGCTGACAAAATTCACTGAGAAATTGAGGATTGGAGGCTGTAAATGAAGAAAAAATAGCCTGGTTGGGGTCTCCTACCCTGATCCAATTCCCCTGCGGTCCAGCCAATAGTTCCAGAAGTTTGCACTGGGCTGGAGAAGAATCCTGCGCTTCATCTTCTAACAAATAGTGATAGTGCTTTTGCCAATATTCTCTGAGCGCATGGTCTTCCTCTAAGAGCTTAATCGCCAGATAAACAAGATCATCGAAATCTAGCAAATTTAGCTCTTTCAGTTGTTTTTGATAGGACTGAAAAACACCACTGACAAGTGCCAAAAAAAATCGTTGTTGCTGAAAAGCAAAATTACTTTTTTCCAGATCTGCAGGCGAGATCCGCCACTGTTTGACCAAGCTGATGCCTTGCTCTGCCAAGTCTACCAGCTTCAATCGCCACAGCTGTATTTGTTCCGGTTTGACCTTAGGTACCAGGAACTGCTGCCATTGGGCTTCCCGACCGATAAGCCATTGTTGGACCAGGGCTTCAAGCAAGTCTCTTTTTTGCAATGCTGAGATGGTCGTAGTTTTCTCCAGGCTATATCCCCAGCGGTTTAGCTGACTGCGGATTAAGCGGAGGGCACAGGCGTGAATCGTACAAATATTGTCCAGACGGTGACGGCTGAGTTGAGGCGCTTCTGCCACCAAGCGGTCTTGAAAGTTGCGACTGGCAGCACGGGTATAGGAGAGGACTAAAATTTTGTCGGGTGAAACTCCCTGCTCTACCAATTGGAGGAACAGCCGGACTAGAACCGTAGTTTTTCCTGCTCCAGGCACCGCTGTTAGCCCGGCATAACCACCCTGATAGTTTTTCAGGAAGTGTTCTTGGTCGGTCCGTTGGTTAGAAATCATAGAAGCTACGCAACACCCTCCAGTTGTAACCTGTCCCAGTTCCCAAAAAATAAAGGCATAGGACAGCGGAAGGAGAGCCTACAAGCTTACCCGGATCAAACCAATTTGCTGATTGCGCATCACGGTTAGAACCAAGGGCTGCCGTTCCTCCAAGGCTTGCTGGAGCAGTTCAGGGCTATTCAGAGGATAGTTATTCACCCGCAACAGTCGGTCCCCAGGGTGGAGTCCACTGCGCTCAGCCACAGAACCAGGCTGTACATCCAGAATGGTCAAACTTTGAGCTTCTATCGTAATCCCTAAGGTCGGTCGTTTTTGAGGTTGCCTGGGGACAGGGGAATTTGCCGCGATCGAATTATTACCCCCAGCGCGGTCGGGAGTTCCTGCCAAAAGTCTCTGAACAGGAGCTATGGATGTAGCAAAGCCAATCCCTGAACTCCCTCCGCTAGGGCTCAAGATTGCTTTGTTAATGCCCAAGAGTTCACCCTTAGAATTGAGGAGTGGCCCTCCAGAATTGCCTGGATTGAGTGCAGCATCCGTCTGTAAGTCACCATTGGGAGCAATCCGGCTGAGGGTCCCTACCGTTAAGGTGTGGTCTAGGCCAAAAGGATTGCCAATGGCATAGACGCGTTGGCCCACTTTGGCCGACATTTTTGCCAGTCTGATCGCAGGTAGCTTTTCCTGGGGTTGAATCTGCACCAAAGCTAAGTCGTTGCGACGGTCTACGGCTAGAACGCGTCCTGAGTAGCTGCGGCCTGTTGAGGTATTCACCTGTACTACGCGATTGCCCTGCACCACGTGATTGTTGGTAACAATTATGCCCCGGTTATCCACAATAGCCCCGGCACCGACCCCCCCCTGGGTACGGATACTGACAACTGCTTTATTGGCCTTCTCATAAACAGCGATGGTGGTATTTTCTTCAGCGTCCAGCGCGAAGGCGGCTGGAACAGGTAGGGATGCAATCGTTACCGGGACAGCGGTAGCGAGTATTAAGGCCAGTATACCCAGCGTTTTTTTCATAGGGTGTGCGGGACAAGGCGCAGGTGGAAAGAATGGATGCCATTGCGCTCCTATATAAGCAATATGGCAAATTTCCCATGCTATCGACAAGGGCTTTAGCGCATATTTGACAGGATCAGGACTTCCGCAATATGGCTAACGCCCTTGATGCGGCTTACCACGCGCAAGGATGACAGCAGGGCGGCGGTATCGCCACTTTCTGCATATTCATCAAAGAGGACGGTACTGTAATCATCCACTTCTTCGGGATGATCGCGGAGATAGGCCTCTTCAACTTGGCCGATAGTCCTTTTGATCGTCGGGGTCATTATGAAATCCTGGCAATTGAGTAGACTGAATCACAAAGGGCGGCTTTGCATAGGGCTTTACTTAGGGGCCTGAGCTTTTTGGGCTTTTCTCCGGACATGGTATTGGCCGATAGGACTGGCCTCATAGTGGCGGTTGCTTTGGTCGATAGCTGTTTGAAGATCGGCACTGACTTCACGAAGTAGAGCGCTGAAGTCGCGTAACTGAGCGATATGTTGGGCAGAAGTTTCAGGGTCTGGAATGGAGCGTGTTG